>Ga0310839_100085_pt1 | contig 122431 bp, 107 predicted proteins | sample SM_ome_7_FD_201305 | JGI IMG/M metagenome (GOLD analysis project Ga0310839, IMG submission 201305) | Sorghum-adapted microbial communities enriched on stacked mutant (SM) sorghum from Joint BioEnergy Institute, Emeryville, California... ...
GAACGGGACCACCACCTCCACCGACGCCGGGACCAGCCCGGCCAGCACCGCGCTCAACCGGTCCACGGTCGCCCGGTCCCACCCGCCACCGGAGGCCGGGTCCAACCGGTCACCCCCGTCAGTGGTGGTGCCGGCTTGTGCCTGGTCGTCGGCGGCCGGTGCCTCACTTCCACCGGTGCTGGTGGGCTGGGTGGGTGCGGTGGGGTCGGGGAGGGTGGCGGTGGTGAGCAGGGCCAGGGCGGTGTCGGAGCGCAGCTGGTCCAGGGTGCGGGTGTCCCCGGCGGCGCGGGCCTTGCGCGCGGCGGTATCGATCCGGTCGGCGGCGGCCACGACCGTGCAGGCCCGGCCGGTGAGGGTCAGGCACCCGGTGCCGTCGGCGTCCACGACCACCCGGACCCGCCGGTTGGCCACCGCCGCGGCCCGCGCGGCCCGGGCGGTAACCGGGTCCTGGCCGACGGCGCGGGTGGTCTCCCGGTCCAGCAGGTTCATGAACCCCCGCCGCGACAAACCCTGCGGTACCGGGGCAGCGTCCGGGGTCGCCGGGTCCGTCGGTCCGGGGTCGGTGCCGTCACCGTCGGGGTCGGTGTCGTTGTCGGGGCCGTGCCCGTCGGGGCCGGTGTCGGGGCCGGTGGTGGGGGTGGGGGTGGGGAAGACGGCACCGGCGATGTCGGCGGCGGTCTCGGGGTGCAGGTTGCGGCAGCGTTTGAACCACTGCCACACCTGCCACCAGTCCGCCCGGCCCTCACGTAATGCGGCCCGGCCGGGTTGGCGGGCCGGGGCCGGGGCCAGGGCGAACCCGACCCGGTCGTGACAGTCCTGGATCCCGAACCCACTGACGGCGGCGAACTCCTGGGCGACGACCGACTTGGTCCGCGACCGCCACCTCGCCCGGGCGGTCCGGGACAGCTCGCCAGGGTCGGTGGTGGCGTGCTCCCGGGCCAGCAGCTCGGCGGCGACCGTGGTCGCCATCGCGGCCAGCAGGTCCAGCTGCACCCCCTCCAGCACCCGGGCCAGGGTCACCGTGGCCTGCGCCCCGGCCAGGAACGTCTGGCCCCGTGCCGCCACCTCAGCCAGCGACCCCGCCCCTGGGCCGTCACCGCCGGGGTGGGCACCGGTGCCGGGGACGGTGGTGTGGGTCCGCTGCGGGTCGGCGGCGTCGGAGACCTCCAGCAGCAACCCCAACGCGTCCGCCGGCACCCCGGGCAACACCCCCGCCAACCGGTCCAACCGGGCCGCCCGCCGCCGCGCCTCCCGCAACCGCACCGGGTCCAACGGCACGGCACCGGCGGGGACCAGGGACAACCGGGCCGAGGCCAGGTCGTGGTAGTCCGCCCGGACCAGCACCTGCTCCAGGTACTCCTCGGCCCCCACGACTGCCACCCCCGTCCCCCGGGTCACCTGCCCTGCTGCATACCCACCATGTTAGTACACATGTTCGAACCATCGCAAGGGTTGTGGACAAGTAGTACGGGAGCACACAGAGCGGACGGCGAGGGCGAGTGACGTGAAGTGACGTGACAGACCCCGTTAGGTTCGAACCATGTCCGTCACCATCCGTCGTGCCGAGCCCGAGGACCTCGACGCGATCCGGCGCTTCGCCGAGGAGGTCGTGCCCGCGCACTACACCCCGATCCTCGGCGAGGAGGCCGCGCACGCACAGCTGGACTGGTGGACCGACGAACGCATGCGACCGGCCGTCGAGGCCGGCAGGGTCCACGTCGCGGTCGCGGACGACGCCATCGTCGGGGTCGTGCAGACCGGCCCGTGGGAGGACACGTATGTCGTGTGGAAGCTCTACCTGTCCCCCGCCTTCCGTGGTCGGTCCCTCGGGCGCCAGCTGCTGAACGCCGCGATCGAGCCCCTCCGCGAGGAGACCGACCACGTCTTCGTCGAGCACTTTGCCGGAAACACGGGAGCGGCCGCCTTCTACGAGCGGCTCGGCTGGAAGGTCGAGAGGACGGTTCCGGCTCGGTCGGGCGACCCGAACGCCGCCGTCGTCTGGCGGCGCTACACGTTCGACCGGGAGACGAGCTGATGCCCTCCCCCACCGTGGCGCTCCGCCGCGTCCGCCTGGGCGACGCGCCCGCCGTCCTCGACGCCTTCGCCGACGAGGAGATGTCGCGACAGGGCGACGTCCACGACGAGGCGACGGCCACGGCCTACACGCAGCGCCTCGTCGACAACCCCTACGCCTTCGCCGTCGACGAGGGCGGCACCCTGATCGGTGTCGTCGCGATCACGGCCGACCAGGAGAACCGGCTCGGCTGGTTCTGGTACTGGACCCACCGGGCCCACCGCGGACGCGGGCTCGCCGGTCGCGCCGCGGCCACGGTCGCCAACTGGGCACTGCGCGACGGCGGGCTCGAGCGCCTCGAGCTCGGGCACCGCGTCGACAACCCCGCCTCGGGCGCCGTGGCGCGTGCGGCGGGGTTCGTGCAGGAGGGGGTCGAGCGGGGGAAGTTCCTGGTCGACGGGGAGCGCATCGACGTGCTGACCTACGGCCGGCTGCGGACCGACCCCTGGCCCGCCACACCCGGGCTGCCGATGGACACCTCCGAGGACAGGGCAGGTCGGGGGCGCGCCCGCGTCGTACGGGTCATCCCCGACCTCCCCGTCGACGACCTGGCGGAGACGGAGGACTTCCTCACCGGCTACCTCGGGATGACCAGGGAGGACCTCGGGCTCGACTGGGTCGCCCGCTACACCGCGGGCGCGGGCGCGGTCGTCCAGACCGTCACCCGCGACGCCACCGCGAGCGACCGGCCCGTCCTGTCCGTCGCGGTCGCCGACGTGGATGCTGCGTATGACGAGGCGCGGGCGCGCGGGTACGAGATCGTTCACCCGCTGACCACGGAGCCCTGGGGCGTGCGGCGGTTCTTCGTCCGCACCCCGGGCGGGCACGTGGTCAACGTGCTCCGGCACCGGAACTAGCGCGGGTTGCGGGCCGGACCGGACTCGCCCGCCCACGGCCTACAGGCACAGGGGGTCACCAGCGGAGTCACCAGATGTGGTGACGCCCGCCCGTGGCCGGCGGACCTACGTTCGCGGCATGCCCCGCGGGCCCGCCGCGGGCAGACCGAAGGGACCCCCCATGAGCACCACGACCACCCTGACCCGGGCCGCCGGTCTTGCCGCCGCGGCCGCCGGGATCATCTTCGTCGGCGTCCAGATCGGCCACCCGACCATGGACGCCGCCACCATCGGGACCACCGAGGTGGTGCTGCGCAACTCCCTCAAGCTCGTCATGGCGGTCCTCGCCGTGGTCGGGATCAGCGCCATGTACCTCCACGACCGCCGCCGCAACGGCCGGCTCGGCCTCGTCGGCTTCGTCGTGCTCACCCTCGGCTACGTCCTCGTGGCGGGCACGTCCTTCGTCGCCGCGGTCGTCCTGCCCCGCGCGGCCGGCACCGACCCGGCCTACGTGAACGACGCCGTCGCCGTGCTCACCGGCGGCTCGGCGACCGGTGACGTGGGTCTGCTGGGACCGGTGTTCCAGGTGCAGAGCGCGACGTACCTGCTCGGCGGCCTGCTCTTCGGCATCGCCCTCCTCCGCGCCGGCGTCCTGTCCCGGTGGGCCAGCGCACTGCTCGCCGTCGGCGGCCTGGTCTCGGTCGCCCCGTCCCTCATGCCCGACGCGTTCTACCGGCTCCTCGCCCTCCCCCACGGCATCGCGATGGTGGCCCTCGGGATCTCGCTGTGGACCTCGGCCCGCGCCACCGCCGACGCCCCGGCCGAGGTGGCGGTCGGGGCGGCATGAGCCACCGGCCGGGCGCCCCCGTGGTCTACGAGCTGCGGCTCGCCGGGCACCTGGACGACCGGTGGACCGCCTGGTTCGACGGTATGACGCTCGCCCGCCTCCCCGACGGCAGCACCCTGTTGCGGGGGCCGGTCGCGGACCAGGCGGTCCTCCACGGGATCCTCGCCCGGGTGAGGGACCTGGGCGCTAGCCTCACGTCCGTGACCGCCGACGGCGCCGGGCGCCGGGACAACCCGCTGGACCGGATCGCCTGGCCGGTGCGCACCGAGCGTCTGCTGCTGCGGCCCGCGACCCCGGACGACGTCGGGACGACGTGGCGCTACCGCAGGCTCGACGCCGTCAGCGAGTGGCTGCCGCGCGCGCCGGCGACCATCGAGGACTACCGCGCGCAGTCCGTGGAGCCGCACCGGCTCGCCACGACGGTGCTGGTCTGCCTCGACGACGAGGTCATCGGCGACCTGATGATCAAGGTCGAGGACGCCTGGGCCCAAACCGAGGTGGTCGAGCAGGCCCGTGGGGTCCAGGCCGAGCTGGGGTGGGTGCTGCACCCGTACCACCACGGCCGGGGCTACGCGACGGAGGCGGTGTGCGAGGCGGTCCGGCTCTGCTTCGAGGAGCTCGGCGTCCGCCGGATCACCGCCCACTGCTTCGCGGCCAACACCGCCTCGTGGCGGCTCATGGAGCGCCTCGGCATGCGCCGGGAGGCCTACACGGTCCAGGAGGGGCTGCACCGGTCCGGTGAGTGGATGGACGGCATGGCCTACGCCCTGCTCGCCGAGGAGTGGGGCCGGGGCTGACCACCCGTCAGGACGCGGGCGTGTCCCGGACCAGGGCCTCAGCCCGGGCGGTGCGCAGGTAGGCGACGGTCCGGCCGTGCCGGTGCCGGGCCGCGAGTCCCGAGCGGACCAGCCGGGCCAGGTGGTCGGAGACCCCGCCCGGCGCCAGCCCGGTGACCCGGGCGAGCTCGGTCGTGGTCATCGGGTCGGCGAGCAGCTCCAGGAGCCGGGCCCGGGTCGGGCCGAGGGAGGCCGCCAGGTCCGGCGGTGGCCCCGGCGACTCCCACAGGGCGCCGACGCCTCGCGCCGGGTAGCGGATCACCGGGTCGTACGGCTCGGCCGCCTTCACCCACACCGTCGGCCAGGAGAACAGCGACGGCACCAGCACCAGACCCCGGCCGCCGAGGACGTGCCGCCCCTCCAGGCCGCGCTTGTCGACCGTGACGGCGCTGCCGGTCCACGCGATCGTGGGGTCGAGCGCGCCGAACATCGCCGCCGGCCCGTCGCTCGCCAGGGCCCGCCCCCGGTGCACGACGTCGCCCTGGAGCAGCCCCTCCATCCGCGGCCAGTGCGACGCGACCACGGCCTCCCAGTACCGCTCGAGCTCCCGCGACAGGCTCCGCAGCGCCCGGCGCGGGGCGGTGACGAACGGCCGCAGGCTCTCCGGCACCCGGTTGCCGAAGAGGCTCCGCACCTCCCGGCGCACCACGGCCGGATCGGCCTCGGCCACCGCCCGGATCTCGTCGCCGACGTCGGCGAGCGGGCTGGTCGGCGCGGGTGCGAGGAACCCGGGCAGCTGCGACGGGTGCCCGGTCACCAGCGGTGGCAGCAGCTCGAGCCGTATGCCGGGCAACGCCTCGCGCGCCTGCCGCACCCACGACAGGTGGACCGGGTGGGCGCCGGGGTCGCGCAGCACCCGCAGGCTCGCGGTGAGCTCCCACATCGGGGAGATCGCGAACCGCACGCGGGACAGGTCGAGGACCCCGACCTCCAGAGTCAGCACGAAGATTCACCCTAGACCGAATCGTTGGCGGCCGCGCCGCGCTCCGCCCGAGCCTGTCGGGCATGTCGACGACCGCCGTCCACCCGCCCTCCCCCCAGCGCACCTCCGGGGGCCGCGCTGCCGTCATACGGTTCCTCACGGCTGCCGCCGCGGCGCACTGGGGCGCGGCCGTCGGCAGGGTCGCGATCCCGATCATCGCGGTCACCCTGCTGGCGGCCGACGCGGGCGAGGTCGGGCTGCTGTCCGCGGCGAGCACGGTCCCGTTCCTGCTGCTGGGCCTGCCGGCCGGCGCCTGGCTGGACCGGGTGCGCCGGCGGCCGGTCATGGTGGCGGCCGACGTCGCGCGGTTCGTGCTGCTGCTGGCCGTGCCGCTCCTGTATGCCGTGGGGCTGCTCACCCTGCCGGTGCTCGCCGGGGTGACGCTCCTGGTCGGGTGCTGCACGGTGTTCTTCGACCTGGCCGCGCAGAGCCACCTGCCCGACCTGGTCGGCGGGCGGGACCTGGTCCGGACCAACGGGCGGCTGGCCACGATCGTGCAGTCCAGCGTCGTGGCCGGACCCGCGGTGGCGGGGTGGCCCTGCGCCCGGCTGGACCCGGCCTGGGTGGTGCTGGTGACGGCCGGGGGGTACCTGTGGTCGGCCGCGTGGCTGTCGCGGATCCGCCCGGCGGAGGCTCCCCGCCCCGTCCCGGCCGAGCGGCACCTGCTGCGCGAGGTCCGCCAGGGCCTGGCCTTCGTGGCGGGGGCGACCGCGATGTTCCCGCTGGTGCTCCTGCGCGACCTCGGGTGGACCGAGGCCGACCTCGGGCTGTTCCTCGGTGCGGGTGGGATCGGCGGGCTGGCCGGTGCCGTCTGCGCGGAGCCGTTGGCCCGGGTCCTCGGACTGGGTCGGGGCATGGTCGTCATCGGTATCGCGGTGGCGCCTGCCGCCCTGCTGGTGCCGCTGGCCGGCACCCACGTGCCGGGCCCGGTGGCGGCAGCGGCGTGGGCGGCGGTGGTGTTCAAGGTCGGCTTCGACGGGGTGCTCGCCATGTCCCTGCGGCAGATCGTGACCCCCTCCAGACTGCTCGGCCGGGTGAACGGGACGATGCGGGTGACGTTCAGCACCGCGCTCACGCTGGGCAGTCTGACCGTGGCCGTGGTCGGCTCGGTGACGTCCCCGCGGACGGCCCTGGCGGTGTGCTGCGCGGCGTTCGCCCTGGTGTGGGTGCCCCTGCTCTGGTCGGAGCTGCCGCGGGTGCGGGACGTCGACGGGGCCGGGCTCGGCCGAACAGCTCGGTGACGAGGGCGAACAGCGCCTCGTGGTCGTGGCCGGTCGTGCTGTTCGTCATGATCGCGGCGCCCATCCCGCACGCCGGGTAGAGGCGCATGACGTTCCAGAAGCCGGCCCCCGCGCCGAGGTGCTCGACGTAGGGATCGCGGTCGCCGCCGGGGTGCCAGCCGAGGCCCAGCCGGCGCATGTCCCGCGCGGCCGGCTCGGTGAGCACGCGGTGGCCGTCGAGCTCGCCGTCCCGCAGGTGAAGCCGCAGGAACCTGCCGACGTCGAGGACGTCACCGACCAGGCCGCCGTAGGCCGGCCCGTCCACGTGGAAGGGGTTGAGACCGAGGTACCCGCCGGTCCGCTCCCCCGCGATGCCCGGGGGCAGCAGCCTGCGCAGCAGCGGGTCGAGGGCGCGGGGACCCCGGACGTAGCCGGTGGCCCGCTCGGCGCCAGGGAGGTAGCGGAAGGCGGTGCGCGTCATACCGAGGGGTTCCAGGACGTCACCGAGGACTACGTCCTCGTAAGGACGACCCGCCGCCGCGGCGATGACGGACCCGAGGGCCAGGTAGCCGACGTTGGAGTAGCGGCGCACCCGTCCGGGGACCGACCGGAACGCCCGGCGCCGCCGTAGCAGCCACTCGAGCAGCTCGTCCGGATCGGGAGCGGGCGCGGCGGCCGCGTGGGCCCAGCGGATGGGCAGCGGGTTGGCCAGGCCCGAGGTGTGGTCGAGCAGCTGCCGGACCGTGGCCTGCGGCCTGCCTTTCGCACCGAGCAGGGGAAGGTACTCCCCCGCGGGGGCGTCGAGGTCGAGGAGACCCTCGTCGGCCAGCCGGAGCGCCGCCGTCGCCGTGACGACCTTGGTCATCGAGAACCACAGGTAGGCGGCCTCCGGCGTGGCCGCCGTCCCGGAGCCGAGGTCGGCGAATCCGTGCCCGGAGGCGTGGAGCACCCGCTCCCGGTCGACCACGACGAGGGACAGGCCGGGCACGGCGGCGCGGGCCATCATCCGGTCCACGGCCTCTGCCAACCGCGGGTGCGTGGGGGTGGTGGGTGACGGCATACGACCAGCTCCTGGTGCCGGGCCCGCCGCGGGCGGGTACTACGTTCTCGTACTACCTAGATAGTGCGATCTCGTAGTAACTGCTGTCAACGAATGTCCCCTTCACCACCGGGGATCACCACATGTGGTGACGCGGCGCCCCCCTCCGCCGTCCGTACGTTCGGCGCAACGGCCCACGCACGAGAGGAACGGGACCATGACCGCCACCACCAAGCCCCTGACCAGCGCGCCTTCCCCCGACCGGATGCGAGGTGCCGCGCGCTGGGCCGGGTGGATGTACCTGCTGACATTCGTGTCCATCCCGACCGTCGCGCTCTACGCCCCCGTCCGCGAGGCGGGCTTCGTCACCGGACCGGGCCCCGACACCGGCGTCCTGGTCGGCGGGGCGCTGGAGCTCGTCGTCGGGCTCGCCTGCATCGGCACCGCCGTGGCGCTGTTCCCCGTCGTCCGGCGGCAGGGTGAGGCGCTGGCGACGGGGTTCGTCGGGACCCGGATCCTGGAGGGGACGCTGATCTTCGTCGGGGTCGCGAGCCTCTGGACCATCGTCTCGCTGCGGCAGGACGGCGCGGGCGCGGACGCCGTGGGCGTGGGTGAGGCCCTGACCGCGTTCTACGACCGGGTGTTCATCGTCAGCCAGGGGCTCATCCCGGTGGCCAACGCCCTGCTGCTGGGGACGCTGCTCTACCGGTCGCGGCTGGTGCCCCGGGTGCTGCCCGTCCTGGGCTTCGTCGGCGCCGCCACCCTGCTGGCCTACAACACGGCGACCGTCCTCGGCTTCTCCGGGAGCCTGGTCGAGATCCTGGCCCTGGCCGCGGTGCTGCCGATCGCCACGTGGGAGTTCTCCCTCGGGGTGTACCTCGTGGTCAAGGGCTTCCGGCCGGCCGCTGTCGCCGCTCTCGACACAGGGCGCGCGGTGAGCGCCGGGTCGGCCTAGGCCTGCGCCGTGCCGGCGTCGTCGGTCGGTGGGTGACGGATCTCGTCGAGGATGGCGCGCAGGGTGCTGAGCGAGTCGCGGACCTCCGGCTCCCGCACCCCCAGCGCCTCCACGATCTGCTCCTTCAGCGGGGTGAAGAGCGCCGCGGCGTCCCGGTGGGCACGGCGACCGGCCGGCGTGAGCTTGATGCGGTAGGAACGACGGTCGTCGGGATGCGGCTCGCGCTCGACGTGCCCCCGGGACTCGAACCGCTTGATGTAGCTCGACACCGTGGTCAGCGGGGCCGCCATCCACCTCGACAGCTCGGTCGGGGTGACCCCCGGCGCGGAGGTGAGCACCGAGTAGATCGCGAACTCGTCGCTGGTCAGTCCGCTCGGGGCGAGGCTCTTGTCGAGCAGGTCCGCCGTCGCCCGGGAGGTCAGCCAGACCATGAAGGCGACGTCGACGTTCTCGTCCTGGATCTCGCTCTCCGACAGGCCTCTTCCCTGGTCACGACGCCGACGAACCATGCTCCCAGGTTACTACGATCTCGCAGTAAGCCGCGCGCCCGCCCGGCGGTCAGGAATCGAGAAGCCAGGGTCTCCGCGGCCGACCTACGGTAGGAGCATGACCAGCATCGACACGATCACGCTCGAGGTGGACGACCTGGCGGCGGCCGAGCGCTTCTACCACGAGCTCGGGGTCGCGGACCGGGTCCGACTGCGCGCCACCGACGCCCCGACGTCGGGGTTCCGCGGGTTCACCGTCTCCCTGGTGTGCCCGCAGCCCGGCGACGTCAACCTCATCGTCAAGACCGCGATCGATGCCGGTGCCACCGAGACCAAGCCGGCGTCCAAGTCGCTGTGGGGTTACGGCGGCGCGTTCCGCGCCCCCGACGGGACCGTGTGGACCATCGCCAGCTCCGCCAAGAAGGACACCGCCCCCGTGACCGGGCGGGTCGACAGCTTCGTCCTGCTGCTCGGCGTCGACGACGTCAAGGCGAGCAAGCAGTTCTACGTCGACCGCGGCCTGAGCGTCGGCAAGAGCTTCGGCGGCAAGTACGTTGAGTTCGAGGGGACCGGCCCCATCGGATTCGGCCTCAACAAGCGCAAGGACCTGGCCAAGAACGCCGGCGTCGACCCCAGCGGCAGCGGGTCTCACCGACTGGTCGTCAACTCGCCAATCGGGCCGTTCACCGACCCCGACGGGTTTGAGTGGGAGCCCGCCTGACGCACGGCCGGAGAGGTCATCCGGCCCGCCTTCTCTGCCCGTACGCCCGCCAAGAAACCAAAGGCCCGAATTGCCGGTCAGTGGCGCGTCTCAGCTTCTCTTTCAGGCGCTCGCGAGATGCTGAACGAAACGCCGGACCCGTGGCTGCCCTAACGGGTACGCGGCATGGCTATGGTGCAGCGTCATACGGACGAGAGGGGCGTTACGTGGAAGAGACTTGGCACCACGCCAGACTGATTCCGACCTCCGGGATCTCCGGGGCTGAGGAGCAGGAACGAAGAGCAACCTCGGCCCTTCTGGCGGTCATGAGCGCAGTGAAGGAATTCAGCCGCGCCATGCTGAAGCCACTGGGAGCGCCAGCGGGCACGGTCGAGTGCTACATCGAGGTCCCATTCCAGAGCGGGGACAAGACCTACTACCCCGACGGTCTGATCCGAGTTCGCCGGGGTAGCAAGGCCTGGACCGCGCTGGTCGAGGTCAAGACGGGTCGGAACGAACTCGCTGCGGATCAGCTCGAGACCTATCTCGACATCGCCAAGGAACAGGGCTTCGACGCTCTCGTCACGATCAGCAACCAAATCCAGACGGCGCCCGGTCAGCACCCGACGAAGGTGGACAGGCGCAAGCTCCGCAAGGTGGCGCTACACCACTGGTCGTGGACTTATGTGCTCTCGATGGCCGTCCTCCAGAAGGAGCACCGCGGCGTCTCCGATCCAGAGCAAGCCTGGATCCTCGGTGAGCTGATCCGCTACCTGGAGCACCCGCGATCCGGGGCCATGGAGCTGGAGGACATGGGAGCCCACTGGGTGCCGGTCCGCCAAGCGGTGACGATGGGCACTCTGCGGCCAAGCGACAAAGGGCTTCCAGAGGTCGCGGAACGGTTCGACGCGCTGCTGCGCTATGCCAGCCTCCGTCTGGGCCGGCAGTTGGGCACAGACGTCGTCCAGGTACGCACCCGCAAGGAAATTGCAGATCCCGCGATCAGAACCCAGGCATTGATCTCGAGCCTGGTCTCCGACGGCCAACTGAGTGGGGCCATTCGCATTCCTGACACCGTGGGGCCTATCCACATCGTTGCGGACCTTCGCGCCTCCCAGGTGACGTGCTACGTCGATCTCGACGCGCCACGGCAAGGACGGCCGACCACTCGCGTCAACTGGCTCCTCCGTCAACTCAAGGCGGCGCCTGATATCACCCGAATCGAGGTCTTCGTGGCCAACTCCCGGGCAGCCAGCGCAGCCGAGCTCCTGGGGAAGGTGCGCGAGAAGCCGGATCTGCTGGTGGCGGACCCCAAGAAGGAGATTCGCAGCTTCCGAGTGGCTATCTCGACACCTATGGGAACGAAGAAGGGCCGAGGACGCGGAGCTTTCATCGACTCCGTCGTCGGCCTGATGGACCAGTTCTACAGCGACGTGGTCCAGCACCTGAAGGCATGGTCGGCGGCGCCTCCCAAGATGCGTGAGCCGGAGCCCGAGCAGATCGATCAACCGGTGCTGGCATCGACTGCCCTGTCCTCCCAAGACGGTCCCGAAGAGACGGCAAAGGACGCGACGGGCTAGTCGCGAGCAGCGTCAGAGAGACCAGCGAGCTAGAGGATCGGCTGGTCGACGACCGCGCGGAAGCGCTCGTAGACGCCCCGGTCACCCTCGACCCGGATCTCCCGCGCGAGCTCGTCGGCGTCGCCACGCCGCCACAGCCAGGTGTCGACCGCCTCGGCCGTGCCGCGGATCGTCACGTCCGCGTCGGCGGGCTCGTCCAGCACGACGAGCGTCGGGTCGTCGAACTCGCGGCCGCTCTCCGGGCCGGTCCCCCGGAACCGCCCGAGCTCCACGGTGAGCTCGGCGCTGGTGTCGGTGAGCACGAGCCGCGTCCGCTCCCCGCTGCCGGTGAACGCCGCCCAGCCCGGGCACCCGCCCAGCATGATGGCCAGCGCCTCGGCCACGCCGTCGGAGGCCAGCACCGGGTCCAGCGGTGTCCGCACACCGCCGGTCTCCTCCGCGTCGACGCGGTGGATGAGCGCCTCGTGCGCCATCCGCCGGTAGGTGAACGCCATCCGCTGGTCCTCGGACCACGACCAGGCCGGCTCCGAGGGGTCGGCGGAGCCCAGCGCGTCCAGCAGCCCGGAGAGTGCCCTGTCGTACCGCGCCAGCAGCCCGTCATACGCGACGTCCGGACGCGGCGGCTCGCCCTCGTCGGCCGGGGCCGCCGGCCGGGTGCGGACCACGCCCGCCCAGAACTCCTGGACCTCGGTCAGGTGCCAGAGGAGGTCGGCGGCGGTCCACTCCGGGCAGGACGGCACCCGGGCGTCGGGGTCGACCCCGGCCAGGACGTCGCGGAAGCGGGTCGACTCGCGCTGGATCGCCTCGAGGTATGCCGTGTGGTCGAGATCCATCGGCCCACCGTAGTGCCCGGTCACGACAGGGATCAGGCGCCGGCGCCGCCCCCGCGGGGCCGGGTGAGCGCGATGAGGGTGACCCCGCTGTCGGGGACCGGCTCGTCCTCCGTGACGACCGTGGTGGTCGACCCGTCGTTCACGAACAGGAGGACGCCATCAGGGTTGTCCCGTCGGTAGGCCTCGAGTGGGTACTCCTCGGTCAGCCGCGTCGACCGCACCACCATCCCCCCGTGGGTCCGCTCCTCCAGCTCCTCGAAGGTCAGGGGCGGGTCGAAGGCGACCCTGGCACTGAGCCGCTCGGCCGAACCCGTCCGGTCGGCGCCCGACCTCCCGCCGCCCTCGGTCGCCGGAGGAGCGTCGGCCCGCCGCAGCTGGAAGGTGTGCGCCCGGCCGAGGTCCCGGGCCAGCTCGCGCGTCGCGGTGGTGTTGGTGCCGTCGGAGTCCGTGGCCGCCACGAAGCTGGCGATGCCGGCCAGGTCGAGCTCGTCCACGACATACTCCGACAGCACGTTGCCGTGCTCGGTGCGGAGGTATGACGCGTCGCCGGCCTGCCGCGCCAGGCTCAGCTCCTGACGGTCCTGGCTGATGAGCACGGTGGGCACCCCGAGCCGGCCCAGCTCGAGCGCGGCCTGGCGGACCCACTCCTGGGACCCGGCGAAAACCACCCCCTGGGGCCGCGTGGTGGCCAGACCGAGCCGCTCGGCGAGCCTGCCGACGCCCAGCCCGTAGACCGCGACCGTGACCACGATGGTCACGAACACCATGGGCACGAGCGAGCCGGCCTCGGCGGCGAGCGCGGCGAGACCGTCGGCACCCTCGCCCTCGGCCGCGGCGTGCTCGAGCTCGAGTGCGAAGATGCTGGTGACCGCGGCGGCGACGATGCCGCGCGGCGCCATCCCGGCGAGCAGGACCCGCTCCTCCCGGGTGGTGCTGGTGCCGAGCAGGGACACCAGGACGCTGACCGGCCGCACGACGAGCACGAGCAGCGCGACGAAGAGCAGGGCGGTGGGGGCCACCGCCACCACCTCGTCCCAGCTCACCCGGCCCGCCACCCCGACGAGCAGCACCTGCAGGTGCTCCTTGAACTCCTGGACGTGGTCCAGGTGCAGGCCGGGCGCGTTGCCCAGGGCGATGCCCAGGAGGGTGACGGTGAGCAGGCCGCTCTCCTCCTGGATGACGTTGGAGACGGTGAGCGCACCGATCGCCGCGGCGAGGAAGACGACGCCCTGGAGGAAGTCGGGCACGAGGTGGCGGCGCATCGCCTGCCACAGCACCAGCGCGAGGATCCCGGCGATGCCGACCGCCACGCAGACCGTCACCAGCAGGGTGCCGGCGGCTGTGCCCAGGGCCTCCTCGCGGCTGCCGACGATGACCGCCTGGTACACGAGGACAGCCAGCACGGCCCCGATGGGGTCGACGACGATGCCCTCCCACCGCAGCAGTGACGCCACCCGGCGGGTGGGCCGCAGCTGGCGCAGGATCGGGTTGATCACCGTCGGCCCGGTGACGACGAGGATCGCGCCCAGGAGCAGAGCGAGGCGCCAGTCCACGCCGACCGCCCAGGCGGCCATCGTGATCAACGGCCAGGCCAGCAGGACGGTGACGGTGCACAGGCGCACGACCGGGGCGCCGAGCTCCCGGACGTGGGAGAACCGGAGCGACAGGCTCCCCTCGAACAGGATCACTCCGACGGCGAGGGTCACCCCGGCGAACAGCAGCTCCCGGTCGAGCACCGCGTCGGGCTCGACGAGGCTGCCCGCTCCGAAGCCGACGACGAGGAGCACCAGGATCGACGGGACGCGGACCCGCCACGCCAGCCACTGGCTGACGGCAGCGAGGACGAGCACGCCCGCGAGATAGAGCGCGGGGTCGAGGTCGTGCAGGTCGGCGGGCACGGGCCCAGCCTCCCTGCTGAACCCGGGGGCCGTCGAGCCGAACAGGCGAAAGGGGTCCCCGCCATATCGCGGAGACCCCTTTCATTGCCCTCAGGCTTAACTGGTGAAGATCGCCTCGTCGTGGTCCCACGAGACGGTCAGCTCCATCACGATGTCCTTCGGGTCGTCCACGCCGAAGCCGATGTCGAACGTCGTCTCGCGACCATCGAGGATGACGGTGCTGGGTGCCCCCTCGAGCCCGTTTGCGGAGTCGAAGATCTGGTCGCCCTCACGGTCTCCCGACTGGACTGTGGCATGGAACATCGTCGGGTCGAAGTTCTCGCCCGTCTTGTTGACGATCGTGACGGTGAAGCGGACAGCGTGGTCGTATCCCTCGCCTCCCATCGACCACTCGTCCGGCTTGAAGGTCTCCGGCTTCGACACGGTCACCTGGAGACCGTCCTCGAAGGCCCACGTCTCGCCGAACTTCGCGTTGCCACTCGACACGGCGCTCTCGTCGGCGCCCTCCTCCGCCTCGCTAGCAGCTTCGACGGTCTCGGTCACGGTGACGGTGACCGTCTCGGTCGCCGGTGTCGCGGCCTCCCCTGCGGGAGCGGTGACGGTGACCGTCGCCGTGGGACGGTTGTCACCAGCCGCCGGGTCCTCCGCCACGGTTCCTCCGGTGCCGCCACAGGCAGTGAGCAGGACCACTGCCGGCAGCAGGGCAAGCCACATTGGCTGCCTCTTCATGTACTTCTCCCCTCGCGTTGGCCACGAGCCCCTCGCCCGTGGCGTGCGCTCGGCATTGTGCCCCTTCCCACCGACACCACTGACGGAGGGGATACATGCGGCGGAAACGTGGCCTGAGCACGCTTACGAACAGCAGCTCCGGCCACGTTTCCCGTACACAGGTCCGGTTTGCGTGCTCCGGTGGGGCTCAGGGGTCAGGAGAGCAGCGCGCCGGCCAGGTGGTCGGCGTTCTCGGCCAGCCAGGCCTGACGGCGCCTGATCCGGTCCCCCACCCCCTCGTCCCACATGCGCGCCCATCCGCCACCGTCGCGGAGGGCGCGCTCGCGCATCCGGTGCCAGGAACGCTCGGCCAGGTACCGCGCCACGGGCACGACCTGCGCAGTCTCGGCCTTGTCCAGTCCGCACGCCCGGACGATCGCCCGCCCCCGGTCCGCGGCGTCCACCTCCTGCATCACCGGTTCCCGGTCCGGCACCGGCATCCAGGCGCCCCACCAGAGGAGCAGGTTCGTCACCTCCTGCACCCGCGAGGCCGGGCCGCAGATGTCGAAGTCGATGAACGCCGTGGCCCGTCCGTGGCGGAAGACCGTGTTCTCCGGGGTGAAGTCGCGGTGCCCGATGAACGTGGGTGCCGGGCCCGGCTGGTCCGGGTCCACCGGACCGGCACCGTCCGGTATGCCGAGGGGCAGCATCGCGTCGTCCAGCAGCCTGGCCAGCCGGGCCACCGAGCGGGCGCGCTCCTCGTCGGCCACCCACTCCGGCCAGGGTCGACCGGCCACCTCGCCGTCGACATGCGTGAGGATCTCCCGGCCCTTCCCGTCGATCCCGAGGAAGCGCGGCGCGCCCTCGAACCCCACTGCCTCGAGGTGCCTCAGCACCTTGTGGACCAGCGGCGAGTGGTCGCCCAGGGGACGTCTGACCGTGTCGCCCACGCGCACCACGCCCTCGGTCACGTCACCGCCCGCCAGCGGGATCTCCTCGGCCATGGGCGTCAACCCTAGGGAACCCTCGAGGTCGGGCCGGCGTCACACCCAGGTTAGTGTTGGACCTTCAACTTCGATCAGTTCAGGGGGAACGCCAATGAATCGGCGCCGTATGTTCACCGTGTCCCTGGCCGCCGTGGCCGTCACCGTCGCGGGGTGCTCGTCCAGCGAGGAGCCGCCCGCGACGACCTCGGAGCCGAGCGCCGAGGCCCCGGCCGAGGACACCGCCAGCGAGACCACGCCCGACGAGGCCGCGGAGACCACCGACGCCGGGTCGGAGCAGGCCGACGGCGACGTCCCGGAGTTCGCGGACATCTGGCCCGACGTCATCGACAACACGACCAACGCCGAGTCGCTGACCGCGGACCTGTCCATGGACCAGGGCGGCCAGGAGGTGACCTTCTACCTCAGCGGCCAGCTGGACGACTCCAACTACGAGATCCGCGCCAACCTTCCCGGCCAGCAGGTCGAGATGGTCATGGCCGACGGGCGCATGTACCTGCGCGGTGACCAGGGCTTCCTGGAGAGCACCGGGATGCCGAGCCCGGAGGCGGCTGCCGACACCTGGATCGTGCTGCCCGAGGGCATGGACATCGGCGAGGACTTCTCGCTGCAGCAGCTGTGGCAGGACGCCTTCAGCGACTTCGAGATGCCGCAGGACAGCGACGTCCAGGAGTCCGAGCTGACCGAGCTCGACGGAATCGAGGCCTACCGCTACCTCGTCACCGAGGACGGCGCCGACGTCGAGGTCTGGGTGGACGCCGCCGAGCTGACGCTGCTCCAGGTGGAGGGTTCCGACGACACCGAGGCCGTGTCCATGTCCTTCCGCGAGTGGAACGCGGTCGGCCCGATCGCGGCCCCCGAGGACGCCACCCCGATCGAGGAGCTGATGGGCTCCGGCTCCAACTCCTGACTTAGCCCAGACGGTCCCGAGGGCCGGGTCGGCCGCACCACGCCGCGACCCGGCCCTCGGTGTCTGTGGGGGCCGTTACACCGACCGGTCGGCCTCGATCACGGCCTGCGCCAGCACCCGGATGCCCTGCTCGATGTCGGCCAGGTCGGTCCACTCCTCCGGGCAGTGGCTGCGCCCGTCGGCGGAGGGGACGAAGATCATCGCGGTCGGGCAGAGGCGGGACATCTCGACGCTGTCGTGCGTCGCGCCGGAGTAGAGCCGCAGCGCGTCGTGCCCGACGACCGAGGCGGCCTGCGCGACGAGCTCGGACAGCGGCTCGTCCATCAGCGCGGGGGCGTCGGTGTGCCAGGAGAGCCGGCTGCGGGTCCGGTGCACCCGGTCGATCCGCTCGATCTCCGCGGCGTACTGCCGCTGCAGCTCCTCCAGCTGCGCGAGCTCCGGGCTGCGGAACTCCCCGGTCAGCCGGGCGTACTCGGAGATCGTGTTGGTCAGCGGGCTCGTGGTGGTCAGCTCCCCCACCGTTCCGACGGTGTCGGACCCGGCCGCGGCGATCCGCTGCACCGCGAGGATCCCGTCGGCGGCGCAGCACATCGCGTCGCTGCGGGTGGTCATCGGGGTGGTGCCCGCGTGGTCGCGCCGCCCCTCGACCTCGAGCACGAACGTGCAGATCCCGCAGACCCGCGTGACCACGCCGATCCCGGCACCCTGCTGCTCCAGCACCGGGCCCTGCTCGATGTGCAGCTCCATGTATGCCGCCACGTCGCCCCGGTCCCACCGGCACCGGTCCACGTCGGCCGGGAAGAACCCGGCGCGGGTGATGAGGTCGGCCAGGGTGGTGCCCTCACGGTCCGCGGCGCCCAGCTCGTCCGGGCCGAGCGTGCCGGCGACCGCGCGGCTGCCGACGAGCTTCACGCCCTGGGGGTTGCCCTCCTCGTTGGCGAAGTCGACGACCCGCAGCGGGTGGTCGAGCCCGATGCCCTCGCGACGCAGGGTCCGGGCGACCTCGATCGCCCCGAGCACGCCGACGATGCCGTCGAAGCGTCCGCCGCCGGGGACGGTGTCGCTGTGGCTGCCGATGACGAGGGCCGGCGCGGAGGGGTCGCGGCCGGGACGCTCACCGATGACGTTGCCGACCGCGTCGGTACGGACCTCCAGCCCGGCCTCGCGCATCTGCCCGGCCACCCAGCGGCGGGCCTCGACGTCCTGCTCGCTGTAGCCGGTCCGCGACCACCCCGGCAGGTCCGGGTCGACGAGCCCGGCGAGGTGCTCCCAGCCGGACTCGACCCAGCCCAGCTCGATGGCGAGGTCGCGCGTCATACCTCCACATCCTCCCGGCCGAAGGAGTGCGGCACCTGGGCTCCGGCGTGCAGGGTGCTCCCGGCGGCGAGGTCGACCGCGCGGCGCACCGCGGCGGCGAGCTCGGCGCCCGGCTTGGCCAGCTCGTGGGCCAGCACCCCGCAGAACGCGTCGCCGGCACCGGTGGTGTCGACCGCGTCGACCGCAGGGGCGGGTACGTGCTGGACCAGCTCGCCGTCGGCGTCGAAGATCGCCGCGCCGTCGGAGCCGAGGGTGACCACGAGCGTGCCGCGGAAGCCGAGCCGCTTCGCGCAGCCGGCCACCTCGTCCAGCGTGCTGGGCACCCCTCCCCCGGCGAGCAGGCCGAGTTCGGCGCGGTTGGGCACGAGGACGTCGACGAGCTCGAGCAGCGGCCGCAGCACGACCGGGTCGGCGACAGGCGCCGGGTTGAGGACGAACAGCCGCGGTCGGGTGCGCGCCGCCGCGAGCAGGGTCTCCAGCGGGATCTCCAGCTGGGCCAGGACGACCTCGTCGGAGCCCTCCGCGAGCGCCGAGGTCACCCAGTCCGGGTCGAGCTCGGAGTTGGCGGCCGGGTCGACGATGACGATGTTCTCGCCCTCGTCGTCGACGAGGATCGTGGCGGTCCCGGTCGGGGTGTCCTCCAGCCGGCGGACCGCGGAGGTGTCGACGCCCCGGCTCTCGAGCGCGGCGAGCCCCTGGTCGCCGTTTTCGTCGGTGCCGACCGCGCCGACGAAGCGCACCCGGCTGCCCAGCGTCGCGGCGGCGACCGACTGGTTCGCGCCCTTGCCGCCGGGTGAGAAGGACCGGTCGGTGGCCAGGATCGTCTCCCCCGGCCCGGGCAGCACCGGCACCCGGAAGAAGGTGTCGATGTTGAGCGAGCCTACGACGCAGACCCCGCCCCCTCGGGTGTCGGCGGCGGTCATGACGTCGTCTCCGCGGCGGTGCCGGTGCCGAGGAGGTCGAGCGCCTCGAGGACCAGGTCCCAATAGCGCACGGCGTCGAGCCTGACCGCGACCCTGGCGTTGGGCTCGTGCTCGGGGTACCGGCGGTAGAGGTCCACGATCGTCGTGCCGCGGGTCCACCGGCCATCGAGCTCGACGGCGAGGAACGCCTCGCGCCACTCGATGACGTCGGGGTCGATGAGCGCGGCGACCGTGCACGGGTCGTGCACCGGCGGCGCCTCGAACTCCCACAGGCTGCGGTAGGAGGAGCCGAAGAAGCCCATCCACTCCGCGCAGGTGCGGCCGATGAGGTGCGGCATCTGCGACATCCGGTCCACCACCTCCGGGGTGGCCAGGGCCTGGTGGGTGAGGTTCAGGCCCACCATCCGCACCGGCACGCCGGAGCGGAGCACGATGTCGAGCGCCTCGGGGTCGGCGTAGGTGTTGAACTCCGCGGTCGGCGTGTGGTTGCCGCCGGCGGTGCTGCCGCCCATGAAGATCACCTCGGCGACCCGCTCGGCCAGCCCTGGCTGGTCGCGCAGCAGGTGGCCGACGTTGGTCATCGGCCCGGTGACGACGAGGGTCACCGGCTCGGGGTGCTCACGCAGGGTGCGGGCGATGAGCTCGACCGCACCCTCCCCGACCGGGTCGAAGGCCGGCTCCGGCAGGTCAGGCCCGTCCAGACCGGACTTGCCGTGGACGTAGTTGCCCAATGCGAGCTCACCCTGCAGGGGCCCGGCGGCGCCCTGGGCGACCGGTGTGCCGGTCGCGCCCGCCAGGGTGAGCACGCGCAGCGCGTTGCGGGTCGCGTCCTCGACCGGGCAGTTGCCGAAGCAGGTGGTCACCGCGAGCAGGTCGATCGCGGGCGAGCTGACCGCGAGCAGGATCGCGACGGCGTCGTCGTGACCCGGGTCGCAGTCGAGGACGATGGGGACGGCCATTCAGCCCTCCGCCCGGACCGGCTCGCCGGCGAGCCAGCGGAGCATGCCGCCGACGAGCGGGGCGAAGCCGTCCCAGTGCAGGAACTCCTCGGGGCACCAGTGCGGGCCGATGTCGGAGGTCCACGCCAGGCTGCGGCCCTCGCCGACCTCGCGCACCGCGAGCAGCGGGTCGGCGTCGACGGTGGCCACCAGGGTGGCGTCCTCACGGGCGGAGACCTCGTTGTAGCCGAGCAGCTGCGGCGCGCCCTCGAGCAGCGCGGCCAGCGGGTGCTCCCCCGTGGCGGCGACGGTGGCGCCCTGCGGCACTTCAACGCGGTCGTCGCCCGTGATCATCGTCACCGGCAGGACCGGCGCGATCGGGCTGCGGCCGAAGTTGGCGGCCGCGTTGATGCCCTGGAAGCTGAGGTAGCCGCCGGCCATCATCAGCCCGCCACCCTGACGGGTCCACTCCGCGAGCGCGACGAGCGCGTTGTCGCTGCGCTGCCCGCCCTTCCAGGTCTCCGGGGTCAGGACGAAGGAGTTGTAGCCGATGTCGGAGATGATGACGACGTCGTAGGCCGACAGCGCCTCGACGGTCCGCGGGAACCTCGCGGGCACGTCGTGGCCGTACATCTGCTCCACCTCGATCCCCTGCTCGGCGGCGGCCGCGATGAACGCGTCGGCCCCCGTGTCGAAGGTCGTGCTGGTGAAGTGGTCGAAACCCTTCTGGTGGATCTCGTGGATGACCCAGCTCTCGCCGGCCAGCAGCACGCGCGGCATCGTCGCCTCCTTGTTCTCGGTGGTCAGTAGGACGGGGTGTCCGGCGCGCGCCCCTCGAAGAGCGTGCGCGGGTTGTCGACGAGCAGGCGGTCGACGTCGGCCCTGGTCAGCCCGTGGCGCAGCAGCCGCGGGACGAAGTACTGCAGGATGTGCCCGTAGCCGGGGCCGCCGTGCCGCCGGAGCAGGGACTTGAGGAAGATGTCCTGGCTGATGAGCAGCTGGTCGCCGTAGCCCTCCCGGACCAGCCGCGCCAGCCAGCGGGCGTTGTCCTCGTCGGAGGGGCACTGCACGCCCTGGTCGGCGTAGAAGACCTCCATGCCGATCATGTCGTACTGCACCCAGGCGCCCCGCTGCAGCAGCGCCTCCTGGTAGGCGTAGTCGCCGCCGGAGGGACCCATGTGGCAGAGCACGATCTTGGCCAGGTCGACGCCGACCTCCTCGGCCAGGTCGAGGACCTCCCCGCCGCGCCGGAACCAGGCGGGCAGATGCACCTCGATGGGCAGCCCGCACTCCAGCTGGGCCAGCAGGGCGCCATACAGGCTGGTGCGCTCGGCGTCGGTGAAGTCGGCGCTCACGCCGATCTCGCCGATGATCCCGGGCCGTATGCCGTGCTCCCCCTCCGCGACGTCGCGCAGGATCCGCTCGGCCACCTCGTCCGGGCCCATCCCCTTGGCCTCCGGCGGGTGGGCGCCCTCGAGGTAGAAGCCGGTGCCGGCGACGATCTGCACGCCGGTGCGCTCGCTCACCTCGCGCAGCGCGCGCAGGTCGCGGCCGGAGCCGAGGCTGGTGGTGTCGATGATGGTCCGGCCGCCGAGCGCGGCATACCGGGCGACCTCCTCGCAGGCGAGGTCGAGGTCGTCCAGCCGGCAGTTGTCGAGGTTGCCGAACGGGTCGTGCTTGAGGTCCCAGAGGATGTCCTCGGTCACCGGGCGCTGCGCGAAGTCCTCCGGGTCCCAGCCGACCGAGGAGGTCCGGTGCGCCCAGGAGCTGGCGTCGTTGAGGACGTGCTCGTGGGTCAGCGTGATGCCGAGCTCGTCGGCGCCGATCGGGCCGGTGACGGTGGTGACGGTGGTGCTCACGTGCGCACCCTCGCGATGCGGCTGAACAGCTTGGTGTTGAGCAGGATCGCGACGACGAGGATGAGGCCCTGGACGATCGGCACCCAGTAGACGTCGACGCGCAGCTGGACCAGGCCGTTGTTGATGACGCCGAGGGTCACCGCGCCGATGGCGGACCCGATGACCGAGCCGCGGCCGCCCATGAGGCTGGTGCCGCCGAGGACGACGGCGGTGATGACCTCGAGCTCGAACATGGTGCCCGAGTTCGGGGAGCCGCTGGACAGGCGGGCGGCGGTGAGGATGCCGGCGAGGGCCGCGGCGACGCCGCTGAGGGCGAGGACGCCCATCTTCACCTTGCGGATGTCGACACCGGAGCGGCGCAGCGACTCGGCGTTGGAGCCGACCGCGATGACGTAGCGGCCGAAGCGGGTCTGGCTGAAGACGTACCAGGCCAGGGCGACCGCGGCGATCGCGATCCAGGTCGGGGTGTAAAGGCCGAGCATCTTGCCGTGCGCCAGCGGCCGGATGAGGTCGGAGTTGATCGGCTCGCTGTAGCCGCTGGTGATGAGCAGCGCGACACCGCGGATCGCGGTGAGCGCCGCCAGGGTGACGATGAACGACTGCAGCATCCCGTAGGCCGCGAGCGCGCCGTTGACCATGCCGATCGCCAGCCCGACGAGGAGGGTCAGTAGGAGCGCGACCAGCGGGTTGCCCGAGGAGGCCCAGATGGCCAGCGCGGCGGCGGTGAGGCCGACGATCGAGCCGACCGACAGGTCGATCTGCCCGGTGGTGATGACGAAGGTCATCGCCATCGCCACGACCACGGTCGGGGCGATCTGGCGGGCCACGTTGACCAGGTTGGCGGTCGTGAGGAAGTTGTCGGTCTGGAGGGAGAAGAAGACGAACAGCACGACCAGCACCACGCTGATCGAGATGACGCCGAAGTGCTTGGCGACGAAGGCCGAGGTGGAGCCGGCCTGGCGGCGGCGGGTCGGCTCGGCGGTCGGGGTGGTGACGGTCGTCATGTCAGCTCACTTCCCCATCATCGCGGTGACGAGTTCGGACAGGTCGGTCTCCTCGGGCTTGAGCTCGCGGTGCAGCACGCCCTCGTAGAGGACGACGAAGCGGTGGCAGACCTCGAACAGGTCCTGGAGCCGGTGGGTGATGAGGATGACGCTGACGCCGCTGGCGGAGACGTCCCGGATGAGCTGCAGGACCATCTCCACCTCCTTGGCCGCCAGCGCGGCGGTGGGCTCGTCGAGGACGAGCACCTTGGGGCGGAAGGTGACGGCGCGGGCGATGGCGACCGCCTGGCGCTGGCCACCGGAGAGGTTGCCGACCTCCTGGTAGGTGTCGGAGATGCGGATGTGGAGCGTGGCGAGGTCCTCGGCGGCCTCCTGGTGCATCCGCTTGTGGTCCAGGCGGCGGGTCCACCGGCTGTAGATCTCGCGGCCGAGGAACAGGTTGGCGGCGACGTCGAGGTCGTTGCACAGGGCGAGGTCCTGGTAGACCATCTCGATCCCGTGCTCGCGGGCCTCGCGCGGCCCGGCGCCGGTGAGCTCGACGCCGTCGACGACGATGCGTCCGGAGTCGGGGGTGACGGCGCCGGCGAGCATCTTCATGAGGGTGGACTTGCCGGCGCCGTTGTCCCCGACGAGGCCGATGACCTCGCCCGGGGCGACCCGGAGGTTGACCCCCCTGAGGACGTCCAGCACGCCGTAGCGCTTCCGGATGTCCACCATCTCGACGCGAGGGGGTGCGTCGACCTGGTGATCGGTCAGGGAAGGGGACACGGGGTCAACCTCCGGGTCGTTGTCGGTGAGCGGTCAGCAGGTCAGTTGAAGATCTCGCGGTAGTCGTCGACGTTGTCCTTGGTCACGATGGTGATCGGGACGTCGATGAAGCCTTTCGGCTCGGCACCGCCGAGGATGGCCTTGAGCTCCTTGACGGCCTCGACACCCTCCTGCCGCGGGTCCTGCTGGATGACGGCCTCGACCAGGCCGCTGTCGATCCCGCCGATGACCTCCTTGGTGAGGTCCCAGCCGATGATCTTCGTCTTCGCCGCCGGGTCGAGCGCGGCCACGGCGCCGACGGTGGCGGGCTCACCGGTGGTGTAGATGAAGTCCAGGTCGGGCTGGGCGGTGACCAGGTCCTGGGCGGCCTCGGCCGCGGTCTCCTGGACGTTCTCGCCGTTGACGGTCTGGGTGTAGGTGGCGCCCGCGGCATCGATGACCTCGCGGAAGCCGTCCTCGCGCTGGTTCTGGATGAAGGAGTTCTTCGCCCCGACCACGCCGTAGCTGCGGCCCTCGATGAGGCCGTTCTCGACCATCCACTCACCGGCCTTCTTGCCGGCAGCGGTGTTGTCCACACCGACGAAGGTCTCGGCGATGTCGAGCTGGGCGTCGATGGCCACGACCGGGATGCCCGCGGCCTGGGCGGCCTCGACCGCCGGGACGACGCCGTTGACGTCGATGGCGACGACGATGATGCCGTCGACGCCCTGGGTGACGAAGTTCTCGATGTCGTTGCTCTGGCGCGCCGAGTCGTTGTTGGCGTTGGCGATGATCAGCTCGCAGCCGAGCTCGTCCGCCGCCTCCTGGGCGCCTTCGTTCATCTGGGTGAAGAAGATCGCGGTCTGGTTGATCTGCGTCATACCGATGACACAGTCGCCGTCGCCGCCGCCCTCACCCCCGGCCGAGGTCTCGTCGCCGTTGCCGGTGTCGGGCTCCTCGTTGCCCGTGCTGCAGGCGCTCAGGGCGAGCGCACCGGCCAGCCCGAGCGCCACGGCCCAACGGGCACGCGAGGGGAGTCGCAGGGTCATGGTGCCTCCAAGAGTGTCGCTCGGTAATCGATTTCCGAGAGTGGCCCACACGGTAGCGTGTGCCCGACCCGTTGAGAAGGGTCCGTGAAAAGACACGCCGGAAGGGAGGGGGCTGTGGCCGTCAGCAGGCCAGAGCGCCGGGTGACGATCACCGATGTCGCTGCCCGCGCGGGCGTCTCCCGGGCGACCGTCTCCCGGGCGCTGAGCGGCAACCGGCCCATGTCCCCCGAGCTGTCCGAGCGCGTGCTCAAGGCGGCCCAGGAGCTCGGCTACCAGGTCAACCTCGTCGGCCGCGCACTGCGCCAGCAGCGCAGCAGCTTCATCGGCCTGCTGGTCCCCGACCTGGACAACCCGTTCTTCGCCTCCCTCGCCGAGCACCTCAGCCGGGTCGCCGAGGCCAAGCGGATCGACCTGCTCATCGCCAGCGCCGGCGACAGCGTCGAGTCCGAGGCGCGCATGGTCAACAGCTTCCTGGGCCGGCAGATGGACGCCCTCATCGCGATCCCCAGCGACGAGGTCGACAGCCAGCCGAACCTCGAGCGCGCCATCGCCCAGGTCCTCACCGTGCAGCTCGACCGCAAGGTGCTCGACACCGGCGCCTACTACGTGGGCTGCGACAACGCCCGCGGCATGGACCTCGTCGCCGAGCACATCGCCCGCGACGTCGACACCCACGCCCAGCCACCGGTCTTCGTCGGCGCCGAGCCGCGGTCGTCATCCGCACACGAGCGTCTCGACGGCTTCCGCCGCCACTTCCCCGACGCTCCCGTGCTGCTCGGCACCTTCGACGCCCGCTGGGGCCTGGAGGCGGCCGACCAGATCCTGGCCCGCGGTATGACGCGCGCCACCCTCGTCGCGGCCGCCGACATCATCGCGCTAGGTCTGCTCAGCCGGCTGCAGTCCCTCGGCTACCGCGTGCCCGAGGACTTCCGCGTCATCGGCTTCGACGGCGTCGGCGTCACCCCCCTGGCGCACCCGGAGCTCACCACCGTCCGCCAACCCGTCGAGGCAATGGCAGAGCGGATCCTGGAGCTGGTTCGGGGCAACGAGCCCGAGGACGACAACCAGGACATTCGTCTGGCCCCGACGCTGACCATCGGCCCCTCCAGCCCAGGCCGTCGGCGCTGATCACGTAAGGGATTGACCCACAGGTGCAGCGGTCGTGGCCTTGCCCATTATTCGTCTCACCCCATGAAGACGCGGCCGCGTGGAGCGGTGATCTACGCCAGGATCAGTCAGGGCAAAAGCCGGTGAGTGTCTGGGTGTGGCTCGGCGGTTGGAGGACTGCCGAGCCGAGGCTGAGCGCCGAGGGTGGCCCGTGGCCAGGGAGTATGTCGATGACGACTTGTCGGCCTACTCCGGCAAGGCGCGCCCGGCGTATTGCCACGACCAACGTCAACCCCAACCGGAGTAACATTGTTTGTTCAAGTCAAGCGGGCGGGGCGATGCGCCGCCCAATGATCCGCGAACCACTGGCGCTGACGCTCCGTGACAGACACTTGCAGGCTGACGCCCTGGAGGCCCCGGTAGGCCGGAAACTCCAGCAACTCTCCGCTGACGTCGACCTTCAACTCCGTGGGGTGTACTGCTACGTACCCCAGATCAAAGAGACGGTGGACGTCACGGCGAAGCAACAAGCCACCGTCGTCGCGATGCTCTCCAGCCTGCGCATAGCTATATAGGTGGCTTGCTTCGAGTACGTACGGCGGGGCGGAGCCCGTGATTGCGCAAGCCGAGCCGTACTTCTCCAGCAGGCTCTGCCGAAATTTGCCTTGGCCGATACGGACACGGACGACTCTTCGCTTATGCCCACCTGAAATTCCATCGCGAGCAGCCAAGTGCTCAGCCGCCGCAAGGATGTCGACCGCTCTGCCTAGGCCAACCTCGCGCAACGCCGCATGGAAGTCGACCCGCCTCAACGGGCGCATGCTCTGTTGAGACTTGGCGTCTCTGCACAGAGCACGCAAGATGCTGCCGTCCAAGGCGCCATTCAGTTCAACCCACGTTCCCGCGTAGTTGGCCTCGTAGACTCGAACGACCTTTTGCTGCTCTTCGGGGCTGTCAAACTCACCCTTGCACTTGTAGCACTTGAACCTCGGAGACTTATTCTGCCTCCTCTTGATCCCGGCCTTTCTGCAATGCGGGCACTTAAAGACGGTCTTCACTACATCATCCATCACGCCAATGGACTCTACGACCGCAGCACCGAGAAGCACCGACCTGTCCCATATCGCGACGGAGTCACCGACCTTGACTTCGGCGTGGTGCGGCACGGTGGAGTCCCATCGATAAATCGACTCAGGGTCATCCGCGTACCCGTCGTTCCCCCCATGCTGGCGAACACCGCTCACCGCCAGGAGCAGCCAATCGCTCACTTAGACGAGCTCCAAAGTTTCTTGAAGCCCGAAGTTTCCCCAACAATCAGATACGGCAAGTCGAGTGCGACGCCCTCGAATGCAGCTTGAGCGTTCTGGTTCTTCTCCCATGACACTTTCACCGCCTGCATCTCAGGACTCTCGAACTCTGCCGTCCAAACGGGATGGGCCACCAAGCGATCAATACCCTCCAGCACCCGCTTCCACTGATCTTCGGTCAGTTCGTCCGCAAGCATGAACCGCGAGCCGGACTTCATCGCGACGTTTCCCCAGAGGTCCCGTATGAGCGAAGCCACGTAAGCCAAGGCCGACTGATACGCGATCCGTCGTGCGCGCTCACGCTCGACGTCCGACATCTGACCGTCGTCCCCCTGGGGCTCGAAGGCCGCGTCCGTGAAGTGGTTAAGTACTCGCGTGATGTTCGACGCCTCCATGTCACGCAAGGCAGCCAGCTCTTCCCCAGCCGCCTCTTGAGGTTCCGTGTGTAGGAGCTTTTCGAGAACCTTTGAGCGGATGACAGTTTCGGTGAGCTCGACGACGTGCGCGGCAGTCCCGCCCTTAGCGTACTGACTAAGGCGAAGGTCTGGGTCCCCTAGTAGTCGTTGAATTAGAGCTGCTTTGAAGGCTTGCTTAGCCCTAGCACGGTCGTCGCTTGGAAGCCACTCGATAAAACCAGCCTCGGAGGCCCCTCCTTCACCCACAGTCTTTTCGTAAACGGAGAGCTTGTCTTCCCATTCCTCTGACAGCTTGCTCGCCATTTCGAAAGGTGACAGAGGAAGCTTCTTGATCTTGGCCTGAATGGAATTGACCAATTCGATCGCAGCCTCCGGCGAGAGGTCCAGGTACACCTTCGCCACTACTCTATCTCGACCCATCAACCAGTTAGCGATCGTCTTGTGCTGGCCATCAAACATCAGCAACTTGGTCATACCCTTGGCATCCACGTCCGACAAACGAACACTGGGCGGCTCGTGTAGTGGGTTGCGTCTTAGGTCTCCGTAAATCGCCCCCACCTGCTCTCGCTTGATAACTCGAGGCTGGCACTCTTCATCATTGAAGATGGCATCTCGTGGAACGTCCACATAGACGTAGGAGAACGTGCCCGCCTCGTTGTCCTCGCGCATTATTTGAACTGTGCGCTTCGATTTGTCCGGAAATTCAAAGGAGGCTTCTGACGCCCCGATATTGACGACCGCCGACTTCGGGGAAATCCCAAAGAAGGAAAAGGCGCCGTCATACTTGATTCGCGCTTCCAAGTCCGCCAAGAAGCGCGTGAACTTGATGAATGGCCGGATGTGCCGAGACTTCGCGGCACGCTTCATACGATTGCATGACACGTGCGCCAGATTCAGGTTCTCAACTGTCGTTTCCCCGCCGTCAGCTTCAGGTTTGTCGTGGTCGGCTTCGTAGTCTTCTGCTGCTTTGTTGATTTTGTACTCACACAGGTAGCAGACCCCACCGGTCTTGCTCCACAACCTAGCTTCAAGGGCGTCGACGTCCCTCTCCTCCGCAGGGAGCTGCGACAGGATCTTCCGTGACACCTTGAACGACATGGCGCTCCCTACCCCTTCCCTCGGACATCGGGGCCCCAGCTTGCCACACGCGTGCCACCCAGGGGGCGTTTAGGAAGTAGTCGGGTTGGCGGGCCAGGTAACACCGCGCGTCGGGCCTCCTCCCCGAGCCTAGTCCGGAGGTGGACCATCCAGGATGAGGTCAACCCCTTCCAAAGCACCGATCTCCACCGAGGTCACGTGCCCCAGGACCTTACCGTCCCGGATCACGCGCAGGGGAAGGATCCCCGCGCCCATGTCCATGGCCTCCTCGAAAGCCGGAAAGGCCTCGGCGAGAGGGACGGCTGCGTCCTGGGGCTTGACCCTGTACCGCCAGTGCATCCCCACGAAACATGCTTCAAAGATGTATCCGCACGGCTGCATCTCCACGTCCACCAGAAGGTGGACGTTCAGCCCCTCGCTGGTGAAAAGCTCTGCAACGAACCTGTTCTCCTCGGTCCGCAGCTTGGGTTGGAACCGTTCTCGGGGAACGGGAGGGGAGGGTGCGGGCTTCCCCGTGGTGATCCGGTACACGCGGAGTTGGTCACCGATCTTGCCGATAAGGACGGCTCCGATTGGGGAGGCGTCCGCTCTGATGATCGCCAGAACCGGTTCCCAGTCCGCCTGCCCCACGCCGACCCTGTACTGACCATCCAACGAGAGCCCCAGCGGCGCCTGCTCGTCACCGGAGATGAAAAGGCCACCGCTGAGGGTCACGGGAACCAGGTGGGGCGCCTCGACCACCACCTCTCCGCTTCCCGGGAAGTACTGCTCACCCGAAGAAAGCAGCCTCATGGTGGTCGGGTCGACGTCGTCCGGGTCCAGCGTCGTCGGCAGGTGCACACTCACCCAACTCATGTTCAGGTCCTCCGTTCCCTCGCTCCTACAGCCCCGCGGGGTGAGTCTCCGTCGACGAGCCAGCTAAGGAAGCTGATCCTTGAACGAACCCGCCCGCAGAGCCTTCCACAGGGTGGCCGGTAAGGATCAGTGATCCTCGATGCCGGCGTGTCACAGACGATCCGGCTTTCCAGGTTAAGCCCTGCGGCTCGCATTTATGCCCTAGACAACCAAGTCGGAGAATGGATGCTCAGCCGCACCGACGCGCAAGGGAGGAAGCAGGCCAGGCGCGGCCAATCCAACTCGGGAAGGTGATACGGTCCGGTCCAGCCACGTTGGATCGGGGGCGCACGCGAGGGAGCTGTGAGGCGGATGCTGGCCGAGGGATGGGACATCGCCGAGCCGCGCGCCGACGCGCTCATCGAGTCACTGCGCGCGTTCGGTTACACACCCGAGGCGGCGATTGCCGACCTGGTCGACAACAGCGTCTCGGCAGGGGCCAAGCAGATCTCGGTCCAGTTCACCTGGGCAGGCCCGGAATCCACTGTGTCCGTTCAGGACGACGGTGCCGGAATGGCCGAGGACGTCCTGCTGGCGGCCATGCGCCCCGGCAGCACGAGTCCGCTGGCAGATCGGGACGAGGACGATCTGGGTCGCTTCGGACTCGGCCTGAAGACGGCGTCCTTCTCCCAAGCTCGCGAACTCACCGTGGTGTCCGTCGACCGGATGAGCCGACGACTTGCTGTTCGCCGGTGGGACCTAGACACGGTCGCCTCATCGGGCGAGTGGCGCCTGCTGCGGAGCAACCCAGCAGGTGTCGAGGTTCCGCCACCGCCGTCCACGGGTGGGACGACGGTCGTGTGGTCCAAACTCGACAGGCTGGTCGGGGAAGCTGGATACGACGACCCGAGGGCGCAACGGAGGTTCCTGGGAGTGGCGCGCAGGGTGCAGCGTCACCTCGAGGCAACCTTTCATCGCTTCCTGGTGGGACGGAACAAGATCACCATCTCGGTCAATGGCAACGTCGTCACCCCTTGGGACCCCTTCCTGATCAATCACCCGGCAACACAACGATTCGATGTCGAAGAGCTCCCCTACCGAGGGCTGACAGTCCGCGTGAGCCCGTTTGTCCTGCCACACCGGAGCAAACTGAGCGAGGAACAGGCGCAACTAGCTGCGGGGGTGAGCGGTTGGAATCAACAGCAAGGCTTCTACGTCTACAGATCCGGACGTCTGTTGGTCCAGGGTGACTGGTTGGGCCTCGGCCTGTCCAAGGACGAACACACGAAGCTGGCCCGCTTGGCGGTCGAGTTCCCGGCAGCCCTGGACCACGATTGGCACGTCGACGTCAAGAAGGCCAGCGCCCGACCTCCGGGCGAGCTCGTCGAACCGTTGCGTCGCATCGCGCGCGCGACGCGAACCAGAGCGGAAGAGGTGTACCGCTACAAGGGGAAGATGCTGGCCCGGCGGAACAGCCAGTCCTTTGTCTTCGCCTGGTTGCAGGAAAAGGACCGAAACGGCGCGCTTAGGTTTCGGATCAATAGGAAACACCCCGTCATCGTGGCCCTCATGCGAGCCACCCCACAGAATCGGAAGGTCGTGGAACGCGCGATCCGATTTATCGAGGAGACCGTTCCCACGACCATGATCGGCGTGTCCATCGCGGAGTCCCTGGACACCCAGCCTGCCCCCTTCGCAGGAGCGACACGGGAGATCCGGCCCTTGGTGGAGTTTCTTTACGGGAATCTCGTCGCCGAGGGAACGCCTCCCAACGAGGCAATCGACTCCATCGCGGCAACCGAGCCATTCATATACTTTCCCGAGGTAATCCAGGCTTTTAGGGAGACCCAGACGTGAACAGCTACGGACTTGCCCGCCAGATGGTGATGCTGCAGCTCGACAAAGCCGTGGCGAACGGAAAGCACGTCACCTCCGACCTGCTACGAACCTACGTCCAGTCGACGGCGGCATACCTGACCATGCAGGACGCCGACGATCCTGTCGACGTCGAAGAACTCATCCGTGACATCGAGGCCGACTACAACGTCCACGTGGGCACATGGAACTCACTGTCGGACGACGCCGACCACGTTCCGTGGCTGGACTCCCACGACAAGGACCAGTGGAAGTTCTGGCCTCGGTACTCGCGCTACCTCGCTCAGCAGCAGGGACTCCCCACTGCCGCCGTCAAGCGTCTCGACGAGATCACCGAGGACATCCTCGGGCGACTGGAGGACCCGCGCCGCCCGGGACCGTGGGACAGGCGAGGGCTGGTGGCCGGACAGGTGCAATCCGGAAAGACCGGCAACTACATCGGCCTCATCGCCAAGGCCATCGATGCGGGTTACAAGCTCGTCGTCGTCCTCGCTGGAATCCACAACTCCCTGCGTAGTCAGACCCAAGCACGAATCGACGAGGGAATCCTCGGCTTCGACACACGATCGTTCCGCCTGGCAAACCAGGTCAACGACACAGGTCGCATCGGTGTCGGAAAGCTGGCTGGCTCCCGTCTCTACGTGAACTCATTTACCTCATCCGCCCAGAACGGGGATTTCCGCCTGAGCGTTGCCCAGAACATGGGCGTGGTACCGGGAGGCGCCGACCCTATCGTCCTCGTCGTCAAGAAGAACAAGTCCATCCTGACTAATCTGTACAAGTGGGCCACGGGGCTCACTACCGAGCCCGATCCGGTCACGGGCGAACTGAAGGTGCGGAATGTGCCCGTCCTTGTCATCGACGACGAGGCCGATCACGCGTCCGTCAACACGAAGACGTCGAACCAGGCTAGCGACGATGAGGCAGACCCCTCGGTTATCAACGGCCTCATCCGGCAGTTTCTCAAGACATTCGACTGCACGGCATACGTCGCCTACACAGCCACGCCGTTCGCCAACATCTTCATCGATCCGGACGCCGACCACGTGCGCGCAGGGGAAGATCTCTTCCCCAGGAGTTTCATCATCAACCTGCCCGCTCCGAGTACCTACACCGGCCCTGAACGCGTTTTCGGCCTGAGGGAGGATGTGGCCAACTCGATCGAGGAGGTCGAGGCCCTACCGATCGTGCGCACGATGAACGACTACGAGGAATGGCTTCCTGACCGGCACAAGTCCTCTCACACGTTTACGGAGGACCTACCCGACAGTCTTGCTGACTCCATCGTCTTCTTCCTCATGGCCGGCGCGGTCCGACGTCTCAGGGGGCAGGCGTCGGCACACCATTCCATGCTGGTCCACGTGACGCGTTTCAAGAACGTCCAGGAACAGGTGTTCCAGCAGGTTCAGGATTTCCTGGAGGACCTCACGGACCGGCTGGACTACGGCGAAGGCGCGCACCCCGTCCTGGCGCAACGCGTTCGCCGTATCTACGAGGACGACCTCGCCCCGACGACCGGCGCGATGCAGGGCATGCCCGACCTAAAGCCGCTGGTGGGAGACCTACCGAGCCTAAACGAGATCATGGGCGAGATGCCGGCCGTGGCGCGGAAGACCCATCTGCGTCTGATCAACGGCAACTCGGCCGACGCGCTGGAGTACGTCGACCATCCGGAGGGGATCAGTGTCATCGCCATCGGCGGCGACAAGCTTTCGCGCGGGTTGACCCTCGAGGGGCTCTGCGTGTCCTACTACCTGCGAGCAAGCAAGATGTACGACACACTCATGCAGATGGGCCGGTGGTTCGGCTACCGACCCGGGTACCTCGACCTTTGTCGTCTGTACACGGCTCCACTGCTCGTGAACTGGTACGAGAGGATCACCGCGGCCTCGGCCGAGCTCCAGCGCGAGTTCGAGGCGATGGCCGCGGTCGGGCGCACACCCGCCGACTTCGGGCTCAGGGTCAGGCAGCATCCCGACGGTCTGCTGGTCACATCTCCGGCCAAGCTACGGCATGCACAACGCGTGAGTATCTCCTTCAGCGGTTCGATCTCGGAGACCGTCACGTTCAGGGACGCTGACAGGAAAAACAATTCCCAGGCACTCGAACGACTGGTCAGGCACCTGGGTCCGAATGAAGAGAGGCTCACGGGAGCCAGGGTGTGGCGAGGTATCGCTCCCTCGCTGATCCTGAACTTCCTGAACAGCTACCAAGCGGACCGAGCGGCGTTCAAGGCGCAACCCAAGGCGCTGGTCGACTACATCTCGCAACGGGTTGCGGATGACGAGCTCACCGAGTGGACCGTGGTCCTGGCTGACATCGCCGGCAAGAAGACGTATCCGATCGGCGGTCTTGAGATCGGCCTGACGAATCGATCCGACAGCAGCAGCCAAGACCCCAAGCGTTACACGATCCGTCGGCTCGTCAGCCCCAGCCACGAGATGGTTGAGCTCCCCAAGGACAGTCCGGACTGGGAGGTGGCACTCCGCAACACCATCAAGTCATGGGAGCAGAATCCGCGCAGGAAGGACGGGGACACCAAACCAACACAGCCGTCCGCTCTCTGGGAACGTCGGTTGCGCAGCGCGCAGATGGGAGTCTTCCTGCTGTATCCGCTGGACCCGGGAGAGTGGGCGGGCAATTCTCCCGACGCGACCCCCTTTGTCGGCTTCGCCGCGTCGTTCCCCGGATCCCCCAGGGCTGAACCCATCGAGTACCAAGTCAACCTGGTGACCCTCCGCCAGGAGTTTGGCTGGGAGATGACCGATGACGAGGAGTAGTGTCATCCGACCCGAGGTCTGGAGCGCAATCGCCGCAGACCCCCTTGACCGGGGATTCGTCAGACGACGAATCCTTCCGAAGCTTCCCTACGACATCTTTGTCGGCGAGAGACGTCCGTCCCGGGAACCCGTGCTGCTGCTGAGCATCGGTGATGTGAACGTCGCCGCCCCAACGCGTGACGCCTCAAGTCGCGGCCTGCGGGTCGACATCAAGTCAGGTGGTCCTTCTGGAATCGAGATCGAGCTCGTATCCACCACCCGTGCCGGCGACGAGCTGTTCCACGAGCTCGCCAGCGATGTCGTGGGCGTTCTGACAGAGTCCTCCGGTACCGCCTCGGCCGCCGAACGCGTCCTCGCTCGCATCGAAGCGTGGCAGTCCTTCTTCGCGAAGAAGCGGGAGGAGTTCACCCCGCAGCTGGCGGCTGCTCTCTTTGCCGAGCTGGAGGTCCTCCAGCAGGGGTGTCTCCCTGCACTACCTCCCGTCGAGGCCGCACGCTCCTGGCGGGGTCCGGATCCGGCGCTGCAGGACTTCCAATACGGATCGGCCGCGGTCGAGGTCAAGTCCTTCAGGGGACACGGGCCGGGCGAGATGACCATCACTTCGGAGCGGCAACTGGACAGCACCGGTACCGAGCACCTCTTCGTGGCGCTCGTGCGGCTCGACCAAAGAGTCGAGGGCGCGGGCTCGACCATCATGGACAAGATCGACGAGGTCCGCCGAGAGCTGTCGACGTCGCTTTCTGCTCTGGACGTCCTCGAGCGAGGGCTGCTGGCCTACGGGTGGCACGACTCGTACGGCTCACATCGCCCAGAGAAGTACACCGTGCGGTCCTGCGAGCTTTTCGCGGTCACTCCTGACTTCCCGCGCCTGATCCCGGAGAGGTTGCCCAAGAGCATCAAGAAAGTGACCTACGTCATCGAACGCGGCGGGCTCGACGAGTTCCTGGTTACGTGGGAAGACCTGCACTCGCTGCTGAAGGAGTCCGAGTGAGCGAGAGCAGTACAAGCGAGTTCCTCCTTGACCTGCAGCGTCAACTGTCTCTTAACGCGTCCGAGGAGGGACAAGAGCAGACCCTCCCCGAGGCCTTTACCCAATACATGCTCGAGGTCCTGACGGAGGCCGGGGAGATTGATGACGCCACGGTCGCGCCCTACCAGGCCACGGGGGCGCGCGCTTCCGGCTTCACCTTGAGCGAGGACGAGAGCACCCTGTGGCTGTTTCTCGCGGACTACCGGTCAGGACTCACCGTCGAGTCGCTCGGGAAGGCGGAGCTCGAAACACACTTCCGCCGCCTCGTGGGCTTCCTCGAGCGGGCCCGCGACGGTCTGTGGAAGCAGCTTGAGGAGTCGGCTCCCAGCTGGGACATGGCACACCGGGTGTGGGAGGTGTGGCCCAACGTCGGAGAGGTGCGTCTCGTTGTCCTCACGAACGCCGTACTGAAGACGGCCGTGGTGCCTCCGGGCCCAATGGACGGTCGATCGGTGCACGCCTCTGTCTGGGACCTTGCCCGCCTCGATCGACTTGCATCCAGCGGCCGGGCCCAGGAGCCAATTTCGGTGGACGTCGCGAGTCTCTGGGGCCGTCCCCTCCCCTGCCTGGGCCCAGAGGGGGAACCGGGTGCCTACGCCGCCTACGTCATGCTGCTTCCGGGTGAGTTCATCTCGAAGCTCTACGAGGAGCACGGCCCACGCCTCCTCGAGCTCAACGTGCGGTCCTTCCTCCAGTCCCGCGGAAAGGTCAACCGCGGCATCCAGGAGACGATCAAGTCTGCGCCGCGCAGGTTCCTCGCCTACAACAACGGGATCTCGATGACTGCTGCGGGTGTTGAGGTCGTTGACCTTCCGGGCGGGGGCAGGGGGATCACAAAGATCTCTGATCTGCAGATCGTGAACGGAGGGCAGACCACCGCATCGCTGCACTACGCCCACGTGAAGAACAAGGCGGACCTGTCAGGCATCTACGTCCAAGCCAAGCTGTCCGTCGTCGAGCCGACCTTGTTGATGGATCTTGTGCCGCGCATCAGCGAGTACGCGAACAGCCAGAACAAGGTGAACATGGCTGACTTCAGCGCCAACGACCCGTTCCACGTCGAGATCGAACGACTGTCCCGCACCGTGTGGGCACCGGGGAAGGCTGGGACGAGTGAGATGACCCGCTGGTTCTACGAGCGAGCCAGGGGACAGTACGCAGATGCGCACGCGCGTGAGAGAACTCCCGCGAGGCAGCGCAGGTTCAAGCAGGTCCACCCCCTGAATCAGAAGTTCACAAAGACGGATCTGGCGAAGTTCGAGAACACCTGGGATCAACTTCCCTGGATCGTGTCCTGGGGCGCGGAGAAGAACTTCAGGGAGTTCATGCTCAGGCTGGAAAAGCGCGGCAACAACTTCAAGCCCACCCAGGAGTACTTCGAGTCCCTTGTCGCTAAGGCCATCCTGTTCCGGTCGACCGAGAAGCTCATCGGGGCCCTCCAGTTGGGTGGATACCGTGCCCAGACCGTGACCTACACCCTCGCCAAGTTGCTGAACGCCACCGGGCAGCGGATCGACTTGCGCAGGATCTGGCGCAGTCAGGAGCTCTCGACCGCCTTGGGAGGCGCGATCGATGACCTCGCCCCCAGGGTGCATGCCACGCTCCTGACGAGCGCGGGTGCACGGAACATCAGCGAGTGGGCGAAGAAGGAGGACTGCTGGAAAGCGGTTCTCGCTCTCGAGTGGCAGGTTCCCCAGAGCCTCCAGAAGGAGCTCGATTCGAGTTCAGCCCGAACGAAGTTCACATCGTCGGCCAGCGTCACGGAGCAGCTCTCTGACGACGAAGCTCAGGCCCTGAAGGCTGTGCTGGGCCTTCCCGCGGTGCAGTGGAAGGCACTCAGCGCGTGGGCCAAGCAGACCGGCTCCCTGCAGCCATGGGAGCGCAGTCTGGCCTTCAGCCTCGGTAACGTCATCGGCTCGGGGCGGGCGCCCTCCAGGAAGCAAGCGCTCCACGGAGCCCGGATCCTGGCCGAAGCCCGTCGGTTGGGCTTCGCCGAGGAAGCGTCCTGATGGTGTCTCCCTCGGACGACTCGACCCTCAAGGAGGTCTTCCCCGGTCTCGAGCGCCTGAGGGGTCTACGTCTTGACGCGCCAGTCCTCCAAGCGTTCGCAGAGGGACACCGGTACGAGATGCCCCTCCGGTGGTTGCGCTGGTCCAGGGCGGACCTAATGGACGACCTCCTCGAAGCACGCTGGGTTGACATCCTGTCGTGGCCAAACGTCGGACCGACGAAGCGGGAGGGGATCGCCGAGCTCCTGGCCTCCATGTCTGCCGAACTCGCTGATCGCATTGCTGAGCTCTCGCAGCGAGCCGCGGAGGGACCGTCCCAGGACGGCGAGGACCCGGACGGCACGGCTGCGTGGCGCGACTCGCTAGAGGTACTCGCAGCGTGGACGGCGACCGCCGTCGGAGGGACCACGTGGGGAGATCTCGTCTCCGCGTCCGGTGTACCGAGACCTCCGGACGTGGAGGAGGCCTGGGAGCGATTCTCACGCAGTCAACTTCCTCTCGGACGTAGCAGCGCGGACCAGGTTCTGGCGGATCTCGTGGGAAGCCTCGACCACCGTGATGCATCCATCCTGGTTGACCGCGTCCTCGGGCCATCGAGGCGAACACTCGACGAGATCGGGCAGGAACACGGGATCACCCGGGAACGAGTCCGACAGCTGGCTCAACGACTCGAACAGCATCTACGAGAGTTGCTCAGCAACAGTCCCGAGTGGCGTAGCGTCCGATGGGCGGTGGGCCTCCTGCGCGATGCTGCTGGCTCGTTCGCCCCGCTCGAGGTGCGTGCCCGCGTGCTCCCCGGGATGCACCCGCTCCACGCGCGGATCGTCTCGTGGCTGGCCGGCTACCACGAGGTCGGTCCTCACCTGGTGGTGCGCGGATTCAACCTGCCCAAGGCCCACGACCTACCGCGGCTCCCTGCCAGAGGCCGTGTCATCGACGAGTTCGAGCTCATCGACACTCTCGAGTCCTCGGGGATCAAGCCTGAGTTCGTGGACGTAGCGGTCTCGGCAATCGACGGACTCCGCCGCGTTGACGGTCAGCTGGTGGACTGGACAGGAAGTCAGGTTGACCGGGCGATAGCCGTCCTCGAGCTGCGAGACGAACCACAGGAGGTTCTGGAGCTCTTCTCCCTGGCGGGTGGGAGCTCCCTGACGTCCTTCCGGAATCGCATCTACGAGTGTGAGCAGATCATCCGCGCGACACGCAACAAGGTGGGGCTCCGAGCTTGGGGAGGGACCCGCTACACATCCATCACAGACCTCATGGCGCAGAGGCTCACCAGCGGTCCGATGTACATCTCCGACCTCGCCCGTGAGCTGGAGGAGGTGTATGAGGTGTCTCCCAACTCCGTCTCCATGTACGCCCACGCCCCGCAGTTCAAGGTCACCGGTGAGCTCGTCGCCCTGAGAGGGCCTCACGACCCCTACCAGCCCAGGAACAAGCCCGAACTGGTTCAGGGCCTGTTCATCGTCACTCCGGGCACCATGCACTGGCACGTCCGCGTCGACGCCGACGTACTCCGCGGGAGCGGGCGGGCCATACCTCCCGAGGTGGGCCTGTTCATCGGACTCTATCCGGGCGACCCGGAAGTGGTGCTCCACAACCCGGTGGAAGACGTCCGAGCTGCGTGGCACCCGACGTCGATCACCGGGCCACAAATCGGCTCCCTGCGCCGGCACGCCCTGTCGGCAGGGTTACACGAGGGTGATGTGCTGAGGCTAGTCATCTCGTCAGTCGACATGTCGCTGCGCGTCGAGATGGTCCCCCAGCTCCGGGATGGAGAGTCCCCCGCCGAGACGATCAGGAGGCTCACCGGCCTGCCGGAGCACCGATGTGACCTTGCAGGCTTGGCTCAGAGCATCGGCGTAGCCGAGAGCGAACTTCTCGACGTCCTCCGTCGGCGGAAGGACCTAGAGCTCTCGGAGGTTGTGGCCGAACTATCTGCCTCCGGCCGACCGGACTCCCTCCACTGACGGATGGGCACACCCTGTCCACAGATGCGTGTCACAACCGGGACGACTGCTTGAGCTTGGGTACCGTGAGCACCACGGGTCGAGGGATGGGAGTGCGCTTGTCGAGGCGGGGTAGACGAGGGGCCACTGTCGATCTGGCACCCTCAGCAGCCAGACTGACCAACTCCCTACGGGACATCGGCTACAACTTTCACTCCGCGGTGGCTGATGTCATCGACAACAGCCTGGCCGCGGGGGCTTCGAGGGTCAGCGTCGAGATCACCTTCGACGGACCGGACTCCAGCGTCTTCATCGCCGACGACGGAGGCGGCATGTCCGCCAACGGGATCCTCGAGGCGCTGCGCTTCGGGAGCCGTCGTGAGTACGCGCGAGGGGAGCTGGGTCGCTACGGGCTGGGCCTGAAAACCGCCTCGCTATCCCAGGGTCGGTGTGTGACCGTGGTCAGCCGTCTCGGACGCGACGGCGTCGTCTCGGCACGCTGCCTCGACCTCGACCTCATCGAAGAGTGGGACGAGTGGCTGGTCGTGGACCCCGGGGAGTCCCGGGCCGTCGCGAGGGCGAGCGACCTGCTCGACGAGGGTTTCAACACAGTCGTCGTCTGGGAGAAGCTGGACCGGCTCCTCCCTTTCAAGAACCAGGAGGGCGGCTGGGCTCGTCGACGGGTCGACAACGCGATCACCAAGTCGGTCCAGCACCTGTCCATGGTGTTCCACCGCTTCCTCGAGCGCAGTGATTCCCTCGTCCTAGAGGTCAACGGCACGAAGCTCGCGCCTTGGGATCCGTTCGCCCGTGCCGAGGAGCACACCCAGGTGCTGACGCCGCTCATCTTCGAGGTGCAGCGGGACGCGGTCCAGGGTTTTGTCCACCTCGAGAGATTCGTGTTGCCGCCCCGCACACACTTCAGCAGCCCCAAACGGTTCGAGGAGCTGTCGGGTCCGCTCAAGTGGAACCGACAGCAGGGCCTGTACATCTACCGGGCCGACAGACTCGTCCAGTGGGGCGGGTGGGCTGGCATCCGCGGAATCGACGAGCACACGAAGCTGGCCCGTGTTGCACTGAGTTTCAACACCGAGTTGGACGAGTTGTTCAACACGAACGTCGCCAAGATGCGGGTTTCGATACCCGGAGAGCTCAAGCAACAGATCACGCCAGCCCTCTCCGAGGTGTGCGTTGCGGCGAGTGAGACGTACCGGCGTGCGGCTCGGCTGACCGAGGAGTCGACCCCCACCAGCTTCGGACAGGCGCTTGCACCGAACGTGGTGCGATTTGCCCTCACAGCAGCCGCGATGCGAAGCGGGGACAAAGACGCACTCGACCGCATAGCCCGCGAACTACGTCAGACAAATCCGGAGATCGCCGAGCAGCTGGGCCTCTGACGACAGCCTCTGGGGCGGGTCCGCGAACTCGACGTGCAACGCTGCTCAGAAGAGCGTTTCGGAGGCACCCGTGGCCTGACGCATCCGGAGGTCGGCGCATCCTTCGGCGAGCGGACACGCATGGCACTGGGGGCGCTGTGGCTTGCACACGCCCCTGGCGATCTCGATGAGGCCGAGATGGGCGCTCCGGAAGTTGGCACCGCCTCCGACCAACCTGGCAACGGCAAGTCGACCGTCCGTTCCCCTGTTCTTGTGCTCCACAGGGAGACCCCAGTACCTCCCGACCGGCCGGAGAACACCCTTCGTGCTCAGAACCGGCTCGGGGTCGGAAGCATCATCGGCCCCGTACTCAGCGGTGATGAGGTGCACGAGGTCGACGAGGGACTCCGGGAGCCCGTCGGGCAGCTCGTTGCCGCCGTCCTTGCCCCGATCCACCGCACCCTGCGCCAGTTGGAGGATCGTCTCCGCCCTGTCGACCCGACCCAGCATCTCCCCGAGTTCGCGCAGGCCCTGCGCGCCGTCGACGATGGCCCGCGGCGTCCGGTATACCTCGATAAAGGGCCAGGCCGCTCGGGCGTACTGCCAGTCGAGTCGGTCGAGAAGTATTTCCGATACGACAACCTGCCAGGGCGTCTCCGCACGTAGCCACGGGAGAGCAAGGAGCTCACGCTGTTCGAACCAGGTGGCCAGAGTGTTCGCCAGCCCCTGGGTGGTCCATGTCCGTCGCCTCCCCTTGTGCAGCGCCTCACGCAACGCTCCGCCCAGCGCACGCGCCAGCATCGGAGGCACTGCGTTGCCGATCTGCTTGAACGCAGCCGAAGGTGGACCGGCGAAGCGGTACCAGTCGGGAAAGGTCTGAAGCCTGGCGGCCTCGCGGACGGTCAGCGTCCGGGGTTGCCTCGGGTGGATGTACCAGTATCCGTCCTTGGCTATGTGGGCTGTAATCGTCCGCGACAGGTCGTTCTCGTCGAGCCGCTTGTACTTGTCGTCGAAGATGTCCGCACGGTAGCGGCGGTACTCCTCGGGCAGATCGGAATAGCGGGTCTTCGAGTCCATCGACTCGAAGACGGCGTGGTCGTCCGGACGCACCGGCCTCGTGATGTGGTCGAAGACCTTGTCCCTGTCCTCGGCTCTCACACCGGCCCGCATCTCGTGCTGGAACTCGCTGACCGGCCCGTCGTACTCGATGTAGCCTTCCGCGCCTCCCTCAGGACGCCACCCACCCTCGACAGGGGGGAGGTCGCCGATGGCGTTCCAGACGGTGACGCGCCGGCCCACCTCCCGGGGCCACTCGAAGTGCACCCCGTCCCGCAGAGCGACGAGGATCAACCGTTGCCTGAACTGGGGCACGCCGTAGCGCCAGGTCTCCACGACGCGTTCGTCAACGGTGTATCCCATGGACTCCAGGTCCTCGACCATGGCACGGAGGATGAACATCTCCTTGTCGAGGGCCATGTCCGGCACGTTCTCCATGACAACGGCGCGAGGTCGGGCCAACCGCACGACCTCGAGGAACGATCGCCAGAGATCCCGCCGTTCGTCGTGCGGATCGCGGAGCCCTTGCTGGACCCGGTACCTGATGCCGGAGCGACCGGCCTTGGAGAACGGCTGGCACGGCGGACCGCCCGCCAGCAGGTCGATCTCGAGCGTGCGGATGATCTCCGAAAGGGCCTCGATACGGCTGGCCTCGGCCAGATCCCAGTCCAGGGAGAGACCCGGAAAGTGGTGACGGTGTGTCTCGACGGCTTCTTCGTAGTGGTCCGAGCTGAGGACGACGTGGAAGCCCGCCTGCTGGAGGCCCAGACTCAACCCACCCGCTCCGGCGAACAGGTCCGCCGCCAGAAGGGCCTGGGGGTTCTCGGAACGGATGCGCGCGACGAGGCTCTGCAACTCGTCCACGTTCTCGCAGTGGTCGGGGTGCGGCGACAGGCGGACGAAGGGTCCTCTGACCAGTCGAACCCCGTACTCCCCTGAGGCCAACGTCACTGCCCGTTCCTCCCCATCCCGACCATCTGGCGCTGCGCGCTCCGGCCGCCTAGCCTCGTCACCTGTCGGTCCCCATCCTGTCGAAGTATCGAGTGCTCGTGTCCGAACCCTCCAGAACCCGGCCACCTGAGGAGGTGGGCGCTCGGTTCTCCTCCCTTCGGAGAACCGACACCGCCCCGGAGCTCCTCCTCCGTCAGGAGTTGCACGCGAGGGGCCTGCGATACCGGGTGCAGGCCCGGGTCCCCGGTCTGCCCAGGCGACGCATCGACATCCTGTTCACGAAGCACAAGCTCGCTGTGAGCGTGGATGGTTGTTTCTGGCACGGCTGTCCGGACCACTGGATCGCGCCGAAGAACAACGCTGAGTGGTGGCTGTGGAAGGTCCGCGTCAACCAGGAGCGGGACGCGGACACGGATCGGATCCTGGCGAGTCTCGGCTACACCAGCCTCAGGATCTGGGAACACGTTCCTCCTCGCGACGCGGCAGACCTGGTCATGGCCCGGTTGAACGAGCTGAAAGGGAGGTAGCGGTTGGCGTGGTGAGGCAGAGGCCCCACCACGCCAACCGTCCGTGCTTCGATCAGCTGCAACCGCTGGTGCTGCCGCAGCCCTCGCAGACGTAGCAGGACCCGGCCGGCCGCATCTTCGTGCCGCAGGTCATGCAGATCGGGGCGTCGGCGGCCTTGCCCTGGAACTTCTCCAGGAGCTCGGCGGAGGAGTGGATCTCCGCCTCGACCGGTCGGGCGTCCGCGGCGCCGGTGCCGGACTTCACCTCGACCTCGACAGCCTTCTCCTCCTTCGGCTCCCGCTTGGTCGCCGGGGCAGCCGACTGGCTGTACGTCTCGAGCTCACCCTCGACGTCACCCTCGTCGTCGGTCGGCGTGTACGAGCCGGTCTCGAGCTGCCGGGCCCGCTCCTCCGCGGTGTAGATGCCCATGTAGGACCGGGTCTCGAAGTCCAGGTAGTCCAGGGCCAGCCGGCGGAAGACGTAGTCCATGATCGACTGCGCCATCCGGATGTCCGGGTCGTCGGTGAGACCGGCCGGCTCGAACCGCAGGTTGGTGAACTTCTCGACGTACGTCTCCAGCGGCACGCCGTACTGCAGGCCGATCGACACCGCGATCGAGAAGGCGTCCATGACTCCGGCGAGGGTCGAGCCCTGCTTGCCGAACTTCAGGAAGATCTCACCCAGGCCGTCGTCCGGGTAGGAGCCGGCGGTCAGGTAGCCCTCGGCGCCGCCGACGGAGAACGAGGTGGTCTGCGACGGGCGACGCTTCGGCAGCCGCTTGCGGACCGGCCGGTACTCGATGACCTTCTCGACCTTCGGCTCGTCCTCGGCCTTGTCCTTCTTCTTGGCGTCGGAGAGCGGCTGGCCAACCTTCGAGTTCTCACGGTAGACCGCGAGAGCCTTCAGGCCGAGCTTCCAGCCCTGCATGTAGATGTCGGCGATGTCCTCGACGGTGGACTCCTCGGGCAGGTTCACCGTCTTGGAGATCGCGCCGGACAGGAACGGCTGCACCGCGGCCATCATCCGCACGTGGCCCATGGGCTTGATGGCCCGCTCGCCCATCGCGCAGTCGAAGACCTCGTAGTGCTCCGGCTTCAGGCCGGGGGCGTCGATGACGTGACCCTTCTCGGCGATGTACTCGACGATCGCCTCGATGGTCTCCTCGGTGTAGCCCAGGACCTTGAGCGCCCGCGGGATCGTCTGGTTGACGATCTGCATCGAGCCGCCGCCGACGAGCTTCTTGAACTTCACCAGTGAGAAGTCCGGCTCGATGCCCGTGGTGTCGCAGTCCATCATGAAGCCGATGGTCCCGGTCGGGGCCAGCAGGCTGGCCTGCGCGTTGCGGAAGCCGTTCTTCTCCCCCAGCTTCACGACCTGGTCCCAGGCCTTGGTTGCGGCCTTGTGGATCTGCTCGTCCATCGAGTGGATGGTGCGCAGCTGGTCGTTGGCGGCCTGGTGCTTGCGCATGACCCGCTTGTGCGCCTCGGCATTGCGGGCGTAGCCGGCGTACGGCCCGACCACCGCGGCGAGCTCTGCGGAGCGCTTGTACGCCGCGCCGGTCATCAGCGAGGTGATGGAGGCCGCGAGCGCCCGGCCGCCCTCGGAGTCGTAGCCGCGGCCGGTCGCCATGAGCAGCGCGCCCAGGTTGGCGTAGCCGATGCCCAGCTGCCGGTAGTCGCGCGTGGTCTCCGCGATCTTCTCGGTCGGGAAGTCGGCGAAGCAGATCGAGATGTCCATCGCGGTGATGACCAGCTCGACGACCTTCTCGAACTTCGAGATGTCGAAGGTGTTGTCGTCGTTGAGGAACTTCAGCAGGTTCAGCGACGCCAGGTTGCAGCTGGAGTTGTCCAGCGACATGTACTCCGAGCACGGGTTGGACGCGGTGATCCGGCCGGTCTCGGGGTTGGTGTGCCAGTCGTTGATCGTGTCGTCGTACTGGATGCCCGGGTCGGCGCACTCCCACGCGGCCTGCGCCATCTTGTTGAACAGCTCGCGGGCGTTGACGGTCTCGATGACCTCACCGGTCATCCGGGCGCGCAGCCCGAACTCGTTGCCCTCCTCGACCGCGCGCATGAACTCGTCGGTGACCCGCACCGAGTTGTTCGCGTTCTGGTACTGCACGGACACGATGTCCTTGCCGCCCAGGTCCATGTCGAAGCCGGCGTCCCGCAGCGCGCGGATCTTCTTCTCCTCGCGCGCCTTGGTCTCGATGAACTCCTCGATGTCCGGGTGGTCGACGTCGAGGACGACCATCTTGGCCGCACGGCGGGTCGCGCCACCGGACTTGATGGTGCCCGCGGAGGCGTCGGCGCCGCGCATGAACGACACCGGGCCGGAGGCGGTGCCACCGGAGGACAGCAGCTCCTTGGAGGAGCGGATGCGGGACAGGTTCAGACCGGCGCCGGAGCCGCCCTTGAAGATGAAGCCCTCCTCCTTGTACCAGTTGAGGATCGACTCCATCGAGTCGTCGACGGAGAGGATGAAGCAGGCGCTGACCTGCTGCGGGCTCTTGGTCCCGACGTTGAACCACACCGGCGAGTTGAAGCTGAAGATCTGGTGCACGAGCGCGTAGGTCAGCTCGTGCTCGAAGATCTCGGCGTCCTCGTCGGTGGCGAAGTAGCCGTGGTCCTGCCCCGCCTTGACGTAGGTGAGGACGACCCGGTCGATGAGCTGCTTGAGGCTCCACTCCCGCTCAGGGGTGCCGACGGCGCCGCGGAAGTACTTCGTGGTGACGATGGTCGAGGCGTTGGCGGACCAGAAGTCCGGGAACTCCACGCCGCGCTGCTCGAAGATCGTCTCGCCCGTCTTCCAGTTCTGCTGGACGACGTCCCGCAGCTCCCACGTCACCTCGTCATACGGGTGGACCCCCGGGGTGGTGTAGATGCGCTCGATCTTCAGGCCCTTGCCGGCCCGGCGTGAACGGGACCGTGCCCCGGTCGTCTCCGTCATGACTGCTCCTCGTTACCTCGGTGTGTGTACTGCCCTGCTGTGCGAGGTGGTCCCACCCTCTCACCGACCGCCGACATACCGCGCCTGACCAGCGCGTATGCCGTGTGCCCGGCTACGGGGTACCCCCCTGGTGTTCTGGTGTCGCTGCGTCGCGCTCGGCGCGCAGGAGTGCGATGGCGGCCTCGAAGTCCTCGAGGGAGTCGAAGGCCTGGTAGACGCTGGCGAAGCGCAGGTAGGCGACCTCGTCGAGCCGGCGCAGCGGCTCCAGGATCGCCAGGCCGACGTCGTGTGCGTCCACCTCGGCCTGCCCCGAGGACCGGATCGTCTCCTCCACCTGCTGCGCCAGCAGCTGCAGGTCGTCCTCGGACACCGGCCGGCCCTGGCAGGCCTTTCGGACGCCGATGAGGACCTTGTCGCGGCTGAACGGCTCGGTCGCCCCGGAGCGCTTGATCACGGACAGCGTCGCCGTCTCGATGGTGCCGAACCGGCGCCCGCACTGGGGGCACTGGCGGCGCCGTCGGATGACGGTGCCCTCCTCCTGCACGCGGCTGTCCACGACCCGGGAGTCGGTGTGCCGGCAGAACGGACAGTGCATCCTGCTCCCCCTCCTCCTGGGTGTGTCGGCAACTGCGTGGCTGGGTACGGATCTGGGGACGGCCTGTGGATGACGTGTGGGTCACGCCCCCGGGCCTGTGCACAACATGTGGAGGAACCACATTCGTGTAACTACTAGATGTTGGGATCGTAGGCACGTCCTCGCCCAGGACGCAAGAGCATCGCGCGTGTCGTGCTCGGGGCGGCGTGTCGCACTCCGGTTCAACGCCGGGAGCAGCCCGAAACATCCCTCCCGCACCCGACCGGGCACGCCATCAGGCGTCCGGAACCCCCATGAGAACACGCGACCAGCGCCACCTAGCGACCGAGGGTGCCGGCCACCACGGCGACGATCCCGGTGCGCGCCCGGTCCGCACCCAGCTCGGCCACCACCGCGGTCAGGTGCTCGGCGGCCAGCGGGGCCAGCAGCGTGTGGGCCAGCGCGTCGGCGTCGACGTCCGGACGCTCCAGGGACAGCAGCGACGCGACGTGGCGGTGCCAGAACCGGTAGGCACCGATCCGGTACCGCGCGCCCGGCGAGGCAGTCTCGGAGACCCGCACCAGGTCGAGGTGCTCGAGCACGTAGTCGAGGTAGGCCTCGACGAACGCCACAAGGCGGTCCTGCGGCCGCGGTGTCTCCTCCTCCGACTCCCCGGGACCCAAGGGCGCCGGACCGAACAGGATCCGGTCCTGCAGCTCCCGCTCCCGCTCGTCGAGCAGCGCCGCCGCCAGTCCCGACTTGTCGCCGAACCGGCGGAAGAGCGTCCCCTTGCCCACGCCGGCCGCCGCAGCGACCGCGTCCATCGACACCGCGGCGACCCCGTGCTCCTTGAACAGCCGGGCGGCAGCCTCGAGCACCGCAGCCCGGTTGCGCGCGGCGTCCGCCCGCTCCCCGGGCTGCCCCCTGCGCAGCTCGAGGAGGGACGACGTCGCCCTTGCGTAACCGGACTGCAGTCCGTTACCGTCGTGAGGCATAACCGGACTGTAGTCCAGTTACACGGCTGCGGCCAAGCACCGCGGCCGGCGGCAACCCCGAACGGAGGAGTCGACCATGACGCTGCTGCACATCTCCGCCTCTCCCCGTGGTGACCAGTCCGAGTCCCTCGCGCTCGCGCGGACCTTCGTGACGGCATACGAGGACTCCCACCCCGGCGACCGGGTCGAGCACTGGAACCTGTGGGACGGCACCCTGCCGGAGTTCGGCCCGGCGGCCGCGCACGCCAAGATGGCGGTCTTCGGCGGCCAGCCGTTCGACGACGACCAGGCCGCGGCGTGGCGCGCGGTCGAGGCGACGTTCCGCCGGTTCGACGCCGCCGACCGCTACCTGTTCTCGGTGCCGATGTGGAACCACGCCGTCCCGTACATCCTCAAGCAGCTCATCGACGTCATCAGCCAGCCCGGGATGGTCTTCTCGTTCGACCCGGAGCACGGCTACACCGGGCTGCTGCGCGGCAAGCAGGCGGCGGTGATCTACACGAGCGCCGTCTACGGGCCGGAGCGCGGGCCCGGGTTCGGCAGCGACTTCCAGGCGCCCTACCTCGAGGACTGGCTGCGCTGGGCCGGGATCAGCGACATCGAGACCGTCCAGTTCCGGCCGAACCTCGCGGTCGCCGACCCCGAGCCGGGCCGTTGGGCCGCGCACAACCGGGCGCGGGAGATCGCCAAGAGCTGGGACTGACGAGCCTCACCGGCGCACGGCATACCGCACGTGCGTCACCTCGGGGGTGTCGACGACCCGCAGGATCTCCAGCTCGACCCGGGCCGGCAGCAGGTCGAAGAGCCGGCGACCGCTGCCGAGCAGCACCGGCACGTAGTGCAGCTGGAGGATGTCGATGACCCCCGCGGCGAGGCCGGTCTGTCCGGTCACGGCACCGATGACGTGCACGTCCCGCTCCCCCGCGGCCTCTTTCGCGCGCGCCACCGCCGTCTCGATGTCGGGCACGTAGGTGACGAGGGGGTAGTCGGCCACGGTCGGCCCGGGCGGCCGGTGGCTGGGCACGAACACCGGCAGCCTCCGCGACCCGTCGACCCCGCCGGGGTGGGCGCCGCCCCAGTGGTCGACCTGCTCGGCGGTCCGGCGCCCCACGACGACCGCACCGACCTCGAGGACCTGGCGCATCATCTCGCCCTGGACCCCCTCGGTCCGGAACCACCGGAAGTCCTCGTCGAACGCCCACGCGTGCAGCCGCTCGACCACCCCGCCGCCCGGGTTGTCGGGACCGTCGTCGAGTCCCGCGACGTAGCCGTCGACGGAGACCGACATCTCGAGGACCGCGTTGCCCATCACGACGCCTCGGTGGTGCGCTTCACGGCATACCGGACGTGGGTGGCGAACTGTGAGCTCCAGGTGCCGAGCACCTCCAGCTCGAGGTCCTCCTCGAACCCGTCGAACAGCCGCTTGCCGCCGCCGAGCACCACCGGCGCGGTGGAGATCGCCAGCTCGTCGACGACGCCGGCGCGCAGGCCCTGGCGGATGAGATCGGCCCCGCCGCCGAGCGAGATCCCGCCGCCGTCGGCGAGCTCGCGCGCCTTCTCCAGCGCCGCGTCGAAGCCGTCGACGAACAGGAACCCCGAGCTCACCGGCGGCTGGTCCTCGACGCGGTGGGTGAGCACGATGAGCGTGCCGCCGAACGGGTTCCGACCACCCCAGGCACCGGAGGACTCGTACATCGTGCGTCCGACGATCCCGGCGGTGACCCCCTGCGTCACCGTCTCGAAGTACTCCCGGTCCGCCCCCTGCATGCCGTCGGTGTCGCGCCCGTCGTCGGCATACGTCCACGGGCCACCCATCACCCAGTAGTGGAGGCGCTCGCCCCCGACACCCAGGCCGCACCCGGGTCGGTCGTCCGGCCCGACGATGTAGCCGTCCACGGACGTGCTGATCGCGGCGATGACCTTGCTCATGGCTGTCTCCTCGGTCGGGGGCACGGTGGGACAGACCCGGGCCGGCGGCAGGACTCACCGGTCGGGCTCAGGCGTGCGGCCCCACCGTGACCTCGCCGATGGTCAGCTCGGCCACCAGCCCCTGCAGACGCCCGATCCGGTCCACCTCGGACTCCAGCTCACGCTGCCGCACCGGGGCGAGGGCGGCCAGCGGCTCGACCGAGATCCTGGCCTTCCGGGCCGACGTGCGCTGGTGCCACACCCCGGCCACCTCGCCGTCGACCACGAGCACCGGGTAGTTGCCCGCCTGCCCGCCGGCGAGCGCCCGCTCGTACGCCCGCCCGGGGTAGAACCGCTCGCGCGGGTGGGCCGCGATGGCCAGGGCGTCGAAGTACGGGAGGAGCCGTGTGCCGCGCGGCGGCTCCTCCGGGAACTCCAGGTCGTCCGCGGCCAGCCAGGCGGGCTGCCCGTCGAGGTCGACCTCGGTGATGCGCCCCGCCTCGGCGAGGGCCGTGAATGTCCGCGCCGCCCACGCGGGTGGCGCGGCGTGCCACTTGGCGTATGCCGCCGGCGTGCTCGGTCCGTACGCCCGGAGGTAGCGGAGCAGCAGCTCCTCTGCGGCCACGCCCTGCTCCACCGGCTCGAACGGCGGTGGCGCGGCGAAGGTGACCGCCCTCCCCCGGTTGGGCCCGTAGACCCAGAGCCCCCGCCTCGCGGCGACGCCCTGGACCAGCCGCCACCGTGGCCACATCCCCTGGAAGGCCGGCATCACCGGGTCCGCCGCCCACGGGCCGGCCCGGTCGACGACACCGTCGTGGAGCTCGTCGAGGGTGCACGGGCCCTGTTCCGCGACAGTGGCCGCGATCGCCGCGCAGAGCACCTCGATCTGGTCCGGCGTGGGCTGCTCCTCCTGCGTCGAGGGGAACCGGCCGACCGGCAGCGTGCCGAACACGGCGACCCACGTGCCGAGCTCGGCGGCGGCGACGAGGTGGATCGTGCCGCGCAGCCCGGTCATCCGGACCAGCTCCCCACGTGCGATCGCCTCGCGCACGTCGGCGACCGTGCCGGTCGGGGTCCGCATCGCGACGGACAGCTCGGCGGCGTTCTGCACCTGCGCCTGTGCGCCGACCATCCGCTCCACCGCCTCGAGAGGCGTCGACGGCCCGTCGGCGCCGTCGATCAGACCCTGCCGGGCCATCCGGCGGGCCATCGCCTGCTGCCAGCGCACGGTGAGCACGCGTCATACAAGCACAGCGCACCGACCGGGTGTCGCCTGCCGGGCCGACGGTCTCTACCGTTCACAGCAGCACCGAGGCGGAGGAGACCCATGGCACGCGTGCGCAAGCCGCAGATCCTGGCGGCGATCGCGCTCGGCGGCATGCTCGGCGCGAGCGCGCGGTACGCGCTGGACCTCGCGTGGCCGACCGCTCCCGGAGGGGTCCCGTGGGCGACGCTGGCCGTCAACGCGACGGGGTGCTTCCTCATCGGCGTGCTCATGGCGACGCTCAGCGGGATCGCCCGGCCGCACCCGCTGCTCCGGCCGCTCCTCGGCATCGGGCTGCTGGGCGGCTTCACCACCTTCTCCACGTATGCCGTGCAGGTCGACACCCTGCTGCGTGAGGGTCGGGCGCTGGTCGCCCTGGGCTACCTCGCCGGCACCGCCGTCATCGCGCTCACCGCCGGCGCGGGCGGCTGGGTCACCGGCCGCGCGCTGCACCAGTTCCGACGCCAGCTGGCCTATCGAGACGGAGCCCGACCATGACCCTGCACGGAACCGCGCGGAGGCTGACCATCTACCTCAGCGAGGACGACACCCACGAGCACCGGCCGCTCTACACCGAGATCGTCCACCGGGCCCATCAGGCGGGGCTGGCCGGCGCCAGCGTGCTGCGGGGCATCGAGGGTTTCGGCAGCAGCTCGCGGATCCACACCACGCGCCTGCTGTCCCTGTCGGAGGACCTGCCGGTCGCGGTCGTCATCATCGACACCCCTGAGCGCATCGAGGCCTTCCTGCTGCAGCTCGACGACCTGACCATCGAGGGTCTGGCGGTGCTCGACGACGTGGAGGTGGTCAGCCACCGGTACCGGCAGGACTCCGGGGACTGATGGCCTTCGTCTTCGTGTGCCTGGGTGCCGCGGTGGGGGCGCCGCTGCGCTATCTCGTCGACCGGTCCGTCCAGGGCCGGCGCGACGGGGTCTTCCCGTGGGGGACGCTCACGGTCAACGTCGTGGGCTCGCTCGCCCTCGGACTCCTCGCCGCGGTCGCCGTCGGTCTCGACCTGCCGGAGGGGGTGTGGCTCGCGCTCGGGCCGGGGTTCTGCGGGGCGTTCACGACGTGGAGCACGTTGGGGTACGAGACGCTGCGCCTGTATGCCGACGGCGCCCACCGTCTCGCCCTCGCCAACGTCGGGGCGAGCCTGGCGCTGGGTCTGAGTGCGGCCTCGGTGGGCTACCTGATCGGCTCGCTGGTCTGAGGTGGGACCCGTCCGGGTGCCCGCAGGCCTCACCGGGACGGGCGTCATACGGGCGCTCAGCCCGGTCCTGGGGCCCGGTTTGGGCGCGGTTCGTCCACAACGGTGACGTGGTCGCAGCGCCGTCCACAGGTGTCCTGATCAGGGGTTTCATTGTCGGTGGGCGAGGCTAGTGTGGACGCATGTTCGAAGGTTGGGATGGTTCGGAGGCGGGGCGCGGCACGGCCACGACCGCCACGGCCCAGCCTGTCACCGCCGCCCGGCCCGCGGTCCCTGCGCACGACGGCGCGGACGTGCTCGCCGGGCCGTTGACCACCGCCGGGCAGGCCCTGCACGCGGCCCGGCAGGCCGCCGACACCGGTCAGCTGTACCGGGTGGGCAGCACCCAGGTCACCGAGCACCTGGCCGCGGTCGACCACCTGCGCCACCAGGCCGACCAGCTGACCCTGGCCCTGGTCATCGAGGCCTCCACCCGCGGGCTGCAGCTGGACGAGCAGCTGTCCTGGCACGACTGGCTCACCCGCCTGCTGCCCACCGCCACCCGGTCCCAGATCAACGACCTGGCGCTCATCGCCCACGAAGTCCACACCCCCGGCCACGAACCCATCCGCGAGCACCTCCTGGACGGCTCACTCACCCCGGCCCGGGCAGCCAAGGTGCTGCGGGTCCTGCGCCCGATCCGGGTGGTCACCGACCCGGTCACCTACGCCGCCGACACCACCACCCTGGTCTCCTGGGCCGCCCGCCCGGACGTGAACGACAAGGAACTCGCCGTCGTCGCCGAGACCCTCCTGACCGCTGCCCTACCCCGGGAAGAAGCCGAAGCCAGGGACAAGACCCAGCACGACCTGCGCGGGGTGAACGAGTCCTCCCTGGCCGACGGGTCGCTGACCCGGTTCATCATCACCGCCGACCCCGAAGGCGCCGCCCTGCTCCGCGCCGTCCTCACCTCACCGCTGGCCGCACCATCCCCGGACGCGACCGGGCCCGACCCCCGCACCGCCACCCAACGCCGCTACGACGCCCTCCTGACCGTCCTGGGCCGGGGCGTGGCCTCCCCCGACGGGGTCCCCACCACCAGCAAGGCCCGGGTCATGGTCACCATCCCCCTCACCGTCCTGCAACAGACCTCCGAGCAGGCCGGGCTCACCCTCACCGGCGACCTCCTACCCGCCACCACCCTGCGCAAGCTGGCCTGCTCCGCCGAGCTGATCCCCGCCGTGCTGGGCACCGACTCCGAGATCCTCGACCTGGCCCGACCCATCCGGTACGCCTCCCCCGGACAGCTCACCGCCCTGTACCACCGGGACAAGCACTGCACCTACCCCGGGTGCACCATCCCCGCCCAGTGGTGCGACGCCCACCACGTCACCTGGTACTCCCGCGGCGGCAAGACCTACTACCTCAACCTCGCCCTCCTCTGCGGGCGCCACCACACCCTGGTCCACCGACAAGACCTCACCGCCACCATCACCCCCACCGGCGTCACCTGGCACCTCAAATGACCCCGCCCCACACCCGGCCCACCGGCCGGGCCACACGCATGCCCCGGCCTTCCAATGTGCGTCGTTGGCGTCGCCACGCCATAGGGACCAAGGTCGTTGCCACGGATCGGGACTCGGCGGCAAGGTACAACCGGCGGGCGGCCGACCTCCTGTCCCACCCTCGGGTGGTGACCCAATGCCGACGACGGCTCCAGGGGGCAGCCGCCCTCCACCACGTCCCGAGTTCTTACGAACTCTTTACCTGTGGACAACGGTCGTCTGGGGAACGAGCACGCAGACTGGCGTGACGACCGGGTCCGTGGGGGCGCTGCGGGCCGAGCCGACGCACCAGGAGGGACCCCGTGCGCACCACCGTGGCTGCGGCTGTCGCTGCGCTCGCACTAGGACTGGCCGGCTGCTCCGACAGCGGCCAGCCGTCTCCCCCACCCACGCCGGACCAGCCCACGACGACGAGCTCGCCCGCCGACACCGCACCGACGACAGAGGCCGCTCCCCCAACGACGGAATCGCCATCAGAGACCGCTTCGACCGATCTACCACCGGAAGCCACGGAGGACTCGGAAGCTGGTGCCGAGGCGTTCGCCCTGCACTACATCTACCTAATCAATCAGACAGGAAAGCGACCTGAGGTGGGAGTGCTCGAACCTCTGGGCGCCGACGGCTGTAAGTCGTGCCAGAACCATGAGGAGTCTGTGACTTACGCCGCCGAGCACGGACAGACCCTTCAAGGCGACACATTCGAAATAGACCAATCGAGCGCTCTCTACTACCCAGAAGGCCAATCGGCTGTCGTGCGGGTCGACGTCACTCAACCTGAGCAGCACTACTTCCAGGACGGTGAACCCACAGATCGCAAATTGGACGCCGCCCGAGCGACTCTCGTCTTCCGCTTGGTGTGGGATGACGGCTGGCTCGTGCAAGAGATCACCGTTGACGTCTAATGCTCGCCATTCTGATCGCCGCATCGATCGGACTAGCTGCGCAGGCTATCGATCCTCCGTGCGGGGGAATCGACTGTGACTTGGAGGGTGGAGGCGCGGATGTAGGCCTTTCGGCCGAGGAGGTACAGAGCCTCTCGAGCGTATGGCCCGATGGCAGTAGTCAGGAGAACCCAGTCTCTTGGTACGAGTACGTGGCGGTCATCGACTGTCCTGGAAATTCGCCAAGCGATCCCGATGGCCGCCACTGCAACTGGGCAACCAACTACTGCGAAGCCAACGTCCCAGACAGCAGCGGCCCATACTCGCGCATCTATCGTCGCGAAGTGAGTGACACCGACACCGGGACCTGGCTGCACGTCGACTTCACCTGCTACACGGACATGGTGCCCGCCAGATCGGGTGAGGACGCGGAACTGACCATGGCGATGATCCTGGAGCAGTTCCACCGCACGCAGTTCGCACTTCCCTCAATGGGGCTCCAGCCGCCCGACGGACGAGCGCTGGTGAACATGCCCGTCTACTTCGAGCTCGTCTGGCCCGAGGAAGGCTTCGAGCCGACCGAGGTGGACACCACGACGATCATCGGCCACGAGGTGCGGATCCGGCCCACGCTGCAGGAGGCGACGTACCACTTCGGCGACGGCACATCATACGGCCCCACCACCTCGCTCGGTGGACCGCACCCGGACGGCGATGTGACCAGGGAGTACGAGAGCACGGGCGCGCTGGAGCCGTACATCACCGTCGTCTACGGCGGAGAGGTCAGCGTCGACGGCGGGGCGTGGACCACCATCCCGGGCACGGTGACCGTCGACGGGCCGGCCACTCCGCTGGAGGTCCTGAGCAGTCGGAACCGCCTCTACAACGACTGATCGCCGCCGGGCTGTCCCCCGACGCGGCCGCCGCCCGCTTCGCGGCGGCCGCGCGGGAGGGATCAGGTGGGAGTCTCGGCGTTGTGGTGCAGCCGCAGGAACTCCAGGTGCCGCTCGTACTGGTCGATGACGTCGTCGATGAGCTGGGCTCGCGAGTAGCCCATGACGTCGTAGCCCTCGCCGCCGCGCGCCAGGTGCACCTCGAGGCGGGCGTAGACGTCCGTCTCGCGCGGGATCCAGCCGCCGTATGACGGGATGGGCGCCATCGTGCGCGTGATGCGGTAGGTGAACGGCTCGCCCTCGCCTACCTCGGCGGTCAGCTGCAGGCACGGCTGGTGGTCGTCCTCGGTCCAGCTGACGTTCGCCTCCACGCCCCGCTGGCGCAGCTCGGCCGCGACCTCCTCCAGGGCGGGATTGGCGTCCTCGTGCATGAAGGCGTCGGCCCGCTCCGCGGTCGGGAACGTCATCACCCGGTTGATGCGGGTCTTCCACGCAGTGTGGGCGATGCCGTCGTGCGGACTGCGCCCGGACAGCAGGCCCGGGAGCACGCCCTTCCGGGCTGCAGCCAGCTCCGCCTCCACCTTGAGTGACTTGTAGAGCCCGATCATCACCAGGACGAGGACGAACGAGAACGGCAGGCCCATGACGACCGTTGCGTTCATCAGCGAGTAGATGCTGTCCACGCTGAGCATCGCGACGGTGAGGATGCCCACCGCGGCGGCCCAGAAGATCCGCAGCGCGCTGCTGCCGTCGGTGTGGACGTCAGGCAGCTTGCTGGAGAGGTTGGCCATGACGAGGGCACCCGAGTCGGCGGAGGTCACGTAGAACAGCAGGCCGGTGAACGTCGCCAGCCCGGCGGTGAAGAAGAACCACGGGTACTGCTCCAGCAGCGTGTAGAAGCCGTGCTCCGGGACGTTCATCGCCAGCTCGCCGAACTCGGTGTTGCCGCTGCGGATCAGGTCGATCGCGGCGTTCCCGTAGATCGCGACCCACATGAGGATGTAGCTGAACGGGATCGTCAGGGTGCCGACGACGAACTGCCGGATGGTCCGACCGCGGGAGATGCGGGCCAGGAACAGGCCGACGAACGAGGCCCAGGCCACCCACCACGCCCAGAAGAACAGCGTCCACGCGGCCAGCCACTCGGTGTTGTCCTCGTAGGGGAAGGTCTGCAGCATCATGTCCGGGAACAGCCGGACGAAGTCGCCGATGTTCAGGACCAGGGCGTTGAGCAGCTCGGAGGTCCTGCCGGTCACCACGACCCAGACCGCAAGGCCCAGGGCGAGGATGACGTTGAGCTGGGACAGCCACTTGATGCCCCGTTCGACGCCGGAGACGGCAGACAGCGTGGCCATCCCGACACCGAACGCCAGCAGCCCGATCTGGGTCGGCAGGCCCTCGGGGATGTTCAGCAGCCGGAACAACCCGAAGTTCAGCTGCACCACCGCGATACCCAGCGTCGTCGCAACGCCGAAGATCGTGCCCACGATCGCCGCGACGTCCACGGCGTCCCCGAGGGCGCCGTCGACCTTGCCCCGGAAGATGGGCCGGAGGGCGGAGCGGATCGCGAGCGGCAGGTTCATCCGGTAGGCGAAGTACCCCAGCGCCATACCCATGAGGGCGTACATGCCCCAGCCGCTGATGCCGTAATGGAAGAGCGTCCAGGCGATCGCCTCCCGGGCGGCGTCCACCGTCTGCGCCTCGGTCGAGGGCGGGGCCATGTACTGCGCCACCGGCTCGGCCACCGCGAAGAACATCAGGTCGGTGCCGATGCCCGCCGCGAACAGCATGGACGCCCACGCCCAGGTGCTGAACTGCGGCGTCGAGTGCGACGGGCCGAGCCGGGTCCGGCCGTGCCGGGACAGCGCGATGTAGAGGACGAACACGAGGATCGACGTGGCGAGCAGGATGTAGAACCAGCCGAACCACGTCGAGGTCCACGTCACCGCCTCACCGAGGACGGTGTCGAAGCTGTCCTTGGCGAGCAGGGCCCACAGCGCGAACACGGCGATGGCGGTGCCCGCCGGCACGAGGACGCGGTAGTTGGCGACGGGCCGACCCGCGGCCGGTTCGCCGGCACCGTCGCCGGCCGTCGGTGGGAGGGGTGGGGTGGACGAGGCCTTCGGCTCGGTCTCGGTCGACATCAGCGACTCCTGTCAGGGGTGGACGGTGCCCGGTAGGGCTGCGTTACGTGGATCCCCCTCCGGGTACAGCGGCATCCCCTCCCCGTGCCGGTAGTACGGCACGTCCAGCGGAGGCAACGGCGTGTTCCCGGCGATCAGGTCGGCCGCCTTCTCGGCGACCATCATCACCGGCGCGTAGATGTTCCCGTTGGTGACGAACGGGAACACCGACGCGTCGACGACGCGCAGGCCCTCGACCCCGTGGACCTTCATGGTGTTCGGGTCGACGACCGCCATGTCGTCGGTGCCCATCTTGGCGGTGCACGACGGGTGCAGCGCGGTCTCGGCGTCCTCGGCCACCCAGTCGAGGATCTCCTCGTCGGTCTCGACCCTCGGTCCGGGCGAGATCTCCCCCGCGTTGAACGGGTCGAACGCCGGCTGGTTGAGGATGTGCCGGGCGGCGCGGACCATCTCGATCCACTCCCGCCGGTCGTTCTCGGTGGACAGGTAGTTGAACTGCAGCGCGGGCTTCTCGAACGGGTCGGTCGAGCGGATCCTGATCCAGCCGCGCACGTCCGAGTACATCGGCCCGATGTGCACCTGGTAGCCGTGCCCGTCGGTGCCGGGCGCGTGCGCCGGCTTGGAGCCGTCGTACCGGATCGCGATGGGCAGGAAGTGGAACATCAGGTTTGGGTACCTGACCCGGTCGTTGCTCCGGATGAACCCACCTGCCTCGAAGTGGTTGGAGGCTCCCACGCCGGAGCGCAGGAACAGCCACTCGGCACCGATCCGCAGCTTGTGCCGGTGCTTGAGCCACGGCGCGATCGACACCGGCTGCTTCGAGCCGTACTGGACGTAGACCTCGAGGTGGTCCTGCAGGTTCTGGCCCACGCCGGGGAGGTCGACCATCGGCTCGATGCCGAGCTTCTTCAGCTCGTCGGCGTTGCCGATCCCGGACAGCTGCAGCAGCTGCGGGGTGTTGATGGCTCCCCCGCAGAGGATGACCTCGCCGGCCTCGACGGAGTCCTTGAACCGCCCGGCCCGCACGTACTCCACCCCGGTGATCCGGTTGCCCTGCCGCCGCAGCCCGGTGACGTGCGCCAGGGTCTGCACGGTGAGGTTCTTCCGCTTCATCACCGGGTGCAGGTAGGCGCGCGCCGCACTCAGCCGGCGCCCCCGGTGGACGTTCCGGTCGAACTTGGCGAAACCCTCCTGCCGGTAGCCGTTGACGTCGTCGGTCAGGGGGTAGCCGGCCTGCTGCACCGCCTCGAAGAACGCGCCGAACAGCGGGGTCCGCGCCGGCCCGCGCTCCACCACCAGCGGGCCGGACCCGCCGCGCCACGCGTCGGCACCGGGGGTGCCGTCCTCGAGGATGAGCGTCTCCATCCGCTTGAAGTACGGCAGGCAGTGCCGGTAGCCCCAGTTCTCCGTCCCCGGCTCGGCCGCCCAGCGCTCGTAGTCCAGCGGGTTGCCGCGCTGGAAGATCATCCCGTTGATCGAGGACGACCCGCCGAGCACCTTGCCGCGGGCGTGGTAGACCCGCCGGCCCTTCATGTACGGCTCGGGCTCGGACTCGTACTGCCAGTCGTAGAACCTGCTCCCGATCGGGTACGGCAGCGCCGCCGGCATGTGCACGAACGGGTCGATGCGGAAGTCGCTGTGCCCGGCCTCGAGCACGAGCACGGTGGTCTCCGGGTCGGAGCTGAGCCGGTTCGCCAGGGCGCAGCCGGCCGAGCCGCCGCCGACGATGACGATGTCGTAGCGCTTCACTGCCCACCTCCGGGTCGGAAGCCGAACCAGCCCTGCGGCCTCGGCCGGATGTTGTGCCAGATGTGCTTGGTCTCGCGGTACTCGTCCAGGCCCGCCAGGCCCAGCTCCCGGCCGATGCCGCTCTGCTTGTAGCCGCCCCACTCCGCCTGAGGCACGTACGGGTGGTAGTCGTTGATCCAGATCGTCCCGTGGCGCAGCCGCGCCGCGACCCGCTCCGCGCGACCGGCGTCGTCGGTCCACACCGCACCGGCCAGCCCGTATGACGTGTCGTTGGCCAGGGCGACCGCCGCGTCCTCCGCCGCGTCCCGGTCCGCACCGGAGAAGGTCTCCACGGTCAGCACCGGGCCGAACGACTCCTCCTGGACGCACCGCATCTTGGTGTTGCAGTCGTCGAGCACCGTGGGCAGGTAGTAGTAGCCCTTCTCGTACTCCTCCCCCTCCGGCCGCCTGCCGCCCACGCGGAGGCGGGCACCCTCCTCCAGGGCCGTCGCGACATACGCCTCGACCTTCTGCCGGTGCTGCTCGCTGATGAGCGGGCCGGTCTCGGCGTCGGGGTCGTCGATGCCGCCGAGCCGGATCCGCCCGGCCCGCTCGACGAGCTCGTCGACGAACGCGTCGTGGATCGACTCCTCGATGATCAGCCGCGCCCCGGCCGAGCAGACCTGGCCGGAGTCGAGGAACACCGCGGTCAGCGCCATGTCGAGCGCCGCCTCCAGGTTGGCGTCGGCGAAGACGACGTTGGGGTTCTTCCCGCCGAGCTCGAGCGCGACCTTCTTCACCGTCGTGGCGGCGGCGGCCATGATCCGCTTGCCGGTCTCCAGGCCGCCGGTGAACGAGACGAGGTCGACCTCCGGCGCCTCGGTGAGCGGGGCGCCGACCTCGGCGCCGGTGCCGAGCACGAGGTTGGCCACGCCGTCGGGTAGTCCGACCTCCTGCAGCGCGCCCATCAGCCAGATGGCCGTCGAGGGAGTCAGCTCGCTGGGCTTGAGCACGAAGGTGTTGCCCGCGGCCAGGCAGGGCGCGACCTTCCACGAGGTCTGCAGCAGCGGGTAGTTCCAAGGGGTGATGAGCGAGCAGACACCGATCGGCTCGTGGACGACGCGGCTGACCACGTCGGGCATGCCGGGGTCGATCACCCGGCCGGCGTCCGCCGTCGCGAGGCCGGCGAAGTGCCGGAACACCGAGATGACGTCGTCCATGTCGATGCGCGCCTCGACCATCCGCTTGCCGGTGTCGAGCGCCTCGAGCCGGGCGACCTCCTCCTTCTCCACCTCGAGCTTGTCGGCCAGGCGGTGCAGCAGCGCGGCCCGTTGGGTCCCCGGGGTCGCGGGCCACTCCCCGGAGTCGAACGCCCGCCGCGCGGCGGCCACCGCCTCGAGCGCGTCGGCAGCGGTGCCCTCCGAGACGGTGGCGACGAGCGTGCCGTCGGCGGGGCAATGGATATCGCGGGACCCCCCGTCCCGCGACGCCCTCCAGGTGCCATCGATGAACAGCTGGCCCATAGGCACTCCTTCGGGTGTGACCTGGTTCACACGCAACCGTGTCGGAGCCGTGGCCCCACCGTCAAGGTGCCGTCCCGCGTGGACCCTGTTCGGACGGGCCTCGCGCTGCTAACGTCGCAGGCTGGGAGAGGGACTGGGTATGGCGCGCGACCCCGTGAACTTCCGTGACACGCTGTTCACCGCACTGACCTGCGGGGGCGTCCGGGCTCCGGCGGCGGCCTCGTGCTGCCCGGTGCGGCGACGTCCGGGAAGGGCCGTCCCGTGATCCAGGTCGTCTCGGTCCACTCGTTCCGCGGCGGGACCGGGAAGTCCAACCTGACCGCCAACCTCGCCGCGCAGCTGGCCGCGCGCGGCCGTGCCGTCGGCGTGGTCGACACCGACCTCGCCTCCCCCGGCATCCACGTGCTCTTCGGTCTGGACGGCGCCCGCATCGAGGGCTCGCTCAACGACTACCTCTTCGGCCGGCGCGAGCTCGCCGACGTCGCGGTGCCGGTCTCCCGGGACGGCACGGCCGGGAGCATCCACCTCATCCCGGCCAGCGTCCGCGCCGGGGAGATCACCCGGATCCTCCGGGAGGGGTATGACGCGCAGCGGCTGGTCCGCGGGCTGCGGGACGTCGTCGACGCCCTCGGGCTCGACCTGCTGCTCATCGACACGCACCCCGGCCTGGGCGAGGAGACCCTGCTCAGCCTGGCGATCAGCGACACCGTCGTCACCGTGCTCCGGCCCGACCAGCAGGACTACGAGGGCACCGCGGTGCTCCAGGAGGTCGCGGCCGGCCTCGGCGTGCGGCGGCAGGGGCTGGTGGTCAACAAGGTCCCGCCCACCCTCGAGCCGGACGAGGTCCGCGAGCGGGTGCGGGCGGCATACGGGTCCCCCGTCGTCGGGGTGGTCCGGCACGACGACGACTTCATGGCCCTGGCCAGCGCCGGGGTGTTCAGCCTGCACCACCCGGACCACCCGGTCACCGCGTCGATCGGCGAGGTCGCGGCCTGGCTGACCGAGGGGACGGAGCCGTGAGCGAGGCCACGCCGCTGCGCCCCGAGGACGTGCTCGGCGGGCTCACCGGCCGCCGGGTCAGCACCGCCCTGTACGCCGTGGAGAGCCGGGCGGGCCTCCTCGCGCTGGCCGACCAGCACGCCGCGGCCCCCGCGATCTGCGAGGGCATGGTCGCGACCGCGGAGCGGGACTACCTGTCGGCGCTGCGCGCGGGCGACGAGCTCCCCGCGCCGCCACGGATCCAGCACCTGGAGCGGTCCGCCGAGGGCTGGGCGCACCTGGTGCCGGCCTCCCCCGCGCTGCGCGCCGGGCTGGCCCACGCGATCACCGACAAGTACCTGGCCCGCGCCAAGGACGTCCCGAGGCTGCGCGCCGCCGTGGGGTTCGACGACCCGGAGGTCGTCGAGGAGCACCGGCGCCGCTACGGCAGCCACCCCGACGACGGCTGGGCGCAGACCCTGCCCCTGCAGGAGCGGCTCCGGTGGCTCGGCACCCGGATGGCGATGTGGCTGGAGACGCTGCCGCCGTTCTGGTCGGCGTTCGCGCTGACGCTGACCGAGACCGTCGGGGCCGGCATCCTCGCCCTGCCGATCGCGCTGGCCGGGGTCGGTCCGCTCCCCGGCGTGGTGCTCATCGTGGTCCTGGGCCTGGCCAACGTGCTCAGCGTCACCGCGGTCGCCGAGTCGGTGACCCGCACCGGGGCGGTGCGCTGGCGCGGTGCGTTCATCGGCGGTGTCGTCCGCGAGCACCTGGGCAGGCACGCGGCCGTCCTCACCGCGGTGGCCCTCGCGGCCTACGCGGTCGCCTCGCTCGTCGCGTACTACATCGGGCTGGCCACGATGGTCGCCAAGGCGACCGAGGTGCCCGCCGCGGTGTGGGTCGGGGCGCTGTTCGCCGTGACGCTGGGCTACGTCATCCGGGGCAAGATGGACGCGACGATCGTGTCGTCGCTGCTCATCGGCGCGCTCAACCTGCTGATCATCGCGATCGTCATCCTGCTGTCCGTCACCGCGCTGGTGCCCTCGCGGCTGACCTACTCCGACTTCGCGCTCCCGGGCACGGACGGCTTCGACCCATCGATCCTCGGCCTGATCTTCGGCGTCATCCTCATGGCCTACTTCGGCCACACCTCGGTCGCCTCCAGCGCGCGGGAGATCCTGCGCCGCGACCCCGGCGGCCGCTCGCTCGTCACCGGCACCGCCGCCGCGATGCTCGTCGCCATCGCCCTGTATGCCGTGTGGACCGTCGCCGTCATCGGCGCCGTCGACCGGCTCCGGCTGGAGGGCGAGCGCGGCACCGCCCTCGCCCCGCTGTCGGAGGTCGTGGGGCCGGTCGTGCTGGTGCTCGGGACGGTGTTCGCCGTCACCGCCATGGGGATGGCCGCGGTGCACTCCTCGTTCGGGCTCTTCTACCAGACGGCCGAGCTGCTGCGGGCCATCGGGCGCATCCCCCGGTTGTTCGCACTCATCCCGTTGCTCGCGGTCTTCCTGCTGGTGGAGTTCCTCGTCCTCACCGACCGGGCGTCGTTCACCGCCTCGCTGGCACTCGTCGGCACCGTAGCCGTCCCGGTCGTCGCCGGGGTGATCCCGGTGATCCTGCTCGCGTCCGCCCGGCGCCGCGGCGACTACGTGCCGGGCGGGCGGCTCCGCGGTGCCGGCGCCCCCGTGCTCGTCCTCGTCTGGCTCGTCTTCGTCGCCGCCATCGCCGCCCACGGGCTGGTGATCTGGGAAGGGCTCGCCGAGCGGCTCATCGCCGGCCTCGCCGTCGTCGTCATCGTCGCGGTGACCGTCGGCATCCTGCGCTCGGACGCGCTGCGGCCGCTGACCTGCCTCGAGCTGCGCCGCGACCGGGACCTGCAGCTGGACACCCTGCAGCTGACGACCGCCGGCAACCCGGGACGCACCGAGGTGCGCAGCCAGGGAGCCCACGGGCCGAGCACCCAGGAGGTCGACGGGTCCGTCCTGCTGCCCGAGCTCACCACCGAGGTGTCCCTCGAGGTGCCCACCGCCCCGGCGGGGGAGCTGCGGGTGTGGGCCCACGAGGTCGACCCGTTCGGCACCTCCCAGCTGCTGGACGTCCCCGTGACCGTCGACGGGCGCCCCCTCGAGCTCGGGGAGGACCCAGTCCGGGTGGCGCTCCCCCGCGACCGCGACGGCGTGCCGGTGACCCTCGGCCTGCGGGACGCCCCACGCAGCGGGAGCCGCCCGTGACCGCCCGCGTCCTCGTCGTCGACGACAACCCGCTGGACCGGCGGATCACCTGCCAGGCGGTCTCGCGCCTGGGCCACCACGCCGACCCGGCCGAGGACGGCGACGCGGCGCTGCGCATCCTGGCCGGCGACCCGGCATACGACGTCATCCTGCTGGACCTGGTCATGCCCGGCACCGACGGCTTCGCGGTGCTCGAGCAGATCAAGGCCGACGACCGGGTGCGGCACGTGCCGGTCATCGTCATCTCCGTCGCCGACGCGATGGACGACGTCGTGCACTCCATCGAGCTGGGCGCCACCGACCACCTCACCAAGCCCCTGCAGGCGCCGCTGCTCGAGGCCCGCCTCACCGCCTCGCTGGCCAGCAAGCGGCTGCGCGACGTCGAGCTGGACCACCTCGCCCAGGTCGAGCGGGTCATCTCCGCCGCGGTCACCCTGCAGCACGGCGGGAACGACCTGTCCGTCCTCGACCCCGTCGTCGAGCGCACCGACGACCTCGGCACCCTCGCCCGGGTGTTCCGACGGATGGCCAGCGAGGTCCGGGCCCGCGAGGAGGCGCTGCGCCAGCAGGTGGACCGGCTGCGGATCGAGATCGACCGCACCCGCACCGCGAGCCGGGTCGCCGAGGTGACCGACACCGAGCACTTCCGGACGCTGGCCGACCAGGCCGCCGGGCTGCGCCGGATCATCAGCGAGGGGGGACGCCGTGACGGATAGCAGGGCTGCCGTACCGGGCAACGAGGGCACCTTCGGCGACAGCGTCCGCAGCGACCTGCTCGCCGCGATGGCCGCGGCCGGCGTGCTGTGGGGCGGGCTGTACCTCCTCGCCGGCACGCCGTATGCCGCGGCCTGGCCGTGGGGCTACTCGCTGCTCTCGCTCGCCAACTGGTGGCTCTACCGCTACCGCGGTGTGAAGCGGGCCCTGGACGCCCAGCTGGTCATCAGCCTGGTCATCCCGGTCGGGCTCACCCTGCACCTGGGCGGGTTCGAGGCCTCCGGCGGGGTCGCGCTGTGGGCGCTGCTGCCGTCCATGGCGGCGCTGCTGGTCTACCCCCTGCGGACGGCGGCGTTCTGGTTCGTCGCCTACATCGTGCTGGTCGTCGTCTCGGTGTCCTCCCCCGGGTTCCTGCCGGCGCGGGAGGCGCTGCCCGACGGGTGGGTGACCGGGTTCTGGCTGGGCAACGTCGCCGGGGTCACCGCGGCGGCGTGGCTGGTCATCGCCCGCTACACGGTGCAGAACGCCCGCCTCGTCGCGACCGAGCGGGAGGCGCGGCTGCTCGCCGAGGACGCCACCCGCGCCAAGAGCGAGTTCCTGGCGAACATGAGCCACGAGCTGCGCACCCCGATGAACGCCGTCATCGGGATGAACGGCCTGCTCGCGACGACCGACCTCGACCCCGAGCAGCGGGAGTACGTCCAGGCGGTGCACAACAGCGCCGAGGTGCTGCTGGCCACGATCAACGACGTCCTGGACTTCTCCAAGATGGAGGCCGGCCGGTTCGAGATCGACCCGCGCACCACCGACCTGCGCGAGCTCATCGAGTCGACCCTCGACGTCATCGCGCCGCTGGCCTCGCAGAAGCACATCGACCTCGTCTACCACATCGAGGAGGACGTCCCGCTCTCCATCACCACCGACGGGCACCGGGTGCGGCAGATCCTCGTCAACCTGCTGACCAACGCGGTGAAGTTCACCGAGCGGGGCGAGGTGTCCCTCGGGATCAGCACCGGCGCCCTCGAGGACGGGCAGGCCGCGGTGGTCTTCGAGGTGAAGGACACCGGGATCGGCATCCCGGAGAAGGCGCTGCCGACCCTGTTCGACTCCTTCCGGCAGGTCGACCCGTCGACGAGCCGGCGCTACGGCGGCACCGGCCTGGGCCTGGCGATCAGCAAGAACCTCGCCGAGCTGCTCGGCGGGGACATCTCGGTGCGCAGCACCCTCGGCGAGGGCTCCTGCTTCACGGTCCGGATCCCGGCCCGGGACGCGGTGCTCCCCGGTCCCGAGCTGCACTCCCCGCTCGAGGAGCGGGTGATGATGGTCGTCCTCGACAACCCCACCGACCAGCGTCTCCTCGAGGGCTTCGGACGCGGCTGGGGCATGGAGGTGCTCTGCGTCGAGTCGATGCGCGAGGCGCTCGAGACCGCCGAGAAGCAGCGCCGGATCGACGTCGTGCTCATCGACCACCAGCACATGCGCGGCGACGCGATGGGTTTGGCCCAGCGGCTGGCCGCGGGGCGGCGCACCCACGACGTCCCGCTCATCCTCATCTCCACGCTGGCGAACCGGGCCCTCATCGAGCCCACGCCGTTCTGCGACCTGCTGACCCGCCCGATCAAGCAGTCCTCGGTCCACGACCTCCTGATGACCCGGCTCGCCGGCCGGCCCGCCCGCCAGATCGCCCACCAGCGGACCCCGACCCTGGACACGACGATGGGCGAGCGCCAGCCGATGAGCATCCTCGTCGCCGAGGACAACGCCACGAACCAGCGGCTGATGATGCGGCTGCTGGAGCGGCTCGGCTACGACGCCACCCTGGCCGCGGACGGTGTCGAGGTCATGGACGCGGTCAGCACCACCGACTACGACGTCATCCTCATGGACGTGCAGATGCCGCGGATGCACGGCCTCGAGGCGGCCCGGCGGATCCGCGCCCGCGGCGGCCACCAGCCGTGGATCATCGCCGTCACCGCCAACGCCACCCCCGACGACCACCAGGCCGCCATCGACGCGGGCATGCAGGGCTACGTCACCAAGCCCATCCGGGTCGAGGAGCTCATGGCCGCGCTGAGCACGGCCTACGAGTCCCTCCACGGGACGGGTGAGGAGCCCGCCGCCACCGGTGAGGCGCCAACCGCCGCGCCGGCGCAGCAGGAGGCCCGCCCGACCCAGGACGGCCAACCGGCGGACGACGGCCAGCCGACCCAGGACGGCCAGCCGATCGAGGACGGCCAGCCGATCGAGGACGGCCAGCCGATCCAGGACGGCCAGCCGGCGCAGGACGGCTCCCCCGACCGGCCCTACGGCCAGCTCGACCGGGGCGCCCTCCGGCAGCTGGTCGAGCTCACCGGCGACGAGGCGTTCGTGGACACCGTGCTGTCGGAGTTCGCGACCGAGATGCCCCGGCTCGTCGAGGAGATCCGTGCCGCCGTCGGCCACGACGCCGAGGCGCTGCGCCGGCACGCGCACAGCCTGAAGTCGAGCGCCCGGAGCGTCGGCGCGCTCGACCTGTCCGACGTCGCCGCCCGCCTCGAGGACCGCGCCAAGGGTGGTCAGGTCACCGGCCTGGAGGACCTGCTGGAGGAGCTGGACCGGGCCACGGGAGCCACCCGGGAGGCCCTGAAGCGACGGGACCGCGAGGGGGCCGTATGACGCAGGAACCCCAGGAGCAGCCGGCGACGGTCCTCGTCGTCGACGACACCCTGGTCAACCGGGTGGCGCTGGCCAAGGGTGTGGAGAACCTCGGGCACCGGGTCGTCCAGGCCACCGACGGCGCCGAGGCGCTCGAGGTGCTCGGCCGGGAGCAGGTCGACATGGTCCTGCTCGACCTGCTGATGCCCGGCGTCGACGGCTTCGAGGTGCTGCGGCGGATGAACGCCGACCCCGAGCTGCGCGGCATCCCGGTGCTCGTCGTCTCCGCCCTGGAGGAGACCGAGGACGTCGCCCGGGCCATCGAGCTCGGCGCGATCGACTGCCTGCCCAAGCCGTTCGACCCGGTCCTGCTGCGGGTCCGGCTGCGGGTCGCCCTCGAGCAGGCCCGGCTGCGGAGGATGGAGCAGGAGTTCCTGCGCCAGGAGATCCACCTGCGCCAGCAGGAGAAGCTGGCCACCCTGGGCCGGCTCAGCGCCGGCCTCGGCCACGAGCTCAACAACCCCGCGGCCGCCGCGCTCAGCGCCTCCCGCCAGCTGCGCGACCGGCTCGCCGAGGTGGAGAAGGTGCTGCCCGACCTGCTCTCCCGCCCCTCCGGCCCCGCCGCGGTCGCCGCGGTCGACGAGCTGCTCGCGGCCGCCCTCGAGACCACCGGTCCGGGCGGCGACCCCGATCCGGACGTGGTGGACGCGGTCGAGCAGGTCCTCACCCGGCTGGGCGTCGCCGAGGCGTGGAACACCGCCCCCGAGCTCGCGGCATACGGGGTCACCGCGGACCTGCTGGAGCGGCACCTGGGCGACCTCGGCGACACCGCCGCCCCCGCCGCCGCGTGGCTGTACGCGCGGGTGCGGGTGCGCCGGCTGGTCGACCACATCACCCGCAGCGTGTCGCGGATCACCGACCTGACCCAGGCGCTGCGCGGCTACAGCAACCTCGACCGCGCGCCACAGCAGGCCGTCGACGTGCGGCAGGCGCTGGACGAGACCCTGACGATCCTGCGCCACAAGGTGCCGCCCGGGGTGCAGGTGGTGCGCGACTACGCCGAGGTGCCGGCGATCCAGGCCTACGGCGCCGAGCTCAACCAGGTGTGGACCAACCTCATCGCCAACGCCCTCGACGCCGTCGGCGCCGAGGGGCGGGTCGAGGTCCGGGTGCGCCCCTTCGAGGGGGGTGGCGTCGTCGTCGAGGTGGCCGACGACGGGCCGGGCATCCCCGAGGACATCCAGGGGACGATCTTCGACGCCTTCGTCACCACCAAGCCCCCCGGCCAGGGCACCGGCCTCGGCCTCAACATCGCCCACCAGATCGTCACCCGCAACCACGGCGGCCGCATCACCGTGGACTCCGTCCCCGGCAGGACGGTGTTCCGCGTCGAGCTGCCGCCCGTCTGCCGCCCACCGGAGGTCCTCTCGTCGTGACCAGCACCCGCCACGAAGAGCCGCAGCCCCCTGTCCTGCTCGTCGTCGACGACGACGAGCAGGTGCTCGACGCGGTGGCCAGCGACGTCCGCGGACGGTACGGCTCGTCATACCGGGTCGTGCCGGCGTCGTCCGGCGAGGCGGCGCTGCGGCAGGTGGAGCACCTGACCCGGCGCGGCCAGCAGCTGGCCCTCGTGCTCACCGACCAGCGCATGCCCGGGCTCAGCGGCACCGAGCTGCTGATCCGCGCCAAGGAGCTGCAGCCGGCCCTGAAGTCCGTGCTGCTCACCGCGTACGCCGACACCGGCGCCGCCATCCAGGCGATCAACGAGGTGTCGCTGGACCAGTACGTCATGAAGCCGTGGGACCCGCCGGAGGAGCACCTCTTCCCGGTCCTCGACGAGCTGCTCGAGGAGTGGCACGCCATTCGGCCGCGGCCCGAGGTGGGGCTGCGCGCGATCGGCGACCGGTGGTCCGCGGGGTCGCACCGGCTGCGGGACTTCCTGGCGCGCAACCTGGTGCCGTTCCGGTGGATCGACGTCGACCACCCCGACGCCGCGCCGTTGCTCGCGTCCGTTGGCCGGTCGCGGCTGCCGGTGCTGATCCTCGAGGACGGGAAGGCGCTCGTCGACCCGACGCCGGCGCAGGTCAGCGAGGCGCTCGACCTGTCGCAGCGGCCCGAGGTGGACGTCTACGACCTCGTCGTCATCGGTGCCGGGCCGGCCGGGCTGGCCGCGGCCGTCTACGGGGCGTCCGAGGGCCTCAGCACCGTGGTCGTCGAGGCCGAGGCGCCGGGCGGGCAGGCCGGGTCGAGCAGCCGGATCGAGAACTACCTGGGCTTTCCCGCCGGGGTGTCCGGGGCCGAGTTGTCCCGTCGTGCGCTGGCGCAGGCGCGGCGGTTCGGCGCGCACGTCGTCCACCCGCAGCGGGCGGTCGGGCTGCACGCCGAGGACCCCTACCGGGTGGTGCGGCTCGAGGACGGCAGCCACCTGCACTCGGCGAGCGTGATCATCGCGACCGGGGTGCAGTACCGGCAGCTCGACGCTCCCGGCGTGGCCGAGCTGACCGGCCGGGGCGTCTACTACGGCGCGGCGTCCACCGAGGCCGCGTCGATGGCCGGCGGCCGGGTCGTCGTCGTGGGCGGCGCGAACTCCGCCGGGCAGGCGGCGCTCAACCTCGCCCGGTTCGCCGACGAGGTGGCCATCCTGCTCCGGGGCGCCGACATCCGGGCGCGCATGTCGAGCTACCTGTGCGACCGGATCGCCGACAGCGACAACATCGTGGTGCGCCACGGCTGCCAGGTCACCCGTGCCGTCGGCACCGACCGGCTCGAGCAGGTGCACCTGTCCAGCCCGCAGGGCGAGGAGAAGCTCGACGCGCAGGGGATGTTCGTCTTCATCGGCGGCATGCCGCACACGGAATGGCTCGGGCAGGAGGTGGCCACCGACGACCACGGCTTCATCCTCACCGGCCCTCGTCTGAAGCCGGACCGCTGGGCCCTCGAGCGCGACCCGTTCCTCCTCGAGACCAGCCTGCCCGGCGTCTTCGCGGTCGGCGACGTCCGCGCGACCTCGGTCAAGCGGGTGGCCTCCGCCGTCGGCGACGGCTCGGTCGCGGTCCAGTTCGTCCACCAGGTCCTCGGCGGCGCCTGACCCCCCACCCCCCGACCGGACGCCCCGTCTCGGAAGACACCTCCCGCACACGTGCGCGGATCGGCATGCTCTTTCGCGGTGAACCGCATGCCGAAACGCTCACGTGCGCGCTGTCAGGAGGGCGAGCGTCGGGACCAGCCGTCCGGTCGGTGGTCGGGGGCGGCTCGGGTCATCCGGTCGCGCGGTCCCGGACCACGAGCCCCGAGGCGAGCAGGGCGACCGTCCAGGCGAGCGCCAGCGCTCCCCCGACCGTGCCCAGGCTGGCGAGGTGGTCCGGGTACGCCAGGGAGAAGGCACCCAGCGCCCCCGCCGCGACGGCCGGGAACACCGTGCCGACGCGCCAGCGCTCCCGGCCCGCCGCCTGCGCGAGGGCCACGACGGCGGTCGTCGCGGCGATCGCCAGGGCCAGACCCGCCTGCATCGGCAGGTGCATCAGTCCCCAGGTGTCGTCGTCGGGCACCCCCGCGTATGACGCGCGCAGCACCAGCACCGTGTAGGCCACCCCGCCGACCAGGGCAACGCCGGCAAGCAGGGCCAGCAGGGGGTGCAGCCACGAGAGAGCGACCCGCGACAGGCGCAGCGAACGGCGCGCCAGGAGCGCCGGCACCAGGGCGCTCAGCGCCAGGAACACCGCCGGGAGGACCTGCCCGAGGGCGGCACCCGCCAGGGCGGCGAGGAGGACCGCCCCGGCGGTCGCGAGGAGCTGCTGGAGCAGGACCACGCTGCGCACGCTGACCGCCCACACCAGCAGCGGCAGCATGACCAGCACCGTGTAGAGCAGACCCCATCCCGCCTCGACGAGGTAGTGCTCGTGGAAGCGCTCGTCCTGCAGCAGGACCGTGCCGAGGTCGACGATCCCGAAGAAGAGGACGCCCCAGAACAGGGCGGAGACGACGGCGATCCCCCGGGCCGCCCAGACGGCGCCGCGGGAGGCCGTCGGCGCGGAGGACGACGGGGCGATCTTGCTGGTCACGGGCGGATTTCTACCACCCCGGGGCGGAAGCGGGGTACTACCGTTGCGGCCTGTCAGGGTTTCTAGCGGACCACCCTGATGTTGAACTGCACCGTCCCCAGTGCGCCCGTCAGGCGCAGCCACAGCGGCAGGTACAGCTCCACGCCCCGGGCGGTCTCGATCCCACCCAGGTCGATGACGTCCCGGTGGCCGAACGACTCGAGCAGCCACATCACGACGGACTTGGCGTCCTTGTCGTCGCCGGAGACGAACACCGTCGTCGTGGCACCCAGCGCCGCCGGGTCGACCATGACCGAGGCGTTGACCGTGTTGAGCGTCTTGATGACCCGGGTCCGCGGAAACGCGTGCTGGATCCGCTCCGCGAGCGACTCGGCGTCGCTCGCCGCGAGCCGCGGCGGGAACCCGGCCGAGAAGTCGAGCGGGTTGCTCACGTCCATGAGCACCGCCCCGTCGAGCACGTCGGCGCCGATCGAGGTCAGGACCTCCAGCGAGACGGTCCCGGGCGTCGCGTTGACGACCAGGTCCGCACCGACCGGCGCCTCGGCATACGTGACGACCTCGACGTCCGGATGCTCGCGGTGCCAGTCCGCGAAGCCGTCCGGCCCCTCCCGCGCGAGCGTCTCCTCCGGGTCACGGGTGCCGATGACGACGCCGTGGTCGAGCCCGGCCATCCGGGCGGCGAGGGTCCGGCCCACGGTGCCGGTTCCGAGGACGGCGATGCGCATGAGGGTGCCCCTTTCGGGACGTGCCGTCGGACGTCGGGGTCCGCTGGGTCCACGCTAGACCTCGGTCGCCGCGTCAGGGGAGGCCGAGGAGTACACCCACCGCGACTGCCACCGGCTGCCGTCGTCGGAGGCGGAGCCGCGGGTGATGAGGTCACCGGGCAGGAAAGCGGCCCTGGTGCCGTGGAGGAACGGGCCGAGGTCGCTGGCACCGCACGCACTCACGACCCGCCCACCCCCTGGTGCTGCGTGTAGAACGCCGCGGCCTCCGCGCGCCCCCGCGCCCCCAGCTTGGCCAGGATGGCCGAGACGTGCACCGAGGCCGTCTTGTCCGAGATGAAGAGCTGCTCGCCGATCTGGCGGTTGGTCAGGCCCTGCGCCACGAGCTGCAGCACCTGCCGCTCGCGGGAGGTGAGGGCGTCGATGCCGACCGGGCCCCTCGCACCCGGCTGCCCGGAGACCAGCCCCGCCCGCCTGGCCAGGCCGGCGGCCCACGTCGCGACCGCGCCGGCCGCGTGCCGTGGGGCCTCGTCGCGGATCCCGGCGAGCAGCTCCGCCGCCTCGTCGCGCCGGTCGGCTGACAGCAGTGCCTCCGCCAGCCGGTATGACGTGTAGTGGCGGTAGCGGACCGGGACCCGTCCGTCCGCGGTCGCCTCGAGCGCGGCCTTCCACGGCCCGGGGTCGGTGTCTCCCTGCCCCCGGTGCAGCTCGGCGGTGCGGAGCGCCGCCAGGGCGGGACCGGGACCCTCCTCGTCCAGGCAGGCGGCCACGGCCTCGACCCACTCCTGGAGCGCGGCCGCCTCTGGCATCTCGAGGAGGGCGGCCTCGGCATACGCGCGGGAGAACCCGGGCAGCAGCGCGCGCGAGACGACCGGCTGGTCCCGGAGCACCTCCTCGTCGACCGCGAGCGCGACAGCGACGGCCTCGCCGACGAGCGCCCGCCGGGCGGAGGCGTCCGCGGCGACCTCCGCCAGGTTGAGGGCGGCCTCGAGGTCGTGCTCCGCCCAGCCGATGGCCTCCTCGGCGTCGTCCACCGTGACGCTGTCGATGAGGGAGCTCACCTCCCGGCGCAGCGCGGCGCCCTCGTCGGTTCGACCATCCCAGCTGTCGGCGAGCGCCAGCAGCCGCGCGCAGTAGGAGTCGAAGGTCGGTGTCGTCGCCAGCAGCGCACGGCTGCGGCTCAGGGCATCCCTCGCCCGGCTCACCTCCCCGACGGCGAGTAGGGCCTCGCCGACGTTGGCGGCGATGAAGGACCCCATCCCCCGGTCCAGCCCGACTTCGGCGGTCGAAGCGATCCCCTGCTCCCCCACCCGCACCGCCTCGGCGTACTCGCCGAGCCGCACCAGGGTGTCCACCTGGATCAGGCAGATCTTGGCCCGGTCCGACGGGGAGATCTCCAGGGTCAGGGCCTCGGCCAGGACCGCGAGGTTGTCGCGGAGCCGGGCGCTGGTGGACAAGGCGGTGGCCAGGTAGATCAGGGTCTGCGCGCGCACGCCGTCGTCCCCCGAGGCCTCGGCGAGGGAGAGCGCGCGGTGGAGAACGGCCTCGTCCGCGGGGTCCCCGGTTCCGACGCCCCCGTAGTACATCGCGCCCAGACACAGCGCGAGCAAGGGCACGGCACGGGGGTCGGCGCTGTCCTCGAGCAGCGTGACGGCGCGCCCCAGCTGGTCGAGCGACTCGCTGACCCGGCCCTGGTTGGCCAGCGCGATCCCGGCGAGGCGGTGCAGGGCGGCCCGTTCCACCGGGTCCTCGGAGGGGCCGGCGACACCCGCGAGCGCGACCCGCAGGGCACGCCCCATGTCGGCGGCGAGGATCCAGGAGTCGGCGACGGCGGCGGTCAGTCCGTGGACGCTGGTCCCCGCCCTGGTCGGGGCGTCCGGCACCTGCGGCCACAGGTCGAGCAGGCGCTCGCCCAGTCGCGCGGCGGCCGCTGGCGCGTACGTCGCCAGTCCCTGGTGGAGGCCGCGGACCGTGGCGTCGAAGGCCCGCGGGAGGTCCCGGGCCCCGAGCCAGTGCTCGGCAACGGTGCCGGTCAGCGCCACGTCCCCGGCGTCCACGCGTTCCTGGAGCGCCGAGGCGTAGCGCCGGTGCAGCTCGACCCGCTCGCTCGGCAGCAGCTGGTCGTGGACCGCCTCCTGCATGAGGGCGTGCCGGATCCGGTAGCCGTCGGCCCCGGCCACCAGCACGTTGCCGGCGACGGCCTCGCGCAGGCCGGTGGTCAGCTCGTCCAGGTCGCCCGGCCAGACCTGCTCCAGCACCTCGTGGGTGACCTCGACCCCACCCACCGCGATCGTCCCCACGACCTCGCGCGCGGTGTCGCCGAGCCGCTCGAACCGGGCGAGCACGAGGTCACGCAACGTGTCCGGCATCGACCCGTCGACGAGCTCGACCAGCTCCTCGACGAAGAACGGCACGCCCTCACTGCGGCCCACGACCGCCTCCAGCGCCTCCGGCGAGAGACCTCCGGTCAGGTGCTCCACCTGCTCGGCCACCCCGGCAGCGCCCAGGCGGGTCACCTCGAGCCCGACCACCGACCGGCTCCGTTCCAGCTCGGACAGCACCGCGCGCAACGGATGCCCGCGACCCACGTCGTCGGAGCGGTAGCTCGCGACGAGCAGCAGGTGGGTGCCGCGCAGCGTCAGGGCGAGGGTCCGGAGCAGGGACAGGGTGGCCGTGTCGGCCCAGTGCAGGTCCTCGAGCACGAGCACGAGATGGTGGTCCCGGCTGAGGTTCTCCACGACGCGCTCGACAGCCTCGGCCACGTAGTCGGCGCCGGCGGGAGGCGGTGCGGCCGGGCCGTCCTGGAGCTCCGGCAGCAGCGTGCCCAGCGTGGCCACGACGGTTGGGCTCCCGGCCGCACCGCGCAGCGCCTCGGCCCCCACCCGGTGGCAGAGGTCGTGCAGCAGCCGGCGGACCGGCGAGAACGGCGCGCCGATCGGCCCCATGTCGACACACTGGCCCACGGCGACGACCACGGGCCGGCCCACCTTCGCCCCGCGGACCTCGGCCAGCAGCTCCTGGACGAGGCGGGTCTTGCCGATCCCGGCCTCACCGCGGACAACGACCGCCACCGGCTCGCCGAGCCGCGACCTGGCGAAGGCGGCGCGGAGCGCGGCCAGCTCGGCCTCCCGGCCGACCATGCGCGGGCTGACCGCGGAGGGCGACATGGGCTCATCCTGGCAGGTCCGGCCCCGGTGGGGGCAGGTTCCGGACCCGACACGGCGGCACTAACCCGCCGGCCGCTCCGGCTCGTCGGGGTCCGGCGCGTCGAGGAACGTCGTCACCGCGTCGAGGACCATCGCGGTGCGGGCCAGCCCGAAGAAGTGGGTCGTCCCGGGGAAGACCGCCAGCTGAGCGCGCGGCACGCCCTCGAAGTCGCCGTTGACGTCGCCGCCGAGGAGCCGGAGGAACTGCACCATGTGCTCCAGCCGGACCATGTCGCAGTCGCCCACCGTCAGCAGGACCGGCGCGGTGATCCCGCGGATGTCGTCGTCGCTCCAGCCCGGGAACCCCTCGTCGTACCGGGCCAGCTTGTCGAGCAGGTCCTGCAACCGGTCCGGGTGCGGCGACTTGGCCCGGTAGGCCTCGAGCATCGGGGTGCCCTCGAGCATGTCGACGGTCATCGCCGCGACCGCCTCGTCGTTCCCGCCACGGTCGCCGGAGGGGTGGTAGGAGACCGAGGAGATCACGGCCCGGCGGACCAGCTCCGGGCGGGTGATCGTCAGGTGGAGGGCCACCGCACCGCCGATGCTGAACCCGAACAGGTCGACCTTCTCCGGGCCCAGGTGCCGCAGCAGCCCCTCGACGTCGGAGGCCAGGTTGGCGGAGGTGAGCGGCCGGTCGATGTCGTTGGTGCGGCCGTGCCCCTGGAAGTCCAGGGCGATGACCTGACGGCCCGCGGCCAGCCCCGGCAGCAGCGGGCCGAACTGCTGGTCGATGTCGAACAGGCCGCCGTGGAGCAGCACGAGGGGCGTGCCTCCGCTGCCGTGCACCTCGTGGTAGACCTGCATCCCGTTGACCGGGGCGTATGCCGTGTGCGGGGCGACGGCGGCGCCGCTCGTCTCGGACATGCACAAGCTCCTTCTCGGTCGAGGTGGTGGCTCAGGGGCGCAGGAACGCCAGGGCGTCGCCCAGGCTGCCGAACCCGCGCCGGCACAGGACATTCTGCGGGGCCGCGGGGTCACACCGCTCCAGCTGCCGGGCCAGCGCCTCGTCCAGCGAGGTCATGCTGTCCCGGGACAGCACCCAGCCCAGCGGCGCGGTCACCGCGGGGAACGTCGACTGGTGCACCACGACCACCCCGCGCGGCCGCACCCGGTCGATCTCGCCCGCCACCGCCTCGGCGACGGCCGCGGTCCCGTCGTCGGTGCCCCAGAGCTGGTCGGCGGCGGTGAGCGCGGCGGCGCGCTGCAGCAGCGCCGGGGTGTCGGCCTGGGCGAACCCGGCACGCTGGTTGCCGACCGGCGGCACCACGATCTCCGGCTCGGACAGGCTCAGCTGCCGGGTGTTGTGCTCCCGGACGGCGGTGTGCCACCGCGGCGCGAGGTCGACGACCGTGCCCAGCCCGGTGTTCTCGGTGTACCCGCCGTCGACGAGCTGCTGCCGCGGCAGGCGTCCCGCCGGCGACTCGCAGGCGTCGACCACCCCGGAGGGCGTGACGTAGGGGAACCGGGCGGTGAGCATGCCCGCCGTGGCGGCGGTGATCTCGCCCAGGCACCCCGGCCCGCCGTGCGTGCCGAGCAGGTCGACGGAGTTCGCGGCCGGGCGGTCCAGCTCGTTGCACTGCCCCGGTGTCCGCGAGACCACGGGCAGCGGCTCGCGCAGCAGGTCCAGCTGGCTGACGAACATGCGGCACCCGGTCGTCATCGAGGTCGAGGTGAGCACGAGGTGGCCGGTCGGGCGCCCGGGCGGCCGGCCGGCGTCGTCGGCCAGGAACGGCTGGTCGAAGCCCGCGGCCCGGTCCTGCCAGACCAGCTCCATCAGGCCGGCCCGGTCGACCCACCGCTGCCCGTCGGGGCCCGGGTCCGGCCCACCGTAGACGGGGAGCGGGACGCCCGCGCCGCCGTAGACGAGGTCGCGGATGACGAGGCCGACGACGCCGCTGCCCAGTGCGGCCGGACCGGCGATCCGCACCACCTCCTCGCGGGCGCCGCCGGGCTCGGCGAACCGCCCCGCGACCAGGCCCACGGCTCCGCCACTGGCCCCGCCGGACAGGAAGGTCGAGGCGGCCCCGCAGGCCTCCTCGCCCGTGGCCTGCACGCCCCACCCGCTGGTGTCCAGGCTGCGGCCGGAGACGAGGTCCAGGATCGAGGCGGTCCAGTATGCCGCCCGCACCCCGCCGCCCTCCGCCGCCAGCAGGAGCATGGGCCGCAGGGTGACCGTCCGGCCCGCCGCCTGCACCTCGACCCGGCAGGGGTCGGGTGAGGCGAGCCAGGCCGCCAGGGCGTCCTCGACGGAGGGGCGCGGCGTCATACCGCCCGCGGACACCGGGGTGCTGCGCACCCCGTGGATGCGGGCGTCGCCGCCGGAGGTGGAGGCGATGAGGAACGTGACGAGCAGCAGCGAGACCACCGGCACCGTGCTCAGGCGCAGCCCGGGCAGCCAGAACGCCGGCGGCGAGCCGCCGTACTGCAGCAGCGCGATCGCGGTGGCCACCATGCCGGTGAGACAGGTGACCGCCAGGACGAAGCAGGCGATGACACCGAGGTTCGCGGCCGCCCAGGCGGGCACGGACCCGACCACCAGCAGGCCGGCGATGCTCACCGCGTGGAGGACCGTGGCCCCGACCACCTGCCGGCGGCTGCTGCCGTGGCCCGGGCGCAGCGCGACGGCCCACCAGCCGCGCCAGCCGGGGCGCTCCTGGGCGGCGGCGCGGTCCAGCCAGCGGTAGACCCACTCGGTCCCCCACCACGCGCCGAGGGCGGCGACCACCCCGGTGGCCAGCGCCAGCCAGGCCACGACGTGACCCGGGTCCAGCACGACCACGGCGGTGAAGGAGCGGACCAGGCCCGCACCGCCGACGACGATGACGAGGGTGGCCATGACGTCGCCGACCAGCCAGATCGGGCCGAGGTGGTCCCTGGTGAGGACCCGTCCGTCCGGAGGCCGCACGTGCGCCGGCACCCACGCGAGGGCACGGACCAGGAGCCTGCGCACACCGCCGGGCAGCCACCGCCACGGCCAGGCACCGGGGTTGCGGAGCACCGCGCGGAGCAGTGCCGAGAGGAGGCCGACGAGCAGCGGTACGCCGGCGAAGATCGCCATCCGGGGCACGCTCAGCCCCGCGGTCCCGGTCGCCCAGGTCATCCCGAGCCCGAGGACGAGGATCACCCCCGTGGCGATGAACCAGAAGCCGACCAACGGCTCCGGCCGCGGGTGGTCCGGGCCCCAGCCCTCGACCCGCCACCACGTGTAGTCGGCGCGCATCCGGCCGGCGGCCAGGACGGACGCGGCGAGGATCGCGAGCGCCACGCCGGCGGCCAGGCCGTGGCCCAGGTCGCCCTGGACCCAGCGCCGCTGGATGTCCGGCAGCTGGTCGAGCATGTCCGGGCCGGGCACCACCGCCAGCACCACGAGCGGCAGGAGGGGCAGCACCGAGAACCGCTGGGTGTAGACGGCGCGGCCCCAGCGCCGCAGGACACGGCGCCAGGAGTCGTCGCCGAAGGCCAGCAGCCGGCGCAGGAGGACGAGGACGACGAGGACGAGGAAGAGCCACTTCAGGGCGCTGGCCGCGACCAGCCAGGGCGCGGTGGCCCCGGGCGCCAGCGGCCAGGCCACCGCCGCGAGGGCGTTCTCCACCAGGTCCGCGAGCGCGGCGAGGCCGACCAGCCGCAGCGCGGGGCGGTGCCGGGTGGCGAGCACGCGGTACGCGAGCGCGTAGTACGTGACGATGAGCACCAGGTCCAGGGAAACGTAGGCCGTGAGCCAGCCGCCGACCGGGAACGGCACCTCGGGGCTCTGGTCGAGGGCGCGCAGAGCGGCCCACCCCTCGGTGCTCCGGTCGAGCAGGCGTGCCGGGCCCATGAGGGACTCGAACGACCACGACCGGGCCTCGAGGTCGAGCTGCTGCCCGGAGAGGCGGCTGATCTCGGTCAGCGCCACGAGCAGCAGCGCCCCGAGCGTGGCGAGGACCGCCCCGGTCCGGTCCACGCGTGGCCGGGTCGGGGGCACCCGCCCCGGCCGTCTGTCCCTGCCCCTGCTCGGTCATGGACGGTCTCCTGACGGTGGGATCCGCTCCACCCAGCGTGCCCGACGATGCCGTCGCCGCCAGGGAGGACACGTCGACGTCGTTCCTGGCTCGCCAGCGCTAGCGTGAGGCCATGGCGCGCTACACGGTGAACGAGGCCGGCGTCGCCCGCGCCCGCGATCTCATCGCCCAGCGGCAGTACGTGCTGGACAGCGACTGGGGCGAGGTGCAGCCGAGCGCGGCGGCGGAGAACGCCTACCTCGAGAGGCACTCCTGGGAGGAGTACGCCGCCTGGCACCTCGGCCTGACCGAGGGCGCCCGGGACCACACCAAGGCCCGCTACGCGTTCGTGTACGGCGACTTCCGCCGGGTGCACCGCTCCGGGCTGATCGCCTGCGTCTACCGGGCCGCCGAGTGGCGGCACAAGGCGGTCGAGCGCGTGGCGTACCAGCTGCTGCAGGAGCTGGACGAGCGCGCCGGCATCACCTGAGCCCCCGGACGCACGTGGTCCCGCGCCCCGCGGCCGCCGGCACGGTCTGGCGTGTCCGGACGGCCCCGGGAAGCGGGACCACGTGGTCGGTCGGGATCAGTCGGTGTAGTCCAGCGCCTCCAGCTCGTCGATGACCGACTCCTCCAGCACCACCGGGCCGCCCACCGCGCGCAGGTGCTCCGGCTCGAGCCGCTCCAGCGCGGTCACGGTGGCCTGCGGCAGCGCGTCGGCCCGGGCGAGCAGGACCGGTGCGCCGCGGTGACCGGCCAGCGCCGCCGAGGCGAGCGCGTCCGGCCACTGCTGCCCCGTGGCCACGTAGGCGTACTCCGTGCTCTCCAGGTCCCGGGTCAGCAGGGCCGCGGTGACGTAGCGGTCCTGGCCGGCGACCCGCTCGACCGTGTCGGCGTAGGCGCCGAGCGCGGTGAGCACGGCGGGGCTCACCGCCACCTCACCGCCGGCGACGACGATGCGTGACGGGCTCAGCGCGGTCAGGGCCCCGGCGGTGGCGGCGGGGATCCCGTTGGACCGCACCAGCAGCACCGGCGCGCCCTCGGCGCCGGCCCGGGCGGCCGCGGCCAGCGCGTCGGCGTAGTCCTGCCCGGTCGCCACGTAGACGGTGTCGGCCCGACCGAACTCGCGCGCCAGCGCGGCAGCGGTGCGGTAGCGGTCCTTGCCGTGCACCCTGGTGACCGTGCCGTCGGTGAGGTCGGCCAGCGCGTCCTCCACGGCCTGGGAGACCGCGACCTCGCCACCCACGAGGACGATCCGCTCCGGCTGCAGCTGCTCCAGGGCGGACACGGTCGCCCGCGGCAGCGCACCCACCCGGGTCAGCAGGACGGGACCGTCCTGGTGCCCGGCGAGCGCCGCGGCGGTCAGGGCGTCCGGGTAGTCCAGGCCGGAGGCGACGTAGACGACCGGGACGCCCGCGTCATACGTGGCCAGGGCCGCTTTCGCGGCGGTGACATAGCGGTCCCCGCCGGCCAGCCGCTCGACCGAGACCGGGCCGGTGGCCGCGACCTCGAGGGTCACGGTGGCGGTGTCGGTCAGCTCGCCGTCGCTGACGGTGACCTCGGCGGTGAAGGTCCCCACGCCGTCCGGGCTGTAGGTGAAGTCCGGGCCGTCGCCGCTGATGGTGCCGGCGGCCGGCTGGGTGTGCGTGAAGGTGAGCTCGTCACCGTCGGGGTCGGAGGCCTCGACGGTGAACTGCACGTCGGTGCCGTCGTGCGTGGACACGGTGAGGTCCTCGACGACCGGGGGCGCGTTCACGGGCGGCTCGGGGTCGCCGTCACCGAGGTGGGCGACGAACACACCGCTGCCCCACTCCTCGGTGTTGTCGCCTGCCGGGTGCAGGCCGGCGGTGAAGGAGACGTCGCCGTGGTTGTTGATCCGCGGCGCGCCGCCGAAGACCGGGCTGGCGTCGTGCTGGCCCAGCTGGGCGGTGCCCAGGTCGGTCTCCACCTCGTCGCCCTTGCCGGCGACCTTGGTGATCTGGTCGCCGTCGGCGACGAAGACGGCCTGGCCGTCGGCGTCGCTGCCGCGGAAGACCACCGTGCCGTCGTTGTTGATGTCCGGCGCGAAGTAGTCGATGGCGACGATCCCGTCCTCGCCCTCCTCCGCCAGCTCCTCGACCACGGTGCCGTTGGTGCGGACGACGATCTTGTCGTCGTCGTCGACCTCGGTGACGACGGCGGCGACCCAGCCGTTGTCGCTGAAGCCGATGCTGTTGTCGATGGTGCGGTACGGCGAGGCGGGGTCGACGGTGTTGGTGGCGAGCACGCGCTCGGAGGTCCCGCCGGCCTCGAAGACGCGGATCTCGACGTCGCGGCTGATGTTGGAGCTCAGTCCCACCTTGGCCGCGATCTGACCGGCGTCGTTGTACCTCGGGGTGTAGAACCAGCCCCACGGGCTCGCCGGGTCGATCCCCGAGTCGGCGGCGAAGAGCGTCCCCTGGCCACCGACGACGGCCCCGTACGCGCGGCCACCGGTGGTGTTGGCCTGGAAGCCGACGTTGCCCTCCTCGTCGATGCCGGGGTTGGAGAAGCCGTTGGCGAAGATCGGCGCCGGGTTGAGGACCCGGGCCTCCCCCGTCGCCGCCTCGTAGAGGGCCAGCTTGCTGTCGATGTCCCCGTCGGAGACGGTGAACGCGATGTCGCCCGCCTCGTTGAGGGCGACGTCGTCGAGGAGCATCTGGTGCTCGGCCAGGCGGTGCACGATCGAGCCGGTGCCGTTGCCGCCGAACCAGAGGCCGGGGGTGTGCTCGAAGGGGTTGCCCTCCTTGCCCACCATCTGGACCCGGAAGGCGACCTGCCCGGCGTCGTTGAGGTCGGGGGTGATGCTGTTGAAGCTGGTGCCCGGGGGCACGTTCCAGCCCTCGTCGTTGACGAGGAGGTTGCTGCGGGCCTGCAGCTCGATGGTGTAGGTGGCCCCGTCCTCCTGGGCGGCCACCGGGGTGCAGGCCAGACCGGCGAGCACCGCGGCCGAGGCGAGCACGGCGACGGTGCGCCCGGCCGGAGGCCGGACGGCACCCTCGTGCGAGACGTTCATGAAGTTCCCCTTCGCGTGACCGGGACCCCTGCTGGTCCCTGCCGTGACGCTAGGAAGGGCTGTCATCACTGTCAATAGTGACAAGAGTCAAATCTTGGTCAAGAATCACCGGCATGGATGCCACCACCGACGTCGCCGACCTCGTCAGGCTCGGGATGACCCAGTACGAGGCCGCGGCCTACGTCGGCCTCCTGGGCCGTGAGCAGGCGACCCCGACCGAGGTCGCACGGGTCTCCGGACTGCCCCGGCAGCGCGCCTACGACGTGCTCGCGACCCTCGCCGAGCGCGGGCTGGTCACGCCGGTGCCGGGCAAGGGGGTCGCGTATGCCGCCCGCCCGCCCGCAGAGGTCCTGGACCGGCTGGTGGCGCTGCGCCGGGCCAGGCTGGAGCAGCAGCAGCAGCTCGCCGAGGACCTGGCGCGCCGTCTCGGCCCGCTCTACGACCGGGGCCGGGCCGAGGCCGGGCCGCTGGACTTCGTCGAGGTGATCCACGACGGCGCCCACGCGGGCCAGCGGATCGGCCAGCTGGTGACCGGCGCCCGCGAGGACGTGGTCGGCATGGTCCGCCCGCCCTACCAGGCACCGCCACGGCCGTCGGAGGCGCAGGTGAGCCGGACGGCCAAGCAGCAGCGGGTCCTCTACGAGCGATCCCTGCTCGAGCAGCCGCACCTCAACGAGCTGGTCCGGGCCTACGCCGCGCTCGGGGAAGAGGTGCGGATCACCTCCGAGCTGCCGATGAAGATGGCGGTCATCGACCGCACCACCGCGGCGCTGAGCCTGCCGGACCCGGTCGGCGACCCCCAGCGGGCCACGACCCTCATCGTCCACCACCCGATGCTGGCGGCCACGCTGCTGCTGGCGTTCGAGTCGCTCTGGGTGACGGCGACCCCTCTCGAGCAGGCGCTCGCGGAGCTCTCCGGCCCGGGCAGCTAGCCGGCGGCTCCCCCGCGCTCAGCCACCGGGCTCCTCGAGCGCCGGACGCGCGGTGACGCAGAGCAGCCCCTCCGGCCGGGTCACCTCGACGGTGAACCCGTGGCGGCCGAAGTTGTCGCGGAGGCGGCGCGTGACGCGCTCGGCCGCGCCCGCGTCGGGCAGCTCGTGGACGAGGTGGACCGCTCCCCCGTCGGCCAGCAGGTCGGCCAGCCGCTCGATCTCGGTGTCGGCCGGCCCGGTCCAGAACACGTTGACGTTGACCGCCAGCACGGCGTCGAACGGGTCACCACTCGGCCGGTACCCGGCCAGGTCGGACTCGATGAGGTCCAGGCGCGCCTCGGCCAGGTGCCGGGCGTTGCGGCGCTCCGCCCGGGCCACGGCGGTCCCGGACCTGTCGATGCCGGTGACATGGCCGTCGGGGACCCGACGGCACAGCAGGTCGAGGGACACCCCCGGCCCGAAGCCGACCTCGAGCACCCGGGCGTCGGGCGCCGGGTCCACGAGGGCCACGGCGACCCGGACGCGGAGCGGGATGTCGCGGGCCACGGCGGTCAGACGTGCAGCAGGCCGGCCCGCTCCACCAGCACGGCGACCTCGACCCGGTTGCGGCAGCCGAGCTTGGCCTGGGCACTCGACAGGTGGGTCTTGACGGTCGCCTCGCTGAGGAACAGCTCCCGGGCGATGTCCGCGTTGGACCGACCACGGGCCACCGCCACGACGACCTCACGCTCCCGGTCGGACAGCCGCGACAGCGCGTCGGCGGCCTCGCGCCGGGCGGCGGCCGCGGGGTCCGCGGCGACGTGGTCGAACAGGGCCCGGGCGCTGCGCGCGGAGATGGGTGACGCGCCGGCGGCGGCGTCCCGGACCGCGGCCAGGATCTCGCCCGGCCCCGCGGTCTTGAGGAGGAAGCCGGCCGCTCCCACCTCGACCGCCTGGAGCACCGCGGAGTCCTCCTCGAACGTCGTGAGCACCACCACGCGCGGCGGGTGCGGGAACCGGCGCAGCTCACGGGTCGCGGTGATCCCGTCGACCCGGCGCATGCGCACGTCCATGAGCACCACGTCGGGTCGGTGCGCCCGCACCGCGGCCGGCACCTCGTCGCCGTCGTGCACCGCCGAGACCACCTCGACGTCCTCGGCGCTGCTCAGGACCAGCTGCAGCCCGGCGCACACCCACGGGTCGTCGTCGACCAGCAGCACGCGGATGCGCCGGTCCCCGTCCGCACCTCCCGGCCCCGGCGCACCTCCCGGCCCCGGCCCGGTCCCGTGGGCACCGTTCTGGTCCATCTCCTGGTCCATCCCCTCGAGCTCTCCCTCTCTCGCTCCCATGGCCCGAACGTTAGGCCCCGGCACCGACAAGGCGGTCGCGGTCTGCCGCGGTCCCCGCACCGGTGTCCTCCCCGGTGGGCTCCGCCGGCCACGGCAACCAGACCGACACCCGGAACGCGCCCTGGTCGTCCACGCCGTGCCGGACCCGGCCACCCAGGACGGCGACCCGCTCGGACACACCGACCAGGCCCTGACCCGAGCCCGGGGAGCCGGCGCGGGCGCCGTCGGGCGGCAGCCGGTTGGCCGCCTCGATGTGCACCCCGCGCCCGGGGCCGCCCTGGACCGCGAGCCGCAGCGGGATGCCGGGCGCGTGCCGGCTCGCGTTGGTCAGCAGCTCCTGGACGATGCGGTAGACCGCGCGGGAGAGGGTCGGGTCGGCGCGCTCGGCGTCGCTGAGGTAGACCGTCGAGATCACCGGCGCACCCGCGGCCGCGGTCTCGTCGACCACGCGCGCCAGGTCGGCGAGCGACGGCTCCGGCGCGCGAGGACCGCCGGAGGCGGCCTCGTCCGCCCCCGGGTCCCGCAGCACCGCCAGCAGTGAGCGCAGGTCGGTCATCGCGTCCTGGGCGCACCGCCGCACCAGCGCGGCGCTCTCCCGCAGCCGGGCGTCGTCGCCCGCGGCCACCTCGAGCCCTCCGGCGTGGAGCGACAGCAGGGAGAGCCGGTGGCCGAGCGCGTCGTGCACCTCGCGGGCGATGCGCTCGCGCTCGGCCTGGCGGGCCAGCCGCTCGTCCAGCGCGCCGCGCGTCGCGCGCTCGCGCTGGGCGGTGCGACGCGAGTCCTCCGCGTCGCCCCGGGCACGGAGGTACAGACCGACGGCGACGGCCAGCCCCAGGGGCAGCGCCAGCAGGACGACCACCCCCGCGGGGGCGACGTCCGTCGGGGCCTGCGTCGCGGCGGACGGGGCCAGCAGCGTCCGCACCAGGGACGAGTCGGGCGTCGGTCCGCGCAGGTCGCGCCACGCCCACGCCGCCGAGGCCGCGACCACCGCCACCACCCCGGCCGCGGCCTGGCGACGGGTGCCCCGCCGCAGCACCGCGGGGAGGGCGAGCAGCCCGGCCACCGCGCCGACGGGCAGCAGCACGCCGGTCAGCCCGGCGCCGACGGCGACGGCTGCCGGGTGGCGGTCCCGCCACCAGAGGGCGACCGACACGGCCAGCGCCGCGGCGACCGCGAGGAGCACCCACGCGTCATACCGGGTCAGCAGGTCCGTCCGACCCGACTCCGCCCGCGCCAGCTCGGTGCCCGCGCAGGCCAGCGCGGCCAGGAACGCCGTCACCGACACCGCGGCGCTGCGGACGACCCACGCCACCCGCCGGACCACGGTGTCGCCCACCTCGGATCTCCCGGTCATGCCCGGACCGTATGACGCGGCACCGACACCCGGGATCCGCCGACCGGCTGCGGAGCAGCCGGACACGACCCTCCGATCGGCCAGCCGGTCCCGGCCGATCGGCCGATGTGCGGGAGGCCCGCACCGGGGTTGCCTGGCGGACGACAGGAAGACCCGACGACCCGAGGAGGTCACCATGAGCCAGCAACCCACCGGTCAGGTCCCGTGGCAGGGACAGCCGCCCGCCCAGGAGTGGACCGGCCAGCCGCCGGCGCCGCCGCTGCCGCAGCAGCCCCGCCGCCGCAGCTGGTTCGCCCGGCACAAGGTCCTCACCGGCCTGCTCGTCCTGGTGGGCGTCGTCGTCGCCGTCAACCTCGGCGGCGGGGACCCGGACGGCCCGGCCCCCGTGACCCCGCCCACGACGGCGCAGGAGGGGAACCCTCCGCCGCAGGACGCCGCGCAGGAAGGCGGTGGGGACGGGGCCGCGCAGGATGCCGGGGCCGGCGACGCCGGGAAGGCGCAGGCCGACGGTGCGCCCGGCCTGGGCACACCAGTGCGCGACGGCAAGTTCGAGTTCGTCGTCACCGAGGTCGAGACGGGGCTGACCTCGATCGGCGAGGGGATCACGCGTGAGGAGCCGCAGGGTCAGTTCGTCCTCGTCCACCTCAACGTGACCAACATCGGCGACGAGGCGCAGTCCTTCTTCGACGGCAACCAGAAGCTCGTCGACGACCGGGGCCGCACCCACGAGACCTCCAGCGCCGCCATGTGGCTGGAGGACAACGACCTCTGGGTCAACGACATCAACCCCGGGAACACCGTCGAGGGCGTCCTCCTCTTCGACATCCCCGAGGACGCGACGCCGGCTCAGCTGGAGCTGCACGACTCGGCGTTCTCCGGCGGGGTGACGGTGGACCTGCGGTGAGACCCCGGCCCGGCCCCCGAGGGGAGGGCCGGGCCGGCACCGGCCGGTCGGGGGCGGGGGCCCGACCGGCCGTCAGGCCGCCTGCCGGCGGTAGGCCGCCACCGCCAACGGGCCGAGGACCGCCAGGAACACCGCTCCCCAGACGAGGGTGAGGGTGACCTCCTCGGCCACCGGCCCCCCGAGCAGCAGCCCGCGGCTGGCCTCGATGGCGTGGCTCACCGGGTTGATCTCGGTCCACGTCTGCAGCCACCCGGGCATGGTCTCGACCGGGACGGCCATGCTCGTCCCGAAGACCAGCGGGAACGGCAGCATGAACCCGACCGTGGCGACGAGGTTCTCGTTGCGCAGCACCGCCGCGGCCAGCACGCTCAGCCAGCTCAGCGAGAAGGCGAACGCCACGGACAGCGCCACCGCCGCCAGGGCCGAGAGCGGGTCGGTCTGCACCCGGAACCCCAGCGCGTAGCCGAGGCCGAACAGCACCAGCACCGCCACGGCGTACCGGACCCCGTCGCCGAGGACCGAGCCGACGAGCGGGGCCGACCTGCCGATCGGCAGGCTGCGGAGCCGGTCGAACATGCCGTTCTTCATGTCCAGGACGATGCCCAGCCCCGTCGCGGTCTGACCCACCAGCACGGTCGTCAGCACGAGGATCCCGGGGAAGAGGTACTGCAGGTACTCCGTGGCCGAGCCGGCCACGGCCCCGCCGAAGAGGTAGGTGAACACCAGCAGGAAGATCACCGGCAGCAGCACGGCGTCCAGCGCCGTCTCGGGGCTGCGGCGCGTCTTGCGCAGGCTCCGGCCGGCCAGCACCAGGCTGTGCCGGACGAGGGCGGTCGTCATACGGCCACCTCCTCCTCGCCCGGTCCCGGGTCCGCGACCCGGGTCAGGTGGTGGAACGCCTCGTCGAGGCTGGGCAGCCGCAGCGCCAGCTCGGCGACGTCCACCCCGGCCCCGCGCAGCCCCACGGCCACGTCGGCGACGTCGCCCTCGTCCCGGACCGCGGCGGTGACCTCGCCCCGGGCGGAACGGTCGACCGGACCGCCGGTGACGCGCTCGACGACCTGCGCCGCGCGCAGCAGCTCCGCCGGGTCCTTGGGCCGCACGACCACCGTCTGGTTGCCGACCAGCTGCTTGAGCCCGGCCGGGGTGTCGTGGGCGACGACCCGGCCGTGGTCGATGACGGTGATCTCGTCGGCGAGCCGGTCGGCCTCCTCGAGGTACTGGGTCGTCAGCAGCACGGTGACCCCCCGGTCGGTCAGCGACCGGATGGTGCGCCACAGCTCCTCCCGCCGGCCGGGGTCCAGCCCCGTCGTCGGCTCGTCGAGGAAGACGATGCTCGGGTCGCCCACCAGGCTCGCCGCCAGGTCCAGCCGTCGCCGCATGCCGCCGGAGTAGGTCGACACCAGCCGGTCGCCGGCGTCGGTCAGCCCGAACCGCTCCAGCAGGGACGACGCGCGCTCGGCGGCCCCTCCCCGGCCCAGGTCGAGCAGCCGGCCGAGGAGCCGGAGGTTCTCGGCACCGGTGAGGTTCTCGTCGACCGAGGCGTACTGCCCGGTGAGGCCGACGAGGCGGCGCACCCGGGGGGGCGTCGCGGACCACGTCGAGCCCGGCGACGGTGGCCCGGCCCCCGTCCGGCCGCAGCAGCGTGGCGAGGATCCGGATCAGGGTGGTCTTGCCCGCGCCGTTGGGCCCGAGGACCCCGAGCACCGTGCCCGGGCGGGCCCGCAGGTCCACCCCGTCCAGCGCCAGGGTGCGTCCGAACCGCTTGGTGAGGCCCTCGGTCTCGAACGCGGTCGTCATACCGAGACCGCCACGGCCCGGGTGAACAACCCGTCCGGGTCCACCGCGGCCTTGACCCGGGCCAGGCGCTCCTGCGTCGCCGGCGGGTAGGCCGCGGCGCTGTCCTCGGGGGTCGCCGTCGAGATGAAGTTGACGTAGCTGCCGGTGCCCAGGTCGGCCACCTCGGCCCACCCCGTGATGTCGACGGGCCCCTCGACGTCGACCGGGACGAAGCGGGCCCCGAGGACCATGGCCGCGGCCGAGCGGTGCGCGAACGCGGTGGCATCCGTGGCCACCCGGGAGAAGGCACCGCCGAGCGCACGGACCGAGACCATCGCGCCGGACTCGTAGACCGCCGTGACCTTCCCGATCGCCTCCTCGTCGAGGGCCGGCAGGAACGTGTTGCTCATCACCGGTCGGACCCCCTGCGGACCCTCGCCGGGCTCGTGCACGGCCAGCACCTCGGCATACGGCCGCTCGGACACGTCGTTGCTCAGCACCGTGCCCAGGGCGACCAGCGCGTCGACCAGCGGCGCGGCCTGCTCGCGGGGGCCGGCGAAGCAGATGCCGAGCATCGCCATCGCCGGGCCCTGCATGGGCGGCATCAGCGTGAGGATCGTCGTCAGGCGCTCGTCGGCCCCCTCCTGCAGGGCCCACCAGGCGCCGAGCAACGACCGGGCGTCCTCGAGCGCCAGCACCACGGTGCCGAAGGTGACGACCGGCGCCTCCTGGGCGCGGAAGTCGAACCGGGTGACGACGCCGAAGCTGCCGCCGCCGCCGCGGATCGCCCAGAACAGCTCGGGGTCCTCCTCGGCGGAGACCTGGCGGACCTGCCCGTCGGCGGTGACGATCTCGGCGCCGACGAGGTTGTCGATCGCCAGCCCGTGCCTGCGGACCATCCACCCGATCCCGCCGCCGACGGTGAGACCGCCCACCCCGACGCTGGCCGTGTCGCCCGAGGTGAGCGCGAGGCCGTGCGGCTGCAGGTACCGCGCCACGTCGCCCCAGACGGCCCCGCCGCCGATGGACACCGTGCCCGTTGAGGTGTCGAGGTCGATCCGGTTGAGCTCGCGCAGGTCGAGCAGCAGACCGTCGCGGGCGATGCTGAGGCCGGCCAGGCTGTGGCCGCCGGACCGGATCGTCAGACCCGCGCCCTGCTCCCGTGCGGTGCGGACGGCCGCGGCCACCTCGGAGGCGGCACGCGGACGGACGACCAGGTCGGGGGTCCCCTGGCCCAGCATGCTCAGCGTCGACTCCTCGTAGGCCGGGTCGCCGGGGCGGAAGACCCCGCCCGGGACGGCGGCAGCGAGCGCCTCGTAGGACTGGTGCAGCGTCATGGTTCCTCCCAAGTGGTGTGCTGCAGTTGTCGACTACGACCCTCACGAAATCTCACCGGTCTGACATCGGCCCCGGGGCGACACCTCAGGGCGCACCGGACGCAGCAGGCGGGCGCGCGTCTTACGTCAGCGGGCGTATGCCGGGACGTACTCCCGCGGGAGGACGCGCCGGAGCGGGGTGGCTGGTTACCGTGGCGCTATGCGCACCGACCGGGGATGGAGGCGTTTCTACGCCATCGGCTGGAGCGTGTCGGCGATCATCGGCGCGGCCGCCGTGCACCAGTGGCACGGCCGGATGCGGGCGGTGGAGGAGAAGCTGGCGGAGGCCGAGCGGACCCGGGAGGCGATCGCCCAGCGGGTCGCCGCCGAGGAGCGGCTGCGGATCGCCCGCGAGCTGCACGACTCGCTCACCCACAGCATCTCGGTGGTCAAGGTGCAGGCCGGGGTGGCGGCGCACCTGGCGCGCAAGCGCGCGAGGAGGTGCCCGAGGCGATCCAGGCGATCCAGCAGGCGGCCGGCGACGCGGCCCGGGAGCTGCGCGAGACCCTCGGCGTGCTCCGCGGTGACACCCGCACCACGAGCGACGGGCGCGGGCTCGCCGACCTGCCGCGCCTCGTCGACCAGGCCCGGGCGGCAGGCCTGTCGGCCGAGCTGCGGGTGACCGGACCACGCCGCCCGGTGCCCCGCGAGGTGGACACCGCGGCCTACCGGATCGTCCAGGAGGCGCTGACCAACGTCTCCCGGCACGCCGGGCCGGCGACCGCTCGGGTCAGCGTGACCTACCGGCACGACCAGGTGACCGTGCAGGTCGACGACGACGGCGTGGGTCCCCGGAGCCGGTCGAACGGCTCGGGGCTGGGCATCATCGGGATGCGCGAGCGGGCCACCGCGCTCGGCGGCCGGCTCGTGGCCCAGGGGCGTCCCGAGGGCGGCTTCACGGTGCGGGCCGACCTCCCGGTGGTCGTCGCGGAGGCGCCGTGATCCGCGTGGTCCTGGTCGACGACCAGCCGCTCATCCGCACCGGTCTGCGGGCGCTGCTGGACGCCGAGGACGACATCACCGTCGTCGCCGAGGCCGGCGACGGGCAGGAGGGGGTGCGCCTCGTCGAGGAGCACGGTCCGGACATCGTCCTCATGGACATCCAGATGCCCGTCATGGACGGCATCGCCGCCACCCGGGAGATCGCCTCCCGCCAGGCGTGCCTCGACACCAAGGTGGTCATCCTCACCAACTTCGGGCTGGAGGAGTACGTCTTCAACGCGCTGCGGGCCGGCGCCGCCGGGTTCCTGCTCAAGGACACCGACCCCGAGGAGCTCGTCCAGGGGCTGCGCGTCGTCGAGTCCGGCGACGCCCTCCTCTCCCCCGGCGTCACCCGCACCCTGATCAGCGAGTTCGTCTCGCGCCCCTCGCAGGAGGTCCGTGCCGCCGACGTCCGGCACCTGACCGCCCGGGAGCGGGAGGTCGTCACCCTCGTCGGGTACGGCCTGAGCAACGCCGAGATCGCCGAGCGCCTGGTCGTCAGCCCGACGACGGCCAAGACCCACGTGAGCCGCGCGATGGCCAAGGTCAACGCGCGCGACCGGGCCCAGCTCGTCGTGTTCGCCTACGAGAGCGGGCTGGTGCAGCCCCGGGACCCGCGCTCCTGAGCCGGGAGGCGGTGGCCGGAGCACGGAACGGCGGGCGGGACACGCCTACGAACCGCGGCCCAGCCCGCACATCCGTGCACCGCCGACCCTTCCGCCGCACCGCCCGCACAACGCGGCACAGGTTGGGGGATGAGGGCTTGAGGTTGGCGGTGCAGCGCCGCGGGCCGGGCCCCGGAAGCGGGTGTGAGGCGCGTGCGCGGATCAAGGCTTCGAGTTGTTGCTGCCATGGCAACCACAACTCGAAGCCTTGTGGGTCAGGTGGGGAATGAGCCCGCGCCGGGTCGGTCGGGTTGGGGGGTGACCCCGCGCCGGGGTCGGTCAGGTGCGGGGACGGGCGGTGCGCAGCCTCGACCCCTCCGCCGCCGGTGCGCGCTCGGGTGGGGGTGAGCCGGGCTGGTGCGCGCTCGGGTGGGGGGTGAGCCGGGCCGGTGCGCGCTCGGGTGGGGGTGAGCCGGGGCCGGCGCGCTCAGGCGGAGCCGCGGACCACGAGCCGGGTGGTGAGCACCTCGGACTCCACGGCGCGGCCGTGCATCCGCTCGAGCAGCAGCGCCACCGCCCGGGAGGCCATCTCGGAGATCGGGTTGACGACCGTGGTCAGCGGCGGGCGGGCCAGCTGGGCCGCCTCGGCGTCGTCGAAGCCGACCACGGCCACGTCGTCCGGGATCTTCCGCCCCGAGGCGTGCAGCTCCCCCATCGCGGCGACCGCCATGAGGTCGGAGGCGGCGAACACGGCGTCGAGGTCGGGGCGCCGCTGCAGCAGCCGGCGCATCGCGGCCGCCCCACCGGCCGGGGTGAAGTCGCCGGGCTCGACGAGCGAGGCGTCCAGCCCCCCGACGCGCAGCGTCTCCCGCCAGCCGCGGAACCGGTCGCTGCCGGCGCTCATGTCCTGTGGGCCGGTGATCGTCGCGATCCGGGTGCGGCCCTGCTCGACGAGGTAGCGCGTGGCCAGCACGGCACCGGTGAAGTTGTCGACGTCGACGTAGGGCACCCGGGCCTGCGGCGCGTAGGGACGGCCCAGGAACACCGCGGGCAGCCGGGTCTCCTCGAGAACCCGCCACAGGTTGTCCTCCCTGTGGTGGGAGACGACGATCGCGCCGTCGGTGTGGCCGCCGCGCAGGTACCGCTCCATGCGGCCGTCGCCGTCCCCCGGGCGGCCCATGACCAGGACCACCTGGAGCGGGGTGTCCGCCAGCGCCCTGGTCACCCCGGCGAGCGTGCCGGAGAAGAACGGGTCGGAGAAGACCCGCTCGTCCGACTCCGGCACGACGACCGCGATCGAGTCGGCCTCCCGGGTCACCAGGGAGCGCGCCGCGCGGTTCGGCCGGTAGCCGAGCTCGGCGATCGCGGCCATGACCGCCTCCCTGGCGGCGGGGCGCACCCGTGGGTCGTCGTTGACCACGCGTGAGGCGGTGGCTCGCGAGACGCCGGCGCGCGCCGCCACGTCCTCCAGCGTGGGGGCGCCGCGACTGGTCACTGACACCTCCTCACGCCGTCGTCACCCGAGCCGCCCCGATCCTGCCACCCCGGCGTACCAGACGGCACTGGCCTTCGGCGTGCGCTCGAGGGTCGTGTAGTCGACGCGGACGATGCCGAACCGCTTGTCGTAGCCCCAGGCCCACTCGAAGTTGTCGAGCAGCGACCACAGGAAGTACCCCTTGACCGGCACCCCCTGCTGCATCGCGTCGTGCACCGCCCGCAGGTGGGCGGCGACGTACTCGCGGCGGTCGTCGTCCTGGACGAAGCCGTTCTCGTCGGGCTGGTCGTCGTAGGCCGCGCCGTTCTCGGTGATGTACAGGTCGACGCCGCGCGGACCGGTGTAGTCGCGGTGCAGCCGGACCAGCAGGTCGGTCAGGCCCTGCGGCCAGACCTCCCAGCCCATCGCGGTGACCGGCACGTCCCGGGGCACGTTGACGACGTGCTCCGACCCGACCCGCGGGTGCGGGGGCCCCTGGACCCGTGCCTCGTGGGCGGCCTGACGGGCCTCGCTCGGGTCCGGCCCGGTCACCGCCTCACCGGCGTAGTAGTTCACGCCGAGGACGTCGACCGGCGTGGAGATGATCTCCAGGTCCCCGTCCCGGACCATGTCGGCGGGCCACAGCTCCCCGAGGTCGCGGAGCACGTCCTCGGGGTAGGCGCCGCGGAACACGGGCTCGACGAAGTACCGGTTGAACATCCCGTCGGCCCGGCGCGCGGCGTCCTGGTCGGCCGGGCTGTCCGGGTCGGCCGGGACGATGTCGGTGAAGTTGAGCGTCAGCCCGAGCGACAGGTCCGGCCCGCGGTCGCGCAGCTCCCGGACCACCAGGCCGTGGGCCAGCATCAGGTGGTGCGCGGCGCGCAGCGCGTTGACCGGCTCGGTCCGACCCGGCGCGTGGTGGCCGTTGCCGTAGCCGAGGAACGCCGAGCACCACGGCTCGTTGAGCGTGGTCCAGTAGCGGACCCGGTCCCCCAGCACCTCGTGGACCGCCGCGGCATAGTCGACCATCCGGTATGCCGTGTCGCGGCTCGGCCACCCGCCCTCGTCCTCCAGGGCCTGGGGCAGGTCCCAGTGGTACAGGGTGAGCCAGGGCACCACCTCGCGCGCCAGCAGCTCGTCGACCAGGCGGGAGTAGAAGTCCAGGCCCTTGGGGTTGACCGTCCGCCCGTCCGGCACGACCCGCGCCCAGGACACCGAGAACCGGTAGGCCCCCAGGTTGAGCTTGTTCATCAGCGCCACGTCCGCGGCGTACCGGTGGTAGTGGTCGCAGGCGACGTCGCCGGTGTCCCCGTTCGCCACCGCGCCGGGCGTGTGCGAGAAGACGTCCCAGATCGAGTCGCCGCGGCCGTCCTCGTGACGGGCTCCCTCGATCTGGTAGGCCGCGGTGGCGCTGCCCCAGAGGAAGTCGGCGGGGAAGGTGCGTGGTCCGGTCATTGCTTGACGGCTCCTTGCATGATGCCCGCCACCAGCTGGCGGCCGGCGACGATGAACAGGACGAGCAGCGGGATCGTCGCCAGGCAGGCACCGGCGAGGACCAGGGAGTAGTCGACGAAGTGGGCCGCCTGCAGCTGCTGCAACGCCACGGGCAGGGTCGGGTCACCGGGGCCGAGGACGATGAACGGCCAGAAGAAGTCGGTCCAGGTGGCCACGAAGGTGAACAGGCCGAGCATCGCCGCGGCGGGCCGGGCGGCCGGCACCGCGACGTGCCAGAAGGTGCGGATCATCGAGCAGCCGTCGACCCGGGCCGCCTCGATGAGCTCGTCGGGGATCGCCTGGCGGAGGTACTGCGTCATCCAGAACACCCCGAACGCCTTGCACAGGCCGGGCACGATGACCGCGACCAGCTCGCCGGTCCAGCCCAGCTTGGCCATCACCTGGTACAGCGGGATGACACCGAGCTGCACCGGCACCGCCATCGTGGCGATGACGAACACCAGCAGCGGGCCGGACCCGCGGAACCGGAGCTTGGCGAAGGCGTACCCGGCCAACGTGGAGAAGAACACCACCGAGGCCGCCACGGTCGTGGACACGATGAGCGAGTTCATCGTGGCCTTCCAGAAGGGGACCGTGTCGATGACCGTCGCGGCGTTCTTCAGGAAGTTGCCGCCCGGCACCAGCGGGAACGGCTCCCGGGCCAGGATCGTCGAGTCGTGGCTGGCGATGAGGAAGGACCACCAGATGGGGAACATCGAGCCCAGCACGACGGCGGACAGGCACCCGTAGACGACCCAGCCGGGACGGGTATGACGCGGCCGGCCGGTCCTGCCGGTCCGGGTCCGGGTGATCGTGGTCGTCAGGCTGGTGGGGGCGACGGCGCTCACCGGACCCTCCTTCCGTCGTCGGCGATGCGCCGGGTGAGCAGGAAGTTGAGGAGACCGAAGACGACGATGATGAGCATCAGCAGGACCGCCACGGCCGAGGCCCGCCCGAAATTGGACTGGGTCCAGCCCAGCTCGTACAGGTAGATCGTCAGGGTCTGCCACTGCCCGTCGGCGCCGCCGCGACCGTACTGGTCGTACAACCGGGGCTCGTCGAAGATCTGCAGCCCGCCGATCGTCGAGGTGATGACGACGAAGATGATGGTGGGCCGCAGCTGCGGCACGGTGACCGAGAAGAACTGACGGATCCTCCCGGCCCCGTCGATCGCCGCCGCCTCGTAGAGGTCCCGCGGGATCGCCTGCATCGCGGCCAGGAAGATCAGCGCGTTGTACCCGGTCCAGCGGAAGTTGACCATCGTGGCGATGGCGACGTGGCTGGACAGGGCGTCGGAGTGCCAGTCCACCGGGGGGATGCCCACGGTGCCCAGCAGGGAGTTGATCAGACCGAACCGGTCACCGAACAGGTTCGAGAAGATCAGCGTCACCGCGGCCGGCGCCACGACATACGGCAGCAGGACCCCCATGCGCCAGAACGTCCTCGCCCGCAGGTTGGTGTCCAGCAGCGCCGCGATGGTGATCGCGGCGATGACCTGCGGCACGGACGAGAGCAGGAAGATGCTGACCGTGTTGCGCAGCGCGTTCCAGAAGTCGCGCCCCGCGAGCACGTCGCCGAAGTGCTTCAGCCCGACGAACTCCCCCTGGCCCATGATCAGGTCCCAGTCGTGGACCGCGACCCAGAACGTGTAGAGCAGCGGGAACAGGCCGGTGATGAAGAAGAGGATGAAGAACGGCGAGATGTACAGGTAGGGCGAGATCTTCAGGTCCCACCGGCTGAGCCGGCCCCCGAAGCCGATGCGACGCGGCTTCGGGGGCGGCTCGGTGGCCGAGGGAGGCCGGGTGAGGGCGGGGACGGCCACGGCTCAGCCCAGCGCCTCCACGTCGGCGACGAACTTCTGCCACGAGGACTCGGGGTCGTCCGTGCCGTCGACGTCGACGCGCGTGATGGCGTCCTGGATCGCGGTGTTGATGCTGAAGTACTTCGGGCCCTTGTACGGCCGCACCGTCACCGCCTGGGCGCGCTCGGCGAAGATCTGGCCGGTCGGGGCGTCGTTGAAGAAGGGGTTGGTCGAGTTCAGCAGCGTCTCGGACTCCAGCGCCTCGACCTGGCTCGGGAAGGTGCCCTTGGCCTCGAAGGCCTTGATCTGCTGCTCCGGGGCGGTGAGCCACTTGGCCAGCTTCTTGGCCTCCTCGATGTTCTCGCCCTGGGACGGGACGGTCAGGTACGAGCCGCCCCAGTTGCCGGCGCCGCCGGGGAAGGTGTTGGCGACGTCCCAGCCCTCGACGCCCTCGGCGTTGCCCTCGATGACGCCGAGCATCCAGCCCGGGCAGAGCATCGTGGCGAAGGAGTCACGCTGGAAGGCGTCGACCCAGTCCTGGCTCCACTGGCCGAGACCGGCGGACAGGCCGTCCTCGACGGAGGCCTTGAGCACCTGGTCGTAGAGGGCACGGACCTCGGGGTTGGTGGTGGCGATGATCTCGCCCTCGGGGGTCTCGTAGGCCATCTCGACCTGGTTGATCATGCCCTGCCAGAGGGCGCCGGCGGAGTCGTACCAGGCGGCGTCGGAGTTGGCGACGAACTGGCGGCCGGCCTCGAAGTAGTCCTCCCAGGTGTCCCCGAGGAACTCGGCGACCTCCTCACGGTCGGTGGGCAGCCCGGCCTCCTCGAAGAGGTCGGCGCGGTAGCAGATAGCCTCCGGCCCGATGTCGGTGCCGTAGCCGATGAGCTTGCCGTCGGGGGTGGTGGCCGCCTCGGTCTTCCAGTCCAGCCAGCGGCCCTCGACCTCGGGGTCGGACAGGTCCTCGAACTTGTCCGGGTACTGCATGAACTCCACGAGCCAGTCAACCTCGACCGCCTCGATGTCGGAGGCCCCGGAGTTGGCGCCGAGGGCGTTGCGGAGCGCGTCCCGGGCGTTGTCGGCGGTGTCGGCCTTGCGGTGCTCGATGGTGACGTGCTCGTTGAGCTGCATGTACTCCTCGAGCAGCTCCTCGTAGCCGAACTCGTTGAACGTGGTGATGGTCAGCGTGACCGGCTGGGGGTTGCCGTCCGCGGCCGCATCGGCCTGCGTCCCCGGGTCGTCGTCACCGCCGCAGGCGGCCAGGCTGAGGGTGAGGGCGGTCAGCGAGACCGCCGCGGTGAGGGTGTGCCGCGTGGGTTGCACTGGTAACTCCCTTGTTACGTGGCGGGCGGGCTCCGCCGGGGTCAGTGTTCCGTGAGACGCGTCGTGAGAGCGCTCTCACAGATCCCGAGCGTGGCGCAGCGCGCACGCCGGTGTCAAGGCCTGCCGCGGTGTCGGCGTGGCTCCTCCCCCGCGGAGCCGGGGGCAGGACGGTGTGCGAGGTGGGCGCGACGCCGGGGCCGGACACCGCGGGCGCCGGTGCGCGGGAGCGGCGACCTACCAGGTCAGGCCGGCCCTGGCCAGCTCTGCCTGGGCCCGGACGCGGTCGACGCCGGTGAGCGGCGAGGGCGGGGCGGGGAGCTCGAGGATGCGGCAGGCCTCGACCAGCGTGTCGTCGTAGGCCAGGCTGACCGCCCTGAGCCGGAACGCCTTGGCCGGGGCGTCGGACCGCTCCACCCGGAGGTACTCCTGCTCGAGCCGCCGCAGGTCCGCAGCGACCCGCTGCAACGGAGGTCCCGGGGCGCGCGGCACCCCCCGATCAGGCCGCCGCCAGGGCGGCCGGTCGACCTTGCTCCACCACTCCACGACGCGGGCCAGGCCGACGAACGCCAGCCCGGGCGCGGCGCAGAGCAGGAGGTAGAACAGCAGTCCGCGCACCGGCGTGCCTCCCGTGCCGGACCGGTCACGCGGAGGCCGGGCGACCGGTGGCTCTCCCCTCGATGATCTCTCGCGGCGCCGACAAAGTCGAGGTCCCGGCACGGCCCTTGGAGCGTGCCCCCGGCTGGGGCAGGCTGGGTGGACACCCCCGGACGGGTGGCGGAAGGAGACCGTGGTGGGCGGCACGGACGACCGCGAGTTCGCCGCCTTCGTGCGCGACGCGGGCCCCGGACTGGCCACCGCCGCCTGGGTGCTCACCGGCCACGCCCCCACCGCGGAGTCGCTCGCCGGGGAGGCCCTGGGCAGGCTCCACCCGCGCTGGGCGCAGGTGCGCCACCGCCCGGTCACCGCCGCCGAGCAGGAGCTCGTGGACGTGTATGCCGGGCACCGGGCCGGGGTGGGCGCCCCACCGCCCGCACCGGAGGGGGACGACGGAGGGGAGCAGGACGAGGACGAGCGAGACCACGGCACCGGGCAGCCCCGGTCCGTCGCCGACGCCCTCTCCCAGCTGCCGGCTGCCGAGCGGGAGGTCGCCGTGCTGCGGCACTACCTGCGGTGCCCGGAGGAGCGCGTGGCGGAGGTCGTGGGCGCCGACACCGCAGCCGTCCGGGCCACCGAGGAGTCGGCGCTCCGACGGCTGGCCGTCCTGCTGCGCGGGCCGGCCGACCTGCCGCCACCGGCGCGGGAGGACGTGCTGGCCGAGCTGGGGCGGGCCGGCGCGGACGCGCCGCCCCTGCGGGTCGAGCCGGGAGCGGTGCTCGCCGGGGCCCGGCGGCACCGACGCCGGCGCAGGTCCCGGGTCGCGCTCCTGCTCGCCGGGGCCGTGGCCGCGCTCGCGGCGTACGCGGGGATCTCCGGAGCTCTCTCACCGGAGGAGTCCGAGGTGGACACCGCGGTCCCGACGTGGGACGTCACCCGGGAGTTCACCGCCGTCGTCGAGCTCAGGACCCGCCCCGGACGTGAGGACGTGGCGCTTCTCGCGATCGAGCGAGGACGGGGCGAGTCCGACTTCCGCGTCGAGCTCGAGGACGGCGGCCGCCGCACCCGGCTCACCCGGGTCGAGGGCGACTTCCCCGGCGAGACCCGGGTGTACCGCGGCCTGGAGCACACCGTGGCGCTCACCCCGGTCCCGCCGGGCCTGCGGCCCGACCGGGTGACGATCGTCGGGGACGTCTGGCTCGCGGGCCCGCCCCGCACGCACGTGGCCGAGGACGAGGGGCAGGCGCTGCTCATCCACCTGCTGCCCCGGGTCGGGGTCACCGAGGAGGCGGTCCAGGAGATCCTCTGGCTGGCCGGCGACACCGTGGTGGCAGCCGGATCGGGGCCGGTCGACCAGGTGGACCTCGGCGTCACCGGCGGTGTCCGGGCGTTCGCGCTGCCCGAGCTGGGACTGACCGGGATCGCCCGCGCCGAACTGGGCAGCCCGTTCTTCGTCGGGGAGGCCCGGGTCGGGATGCGGGTGCGCTTCGGGGTGGGGGTCGCCGCCGGGGAGCCGGCGGCGGGCGAGCTGCCGACCCTCCTGTTCACGCTCCTGCCGCCCGAGGCGGAGGGGCAGGAGGTCCACGCGCGCGACACGTCGGGGCGCCCGGTGCCGATGCGCACCGCCCCGCTGGGCGACCACGTCGCGGCCTGGGTCGTCCACGACGACGACTTCGGACGTGACGCGGACGCAGCTCGCGGTCGCCTGGACCGGTGCCGACGGCGTGGAGCACGCGGTGCGGGACCCCACCGCCGCCCTCGTCCTCGACCTGCACGGTGAGGAGTACCGGGTCGACCACCGCGACGGCCTGCTGCAGGTGATGGGGGGCGGTGTCCTCGACGAGGTCCCCCTCCGTCCGGACGCCGGGGTGGTGCCGCTCGACGCCTTCCGCCGGGACCTGGCGCTCGTCACCGGGGTGGCCGCCGAGGGGGAGCTCGTCCTCGTCCCCTCCGACCAGCCCGGTCCGCTCGCCGTGGTGGAGCAGTGGCCGCACGCCTCCGGCCGGCTCGGCCGTGACGGCCCGGTCCTGACCCTCGTCGACCTCACCCGGCCGGGCCGGGGGGCCGGGGCCGAGCCGGTCGCCGCGCTGGGTCTCGTCACCGACGACGTGCGCTGCCGGTTCACCCGGCCTCCGGGGCTGACGACGCACGAGACCGTGTTCGAGGGCGCGGGGCGCACCGGCACCCTGACCTACCTGCCGGAGCTCGACGTCGTGCTCGCCTGCCTCGGCGACCTCGCGATCGGCGGTCCGGTGGAGGGCCACGCCGGCAGGACGTTCCTCGTCGCCGGGGAGGAGTTCCGGCTCGGGCTGCGGTTCGGGCCGCGGGACGAGGAGGAGACACCCGATGAGCCCGGCGAGGTGCTCCTCGACCTCCCCGTCGACGACGCGACCACCGTCCAGGTGCTCCTCCGGGACCCCTGACCCCCGTCGTGGGCCCCGCACCCCCTCCCCGGGTCCGCTCGTCGCCCGGTCGTAGGGTCGGCCCCATGCGACGGCGCCACGACGAGCGTGCCCGCGAGCTGGCGCGGGCGGCATACCGGACCCTCGAGCCCTACCACCTGGTGGCCTACTTCGCCCCGATGCTCCGGCGCCTGTCGGCCGAGTGGAACACGGACTGGCGGACCCAGTACGTCGGGATGCGTGCCGCTCCGATGGGCCCGGTGTCCCCGGCGGTGGTGGCCGCGGCGTTCTACAGCTTCCGCCCCGCCGAGCTCGGGCTCGCCTGGGAGAAGGCGCAGGTCGTGGGCCTGGGGCGGCTGGACGCACAGCGCGACGCCGTCCTCGACCTGACCCTCGGGGAGGCGCTCGGCGAGCTCACCGTCGAGCCGGAGCTCGCGGAGCTCGCGCACCGGTGGCGCGAGATCGCCTCGGCCGTTCCGCGGCACGGACGCCCGCTGGGGTCGGCGTGGGCGGACAAGGAGTGGCCGGAGACCCCGCACCTGGTCCTGTGGCAGGCCAGCGCGGTGCTGCGGGAGTGGCGCGGCGACGGGCACGTCTCCGCCCTGCTGCTCGCCGGTCTGGAGCCGGTCGAGGCGCTCCAGCTCAACCTGGCGCTCTCCCCGGACAGGTCCCGCCGGGGACCCCGGCTCAGCCCCCGTCGGCTGCAGCGGACCCGGGGGTGGCACCGGGCCGAGTGGGAGGAGGGCCTGGAGTCGTTGCTGACCCGCGGCCTGGTCGAACGGCTTGAGGAGCCGCCGGAGGACGACGCCCCCGGCCACCGGCTCACCGCGGCCGGGGCGCAGCTGGTCGAGGACCTGGAGGCGACGACGGACGACCTGGCCGCCGCGATCTGGGTGGACGTCCCCGACGCCGAGGACCTCGTGCAGCGGACCCGCCGCTTCGTGAAGCCGGTGATCGACGCCGGGATCCTCCCCGGCACGACGCGCCGCACCTGAGCCCGGACCGGCACCGAGCCCGGGCGGTCAGGCTCGAGGCGCGTCCGCGCCCGCCGACGCCGTGGTGCCGCCGGCCCTCGCGGGGTCGGGTGCCTCGTGGGAGAAGAACCAGGAGGCGTTGAGGCCCAGAAGCAGGATCGCGCAGATGAGGAACGCCTCGACCTGCAGCGGCGTGAGGGAGGTGAGCCCGGTCAGGCGGGGGAACAGCGCGACCGGCACGACCGCGGCATACACCGGCACCCCCACGGCGACGGCGACGCGCGACAGGGTCGGTCGCCGCCCGGCCTCGCCCCGCGACACGAGGACGGCACCCGCCAGCCCGGTGAGCCCCATGAGCGTGAACACCGTCCGCCACACCAGCGGCAGCTCCGGCGCGACGAGGGACAGCAGCGACATCGCCGCGGGGAGCATGAAGTGCAGCGCGATCACGTACGCCATCGCCGAGCGGCGCGGATCGGCGAACCACTCCTTGTGCCGGTCGGCGACCACACCCCAGAGACCGAGCAGCGTGAAGCCGAGACCGGACACGGTGGCGTAGAACACGGTCTGGTCCACCGGCTCACCGTAGCGACGGCACGCTGCCGCCGACCAGACCCGACGGCGCCGGGAAGAGGCCGCCCACGTGCGGTGTTGCCCCGGCATGCCCACCGACCGCCGTCGTGTCCCGCTGTCCGTGCTCGACCTGGCCCCGCGCTCGCAGGGGATGACCCCCGCGGACGCGATCCGGGAGAGCCTGCTCACCGCCCAGGAGGTCGAGCGGCTCGGCTACCGCAGGTTCTGGATGGCCGAGCACCACGGTGCGGTCGGGTTCATGAGCTCGGCCACGGCGGTGCTGCTGGCCCACGTGGCCGAGAACACCGAGCGGATCCGCGTCGGGGCCGGTGGGGTCATGCTGCCCAACCACTCCCCGCTCATGGTCGCCGAGTACTACGGGACCCTGGCCACCGTCTACGGCGACCGCATCGACCTCGGCCTGGGCCGCGCGCCCGGCACCGACCCGCTCACCGCCGCCGCGCTGCAGCGCGGCACCGGCAGCCTGGACACCTTCGCCCAGGACGTCGCCGAGCTCGCCGGCTACCTGGGCGACCCCCGGGAGGGGGCCCGGGTGCGGGCCCTGCCCGGGGAGGGGACGAGGGTGCCGCTGTGGATGCTCGGCTCGTCGACCGGCGGCGCGCAGGTCGCGGCGCTGCTCGGGCTGCCCTTCTCGTTCGCGTCGCACTTCGCGCCCCAGGCGATGGGCGACGCGCTGCGGATCTACCGGGAGAACTTCCGCGCCGAGGCACCGACCGCGCAGGTCGACCGGCCCACCGTGATGGCCGGGGCGGTGGCCCTCGTGGCGCCGACGCAGGAGGAGGCCGAGTACCTGTTCACCACCAACCGGCTGATGTCGGTCCGGATCCGCACCGGCCAGCCGGCGCCGCTGGACCCGCCGGTGCACGACCTGGCCGAGGTGCTGCCACCACCACTCGTGGACGCCGCCCGCGAGACCATGGGCGTCCACGCCGTGGGCACCCCCGAGGTGGTGGCCGACGAGCTCGCCGCGTTCGCCGAGGAGCACGACCTCGACGAGCTCATCATCGCCACCTACACCTACGACCCCGAGCTGCGACGCCGGTCGTTCCGGCTGCTCGCCGAGGCCTGGGGGCTCGGCGGCTGAGGCCCTCGGGGCCGCACCGTCGGACCGGCGGTCAGGCCAGCGGCCACACGATGACCGTGTGGAGCCTCTCCGGGTCCGTGGCGGGATCGGGCTCGCTGACGTACTCCTCGTACGGGGCCCCACCGGGCTTCTCGCCCAGGGCGGTGATCCAGGCCTCCAGCTCGTGCCACGACTCGCCGAGCCGCTCGTAGGGGCCCTCGTGCACGAGCCGGGCGGCACGCCCACCGGGCAGGACGACGGGCTGCACCTCACCCGACGGCTCGATCGCCCGCTCGGTGCCGACGCCCGCCTCGACCTCGACCGTGTCGGACATGCTGAGGTAGCGGCCGAAGGGCGGGCCGACGGGTCCGATCCCCTGCTCCTTCAGCACGGTGAAGACCTCGGCGTAGGCCTTGTCGAAGAACCCCGGCAGCTGGTCGGCCGGCACCCGGCCGCGCACCACGGCGGCGGTCTGCTCCGGCAGCTCGACGATCTCGGGGACGTGCGTGGTCTCGGTGTTCATGGATTGCCTCCTCGCGGGTCCGTGCTTCCAGGCTCGGCCCGGACCCGCGAGGACACCAGGGTCGAAGGTCCCCGACCCGGCCGGCCCTCAGCCCAGGCGGTCGCCCGCCGCCAGGACATCCATCCAGACGTTGACCGCCGCGAGCGCCCCGTTGGAGCCGACCGCCCAGGTCGCCTGCGAGCCGTCGACGGCGATCGCCGAGCGCTCCCCGACCACGGTCGCCCCGCCGCGGTCCACCCGTACGGCCGTGAGCTCGCTGATCCCCAGCACCGCGGTGTCCGGCCGCTCGTGGGCCGCGCCGTAGAGGCGGCCCCAGCGGTAGTCGTAGGTGAGCACCGGCTCGACCGACCAACCACGCACCACCCCCAGCCCGTCGGCGAACTCGGACCCGTCGACCCGGAACTCCTCGATCGCCTCGTCGGCGGTCGTCGGGTCGACGTCCGTGACGTACCGCTCCCCCAGCACGGCGGTCGCCGCCCCGTCGGTCATCACCGGCGTGGGGCGCTGCACCGCCTGGCGCACGGCCGCGGCGTACGCCGGGTCGGCCACGGCACCGGCCATCAGCGACTGGTCACCGCCGATGAACAGCACCGCGGCGGCGCGGGCCACGACGTCCGCCGGCAGGGGGTCCTCGCCGTGGACGCGGACGTCGACCTCGCCGGCCCAGCCCAGGTCGCGGACCGCCGCCTCGTATGACGCCGCCTCCTCGCGCGCGTCGCCACCGGTCTCGTAGCCCGCGGCGACGACGAGGAGGGCCGCCTTGCCCCTGCCGCCCGGCCGCGCCGCGGCGACGAGCTCGGCGAGTGCCGCGGAGCCGGCGTCGTCGTTCCAGCCTCCCCCGAGCCACAGGGCGCCGTTGCCCTTCGTGACGAGCGCGGGCAGGTCCTGCCGCACCGGTGCCGGCACCGGCTCCCCGCCGAGGGAGGCGGTGCGGGACGGCACGTCATACGACATCCCCCGGCCCGGGGCGAGCAGGTGGGTGAGGGCACCGCGGACCGAGAGCGTCTCCCGCTCCCCCACCCAGCGCGGCCGCTCGCCACGGCTCAGGTCGATCACCGTGCTGGAGCTGTAGCCGAACGGGTCGGTGACCGTCGTGTCGTCCTCGATGACGACGCCGGTGGCCCAGTCGACGCCGACACCGAGCTTGCCGCCGGAGCCGTACCGCTCGACCGACTGCGCGGTCCAGGACAGCAGCCGGCCGAACCGGCCACGCTCGTAGAAGTGCTGGTCGAGGATGATCTCCTGCGACCCGAAGGACAGGCCGCGCTCGTCGCTGGCGAGGTCGTCGCCCCAGAAGACCAGGCTCATGTCGCGCTCGAGGGCGTTCCACGGGTACCCCTCGTCGGGGTAGCCCGCGCCCATCGTGCGCGACTCGACGGCGTTGCCGGCGCTGGTACCGCCGACCACCACGCCGTTGTGGAAGGCCGCCTCCAGGTTGACCTCGGCCGGGGAGTTGGCCAGCACCTGCATCGCCAGGACCTGGTCACCGCCGAGGACGTAGACCCCGTCGGCGTCGGGGTCCGCCAACGGGGCGGATCTGGCCGGGTCGAGGGCATCCGCGCGGTCGAGGAGGACGAGCAGGGTGGCCTCGCAACCACCCGGGAACTCGGTCAGGTCGACGACCTCGTCGCAGTACTGCTCGACCTGGTCGGTGCGCTCCTGGGCGAGGAGCAGGTTCTCGTCCCGGTCCTCCGGGGCGTCGCCGTAGGCCGAGGGGACGACGTAGATGTCGACGGTGTCGCCCGTCGCCTGGGCGGCGACGCGGGCGCCGAACGACCGCAGGGTGGCCGGCTCGTAGCCGCCGCCGACGGGCACGAGCGTCGCCGGGGCGTCGGGGTCGGCACCCTGGGCGGGGAGGGCGAGGAGCGGCAGCGCGAGCGCTGCCGCACAGGTGAGGGTGAGGGGACGGGAACGGCGCACGTGAGCCTCCTGGTTGCGGACAGGTCCCGGGCGAGGGAGGGAGACCCGGGCCGGGCTCAACCTAGGGCGGCGCCCCCGGGGCCGCAACGGGCGCCACGGGTCAGGGCCGCAGGTGGCGCAGGGTCTCCCGCGCGAGGTCCGCCTCGCTCCGCCCGCCCAGGGTGAAGTTGCCGCTGCGCGCCAGCACCGCGAAACCGTGCGCGATGCTCCAGGCGGCCCTGGCCAGGGACTCGACGTCGCCCACCGGCTCGCCCACCACCGACCGGTCGAACCGCTCCGACGCGGCGAACTCCCGCACCCCGCCGGTCAGGGTCTCGGCGAGGCCCTCGACCGCAGCGCGCAGCTCGGGGTCGTCCTCCTCGACCAGGTCCGGCCGGAACATCACCGAGAAGTGGGCAGGGTGGGTCCGGGCGAACTCGGTGTAGGCGACCCCCGCCTCGAGGAAGTCGCCGGCCTCCACCGCACGCCCGACCGCCGCGGTGAGCATCCGGTACCCCTGGGCCGCCAGCGCCGTCACGACCCCCCGCTTGGTCCCGAAGTGGTGCCGCGGAGCGGTGTGGGACACCCCCACCTCGCGGGCGAGGGCGCGCAGGCTCAGTGATGCGACCCCGTCGCTCTCGATCGCCCGCGCCGCGGCCGTGAGGATCGCTTCCCGCAGGCCACCGTGGTGGTAGGACACGAGTGGAATCTTACCAGTGGACAGATTTTGCCGACCGACGTAACTTGTCATTGGTAAGTTTTCGACGAAGGAGCTCCCCCGATGCCCACCGACGCCCTCCTGTCCACCAGCACCGCCACCCTCGGGGGCATCGTGCTGCTCACCGTCGTGGCGATCGCCTTCGGCGGCACCTTCCTGCTCCGTGTCCTCGGCGGTGGCGTCCCGGCCAACGACCTGCAGAAGTCCTTCTTCCGGGCCGGCCACGCCCACGCCGGGGTGCTCGTGATCCTCGGCGTGGTGGTGGCGCTGTTCGTCGACCTCGCCGGGGTGACCGACCCGGCCGCACCCCTCTCGCGGCTGGTGCTGCTCGCCGCGATCCTCATGCCGGCCGGCTTCTTCCTGTCGGTCGTCGGCCACGACCCCAGGAGGCCGAACCGGCTCTACGTGCTCATCTGGCTCGGCGCCGCGAGCCTGGTCACCGGCGTCGTCGCCGCCGGCGTCGGCCTGCTGACCGTCTGAAGGGGACGCTAGGCCGCGGCGGCGAGCGCCAGCGGTAGCACCGCGTCGGCGCCGGCCTGCCGCAGTGCTCGGGCAGCAACGGTCATCGTCCACCGCGAGTCGACGAGGTCGTCGACGAGGAGGACCGGACCGCGCACCTGCGCCAGGCCCGCCGCCAGGTCTGGCCCGACCGTGAACCGGTCCCAGACCCCGGCGAGCCGGAACGCGCTGTTGCCGCCGGACTCCCCCGTGGGCCCGCCGTCGACGAGGTCCAGTGCGCCCAGGTAGGGCAGCCTCCCCAGCTCGCCGATCCTGCGGGCCAGGGAGGCGACGAGCTCGGGCCGGTCGCGCGAGGGCACCGAGGCGATCGCGACCGGACGCTGCTCCCAGTCCCAGTCGGCGAGCACCCGGGTCACCGCGTTGAGCACCGGCTCCGGCACCGGCTGGTCGGGCCCCTGCACCAGGTCGCGGACCCGCTGGCCCCAGCCGAGGTCGGACAGCCGCGCCAGGGCGCGCCCGGTGCCCATCGCCTCCTCGGCGGCGATCCGCCCGCGGACCGGGACGCCCAGCCGGTCCATGCCGGTCGGCCACTGGGCCCGTGGCTCGAGCGGCACACCCACCCGGGACAGCTGCCCCATCGCGACCTCGACCGCCTCGGCCGGGACGTCCGTGGGGTACCAGGGGCCGGCGCAGACGTCGCAGCGGCCACACGGGGCCGCGGTGGGGTCGTCGAGCGCCTCCTGGAGGAACGCCATCCGGCACCGGTCGGGGCGCAGGTAGTCGAGCATCAGCTGTTGCTCGCGCTCCCGGGCCTCCGCGACCCGCGCGTAGCGCTCGGCGTCGTAGACCCAGGGCCTCCCGGTGGCGACCCAGCCGCCGCTGACCCGCTCGACCGCGCCCTCGACGTCGAGGACCTTGAGCAGCAGCTCCAGCCGGGTGCGACGCACGTCGACCTGGGTCTCGAGGGCGGCGGTCGACAGGGGGCGGCCCGCGGCGGCGAGGGCGGCCAGCACCGCGTCGGCCTGGTCCTGGCGCGGCATCGCCGCGGAGGCGAAGTAGGCCCAGATGTTGCGGTCCTCCACCCCGGGCAGCAGCAGCACGTCGGCGCGCTCGGTGGCGCGCCCGGCCCGGCCGACCTGCTGGTAGTAGGCCACCGGCGAGCTGGGGGCACCGAGGTGGACGACGAAGCCGAGGTCGGGCTTGTCGAAGCCCATGCCGAGGGCGCTGGTGGCGACGAGGGCCTTGACCTCGTTGTCCCGCAGGGCCCGCTCCAGCTCCAGACGGTCCGCCGGGTCGGTGCGCCCGGTGTAGGCACGGACCTCGTGCCCGGCCCGCCGCAGCGTCTCGGTGAGGTCCTCGGCCGCGGAGACGGTCAGGGCGTAGACGATGCCGCTGCCCGGCAGGTCGCCGAGGTGCGCCACGAGCCAGGCGATCCGCCGCTCCGGCGTCGCCTCGGTCAGCACGCCGAGCCGCAGCGAGGACCTGGCCAGGGGCCCCCGGATCGTGCTCACCGCCCGGCCCCCGGCGCCGAGCTGCTCCACGACGTCGTGGACCACCCGCTCGTTCGCGGTGGCGGTGGTGGCGAGGACCGGGGTCGCCTCAGGCAGGTCCTCGAGCAGGGTGCGGATCCGCCGGTAGTCGGGGCGGAAGTCGTGCCCCCAGTCGCTGATGCAGTGCGCCTCGTCGACGACGAGCAGCCCGCAGCGGGCGGCCAGCTCGGGCAGCTGCTCCTCGCGGAACCGCGGGTTGTTGAGCCGCTCGGGCGAGACCAGGAGGACGTCGACCGCGTCGGCGGCCAGGTCGGCCCGGACCGCGCCCCACTCCTCGGCGTTGGCCGAGTTGATGGTCACCGCGCGGATCCCGGCACGACGGGCCGCCTCGATCTGGTCGCGCATCAGCGCCAGCAGCGGGGAGACGATCACGGTCGGGCCGGCCCCGTCGGCCCGGCGCAGCGCGGTGGCGACGAAGTAGACCGCCGACTTGCCCCAGCCGGTGCGCTGCACCACGAGGACCCGCTCGCGCCGGTCGACCAGCGCCTGCACGGCCTCCAGCTGGCCGTCGCGGAACTCCGCGTCGTCCCGGCCCACCAGCCGGCGCAGGGCACCCAGCGCTCGCTCCGTCATACCGGCCGACCCTAGGTGACGGCGCCGACGGTCGCGCGCCCCGTCCACACCTCCCGGAGCGCCTTCTCCATGGCCTCGACGACCGGCCGCCGGGCGGAGTCGCGCCGCACCGCGACGAGGACGCGCCGGGTCGGCGCCCTGACCAGCGGCACCGCCACCACGTCGTCGGGCAGCCGCTCCCGCCCCAGCTGCGGCACGAGGGACAGGCCCAGGCCGGCGGCGACGGCCGCGACGTGGGAGGCGATCTCGGTCGCGTGGCAGCTGATCCGGTAGCGGAGCTGGTGGTCGTGGAGGGACTGGAGGAGGAACCGGCTCCAGATCCCCTCCCCCTCGATCACCCAGTCCTGCCCGTCGAGCTCCTGGATGCGGACCCGGGGGCGCGAGGCGAGGGGGTGCCCCGCGGGGACCAGCAGGTCGCAGGGGTCGGTGCCGAGGAGTTCCGTCCGGACCCCGGCAGGGACCTCGAGGAAGTCCATCGTCCAGTCGTGGACGACCGCGAGGCCCACCTCGCCCCGGGCCACGGCCCCCATGCCGTCGTCCGGGGTCAGCTCGTGGAGGGTGGGGTCGACGTCCGGGTGCCGCTGCCGGAGCAGCACCAGCGCGGGCGCCGCGAGGTGCCGCAGCGCCGTCGGGAACGAGGCCACGGCGAGCGGCCCGGAGACCTCGTGGCGCAGCCGCTCCAGGTCCGCCCGGGCCCGTTCCTCGACCGCCTGCACCGCCCGCGCGGCGGCGACGAGCACGTGGGCGGCGTCGGTCGGCACGACGTTGCGTCCCCGGCGCCGCATCAGCGGCTGCCCCGCCTCCTTCTCCAGCCGGGCCAGCTGCTGGCTCACGGCGGACGGGGTGAGCCCGAGCAGGTCCGCCGCCGCGACCACCGTCCCCTCCTCGACGACCGTCCTGAGGGTGACCAGGTGCTCGGGGTTGAACATGCAGCGAACCTTACGGGTATGACTCAGTTTCGTTAAATTGTGCTTTCTGGTCAGACGTTCGACACTGGAGCCATGGACGCTCTGCTCATCATCCTCTTCCTCGCGTTGGTGGGCGGGATCTACGTAGCGATCGGCCGCTCGGTGGTCCCACGCCCGCTGCGGCGGCCGCTGTCCCGGGACCTGCTCCCCGCGTTCCGCCGCGGGGTGGTGACGATGTACCGCGCCTCGGCGACCTACCCAGGCGACAGCCGCGCCGGCGCGGGGGACCACGCCGCCGAACGGCCCCGCGAGACCGCCCGGCGCTGACCCCGGCGGACCGGTCCCACGGCATACCGGGTCACCTCCCGGTCGCCGGGCGGGGGATCACCTAGGCTTTCGGCCCGTGGACTGGACGCCGTACGACGCCGTTCTCTTCGATCTCGACGGCGTCCTCACGCCCACGGCCGAGGTGCACATGCGCGCCTGGGCCGAGCTGTTCACGCCCTACCTGGCCGAGCGGGGCGCCGCCCCGTACACCGACGACGACTACTACGCGCACATCGACGGCCGGCCCCGGTACGAGGGGGTCGCCGAGCTCCTCGCCGACCGCGGCATCACGCTGCCGGAGGGGGACCCGTCCGACGCGCCCGGCACCGAGACCGTGTGCGGCCTCGGCAACCGCAAGAACGAGGTGTTCGCCGAGGTGCTCGAGCGCGAGGGCATCACGCCCTACCTCGGGTCGGTGCGGCTGCTGGACCACCTCGCCGGGCTCGGCGTCGCCATGGCGGTCGTCTCCTCCTCCCGCAACGCACGGATGGTGCTGCAGGGGGCGGGGCTGGAGGACCGCTTCGGCGTCGTCGTCGACGGCACCGTCGCCGCCGCGGAGGGCCTGGCCGGCAAGCCCGCGCCGGACACCTTCACGTATGCCGCGCGCCGGCTGGGTGTCCGGCCCGAGCGGGCCGTGGTGGTCGAGGACGCCGTGTCCGGCGTGCGCGCCGGCAGGGCGGGGGGGTTCGGCCTCGTCGTGGGCGTGGACCGGGGCGCCGGCCGCGAGGAGCTGCTGCGGAACGGCGCCGACCTGGTGGTGACCGACCTGGCGGAGCTGATCTGAGGTGACCCGGCACAAGTACCCCTCCCCCCACGTCCCGCCCCCGCCGGTCGACCCGCTCGACCGGACCCGCTTCCCGGTCGACGAGTGGGCCCTGCGCGAGGTCGCCTACGACGGCCGGGACCTCGGGATCACCGAGACCCTCTTCGCCGTCGGCAACGGGTACCTCGGCATGCGCGCCAACCCCACCGAGGGTCGGGACAGCCACACCCACGGCACCTACGTCAACGGCTTCCACGAGACCTGGCGGATCAAGCACGCCGAGGAGGCCTACGGCCTGGCCCAGGTGGGGCAGACGATCGTCAACGTCCCCGATCCCAAGGTCATCAAGCTCTACGTCGACGACGAGCCGCTGCTCGTCGCGGGGGCCGACCTGGAGCACTACGAGCGCGTGCTCGACTTCCGCGCCGGGCACTCCCGCCGGGACCTCATCTGGCGGACCACCTCCGGCAAACGGGTCCGGGTGACGACCACCCGGATGGTCAGCTTCACCGAGCGGCACCTGGCGGTGCTGACCATGGAGGTGGAGATGCTCACCGGCGACGCGCCGGTCACCATCTCCTCCCAGCTGCTCAACCGGCAGGACGGGACCGACGAGTACCACGTCCGCGCGGCCGCGATGGGTGAGGGGATGGACCCTCGCCGGGCCGAGGACTTCGACCGGCGGGTGCTCGACCCGCAGGCCAGCGAGATCCGCGACCACCGGTTCCTGCTCGGCTACCGGTGCCACGAGTCGCGGATGACCCTGGCCGTGGCCTGCGAGCACCAGCTCGAGACCGACAACGACTACACCGACGAGATCCACGCCGAGGAGGACCTGGCCAAGCACGTCTTCCAGATCGAGGCGCGCGAGGGCCAGCCGATCCGGCTCACCAAGTACGTCGTCGTGCACACCTCGCGGGGCGTGCCCGTGCGCGAGCTCTCCGACCGGTGCTGGCGCACGCTCAACCGGGTCACGGCCTACGGGCGCCCGGCCCTGGAGCGCGACCAGCGCGCCTGGCTGGACGCCTTCTGGGAGAACAGCGACGTGCGGCTGCCCGGGCAACCGCACCTGCAGCAGGCGGTCCGCTGGTGCCTGTTCCAGGTGGCCCAGGCCGCGGCCAGGGCCGACACCCAGGGCGTCCCTGCCAAGGGGGTGACCGGCTCCGGCTACGGCGGGCACTACTTCTGGGACACCGAGATCTACGTCGTGCCGTTCCTCATCTACACCTCGCCGGGCATCGCCCGGAACGTGCTGCGGTTCCGGCACACCATGCTCGACCTGGCCCGCGAGCGCGCCACCGAGCTGTCCCAGCACGGGGCGCTGTTCCCGTGGCGCACGATCAACGGCAAGGAGGCGTCGGCGTACTTCGCAGCCGGCACGGCGCAGTACCACATCAACGCCGACATCGTGCACTCGCTGATCCGGTACGCGCGGGCGACCGGCGACCGCCACTTCCTGCTCCGGGAGGGCCTGGACATCCTCGTCGAGACCGCCCGGCTGTGGGCCGACCTGGGCTTCTGGCAGGAGAACGGCGACCGGTCGTTCCACATCCACGGGGTGACCGGGCCCGACGAGTACACCACCGTGGTCAACGACAACCTGTTCACCAACGTCATGGCCCAGCACAACCTGCGCAAGGCGGTCGAGGCGGTCCGGGAGCTGCGCGAGTCCGACCCCCGCGACTACGCCCGCGCGGTGGCCCGGCTGCGGCTGCGCGAGCCGGAGATCGAGGAGTGGGAGCGCTGCGCCGACGGGATGTTCGTCCCGTACGACGCGCTCATGGGGGTGCACCCGCAGGACGGGCACTTCCTGGAGCGGGAGATCTGGGACCTCGACGCCACCCCGAACGACATGCGGCCGCTGCTGCTGCACTACCACCCGCTGGTGATCTACCGGTTCCAGGTGCTCAAACAGGCCGATGTGGTGCTGGCGATGTACCTGTGCGGGGAGAGCTTCACCCCCGAGCAGAAGCGGGCGAACTTCGAGTACTACGACCCGATCACCACCGGGGACTCGACCCTGTCGGCGCCGGTCCAGGCGCTGGTGGCCGCCGAGGTGGGCTACCACGAGATGGCGCTGCGGTACTTCTACGCCGCCGCGTTCGTCGACCTCGACGACCGGCACGGCAACACCGTCGACGGCGTGCACGTGGCCTCCGCGGGCGGGGTCTGGCTGGCACTGGTCGCCGGCTTCGGCGGCATGCGCGAGCTCGACGGCGGGCTCTCGTTCGATCCGCGGCTGCCGGTCGACTGGCCCGAGCTGAGCTGGCGGATGCAGTGGCTGGGGTCCCGGATGGAGGTCACGGTGCGCCAGGACGAGATCCGCTTCCGGCTGCTCGAGGGGGAGCCCCAGGCGGTCACCGTCCGCGGTCAGGAGGTCGTCGTGGGCCCCGAGGAGGTCCGGGTCCCGCTGGACGGCCAGGGCGAGCGGATCGACGGGGTCCTGCGCGGGACGCCGCTGGTCGGGGGCCGGACCGAGGAGGGCATCCGGGTCAGCAAGACCGTCCCGCACGCGTGGGTGCCTTGATCGCGGTGCGACAGAACGGCCCCCGGTGTGGTCGGATGTGCGTATGAAGTCACCCACGGACCACGATCCGGTGCCCGAGCCGGACCCGCGCCAGGGGCCCGACCCCGCCGCGTGGGACGGCGGCGACGACGCGTCGCCCGCCGCCGAGCTGGCCCACGCCGAGTCGGACATCGACCGGCTCGCCTCCCAGGTGACCGGCCCCGAGGACGAGGTGGGGATCGCCGCCCTGTGGCGCGCCACGATGGCCCTGCCGCACTGGTGGTTCATCGCCGTCGGCGACGAGGGGACGGAGTCCCCGGCCGCCGCCGAGGTCGACGGCCGGTTGATGCTCCTCGCCTTCACCGAGGCGGAGCGGGCCCACGGCTTCGCGGTGATGCAGCAGATGATCGGCCCCGACGAAGACCTGCGCGCCATCGCACTGCCCCCGCACGAGGTCGTCGAAGGGGCCGAGGCCTACCGGTCCGCGGGGATCGACGGACTGATCTTCGACTCCCACCTCACCGGCTTCTTCATCCCCTCCGAGCAGCTGCCCGTGGTCTGGGAGGCGGTCCGCCCCAGGGGCCGGCCCGCGGAGCCGGAGGACGGGGCCGAGACCGGCCGGGAGGACTGACCGGGGCTCAGGGCAGCTCGGCGCGCGCCCAGACCCGGTCGTCGGGACGGACGAGCTCCACCACGCTCGCCCCGCTCCCGGGCTCCGGGACGACCCAGCTGTTGCCGCGGTCGGCCGCGATCGTCCAGTCGCCCACGACCTCCACCTCGCCGCCGACGGTGACCACCCGGCACACGTAGCGCGCGCCGTCCGGTCCGTCGGTGACGTTGACGACCAGCGACCAGCCGTCGCCGGACCAGCTCCGGTCCACGTAGCCGACGACGCTGCCGTCCTCGGTGCGCAGCGGCTGCCCGACAGCCGCGACGACGGGTACCGCCTGCTCACCCGCGTCCTCCGCCAGGAGCCGGGTGACGACCGCGCCGGTGAGCACGCCGAGGGCCGCTGCGGCGGCGGTGACCAGTGCCACGGCACGTCGGGTCCACCCGCGTCGTGGCGGGGTGGGCCCGTCGACCATCCCCTCTGCCCCGGTCGCACCGCGGATCCGCTCCAGGACGGCGGTGTCGAAGCCCGGCGGGGGCTCCTTGCGGGGCACCGCCGCCAGGGTCTGCTCGACCGCGGAGGCGAGCTCGTCGTGGTCCCGGCGGCACGGCAGGCACCCGCGGAGGTGCTCCACCACGGCGGTGCGCTGCGGCTCGTCGAGCTGGCCGAGCGCCAGGTCGAGAACCAGGTCGGGGTCCGGGTGGCGCTCAGTCACGGTGCTCCCCCTCCAGGGCGGCCCGCATCCGGCGCAGGCCGGTGCGGATCCGGGTCTTGGCCGTGCCGAGCGGGATCCCCTCCCGGTCGCTGACCTCCTGGGCGGTGCAGCCGCCGATGACGGCCAGCACCACGGCCCGGGCCTGCTCCGGGGCGAGGTCGCCCAGCCGGGAGACGGCCTCCTCGGTCTCGATGCGGTGCGGGGTCGACTCCTCCAGGTCCGGTTGGTGCAGGGTGTCGTCGACGAGCCGGCCGAGGATCTCGTCGTCGGTCGGGATCGCCCGCCGCGCGCGGACGGCGTCGATCGCGCAGTTGCGGGTGATGGTCAGCAGCCAGGTCAGCACCGAGGCGCGGCGGACGTCATACGTCCCGGCGGCGCGCCAGGCGCGCAGGAAGGCCTCCTGGCTGACGTCCTCCGCGAGCACGGGATCGCGGGTCACGGCCACGGCCATGCCGTACACGGCGGCCTGGAACCGGCGCACGAAGGCCAGCGCGGCGCCCCCGTCGTCCAGCGCCAGGCCGGCCAGCAGCGCCGCGTCGTCGGCCCGCTCGGCACGGGAGAACGCGACCACGTCAGGGGTTACGTCCGTGGCGCCCTCCGGGATTGGGCCCGCCCCTGCGCGCACGCGGGGCAATCCCCGGGGCGGTCTCATCCGTACCCCCCACGACGAGCCGCAGGGAGACTCGCCCGCGCTGCCGGCCCGGCAGCGCGCCGACCCGAGGTGGGAGGAATCCTCATGCGACGGCACCGTCTCCGCGTCCTGGCTCCGGCAGCTGTGTTGGTGGTGGTCCTCGGCGGCTGCGGGAGCGACGAACCCGACCAGTCTGGCAGTCCCGGGGCCGGGGAGACGACCTCCGAGGACCCGGGCTCCGGGGAGACCTCGGAGGACATGCGCTCCGGGACCTCCGCGCCGGGCGACACGGCGGGCGCGGCCGAGATCATGGTCAGCGAGTCCGACCTCGGCCCGATCCTCGTGGACGCGGAGGGGATGACGCTCTACCTGTTCACCCAGGACAGCCCGGGCACGAGCGTCTGCGAGGGCGAGTGCCTGGCGAACTGGCCGCCGCTGGTGGGCGAGCCGCAGGCTGGTGAGGGGGTCGACGAGGCGCTCCTGGGTTCGATCGAGCGCAGCGACGGCACCGTCCAGGCCACCTACAACGACTGGCCGCTGTACTACTTCATCCAGGACGCCGCTCCTGGCGACATCACCGGCCAGGGCGTCAACGAGGTGTGGTGGGTCGTCTCGCCGGACGGCGAGGGGGTGACCGGCAGCCCCGAGAGCGAGGACCGGCCCGGGTACGGCGGCTACGGCGGCTGACCACCGCCAGCACCGTCCCCACGCGACCACCTCGCCCGGCGTCCCCACGCGACCACCTCGCTCGGCGACCCCACGCGACCACGTCGCCCGGCGACCCCACGCGACGCCCTCCGCCCTGCCGGACCGCTCGACGCCAGGAAGGTCTTCCCTTCGGCAAGATTTCACGTTAACGTCGTTAACGTGAAATTGGATCGGGGGCAGGCCGGAGGCACCCGCCCCTACGTCATGCGCGAACGGGCCAGGGCGACCGCCAGGACGCGCGACCGGATCCTCCGCAGCGGGGTCACGCTCTTCGCCGAGCTCCCCTACGCCCAGCTCACGCTCGCCAAGGTCGCCGCGCACGCCGGTGTCAGCGTGCAGACGGTGATCCGCCACTTCCGGGACAAGGACGGCCTCATCGCCGAGTGCGCCCGCTCGGTCGAGGCCGAGGTCCGCGCCCAGCGCGGTCAGGCGCCGGTCGGGGACCCGGCCGGCATCGTCGCCAACCTCGTCGAGCACTACGAGGCGTTCGGCGCGGTGGCGCTCCGCCTCCTCGCCGAGGAGGAGACCAGCCCGTCGATCGCCGAGCTGGCAGAGACGGGGCGCGCGCTGCACCGCGAGTGGTGCCTGCAGGTGTTCGAGCCGTTCCTCCCCGAGGACGGCGAGGAACGCACCCGCCGGCTGGCGCAGCTCGTCGCGATCTGCGACGTCCACACCTGGAAGCTCCTGCGGGACAACGGCCTCGATCCTGCCGAGACCCGCACCGCCCTGCTCGAGATGCTCGAGCCGCTCACCACCAGGGAGGCCTGATGTCCACCGTCCTCGCCTACACCTCGCCCGCGATCGGGCACCTGTTCCCATTGGTCCCGCTCCTGCGTGAGCTGGTCGCCCGCGGGCACGCGGTCCACGTGCGGACCCTGCCTGCGTATGCCGATCAGCTGGCCGCCCTCGGGCTGAGCCCCTCCCCCATCGATCCCGCCATCGACGACGTCCTGGTGCCGGACGCCGGGGCCAAGAACGCCCGGCAGGCCCTCGAGCTGGGGGTGAAGAACTTCTGCGCCCGGGCCGAGTACGACGGACCGGATCTGCGCCGGGCCCTGGAGGAGGTGGACCCGGATGTCGTCATCACCGACATCAACACCTGGGGCGCCGCCTGCGCGGCGGAGGCCTGGGGCGGGCCCTGGATCGGCTTCAGTCCCTACACCCCACCCATCACCTCCCGGAACACGCCGCCGTTCGGCCCCGGACTGGCGCCGATGCGGGGACCTCTGGGACGTCTGCGCGACGCCGTGGCCCGCCCCCTGGTCGTCGGGGCGGCGCAGCGGATCATGCGACCGTGGATCAACGACCTCCGGGCCGGGTACGGCCTGCCACCCGTCCGGTCCTCGGACGACTTCTTCCGACGGCCGGACCGGATCCTGGTGACCACCGCGGAGCCCTTCGAGTACCCGCACCCGGACTGGGAGCCGCAGCTGCGGATGATCGGGGCGACCGCGTGGGAGCCGGAGACCGAGGCACCCGCCTGGTTGGCCGAGATCGAGGGTCCGGTGGTACTCGTCACGACGTCGTCGGAGTACCAGGCCGACGAGGCCCTGGTCAGCACGGCCCTCGAGGCCCTCGCCGACGAGCCCTACACCGTCGTCGCCACGATGCCCGCGGGGCTCAAGGAGACACGGGTCCCGGGCAACGCCCGGCTCGAGGAGTTCGTCCCGCACGGCCCGGTCCTCGACCGCGCGGTCGTGGCGGTCACGCACGGCGGGATGGGGGCGACGCAGAAGGCGCTGGCCCGCGGCATACCGGTGTGTGTCGTGCCGTTCGGTCGCGACCAGCTCGAGGTCGCGGCCCGGGTGGTCGCCTCCGACAGTGGCACCCGGCTCTCCCCCCGCCGGCTCTCCTCACCGTCGCTTCGCACCAAGGTCCGCGAGGCCATCACCAAGACGGCAGGCGCGCAGCGGGTCGCCCAGGGCTATGTCGCGGCGGGAGGCGCCGCGGCCGGGGCCGACGTCGTCGAGGAGTCGCTGGGCGCCCTCAGGGCGTCGGGATGACCAGGGTCTGACCCGCCTGCACCTGGGAGGTGCTCAGGTTGTTGGCGATCTGGATCTCCACGACCGCGCGGTCGAGCGGCAGGTCGGGCAGCGTGGTGGCCGCGATGTCGGAGAGGGTCTGACCCGGCTCGACGGTGACGGTCGCGAGCTCCGCGTCCGGCATCACCGCAGCGGCGAGGCCACCCGCCGTGACCACCAGGAGCGCGGTGACCGCGCCGGTGACCGCCAGGCGGCCACGCCGGGTCAGTCGCAGCGTGGCCTCGCGCCGCGGGGACGGCGTGCGCCCGCGGCCGGGCTCCCGGACCGGCTCGTCCGAGCCGACGACGAGTCGCAGGTGCCGCTCGGGCCGGCCGCGGCGTGCCGGGGGAACGACCTGCAGGTCCTCGAGGACTGGCGCAGCGCTCATGGTGGTCACCTTCCATCCGGAGTCTCCGACCGGCCGCGAACGGACGTTCGATAGGACATCTGTACACTTTCTAGCACGCGTGTACGGCTCCTGTCGACACGCGGATCGAACAGATGTTTGTCCCGCGAGTCGAAAGCTCGTACGATCGGCCACGTCAGCTACTGAACCAGGAGCCACTGACATACCGGCTGACCTGCGGGTTCGTCGGAGAGGGGTTGGAGAGATGGCCGAGATCCACGAGATGCCCGACCGCGAGGGTGTCGACCTGACGCTGCGGCAGCGCAAGGTCCTGGAGATGATCCGGGAGTCCGTCGACACCCGCGGCTACCCACCCAGCCTGCGGGAGATCGGCGAGGCCGTCGGGCTCACCTCACCATCGTCCGTGGCGCACCAGCTCAAGATGCTCGAGCGCAAGGGCTACCTGCGTCGCGACCCGCACCGCCCGCGGGCCATCGAGATCGTCATCCCCGGTGCCGGCGCCGACGGCCAGCCCCAGGGCTACCGCCGCTCCGTCTCCGCCTCCGACCCCGACACCTCCCCCGTCGACGAGACCGGCATCGGCGACGAGCGCCCGCAGGCCAGCTACGTGCCCGTCGTCGGCCGGATCGCCGCGGGCGGGCCGATCCTGGCCGAGGAGGCGGTCGAGGACGTCTTCCCGCTGCCGAAGCAGATCGTCGGCGACGGCGAGCTCTTCCTGCTCAAGGTCGTCGGCGACTCGATGATCGACGCGGCCATCTGCGACGGCGACTGGGTCGTGGTGCGGCGCCAGCCGACCGCCGACAACGGCGACATCGTCGCGGCGATGCTCGACAACGAGGCCACCGTCAAGACCTTCAAGCGCACCGCCGACAAGCTGTGGCTCCTGCCGCAGAACCCCGCGTACGAGCCGATCGACGGCGACCAGGCGGTCATCCTCGGCAAGGTCACGGCGGTCCTCCGCCGGATCTGACCGACCGGGCCCCACCGGCCCGCCCCACGACGTGCCGGGCCCCCGGCCCCCGTCATACGGACCGGGAGCACCCCCTGGCACCAGCGCGGTGCCGCCTGCCGCTCCTCACCCCTCCGGCAGGCGGCACCGTCGCGCTCGTAGGACGCCCGGTTCAGTGCCGCGGGAGCAGGTCCTCGCGCAGTCGCGGCAGCACGTCCGACAGCAGCGCATCCACCTTCACGTCGACGAGGTCCTCACGGCGGGTGGGGCCACGCGTCACCACCACGACCGGGATGCCCAGCTCGTGGGCACGGCGGACGAACCTCAGCCCGCTCATCACCTGCAGCGACGAGCCCAGGACGAGCAGCGCCCGCGCCCGCTCCACCGCCGCGTACGCCCGATCGACCCGGTCCCGTGGCACCGACCCGCCGAAGAACACCACGTCGGGTTTGAGCAGGTCCGAGCCGCAGGTCACGCAGGCGACCAGGCGGAACCCCGCCACCACCTCCTCGGGGAGGTTGACGTCGCCGTCCGGCCGGATCTGGTCGCTGGTGACCCTGAAGTCGGGGTTGGCGACCGCGAGCCACTCGTGGACCACGGCACGGTCGAAGACCTCGTCGCAGGTCAGGCACCTGACGTCGCGCAGGTTGCCGTGGAGCTCCAGCACGTCCGGTGATCCCGCGGCCTGGTGCAGTCCGTCGACGTTCTGGGTGATGAGCGAGGTGATGAGACCGGCGCGCTGCAGGTCGGCCACCGCCCGGTGGGACGCGTTGGGGGCGGCCGCGGTGAACCGCTGCCACCCGATGTAGCTGCGCGCCCAGTACCGGCGCCGCCCCTCCCGCGAGGCGACGAACTCGGAGTGCTGCATCGGCGTGACCCGCCGGCGGCCGTCCGGGCCGCGGTAGTCCGGGATCCCCGAGGCGGTCGACATCCCCGCCCCGGTGAGGGCGACGACACCACCTCCCCGCACCGTCTCACGCAGCGCCGCGTATGCCGTCCGGTCCAGCGCGACCGGCGGCGGGAGGGCGGTGCTGAGGGTCACGCGGGCAGGCTAGTACGCCGGGGCCGGCGAGGGACGGGAACGATGGTCCAGCGCCACCGACCCTCTGGCGGCGGCCGCGGTTCACCCGTGGATCTCCACAGCGGTGGCGCGGGCGTAGCGCCGTCCACAGATGCTCTGATCAGGGGTTTCGGTGTCGGTGCCCGGGGCTAGTGTGGACGCATGTTCGAAGGGCGGGGTGGGTGCGAGGCCGGGCGCGGCACGGTCGCGACCGCTGAGGTGCCGGCCGGCCCGGGCCTCCCAACTCCCACCGCCCGGCCTGGTCGCACCGCCCGGCCTGGTCGCACCGGCCGGCCTGGTCCCACCGGCCGGCCTGGTCCGATCGCCGGGCCCGCGGCCCCTGACGCCCGGCCCGCGGTGCCGGGGCCGGTGTCGGGGGATGTCGACCTGCCGGTGTTGGCGGGTCGGTTGGGGCAGGCGTTGGCGGCGTTGGAGGCGGCGGTGGCCGGGATCGGGGAGGTGGCCGGCGTGAACCACCCCGGGTTCAGTGGAGAGTCGTGTGTGCTTCGGCGGCGGTCGCCGTCGAAGGGTTGCGGGCAGCGTAGTAGGCGTTCTCGTACGCTGCGGGTGCGAGGTAGTCGCACCAGGTGTGCGGGCGGGTCGTGTTGTACCAGTCGACCCAGCGCAGGACTTCGAGCTCGACGTGCTCAAGCGTGCGCCACGGCCCCTGGCGGCGGATCAGCTCGGTCTTGAAGACCCGGTTCAGCGCCTCGGCGGCGGCGTTGTCGTAGGAGTCGCCCTTGGAACCGACCGAGGCGACGATGCCGAGTTCCTCTAACCGCTCGGTGTAGCGGATGGCGCGGTACTGCACACCGCGGTCGGCGTGGTGGACCAGGCCGGTCAGGTCTCGTCCCTGTCGCTGGCGCTGCCAGACGGCGTGCTCGAGGGCGTCCAGGGCGAGGTCGGTGTGCAGGGAGCTGGTGACCCGCCAGCCGACGATGCGCCGGGAGAACAGGTCCATGACGAACGCGACGTAGACGAACCCGGCCCAGGTCGGGACGTAGGTGATGTCAGCGACCCAGCGGTTGTCCGGTGCCGGGGAGGTGAAGTCCCGGTTCAGCTGGTCGGCAGGGTGAGCGTCCTTGGCCGGGATCGTCGTGCGGGGTCGCTTGTGGTCGCCGGCGACCGCGCCGACCAGGCCCAGCACCTTCATCCTGCGCGCCACGGTGCACCGCGCCACCGGTGGGTAGCGCCGCCCGGCGGGCCGGCCGTGCTCGTCCAGAACCTCTTGGCGGTTGAGCACCTTCCACATCTTCATCACCCCATAGACCTTGTAGTTGTCGTCGTAGGTGCTTTGGATGCGCTCATCAAGCGCCGCGTCGGATAGCGCCCGGTTCGACGGCGCACGCTTCTTGGCCGCGTAGTAGGTGCTCGGGGCGATCTTGGCGCCGGCCTCGGTGAGGACGGTGCAGATCGGCTCGACCCCGAACTGGTCCTTGTGCTCGTCGACGTAGGCGATCAGCGTGGCGAAGGGCGGTCGAGCTCCGCCGCGAAGAAAGCCGAGGCCGACCGCAGGATCGCATTCGCCCGCCGCAGCTCGCGGTTCTCCTTCTCCAGCTGCACCAGCCGTTCGTGCGGATCGACAGCCGTCGCGGCCGACCCGGCCGCCGGGCCAGGCGCGCGGAACCAGTTCCGCAACGTTGCGCCCGGGATCCCCAGCTGCTCACCTACCTGGCTGCAGGCGCGCTTGACCGGCATCCCGGGGTTCTCCCTGATCGTCTCGTTCACCGTGCGGATCGCACGCTCACGCAGCTCGTCGCTGTACTTCCTCGGTGCAGGCATGACTCCACTCTCCCGTAGAGATCAAGACCCTCCACCAAACCCGGGGTGGTTCAACCACTCTGTGCCCTCGTTGTGGCCAGGTCCCGTCTTGCGGTCAGGAGCACGGTCGGGACCGACCGGCGTGGCTTGATAGGAGCGTGGCACCGCCCCGACTGAGGTTTGCCCTCCG
>Ga0310839_100094_pt1 | contig 110374 bp, 103 predicted proteins | sample SM_ome_7_FD_201305 | JGI IMG/M metagenome (GOLD analysis project Ga0310839, IMG submission 201305) | Sorghum-adapted microbial communities enriched on stacked mutant (SM) sorghum from Joint BioEnergy Institute, Emeryville, California... ...
CCTGGTACTCCCGCGGCGGCAAGACCTACTACCTCAACCTCGCCCTCCTCTGCGGGCGCCACCACACCCTGGTCCACCGACAAGACCTCACCGCCACCATCACCCCCACCGGCGTCACCTGGCACCTGAAATGACCCCGCCCCACACCCGGCCCACCCGGCCGGGCCACACGCATGCGCGCGGCGGCGCGGCCCGGCTGATCGGCTGTGGAGGTGCCGGGTCAGAGCCAGCCGTGCTCCTGGGCGACGCGAGCGGCCTCGTAGCGCGTCGAGGTGCCGGTCTTGGCGATGGCGGAGGACAGGTAGTTGCGCACCGTGCCCGGGGACAGGTGGACTCGCGCTGCGATGGTCGCGACGGTGGCGCCCTCGAGCGCCTCGCGCAGCACGGCCTGCTCCCGCTCGGTGAGCGGGTTCGGCCCGCCCACGAGGGACTCGGCCGCGAGGGCGGGGTCCACGACGCGCAGCCCGCTGTGCACCCGCCGCACCGCGTCCGCGAGCTCGCCGGCCGGGGTGTCCTTGACGACGAAGCCGCTGGCGCCGGCCTCGAGGGCCCGGCGCAGGTAGCCGGGACGGCCGAAGGTCGTGACGATGAGCGACCGTGTCGCCGGAACCTCTCGCCCCAGCGCGGCGGCGGCCTCGATGCCGTCCAGGCCCGGCATCTCGATGTCCAGCAGGCAGACATCGGCTCCGCTGTCGCGCGCCGCGGCGACGACCTCGTCACCGCGACCGACCTCGGCGACCACCTCCAGGTCGGGCTCGAGGTTGAGCAGCGCGGCGAGGGCGCCGCGCACCAGGGCCTGGTCGTCGGCGAGCAGCAGCCGGATCGTCACAGCCGCACCTCCACCGCCGTGCCCCGGCCCTCCGGGCCCTCGCCCACGGTGAGGGTGCCACCGGCGGCCGCCACGCGTTCGCGGGCGCCGCGCAGGCCGTTGCCCTCGCGGCGACCGGCGACACCGGTGCCGTCGTCGGTGACGCGCAGCAGGTTGCTGCCCAGCTCGACGACGCAGCGCGAGGCGCCACTGTGCCGCACCACATTGGTGACCGCCTCGCGCAGCACCCACGCGACGACGATCCGGTGCCGGGGGTCGACGACGGCCGGGTCGTCGGGCAGCTCGGCCTCGATCCCGGCGCCGCTCAGCGCGCGTTCCGCAGAGGCGAGCTCGTCGGACAGGCGGGCCACCCGCAGACCGGCGACGGTGGCCCGGATCTCCGCGAGCGCCTCGCGGCTGAGCGACCTGATCTCGGCCAGCTCCGCCTTGGCGCGGGCCGGGTCGGTGTCGACGAGCCGCTCGGCGAGCTCGGCCTTGACCGTCACCACGGTGAGGCTGTGACCGATGACGTCGTGCACGTCCCGGGCGACCCGCTCGCGCTCGGCGACGAGGGCGAGGTCCTCGGCCACGGCCCGGTGCTCGACCTGGCGCTGGTTGATGACCCGGATCAGGCCGGTCGAGATGCCGACCAGCGCGACGATCGGGATGAAGTGCCGCATCTCGCTGAGCTGCCCGGCGGCCCACGGGATCGCGACGGCGCTCAGCACCCCGGCGCCGTTGAGGGACAGCGCGACCCGCAGGGGCAGGGTGAAGGACGCGAACGAGATGACGAACGGGAGCAGGTAGAGCGCGTCCATCCCGATGACGAGGCTGGCCAGCAGCTGGAGCGCCACCATGGTCCCCAGGTGGGTCCAGCCGACCCACACCACCTCGGCCCAGTCGTCGGCGCGGCTGCTGCGCGCCAGGCCCCACAGGTAGACCACCCCGAAGGCGACGACCACCGCGACGCCGACCCCACGCCACACGGGGTCGGTGTCGGCGGTCGCGGCGGCCCCGATCGGGAACACCAGGAAGACGATCCAGATCGCGCCCATCAGCCAGCCGAACCGCTCCCACGGGTCGCTGGGAGCCACCCCGGGGGCGGGGTCGGCGGTGGTCCCGGGGGTGGCGGACGCCGGGCCGGGAGCGGTCACTGCCGGTCCCGTCCCCGGCGCACCAGCCACGTCGCCAGGACGGCGAAGACGGTCAGCCACAGACCCACGTTAGCCACGGCATACCAGAGCGGTTCGTGCAGCAGCGTCCCGTCGGTCGTCGGCACCGTGCCCCCGGTCACCGGGTAGCGGGCCAGCGCGACGTACCCGTACAGCGGGGTGAACCGGGCGATGGCCAGCATCGTGCCGGAGAGCGGGATGAAGATGTTGCCGAGGAAGCCCATGATCACCAGGGCCCCGCCCGCGGCACCGATCGCCGCCTCGGTGCGGAACGCCAGGCCCATGACCAGGCCGTACAGCGCGAAGACGCCGGCCCCGGCGAGCAGCAGCACGGCGCTGAGCAGCCACGCCGCGGCAGTGCCCTCGGCCCCGGTGAGCACCCCGAGGCCGAAGATCAGCGCGATCGGGATCGCCGCGACGAGGAGCGCGACGACCGCCTTCATCCCGACGTAGGCGTGGTCGCGCAGCGGGGTGAGGCCGAGCTGGCGGCCCCAGCCCTGGGCGCGCTCGACGGCGGCCGCCCCGCCGACCCCGGTCGTCGCGGTGACGGCGCCGTACGCGGCCATCGAGATCATGATGTACATCGCGACGTTGCCGTTGCCGGCCCGCTCGGCGGACCACTCCTGCGAGGCCCCGAAGACCACGTAGAAGAACGCGGGCAGGACCGCGATGAAGAACAGGCTGACGTAGTCGCGCGTGATCCGGCGCAGCTCCAGCCCGGTGTAGGTGGCGTTCATGCCGGGACCTCCTGGGTCTCGGGTGCGGTGATGGCGAGGAAGGCGGCCTCCAGGGAGCCGCCGGTGACCTCCAGCCCGCTGAGGCCGAGGTCGGTGAGCAGGAGCCGGGCCACCCGGTCGGAGTCACCGGCCACGACCCGGACCCGCCGTCCCGTGGTTGTCACCTCGTGCACGTCCGGTATGCCGCGCAGCAGCCGGAGCGCGCGGGTCGCCAGGGACGGGTCGTCGGGCAGGTCGGCGCTGACCGTCCGGCCGCTGGCGCGGGCCCGGACCTCCTCGGTCGGGCCGTCGGCGACGATGCGGCCGCCCGCGATCATCACGGTGCGCCGGGCGAACGCCTCGGCCTCCTCCAGGTAGTGGGTGGCGAAGACGACGGTGCGGCCGGCCAGGGCGTCGGCGTGCATGGTGTCCCAGAACTCGCGCCGGGCGGACACGTCCATCCCGGCGGTGGGCTCGTCGAGGACGACGAGGTCCGGGTCGGGCAGCAGGGCCAGGGCGAACCGCAGCCGCTGCTGCTCGCCGCCGGACAGCTTGGCCACCCTGCGCCGGGACAGCGGCGTCAGCCCGGCCCGCTCGAGCACCTCGCCGACGGGGGCGTGGTGCCGGTAGGTCGAGGCGATCATCCGGACCGTCTCGGCCACGGTGAGGTCGCGCAGCAGCCCGCCGGTCTGGAGGACGGCCGACACCCGGCCGGCGGCGACCGCCTGCCGGGGCGGCTGCCCGAACACGCGGACCTCACCCGAGGTCGGCGTGGCCAGGCCGAGCAGCATGTCGAGGGTGGTCGTCTTGCCGGCTCCGTTGGGGCCGAGGAAGGCGACCACCTCCCCGGGGGCGATGGACAGGTCCACACCGTCCACGGCACGGACCGTCTCACCCCCGGGGGAGCGGAAGGTCCTGGTCAGGTTGAGCAGCTCCACGGCGGAGCCGGTGCGGGGATCGGTTGAGAGCATGTCCCCACGGTCGCCCGGGTGGGGCCCCCGGACGATCCCCGGCCGTCACGACCTGGCCGTGACAGGTGTCAGGGACGCGGGGTGACGACTCTCAGTCGTCGAGCTGGCCCAGCACGGTGAGCAGCGCCGCGGCGCTTGCGGCCGCCCACCCCTGCGGGCGGCACGACGCCGGGTAGGGCACCGGCGCGTTGCCGACCGGCTCGCCCCCGCACAGCTCCGGGAAGCGGTACCGGGTGGCGGTGGCGAGCCGCAGCAGGCGCCGGGCGACCTCCCGGGCCTCGTCGTGGAAGCCCTCCTTGGCCATGCCGAGCATCGCGATCGCGGTGTCGTGGGTCCACACCGAGCCGGTGTGGTAGCCGACGGGGTTGTAGGCGGGGTTGTCCCGGGACAGCGTGGCGATGCCGAAGTCGCGCAGCAGGTCCGGCCGCATCAGCCGGCGCACCACGAGCCGGGCCTCCTCGGGCGTCAGCAGCCCGGTGCCCAGGGCGTGGCCCATGTTGGAGCCCACGCCGTCGACCGGCTTGCCGTCCGCGTCCAGCGCCATGGCCAGGTAGCGGTCCTCGCCGTCCCCCACCCAGTAGCGCTCGCGGACCCGCCCGGCCAGGTCGTCGGCCCAGCTGCGCCAGTCGGCCCCGCCGGGCAGCCCGAACCGGTCGAGCAGGGCGGCACCCTCCCGGGCCGCCTGCACGGCATACGCCTGCGCCTCCAGCAGCGCGATCGGCGCGGGTGCGACGGTGCCGTCGGACCGGCGCATGGAGTCGTGCGAGTCCTTCCAGCCCTGGTTGGCCAGCCCGGTGCCGGACTCGTCGAGGTAGCGCAGCAGCCCGTCGGGCGAGCGCTCGACGTTGTCGTGCAGCCAGCGCAGCGCCCGCTGCAGGTTCGGCAGCAGGTCCCGGATCTCCGCCTCGGGCACGTCCGCGCGCTCGGTCTCGGCGAGCAGCACGATCCACAGCGGGGTGGCGTCGACGGTGCCGTAGTACAGCGGCGGCAGCCGCATGTCCCCGCTCTCGTAGGTCGTGCGCCGCACCTCGTGCAGGATCTTGCCGGGCTCGGACGCGGCGGCCGGGTCGGTGTCGGTGGCCTGCCGCCGGGCCAGGGCGCGCAGCGTGCCGAGCGCGAGCCGCCGGCTCAGCGGCAGCATCATCCGGGCGGACCAGATCGAGTCCCGCCCGAACATCGTCAGGTACCAGGGCGACCCGGCGGCCGCGATGATGTCGTCCGGCGAGAGCGGGTCGCGCAGGGTCAGGTGCTTCAGGTCCTCCAGGCTCACGTGGACCAGCTCGGCCAGGACCGGGTCCTCGATCCGGTCGGCCAGGGCCTGCGGGTCCCAGTCGCAGGCGCCGGCTCCGGCGTCCGCGTCGAACAGGGTGGGCTCCACCCGGCGCACCCGGAAGGTGAGGTCCACCGTCTCCGCCTGGCGCGGCTCGATGGTCAGCCGCCAGCGCCACGTCGTCCCGTGGGTGATCCCGTGCTCGTCGACGATGTCCGGCCTCGGGTCCGCGGCGACGTCGACGTGGTGCCGCTCGTCGTGCCAGTGCAGCCCGTCCTCGTCGGAGACCACCGGCAGCGGCACGGCAGGGCTGAGGCCGCCCTTCATCCAGGCGATGTCCGCGCCGTCGCCGGCGACGCGCACCTCGAGCACCGTCTCGACCGGATCCTCGGAGCGGGAGACGACGGTGATCCGCTCGCACAGCACCAGCCCGTCGAGGGTCCGGCGCCAGCGCACCTCCACGGTGGGGTCCGTGGTGTCGGCGCCGAGGTGCCGGGCGGCCGCCCAGAACTCCGAGGTGGAGCCCATCGTGGAGCAGGCCACCGCGACCGGCACCTTCCCGTCGAGGGTGACCTCGAGGACGCTGAGCACGCGCCGGTCGTCGACGTACCACCCGGTCGCCCCGTGGCCGATCGACCCGTCGGCCCGGCTCAGGACCGTGCTCGGCCCGTCCACCGCGATCTCGAACTCGTGCAGCCAGGGCTGCTCGACCATCTCGGTCCCCGTCAGCGGCGTCAAGGCGTCCATGGATCTCCTCGGCGTTGCGTCGGTGACTTGACACGGATGGTTCGCATGTGGATTCTGCCTGGTAGGGACGATATGAACGTTCAAATTGTAGGTCAACGGTGACGGTGTCATGAACGGCCGGAAGCGCGCGACGATCCATGACGTCGCCCGGGCTGCCCAGGTCTCCCGGCAGACCGTGAGCAATGCTCTCAACAACCCGGGCCGGGTTCACCCCGACACCCTCACCAAGGTCCTGGACGCCGTGCAGCGCCTCGGCTACCAGCCGTCGAGCGCGGCGCAGGGGCTGCGTCACCAGCGGGCCGGGGCCGTCGGGATCGAGCTCGACCCGCTCGGGGAGTCACCGGCGGACATCGCCTACCCCTTCCTGGTCGAGCTGAGCCTGGCCGGGCCCGACCACGGCTGCCAGCTGGTGACCTTCGCCTCCCGGGAGCGCTTCGCCGATCTCGACGGCTACGAGTCGATGGTCCGGCGGCGACTGGTCGACGCGTTCGTCATCGCCGACACCCACCACGGGGACCCGCGCCCCGGGTGGCTGCTCCGGTCCGGGGTGCCGTTCGCCGCGTTCGGGCGGCTCTACGACGACCCGGACGTCACCACCTGGGCGGACGTGGACGGGTCGGCCGGCACCTCCTCGGCCGTCGACCACCTGCTGGACCGCGGGTACTCCCGCATCGGCTACCTCGGGTGGCCGGCCGGCTCCGAGGTCGGTGCCGAGCGGCGCCGCGGCTGGGCGGAGGCCGTGGAGCGGCGCGGCGTGGAGGTCGCCCCGGAGGGCGCGGCCCGCCAGAACCTGCCGGAGGCGGAGGAGGCGGCCGAGACCCTGCTCGACGCGGTTGGGCGGGGCGGGGCGGTGGTGTGCGCCTCCGACGTGCTCGCGCTGGGCGTCTACCTGGCCGCGGTCCGGCGTGGCTGGGTCCCGGGGCGCGACCTCGGGATCACCGGCTTCGACGGGACCGCGACGGCGCGGATGCACGGGCTCACCTCGCTGGCGCAGCCGCTGGCCGAGATCGCCCGCTACTGCCTCACCGTCGTCCAGGACCTGCTGGCCGGGGCCCCACCGCCCCGGGCCGGCGCCCTCTTCACACCGACGCTCATCCCCGGTCCGTCGACCGGGACCAACGAGGAAGGCACAGGATGAAGATCCACCGGCGCACATCGTCATACGTGCTGGCCGCTGCCTTGTCGGGCTCCCTGGTCCTCACCGCCTGTGGTGGGGGCAGCGGCTTCAGCGAGCAGGCGGAAGGAGGTGAGACCGCCAGCGGGACCGCCGAGGGCCCCGTCTCCCTCACCGTGCTCATCGGCTCGTCCGGCGACGCCGAGACGAACGCGGTCCGCGAGGCCGCGGAGGCCTGGGCGGAGGAGACCGGCAACGAGGTCGAGGTCATCGCCGCCACGGACCTGCCCCAGGAGCGGGCGCAGGGCTTCGCCTCGGGCAATCCGCCGGACATCTTCTACCTGGACGCGGCGCAGTTCGGTGACCTGGTCGCGGCCGGGAACCTGTACCCGTACGAGGCCGAGGACAACGAGGACTTCTACGAGTCGCTGCGCGACACCTTCACCTGGGAGGGCACGCAGTACTGCGCGCCGAAGGACTTCTCCACGCTCGCCCTGCAGATCAACAACGAGGCGTGGGAGGCGGCCGGGCTCACCGAGGACGACTACCCGACGACCTACGAGGAGCTGGCCGAGGTCGCGGAGCAGCTCACCACCGGCGACCAGGTCGGGCTGGTGATCTCCACCGGCATCGACCGGGCCGGCGCGTTCGTCGTCGGCCACGGCGGCTGGTGGCTCAACGAGGACGCCACCGAGCCGACCGCGAACACCCCCGAGGTCCTGGCGGCCCTGGAGTACCTGCAGGAGAACATCTCCGCCGGGCACTTCGCCCTGGCCAACCAGGTCGACGCGGGCTGGGGTGGTGAGGCGTTCGGCACCGGCCGCGCCGCGATGACCATCGAGGGCAACTGGATCCACGGCGCCCTGCAGAACGACTACCCGGACATCGACTACACCGTCGTCGAGCTGCCCGAGGGCCCGGCCGGCAAGGGCACCCTGCTGTTCACCCAGTGCTGGGGCATCGCGGCCGACTCCGACGCCAAGGAGCAGGCCGTCGACCTGGTCAACCACTTCACCTCCCCCGAGCAGCAGATGGCCTTCGCCGAGGCGTTCGGCGTCATGCCGAGTCGGCAGTCCCTGGCCGAGGAGTACGCCGAGGCGTTCCCGGAGAACGCGGCGTTTGTCGCCGGCGGTGAGTACGGGCGCGGCCCGATCAGCGCGCCGGGGATGACCGACGTCGTGGCCGACCTGAACAGCCAGCTCGAGTCGCTCGGCTCGCTCGACCTGCCGTCGGTGCTCGAGAGCTTCGACACCAACGCCGCGGCGGTGCTCGGACGATGAGCCGACGAGACCCACAGCGCCAGCCGGTTGCCGGGTGGCTGTTCCTGGCGCCCATGTTGGTGATCCTGGGGCTGTTCCTCGCGGCGCCGATCCTCATGGCGCTGTGGGTCTCGTTCACCGACTGGGCGGGACGGGGCAACCCGTTCTCCGGAAGCGCCGGCTTCGTCGGCGGGGACAACTACGCCGCCCTGCTCACCGAGCCGGGCCTGGCGCGGCAGGACTTCATGACCTCGCTGCGCAACACCTTCTACTACGTCCTCGGCGTGGTGCCCCTGCAGACCGTCCTGGCGCTGCTGCTGGCGATCGTGCTGAACAACAAGGTGCTCAAGGGGAGGACGTTCTTCCGGACGGCGTTCTACTTCCCGGCGGTGGTCTCGTCGGTCGCCATCTCGCTGATCTTCCTGTTCCTGTTCACCGGCACCGGCGCGGTCAACCAGTTCCTCGCCACGTTCGGCATCGAGGGACCGACGTGGTTCAGCGACTCCCGCGGCCTGATCCACCTCGTCGGCGACGGGATCGGGCTGTGGGACATGTCCAGCCCGCCGGAGTGGCTGGTCGGGACGAGCGTGCTCGGGCTGTCCCTGTGGGAGTGGTTCAAGGGCCCCTCGATCGCGCTCAGCGCGATCATGCTCCAGGTCGTCTGGACCACGTCGGGGATGTTCATGCTGATGTTCCTCGCCGCGCTGCAGGACCTCCCCACCGAGCTCGAGGAGGCCGCCATGGTCGACGGCGCCAACCGCTGGCAGCGGTTCTGGCACGTCACGATCCCGCACCTGCGCCCGACGATCTTCCTCGTCGTGACCCTCGGCGTGATCGGGACCTGGCAGGTCTTCGACCAGATGTACGTCATGACGCAGGGCGGACCCGCGAAGACCACGCTGACGCCGGCCTTCCTGTCCTACCGGACCTCGTTCATCGGCAACAACTGGGGCCAGGGCGCGGCGATGGCGTTCCTGCTGTTCCTGCTGATCTTCGTGCTCACGATGATCCAGCGCTACGTGATGCGTGACCGGGACGAGGCGCGGGCCCGTCGGCTGGCCCGCAGGAGGCGACGGCAGCAGCGGTCCCGGCCCGCCGAGCGGGCGCGGGTCACCGCCGGGAGCGGAGGGAGCCTGGCATGACCGACCTGCAGGTGACCCCGGAGGTCACGACGACGACCGCCGTCCCCGAGACGCGGAAGGGCGACGAGGGCAGGCTGGTCCACCGCAGCAGCCGGGCGCGGAAGATCGGGGCCTACGCGCTCCTCATCGCGTTCGCGGTCATCTACATCTACCCGTTCGTCGTGCAGCTGGTCACCAGCTTCAAGACGGACCGGGACGCGGTGGCCAACCCGCTCACCGTCATACCGGACCCCTTCTCGCTCACCGCCTGGGAGCGGCTGCTGAGCTCGGACTACCCGCTGTGGTTCCGCAACAGCGTCCTGGTCACCCTGCTGGTCACCGTGGCCAGGGTCTTCTTCGACTCGCTCGCCGGCTACGCGCTGGCGCGGCTGCGGTTCCGCGGACGGGACGCGGTGTTCACCGCGATCCTGGCGGTGATGGCGGTCCCGGGGATCGTGCTGCTCATCCCGAAGTTCCTGGTGCTCAACCAGCTGGGCATCTACAACACGTACGCCGGGCTGGTCCTGCCGCTGATCGTCGACGCGGCCGGGGTCTTCATCATGAAGCAGTTCTTCGAGCAGATCCCGATCTCGGTCGAGGAGGCGGCCCGGATCGACGGCGCGGGGACGTTCCGGATCTTCTGGTCGATCGTGCTGCCGATGGCCAAGCCGGCGCTCATCACGATCACGATCCTCAGCTTCCAGGCGTCGTGGAACGAGCTGCCGCACTTCATCGTCGCGACGAACGACCCGGGGCTGTACACGCTGACCCGTGGCGTCGCCGGACTGACCAGCGGCGGCTGGGGCGCCGGGAACCAGTACCCGCTGAGCATGGCGGCGGCGCTGCTCATGACGATCCCGACCGCGCTCATCTTCGCGCTGTTCCAGCGGTACTTCCGGCAGGGGGCGAACGTCGGGGCGGAGAAGGGCTGACCACCCGCGGCTAGGCTCACCACCGTGACGGAGGCGAGCGCGGTGGTGCCGGCGCGCGTGCGTGTCGCCTTCGCCCACGCTGCCGTGCAGCACCTCGCGGACCGGGAGGGCGTCGACGTCCTCCACATCAAGGGCATCGCCACTGACGATGCCGTTCGCAGGTCCGAGGCGGGTGGCACGGATGCGGACGTCCTCGTGCGGCCGGTGCACGTCGGGGCGCTGCTCGCGGCGCTGGAGCGGCACGGCTGGCACCGGGAGAACAGCTTCGAGACGGGTTCGCCGTTCGGGCACGCCGCGACCTACCGGCACGACCACTGGGGTTACGCGGACGTCCACCGCTTCTTCCCGGGCCTGCACGCCGACCCCGACGCCGCCTTCGCTGTGCTGTGGGAGGACCGGTTGGAGAAGCAGCTGGGTGGCGTGACCTGCCCGGTGCCGTCCCTTGCCGGGCAGGCACTCATCCAGATCGCGAACCTGGCCAGGAACACCGGCGCGCTGCCCGGGGACCCATACCTCGACCGGGTGCTGGGCGACGGGTCACCCCTGGCCGCCGACGTGCGGACGCTGGTCGACCGGCTCGACGCCCAGATCGTCGTCGATGCCGTGCTCGGCCGGCTCGATCGCCACCGGGACCACCCCGACTACCGGCTCTGGCGGGTGACCACGCAGCGCGGAACGCGCACCGAGGAGTGGCTCGCACGGATCCGCGCCGCGCGGACCCTCCGGGAGAAGCTGCGGCTGGCGGTCCGGGCACCCCTGGTGAACACCGACCACCTCCGGCACACGCTGGGGCACGAGCCGACCCGGTGGGAGATCACCAAGGAGTTCCTCGACCGGCCCCGGCGCGGGCTGCTGGAGGAGTGGCACACTCGGGTGCGGCGTCGGAGGCGGGGATGACGACCTGGCGGCGCCCGTCACACGTGGCCGTCGTGGACCAGCCCGCAGCCGTGACCGGGGACGGCTCACCGGGCGGCGTCGTCTACCTGGGTCCGCTCCCCGACGGGCCTGTGGTCGTGCTGCAGGGGGTGGCGGCGGTCATCTACCGGGCGGCCGTCAGTGACACCGGGACCGACCTCGTCGAGCTGGTCGCCGCTGGCCTGGGGGTGGAGCCGGCTGAGGTGGACGGCGAGGAGGTCGAGCAGTTCCTCACCGAGCTGCGGGCACAGGGAGTGCTGGAGGCGAGCCAGCCCGGGTGATCAGCGCCGGGTGCGGCTCTGCTCGCGCCTGGCGGCGCGGGAGGCCGGGAGCTCGCCCGCGGACCGGGAGCCGCGGGACCGCCGCTCCGTGTCCTTGGCGTGCTGCTGTCCGTAGTAGCCCTTGTAGTGGTAGGCCTCCTCGGCAGCGGACACCTTGTTGAGCGCGAAGCCGGCCAGCGTGCCGTCCGCGGTCTCCAGGGTGCGCAGCGCCTCGGCCAGGTGGCGCTTGCGTGTCTGGTCCGCGGCCACGACGAGGAGGGTGCCCCCGGTCAGCTTGTCCAGGAGCACCGCGTCGATGACCGGCACCAGGGGCGGGGAGTCGACGAGCACGAAGTCGAAGCTGGCGAGCATCGACTCGAAGGCCTCGCGCATCGCCTCCGAGCCCAGCAGCTCGCTGGGGTTCGGGGGTATCTCCCCCGCGGCGAGGACCCACAGGTTGGTGTCGGCCCATCGCTGTACGACGTCCTCGAGGTAGGCGCTGCCCAGGAGCACGGTGGTGAGGCCGACAGAGTCCTCCAGGCCCATCGCGCGCCCGACCGTCGGGTTGCGCAGGTCGCCGTCCACGAGGAGGACCCGCGTCCCCGCGTCGGACATGGCCAGGGCGAGGTTGATCGCCGTGGTGGTCTTGCCCTCGGACGGCATGGCGGAGGTGACCACGAACGAGTGCTTGTGCGTCGTGACGTCCACGAACATGAGGTTGGTCCGCAGGCGGCGCATGCTCTCGGCGTGCGGCCCGAACGGGTCGGCCTCCATGAACGGGATGACCGACTGGGTCTTGAGGAGCGGCACGGCGCCGAGGACGGGGCGGTCGGACAGCTCCGCGACGTCCTCCTTGCGCCGGATCCTGGTGTCGAGGTTGTGGCGCAGGAGCGCGAAACCGACACCGAGCAGCAGGCCGGTCAGCACCGCCACCGACATGTTCCGCACGTAGTCCGGTGAGCTCGGCACCGACGGCACAGCTGCCGGGACGACCGTACGGGCCTCCACGCGCTGGCCGCTCTGCGCGAGCATCGGGGAGAACTCGCGGGCGACACTGGCGAGCTGGGTGGGGATCGCGGTGGCGAGGTCGGCAGCCAGCTGGGGCTCGTCGGTGGTGACCGCGACGTCCAGCAGCGTAGTTCCCTGGGCGATCTCCACCGAGACGCTCATCGGATGGCCCTCGGCCCCGACCTGCTCCTTGACGGGGTCGAGCACGATCGGCGAGTTCGCGACCTGGACGACCGTGTCGATCTCGGTCGACGGCATGTTGTAGAGGTTCGCCTGACCGTCCGCGCCGACGGCACTGAGGTACACCCTGGTCGACGAGGTGTACAGCGGGGTGGTCATCAGGGTGATGGTCGCCGCGACCGTCAGGACGATGAGCAGGGTGCCCAGCACGATGCGCCACCGGATGCGCAGGATTCTCAATAGATCGCGGACTTGCACGGGCTCTCCCGCCTTGGACGTCACAGGCTCTGGCATCGTACCCCCGCGCCGCGGCTATCGTGGCTGGTGAGCCGGGAGAGACCGGTCGTCTGCGGTGGAGGAGGGTATGGCGCGTCCATCCGAGCGCTACCCGCTCGCCATCGCGCACGACTACCTCACCCAGCGCGGGGGGGCCGAGCGTGTCGTTCTCGCGATGTCGCGGGCCTTCCCCGAAGCCCCGATCTACACGCTCCTGTACGACCCGGACGGCACCTTCCCGGAGTTCAGGGACAGGAGAATCGTCACCAGCCCCCTCAACCGCGTGGGACCTCTGCGTCGGCACCACCGCGCGGCGCTGCCGCTGCTGCCCCTTGCGGCCAGCCGCCTCCGCGTCCCCGCTGACGTCGTCCTCGCGTCCAGCAGCGGGTGGGCGCACGCTTTCCGGACGGACGGACGGCTCATCGTCTACTGCCACAATCCGGCGCGCTGGCTCTACCAAACGAACGAGTACCTCGGATCCGGATGGCGCGCGGCCTTGAAGCGCGCCGCCTTCGCCCCCATGCGCGCCGGGCTGGTCCGGTGGGACCGCCGTGCCGCGGCGCGGGCGGACCATTACCTGGCGAACTCGAGCGTGGTGCGCGAACGGATCTTCCGGGCCTACGGGATCGAGGCCCAGGTGCTGTTCCCTCCGGCAGGAGTGAACGCCCAGGGCTCCCAGGTTCCGGTACCCGAGCTCTTGGACTGGTCGGGCGACGGCTATTACCTGGTCGTCTCGAGACTCCTGCCGTACAAGAACGTCGACGTTGTGATCGAGGCCTTCACCGGCCTCGACGAACGGCTGGTCGTGGTGGGCAGCGGGCCGGAGGCGGAACGTCTGCGCGCCATGGCCGGTCCCAACATCCGGATGCTCTCAGGACTGACGGATGAACAGCTCCGCTGGGCCTACGCCCACGCTGCGGCGCTCGTCGCACCGAGCCATGAGGACTTCGGGCTCACGCCGCTCGAGGCGAATGCGTTCGGAAAGCCCGTTGTCGCGCTGCGGGCCGGTGGCTACCTGGACACCGTGGTGGAGAACGTGAGTGGGGTCTTCTTCGGCACCCCGGACGCTGCCGCCCTGAGGACTGCGCTCTTGGCCGCGAAGGACTGGGAGTGGGACGTCGCGGAGGTCGTCAGGAATGCGCAGAGGTTCTCCCCAGAGACGTTCAGCGACCGCTTGGTGAAGGTGACCGGCGGGGTTGAGTGGCTCCGAGATCCGGACTGACCGGCAAGGCGCGCACGGAACTCATAGCTCAAGACCCACCCTGCGGCTCGAGGCAGATCTCCGGCCTCTCGAGTCGAGATACCTACCCGGTGTCCGCGCTCGTTGTGAAGGAGTACTCCTGAGAGGACCCGAGTCCGTATCCTGCCCAGCGTGCGCATCCTCCGGGTCTCCCACAGCGCAGTGGTATCCGCGTGGCGAGCCCGCGAGCGCGAGCTGACCCGGTTGGGGAATCACGTCGAGCTCATCACCGCCTTCCGGTGGAACGAGGGCGGTCACGAGGTGACGCTGTCGCCCGAACCCGAAGAGAGCGTGATCGGTGCCCGCACCTGGGGTCGTCACCCAGCGCTATTCCTCTACGATCCAAGACCGCTGTGGAGAGCCCTGGGGCGTCGGTGGGACGTCATCGATATCCACGAGGAGCCATATGCGCTCGCGACGGCCGAGGTCCTGCTGATCCGTGCGTTGCGGCGACAGCAGGCCCCCTATGCCCTCTACTCGGCACAGAACATCTACAAGAGATACCCTGTTCCGTTCCGCTGGTTGGAGCGTTGGGCACTGAGGAACGCGCGTGCCGTCATCGTGTGCAATGCCGAAGCCGGGACGATCGTGCAGCGCAAGGGCTACCCTGGCCGGCCCGACCTGATCCCGCTGGGTGTCGACGTCGGGCGATATCGAGACGTCGAGGCGGCAAGCGCAATTCTTACGAGACTGGACGGCGTTCACGTCGGTTACGTCGGTCGTCTGGAACCGCACAAGGGCGTGGACGTCCTGCTCGACGCCGTCGCGCGTCGCACGCAGTTGCGTCTCACCCTGGTCGGGGGCGGGACCATGGAGTCCGCACTTCGACGCCGGGTGGATGAGGAGGGTCTAGCCTCCAGAGTCACCATCCTCGGGTCACTCCCCGAGGACAGCATCCCGTCTGTCCTCAAGCGTTTCGACGTGCTGGCCGTACCCTCACGCACCACTGACTCCTGGGTGGAGCAGTTCGGTCGCGTTGCTGTGGAGGCCATGGCCGCTGGTGTGCCCGTGGTGGCCAGCGAAAGCGGTGCGTTACCTGACGTCGTCGGCGAGGGAGGGCTCCTGGTTCCCGAGGGTGACCCCGACGCCTTGGGGGATGCCTTGCTTAGGGTGGGGACGGACGCCGATCTGGCCCGCGAGCTGGTGGCACGAGGAAGGACGGTTGCCGATCGAGCCGACTGGGCGCACGTCGCCGCGTCCTATCTCAGGGTGTACCGCCGCATGGCCAAGAAGGCGCACCGTCGCACCGCCGACGAGAACCCACCCGAGATCCTTGTCGTGGCGTTCGGCTCACGAGAACTCTTGGGAGATGCCCTCGAACCGCTCAAGCACCTCGATGTGACGGTCATCGACAACTCCTCCTTGCCCGAGATCGCCGCACTCTGTGCCGAGCTGGGCGTCCGATACCTCGACCCGAGATCCAACCGCGGCTTCGCTGCTGGGGTTAACTACGGGCTACTCCACCGACAGCACCCGGACAGGGACCTGCTTCTCCTGAACCCCGACGCTGTCATCGACCCTGAGGGGGTAGCTGTCCTGCACCGCCACCTCCGAAGCGACGCCACCTTGGCCAGTGTGGCCCCGAGGCAGGTCGACGCGACGGGCCATCCGACTCGTGTCGCGTGGCCTTGGCCAACTCCCTGGCGGTCGTGGCTGGAGGCCGTGGGTCTGGGGCGCCTCGGGCGACAAGGTGACTACGTCATCGGATCGATCCTGTTGCTCCGCGCCGAGGCCCTCGACGAAGTGGGCCCCCTGGACGAGCACTTCCCCCTGTACGCGGAGGAAACGGACTGGGCCATGCGCGCCGCTGCGCTGGGTTGGCGGCACGAGTTGGTACCCGACGTCGTTGCGATTCATGTCGGTGGTGCAACCAGTGGGGACGCCCATCGCCGGGAGAAGCTCTTCTATGCCGGACAAGAGCGGCTCATGCGTAAGCATTACGGGGCCTTGGGATGGCAGCTGGCGCGGGCAGGGCAGATCCTCGGAGCCGAAGCGCGAGCACGGATCCTGCGCGGTGAGCGGGGTGCTCAGGCGCGTCGGCGGGCTACGATCTTGCGGTCGGGGCCCCTACGGTCCGCGCCCCGCCTGGAGGAGAACCCGGGAGCCAGGGGATGACGAGAGACGTCGCGGTACGGACCGGGACGGGCCTTCTTCTGGTCTCGGCGACAGCTATGTCGGTGGGGACGGGTTGGCTGGCCACGCACCAGCCCACCCTCGCTCTCCTTCTCGCTGTCGCCGTGTTGGTCGTCGCCGTGGGTATCACGAGCCCGGTCGCGATCCCTTTGATGGCGATGCCCTTGCTCGTCGTGTCGCATCGGTTCGGCGTTGGCCCGTTCGAAATGACACTCTCGGACTGGATGCTGGGGATCGCCTTCTGGCCAGCAGCGCTGCTCACCCCCCGCCCTCTTAGCCGAGAGTTGCGCAATCTTCTCTGGGCAAGTGCTGCCTACCAGGCTCTCACCCTTTTCACCCTTGTGGTGAATCCCTCCAGCGCGGGCATCGTCGAGTGGTTCCACGCCTGGCTGCTGGTCAGCGGAGCATTGATCCTGGGCTGGGCGCTGGGTCGTTCTGGGCATGCTCGTCTCGGTATGTCGCTCTTTCTTGGTGCTTGCATCTTCCTGGCGGCTCTCGTCTTGGTCACGGGTGGTGCCCGATGGGCGGAAGGGGACTTTGGGCCGGTCTATCTCGACTGGCCGTGGTCCATGCACAAGAACCTTCTCGGCTCTCTGCTCGCGGTAGGCGCCGTCATCGCCTACGTCCGGCCCCACTGGCTCGGGTGGTCGCCGGGCTGGGCGTGGGGGGCCTTCTGGGGTATGACCCTGGCGATCGTGATGACCCGATCGGAACAGGGCCTGGTCGGGTTGGCCCTGGGAGTTGCCGTCGTAGCCCTGAGGTCTCGAACTGGCACCGGGATGGAACGGTCGAGGCTGATCCTCTTACTGGCAGTCCCCGCGCTCGCCGTCATCTACACCGTCGTGCGTGAGGAGTACTTCTCCGACAACCCGCACAACTCGATCCGCCAACGCATCGACTGGTTGGGCGAGTCCCTCGGCATCTGGGGAGAGTCACCTGTTGTGGGCCACGGTCTGCGGTACTGGACCCAGCCTGACGCTCCAGGAACGTTCCAGCCTCCGAACGCGATCCTGGAGGTTCTCGCGTCGGCCGGTGTGATCGGCCTCGTCGGCTTCGTCCTCCTCATGGCCGTCATCCTGGTGACGGCCTGGAGACTCGATCCCGGCATCGGTACCGTCGCCGTCGGCGTCACCGTCACCCGCCTCGTGCAGAGCCAGTTCGACCTCTTCTGGGTGAGTATCAGCGTGTCCGTCCCGTTCGTCGTGGTTGGCATCTGTCTCGGCGTCGCGGCTTGCCAGGAGGCCCAGGGGCGGGCAGGGCCGCTGAGGCATCGGGTGGCTGTCGGGTTACTGCGGTGAGGCTCGTCCACGCCGTGCGCTCCGACCAGTTCGCGGGCGTCGAACGGCATGTAGCTGTGCTGGCTCGGGCTCAGGCAGATGCTGGCCACCGGGTGACGGTCGTCGGAGGCGACCCGGGCCGGATGGAGACGGCTCTCGGCGAACGGGTCCCACAGGTCCCCGCCCGCACGACCGCCGAGGTGGCGCGCGCCTTGTTGGCCCTACGGAAGCCAGACCTGGTGCATGTCCACATGACGGCCGCCGAGGTGGCTGCAGCCTTGGTCCATCCCCTGGTCCGTCGACCCGTCGTCGCCACACGTCACTTCACCGGGACCCGCGGCAGTTCGCTGTCCGGCAGGGCTGCGCGGTTGCTGGTACGTCGCGTCCTCAGTGCTCAGATCGCGGTCAGCCAGCACGTGGCGGACGGGGTCGACGGTGCTTCTGTCGTGGTGTATCCGGGCGTTCACGGGCCCTTGGTCGTCCCTGGTGTCTCCGAGCGCCGCCCCTGGGTGCTCGTGGCCCAACGCCTCGAGCCAGAAAAGCGGACGGAGGACGCGATCCGGGCCTTCGCCGAGGTCGTCCCTCCCGGGTGGTCACTCGTCCTTGCCGGGGACGGATCGCGACGATCTTCGATGGAGGAGGTCGTGCGTGGCCTGGGGATCGCTGACCTGGTTCAGTTCGTGGGGCATCGGGACGACGTCAGGGACCTGATGGCCCAGGCCTCGGTACTCCTGGCGCCGTGTCCGGACGAAGGGCTCGGCCTCAGTGTGCTGGAGGCCATGGCCTCGGGTCTGCCCGTGGTGGCGGCCGACGGTGGGGGGCATCGGGAGACGGTCGGGCGTTCGTCCCCCGAGTACCTGTTCCCGCCTGGTGACTGGCGAGCGGCGGCCGAACGACTGGATCGTCTCGCTCACTCACCAGACCTCCGTGCCAGGGCCGCGGAAGCGGGCCGGGAGGTCCAGGCACGCAGGTTCACCGTGGAGCGTCAGGTGCGCGCCACCGACGAGGTGTACCGGGCGGTGCTGGCCTGATGGATCTGGTCGTCATGTCGCTGGAACGGTGGGACACGGTCTGGCGTCGCAACCAGCACCTCGTCGCGGGGCTCCTTCGGGAGCGGCCTGATCTGCGGGTCCTCTTCGTCGAGCCCGCTGAGGACCCGGCGTACCAGCTCCTAAGGAGACGGTTGCCGCGCCGAGGATCCGGACTCCGGGAGGTCCCGCTGTCCGGGGTGGTACGTCCCGGGACGCTCATGGCCTACCAACCGACGAAGCTCGCCCCTCGGCGTCTGGACCCCCGGGTGGACGAGCGCCTGGCCGACAAGGTCGTGAGGACAGCGACGCGGCTCGGGATGAGTCGGCCGGTGCTGTGGGTCAACGACCCACTCGGGGCCGAGGTCCTTCGCCGGACCGGATGGCCGGCCCTGTATGACGTCACCGACGACTGGTTGCTCGCCTCACGCACTTCCGCCGAGCAGGAGCGACTTGCCCGGCAGGAGAGCTACCTCCTCAGCGAGTGCCTGGAGGTGGTGGTGTGCTCGCACGACCTGGTCAGGTCCCGCAGCCGGCACCGGAACGTGCGGCTCATTCCCAACGCCGTAGACCTCGCGGCCTACCGAACGCGCCGCTCTCGGCCATCGGACCTGCCCACGGAACGGAGCGCACTGTATGTGGGGACCTTGCACCGCGACCGCCTGGACGTGGAGCTCTGTGTCCGAACGGCTCAGGAGGTCTCCGGGGTCGGACGACTGGTGATGCTCGGGCCCGTGGCGCTTGATGCGGAGGACCGGGAGCGGCTCCTGGCCAGCGGCGTCGTCCTCCTGGGAGCGCGGCCGGTCGACGAGGTGCCGGCCTACCTGCAGCACGCAGATGTCCTCGTCGTCCCCCACGTGGTCACCGGGTTCACCCAGAGCCTCGACCCGATCAAGGCCTACGAGTACCGCGCCGCGGGTCGACCCGTCGTCTCGACGCCAGTGGCGGGCTTTGTCGACCACGTGGGGGGCCTCGTGACGATCGTGGATGCCGACGACTATCCGCGAGTCGTTCGCGATCGGTTGGCGGAGCCCCTGGCTAGCGTCTCCGTGTCTGGCGTTCCGGACTGGTCCGAGCGGGTGGCGGCCATGGGCGAGGTGCTCGATACCGTCGCCGCGGGCCGCTGACCTCGGCCCACACCTGCTCCATCTGCCGCACCGTGCGCTCGATGCCGAACCTGGCCATGGCGTGGTCGTGGGCCCGCGCGGCACGCTCGGTCGCCTGGCCGGGGTGCTCCAGGACCCTGATCATCGCCGATGCCAGCGCATCTGGGTCTCCAGGCGGGACGAGAAGCCCCCGGGGCTCGCCGTCGTCTGTCCCTAGGATCTCGGGGACACCTCCGGCTCTGGTGGCGATGACGGGGACGCCGCGGACGACGGCTTCCAGGACGACCTGTCCGAAGGGTTCGGCGACAGGTGAGGCGTGCACCAGTGCCGTGGCGGTGTCCAGGAAGTGTGTGGTGTCGGACGCGAACGGGAGCCACTCGATGGCGTGTTCGACCCGGAGCCGACGCGCTCTCTCCTGCACACCGCGGAAGTAGGCGTCGGCGCCGAACATGGGACTGCCGACGACGACGAAGCGGGCGTCAGGGTGGCGTTCCAGGACCGCAGCCGCGCCCTCCACGAACTCGAGCTGGCCCTTGGTGGGGCTGATCCGGCCCAGCATGAGGAACGTGGGTCTTTCAGGTAGTTCCCTTCTGCGAACCTGGTCGCGACCGAGCGCCTGCTCCGGGGCAAAGCCCGGGTACGCGATCCGTGCAGGCCGCGGCACGGTCGCTGCCGTCGCAGCCGAGTTCGACACGACGGCATCGGGTAGCCGGGCGAGGAGTCGCAAGGCCGTAACGGCTGGTCGGGGGAGGTAGCCGACTGCGATCCGGTCGTGGAGGTACCAGACGAGGGGTCGCCGCAGGGCAGGCTGGACGAGGACGCCGAGAACATGCGCCTTGATGGTGTTGCTCCAGACGACCTCGACGTCCAGCTCCCGGCCGACGCGCACGACAGCACGCGCGGCTCGCGCGAGCTCGGTGGCCGCGGCAACCAGGAGGGTCGGTCGCCGGAGCAGGTCGAAGCGGCTGGCCGAGACGAACCGCTGCGACAGCTCGACGACGCGGACCGCCGCTCCTGCCTCGGCCAGTCTCTCTTCCATGGGGCCGTGCTCGAGCAGCACGACGGTGAGGCGGTGCCCGGACGGAGCCATGGCCCGGACCAGTCGCTCGAGGGCGAGCTCCGCGCCGCCGGTCTGGGCGGTGTGACTCAGCACCAGCACCCGGCGGGGGACCGGCGGGACGGCACCGGCGGGGCGGTTGTGGAAGGAGGCCACTCTCCCTCCTCGGACGGTCGGACGGGTGAGCCCACTGTAGGCGGGCGCGTCCTCCCGACGGCTAGGGTGTGGCCACCATGGGCGAGCGACGGTGTGCGGCATGCGTCTGGCCGTGACCTACCCGGGCTGCCACCGGCGGGGCGGCGTGGAGCGCGTGATGCTCGAGTGCGTGAACTTCCTCGCCACCCGGGGGCACGAGATCCACGCCCTCGCCCGGGAGTGGGACGAGGCGGCCGTGGATCCCGGGGTCGTCCGGCACCAGCTGTCCTACGTCCACCTGACGCCGGCCCTCGGACTGCCCGCCTACCGGCGCTCCGTCACGGCGGCCGTGACGCACCTGGAGCCCCGTCCCGACGTCGTGGCGGGATTCGGCGCCGGTGCCCCCCCGGGATCCGTGGTCTGGATGCAGAGTGTGCACGCTGCCTGGATCGAGATGGCCCGGGCCACCCGGGGTCCGGGGGGCCGCCTCCGCCAGCGACTCAACCCGTTCCACCCGGTTGCCCTCGCCATGGAGCGACGCCAGCTGACCCGGCGGGAGTACCGGAGCCTGATTGCCCTGACACCGGACGTGAAAGCCGACATCGTCCGGTTCTACGGGGTCCCGGCGGAGGACGTCCACGTCCTTCCCAACGGCTTCTCCCAACGCGAGTTCCACCCCAGATCCCCGGAGGAACGGGTAGAGACCAGGGCTCGTCTCGGGTTCGCGGATGACGACGTGGTCATCGTCTTCGTTGCCAACGAGCTCGAGCGGAAGGGCTTCGCCCAGCTGGTGGAGGCCATCAGCAGGCTGCGGGATCCGTCGGTCCGGCTGCTGGCAGTCGGAGGTTTTCGGCAGAGCGAGGCCCGGGCGCTGGTCTCCCGTGCGGGGCTCGAGGGGCGTGTGGTCCTTCACGGGGCGACGAGCGAGGTGGCCGGCCTGTATGCCGCCGCGGACGTCTTCGCCCTCCCGACCAAGTACGAGGCGTGGGGCCTGGTGATCGTCGAGGCGATGGCGTGTGGACTCCCTGTGCTGACGACCCGTCTTGCCGGCGCGGCTGTGACCGTACGTCACGGCGAGACCGGGTACCTCGTCGACGACCCCGCCGACGTCCAGGAGATCGCCTCGGGCCTGGAGCACCTCCTCCGGGGGCCGATGCCGTCACCACAGGAGATAGCCGCATCCGTCGCCCGGTACGAGTGGGGATCACTCCTCGTGAGGTATGAAGAGATCCTTCGTCAAGCAGCCGGTGACTGAGAGAGCGAGGACCGACGTGGTCAACCGTAGGGTCATGGTCACGGGTGGAGCGGGCTTCATCGGCTCCCACCTGACCGAGCGACTGCTCAACGAGGGTCACGAGGTCCTCGTCGTCGACAACTTCTACTCGGGGTTGCGTGCCAACCTGGAGCACCTGCTCGGTCACCCTCGGTTCGAGCTCATGCGCCATGACGTCACCTTTCCGGTGTACGTCGAGGTGGACGAGATCTACCACCTCGCTTGCCCGGCTAGCCCCATCTACTACCAGCGCGATCCGGTCCAGACGACGAAGACCAGCGTCCACGGCTCCATCAACATGCTGGGCCTCGCCAAGCGCACGAAGGCCAAGATCCTCTTGGCCTCGACGTCGGAGGTCTACGGTGACCCGTCGGTCCACCCCCAGACGGAGGACTACTGGGGCAACGTGAACCCCATCGGTCCCCGGTCCTGCTACGACGAGGGGAAGCGCTGCGCCGAGACCCTGTTCTTCGACTACCGACGGCAGCACGACATGCCGATCAAGGTGGCGCGGATCTTCAACACCTACGGACCGCGGATGCGTCCCGACGACGGGCGAGTGGTCTCCAACTTCGTGGTCCAGGCGCTGCGCTCCGAGCCCCTCACCGTGTACGGGGAAGGCAACCAGACGCGGTCCTTCTGCTACGTCGACGACCTCGTCGAGGGTCTGGTTCGACTGATGGACACGCCCCATGCCGTGACCGGCCCGATCAACCTGGGCAACCCGGTGGAGTTCACCATGCTGGAGCTCGCGGAGGCGGTCCTGCGTGAGACAGGCAGCTCCTCCAGGATCGAGTTCCGGCCCCTACCGCAGGACGATCCGGTACGCCGGCAACCGGACATCACCAGGGCGCGCCAGGTGCTGGGGTGGGAACCCACGACAGCGCTCGAGGTCGGTCTCAAGCGGACGGTGGAGCACTTCCGCTCGGTGGTGTGAGTCCTACAGCACCGACTCCCACACGCGGGCGTGCTCCTGGATACAGCGCTCCCAGGTGAACTGGGACGCGCGTACTCTCCCCCGGGCCACCAGGGTCGTGATCTCCGGGCCGCCGGAAAGGGCGTGCTCGATCCCCTCGGCGATGGCCGGAGCGGTGGGGTCGACCAGGAGCGCGCCATCACCTGCAACCTCTGTCAGGGAGCTGCCCCGGGCCGCCACCACCGGGACACCCGCTGCCATGCCCTCCAGGACAGGAAGCCCGAAGCCCTCATAGGTCGACGGCACTACGAGGGTGCTGGCTGCCGCTGTGAGAGAGGGCATGAGGTCGTCGGGGAGACGTCCGGTCAGGACCGTGCCGGGAAGGGGGTCGAACAGGCGGGACCGACGCTCGTCCGGTGGTCCCGTCAGCACCAGCGTCAGGTCGTGGTGGCGGGCACGCACAGAAGGCCAGGCCTCCGCGAGGCTGGCAAGGTTCTTGCGCAGGGTGGCCCCGCCGGAGCAGAGGACGAACGGTTGACGGACACCCAAGGTGTGAAGCTGGTCGGCAGACAGGGGCTCCGCGTCGAAGTACCGCGCGTCGACGCCGTTGGGGATGACGTGGGGCCGGGGCACGCCCAGGACTCGCTCGGCCTCGTCCGCCGAGAACTCGGAGACGGTGATGACGGCGGCTGCCCGGCGAAGCTCCTCGGCCGCGGCGGGGACCGGGGGTGCTTCGTCCGGAAACCGCCAGGCCACGAAGTCGTGCACGGTGACCACGTCGCGCACGGCGGAGGGTGGTAACGAGAGGCTCAGTCGGTGTCCGACGTCGTGCCGCGGGTACAGGAGCCTGGCGGCCAGGCGGCGCTGCCGGGCACCTGCGCGGGTCACCCAGCCCTCCGGCATGCGTCGCGCCCCCCGGAGGTCGGATCGAAGAGAACGGACCGGCAGGTCCCGCACCTGCCACCCTGTCCCCAGCGTCTCGGCAGCCCGGGCGATGACCTCGCTCTCATACCGCTGCGCGCCCATCGGCTGGGCGGTGGCCACCCGGGCGAGGAGCAGTCGGGGCATGCGTGGGATTGTGTCAGGGCGGCCCGGACGGTGCCGTCGACCCGGACGTACGGTGGGGTGGTTTGATGAGGATCTGGTTGGCACCGAGCGCCTTCTACCCCTCCAGGGGCGGTGTGGAGGAGCTAACCCTCCAGCTCGCCCGCGAGTACCAGCGGCGGGGCCACGCCGTGACGGTCGTCGTCCACCGGCACCCCCCGACCCTGCCCGACACGGCCGTCGTGGAGGGCGTCCCGGTCGTGCGCATCCCCTTCGAGCTGCCAGGTCGGAGCGTGCGTCGCCTCTTGGGTGCACCGGCCTCCTTCAAGCGGCAGATCCGGGAGCTGGAGGCGATCGGACCCGCCCCGGATGTGCTGCACGTCCAGTGCGCGGCCAACCAGGTACCGGCCGTGGCCCTGTACGCCCGCAAGCACCGGGTCCCGTTCGTCCTCACCACCCAGGGCGAGGTCACGATGGATGCCGACGCCATTTACCAGCGCAGCGCCCAGATGCGGGTGGCGCTGCGCCTGGGCTCGCGTCTCGCGACAGTGCACACGGCGTGCTCCAGACGGGCCGGTGACGACGCGGCGACCGTGGCCAGCGGATTTCGCAGGTGCCAGGTCATCCCCAACGGTGTCGATCTGTCCCAGTGGGAGCTGTCACCCCTTCCTGACGAACCGGTCTTCGTGGCCTGGGGACGGCACGTACCGCAGAAAGGTTTTGACCTGCTGATAAGGGCGTTCGACCTGGTCCGGAAGGAGCTGCCGGAAGCGAGTCTGCGGATCGGTGGAGACGGTCCCGTGACCGAGCAGCTACGGACCATGGCCGGAGACGGCGTGGAGTTCGTCGGGCCACTCGACCGCAGTGGGGTTCAGCAGCTGCTCAAGAGTGCCAGGGTCGCGGTGGTCCCCAGTCGCCTCGAGCCGTTCGGCATCGTGGCGGTTGAGGCGATGGCCGCGGGTCGTGGGGTGGTGTGGAGCACCAACGGCGGGCTGGCTGACGCCACCGGGGGTCTGGGCTGGGGAGTAGACCCGACGGACACTCCAGCCCTGGCGGACGCCCTCATGCGAGCCCACCGGCAGCCTCTCGACCCCACGGTGGCGCGGGCTCACGCGGAGGGACTGGCCTGGTCCAGCATCGCGGATAAGTACCTCGTCCTGTATGCGGATCGAGGGTTTGTGTGAAGCACGGGGCTACTAGGCCAAGTGGCGCTCCAGACGCGAGCGTAAGCCGTTCAGTTTCAACCTGAAGCGTTGCGGGTAGAACCAACGCTCGCGGGCGAAGCGCTTTAGGTAGTCAGCGTCGATGCCTTCTGGAGCCGGGCGGAGCACTCCCGGAGGAGCGATTGCGAACCGATCGAAATCTCCTCCAGCCATATCGCGGATCCGCCTCTTTTGAAGGTGGATGTATGCCTCCTCGTGGCGCCCAACGGTACCGGTCGGGTCCAGGAAGTACTGCTCGAGTCGCCCGCGATCCCAGACGTACAAGATGTTACGCTTGCTACGCTCCACCTCCTGGTCCGCAAGATCCCCGAACTCCTCGCGGGTAGTTCGTAGCCCGTAGGTGTGGGGCTTGATGTCGGCATACGGCATCGTGGCCAAGTACAGAGACTGACCTCCACGCTGCAGCATCACGTTGATACCGTCGTTGTGCAGACCCCACTCATCGAACGCGTAGGTCCCGCTGGTCTGGAAGGCTCGACGGTAAGCCCGCGGTGCCTCTGCGGCTGCTCGTCGGTAGAGCGTGGTTACCTCGTCGGTATTCCGTAGTAAAGTAAAGTGCCCACCAGCGAAGACCTTGTCGCTGACATCCAAGATGGCCTTGGGAAGAGCTACTCGCAGGTTGCCCCAAATTGTGTCGGTGTCGCAATACCCCCAGAAATCACATTCGGTTAGGAGGTCCGCGAAGACCTCACCGTAGGCTGGCCTGAAGTCGCAGAGCTTGTAAGGTCTGTCAAGGATAATCTTGTGTGGGAAGACCGAGGCGACCCGATCTCCGACTTGGGCGAAAGTCTCATAATGGAATCGCACATTACCCGGCAAGTCCCCCGGCGGTTCATTGTCCGTGACGACGGTCCAGTTGATCGTTGGGTTTGCCCTGCAACTTTCTAACCACCGCTTAATGTACGGCGGGAAAGGGCCAAAATACACGACCAGGAGGTGGAGTCGTACCATGAAGACCTCCTGATGAGCAGCTCGCGTACTAGCAGTACCGTCCTCGGGGCTTGGGTGTCCGAGGAGGCACTCCCGATCCGCCGGGACCAAGCGGGTCAGGCAGCCAGCGTACTGGTCGCCAGAGTACCGTGCTCAGCACGTCGATCCTCGCGACGTCAGGTCAGGACGGCCGGTACCATGTCGGAACGAATCCGCCCAACCCGCAAGAGAGTCGTAACTTCTTGAGACCACTAAAGGTCCTGTTGGTTAGCCCGGTGCGGTCTCTCGACCCGCCCTCCGGCGACGTGTCGTACACGGAGGCACTCTTGGAGTGCCCGCCCGAGGGGGTGGACTATGTCACCTACGATCAGGCCATCGAGGACGGGACATTGGTCGAATATGGGACTCGAGGATCCCTTGTCGGGCGTTCTCGAGTCCGAAAGTTAGACCAGTGGGTGACGTCCTTGAGCCTCGTTCCACTGCGGAAGCTCGAATCAGCCCTTCGCAGGTCTGGACTTGCATACCGCGAGCCGATCAGGTTCTTCCAGGTTCAGCGAGCGGCCTTTGACATCGTCCACGTCCACGTATTCCACGTGAGGCTCGTGGGTCGGAACGCTCCCCCCATGGTCGCGAGCTCCGCCGGTCCCTTGTCCTGGCCTTATCGGGATGCCTGGGGGTGGTCCACATGGCGAGCGCGCGTCGCTGACGCGGTGGACGTCCTGGCAGGAGCAGCGTGGGACGCCACCATGTGCGCTGTACGGCGGGGGCGGGCGGACATCGTTATCGCGCTGACCCAGTATCTCGCGGACTGGACCATTTCGCGTGGGGTTCCGCCCCGCAGGGTCATGCTGGTAAGAAACTATCTCGGGGAACTGCCACCTGACACTGGTCCTCGCACCATTCCGACCTCAGGGATCACCTTGGGGTTCGTGGCCCGCGACTTCAAGGCCAAAGGGGGGCCGGCAGTTCTTGATGCCTACCGGATGCTTCGAGACAGATATCCGCAGATACGGTTGCTCGTTGCTGGAAGTGAGGACTCGATCTCGACCGACCTGGAGGGTGTGACCTGGCTAGGGGAGATTCCACGGCAGCGACTCCTGAATGAGGTATATGCAAGTATCGACCTCCTCATCTATCCGTCTCGATGCGACGGGTCACCATACGTGTTGATGGAGGCCCTAGGCCAGGGAATCCCCTTGGTGGTCTCAAACTACCGAGCCCTGCCGGAGTTCGTCCGAGAAGGTGCGGGCAGGGTCCTCAAGGACGACAGTCCGGAGTCGATCGTGGAGGCGGTTGAGTCGTTGCTGGATCCGTCTATGTATGAGCAGGCCTCAACTCGGGCGCTGGGCCTTTACCACGACAACTTCTCGCCGGTCTCCCAGACGCCGAGGCTCCGTATCGCGTACGAAGCTGCCTTAAAGTTCAGAGGAGAGTCATCTACGCATGGTTGACGAGCGAGCCCATGGCGCGCGGTCCACGGTAGGTGTTGTTGTCAACGTTTACGAGAGAACCTACCGAAGCGTGCTACGCCCAGGGTTCATGCCCTGGCTGGAGACGCAAAACTGCCGCGTCTTCGACGAGAAGGTTATTCTGATCAACAACGTCGATGACCGGCAGGACGCGCGTCGCCGCGCTGAGGAGCTCCTCGCCGCTGGAGAAATCAGCCGGTATGAGTGGGTGGACGCATGGCGACCAGCAGCGATGCGTCATTACGGACTTGCTCGCAGGCATCTAAGGCGATTGCCGCACCTTGTAGATTTCGGACTTGTCATGCCGCTCGTCGTCGAAACCGATTGGCTGGTGGGGTGGGACGCCGAGACGAGGCTCGTGGAGCCGGTGGACTGGGTGGCGCAAGGGTTGCGGCTACTGACTTCAGACCCGCAGGTACTCCACGTGTCCCTCAACTGGCCGCGCTACAGCGACCATGATCCGGTCCTGGAAAAGGAACTGATACGCCGCGTGGGGGACGTCGCGTACAGTTACGGCTTCAGTGACCATGTCTTCCTCATCAACCGATCCGAGCTGCTGGCGGCAAGGCTCCGCAGTTTCGCGCCTGCTGCCGTCGTCCGACACGCCCCACACCCTTACACCTTCGAGTACCGCATGGAGAGTTATCAGCGCGCGGTGCGCCGCTACCGCGCGACGCTCACGACAGTCTCGTACGAGACCCATTACCCAGAAGTCCCTCTGTTGAGTCGCATCGGCCGCGGATCCAGATGGGACGACCTGCGAATCCGTGCGCTGTGGCAATTCGGCTGGACGGTGCTCGACAGGTTGCCGGAAAGTCTTGGGCCGCGCTTCAAGCGGTACCCCTTGAGTTAGGACGTTGTTCAAACGAGTCCCGTTGGATCGCTCTCACGCACGGTCATGGGCCTCAGCGCCAGCGACGCTACATACTGCAGACGCGGAGGAAGTGCGCGCCTGAGGGCCTCGACATCGGGTTGGTGTAACCCCCATCTTGCCAAGCGTGCACCCAGGATGATGGTGGGAAGGTCAACGACGAAAAGAATGGCGGCGCGGAGGATCGGCTGAGAAGCCAAGGAGGCAGTCCAGATCCAGGTAAGGCTAACGACCGCGGACATGATCAGAAGCGGTCCGAGGGTAGGGATGAGCTGCCCACCCCGGACTCCGAGAACGGAAGGCTCGCTCCGAAGCAGGATGGCCGTTCTGGCCAAGGTCCCCCCAGCGAAGGAGACGATCGCCCCCCAGGCTCCGAGATGGGGGATCAGGGCGGCTGCGAGGCCGACGCTGATCGCCAAGCAGAGCGAGTCCGTGACGAGGAGACGCATGCCTCCGAGTCGCGCGAAGAGGAAGGCGGAGAGGGGGGCCGTGACGACACTGACGGCTGTCACCACCCCCAGGACCAGGACCATGTCTGCTGCGGGGCCGAACGCGGATCCGTACAGGACGGGGACCAGCGCGCTGAGGAGTGGCAAGGCGGCTGCGGAGACGAGCGCGACGAGAGCTGCAGAACACCGCAGGGACCGCAGCAACGCGGCGGGCAGGGCCCCGGGCTCTACCTCGGACAGGCTTGAGACCGCTGGGATGAGCGGCCCGACAAGCGCTTGAGCCGGGGCGAAGATGTGAGTGGCCACACCGAACGCCAAGCCGAAGAGACCCACGGAGACGGGGTCTCCGAACCACTCCAGGAGCAGCACTCCCGAGCGCGACGTGACCAGTCCGGAGATGATCGCAGCGAGGCCCGTCGGAATAGCGAATCGCCAGAAGGCCCTTGGCAGACGGAACGGGTTCCGCGGGGCGAGAACCGCACGTCGGTACCGCCGGTCGATAAAGACATAGAGCAGCACGACAGATGCCGAACCGGCCATGAGTCGGGCGAGCCACACGGCGTCGGCGGTACGCACTCCGAAGAGTGCCACCAGTGCTGCACATTGCGTCACCAGGTTGATGACAATGGCGAGCTGCGCTCCCCGCGCCGTCTTGTTCTCGATGTTGAGGGCGATCCCCAGCCCACCCAGGGCAGACGGGATCCACACTCCGAACAACAACCCCGCGAGGAGCATCGGGCCGTCAAGATCCACCAGAAGCACGACGGCCAACGACACGACCGGGGCGCCGACCAGGAGGCGCCAGCCGGAGCTGGCGCTCAGCAGCTCGCGGACTTCACCGTGCCGGCCGGCGGCGTGCGCCTTGGCGCCGAACTGCAGCGTAGCTGTGCCAACTCCGAGGGCAGCGATGCTGCCGATGGTGGTGATCAGGAGGGTCAGGTAGGCAAGTCGTCCGTAGTCGACCACCCCCAGCACGCGAGCTATGACGAGATTTACGCCGACGGCCACGGGGAGGGAGATGACCGTATGGAGGCCGGTCCACATGGCACCCCGTATTGCCTTGCCCTGCAAGGATCGGCGTTCTTCGCCCGAGGGGTCCGAGAGGGCCACCTGACCGTCAGGCATGGGTCGAGCCGGTCATCACATCACGATCCGCGGCGGACCTTCTGGAGGGCACGTCGCACGGCAAGAGCAGGCCCGAGTCGGCGCTTCCACAGGTCGATAAAGGCGCCATAACGCTCCGCGTCAGCGATGGCATGGTCCGCGACGTCGGCTGCTGCCAGGTACATCTCTTGGAGGCGCTCTGGAAGAGCTTCCGCGATGTGTCGACGAGCGGCGTTCTTGGCGTCCATGCCGCGGTTCACGGTGTTCCGCGAGCCATCTCGGACCCGGTAGTAGAGGCGCGCGCGGGGCTCCATCATCATTCGCCCCCCCGTCCTGCCCAGGAGGACAGCCCAGAAGTACCAGTCCTCCGAGCTGTCGTTGTGGGCTCCGTATCCGCCGACGAGATCCCAAGCCGCTCGTCTGTAGACCGCGCAGGCGACCACCTTGTTGCGGACCACGAGGTCGGAGAAGTTGACCTCTGTGGGGGCAGGTAGCTCACCGTTTCGCAGGCCGAAGTACTCGACGCGAGGGTATATGGCAACGACGGAGTCATCAGCTGACTGAAGGGCTGATACAGCCCAACGAGCGAAGTCTGGGGCGATCCGATCATCGGCGCCGAGTGGGAGGATGTATTCGCCTGAAGATCTCGCTATGCCCGTGTTCAGCGCCGAGCCTGTCCCGCCGTTCGTTCGTCGGACGAGGGTCACATCTGTCAGCTCGCGCAACTTCGCCACTGTCGCGGGTTCGGTGGAGCCATCGTCTACAACGATCACCTCGATCGGTGCGTAATCCTGGTTGAGTGCCGAACCGACTGACTCGGCAAGGTGCTCGGGGGCGTCGTTGAAACACGGGATGACAATCGACAAGAGTCCTGGCGTCACGCTGCACCTCAGTAGGGGTCCCCATCAGGCTACCCGGCACCGGGGGGTCCGCGGCGCGTCACGTCACCGGGTGGGTTACGGGGCGGAGAGCAACTCTTCTCATCGGATCGGAAGCCAAGGAACCGGGTCGTTCACAGGTAGGTAAAGTGTTCAGGCCAGGCGCCGCCCCGGAGGGCTCCTGAGCACGACACCGAAGGAGTTCCCATGCGACGTTCGACGACCACCGTGGCACTGGCCCTGACGACCGTGCTCGCCCTGGGCGCATGCGGTGGCGGCGGTGACGTGGAAGAGGCGCAGGCTGACGCGCTGTCCCAGGAGCAGACAGAGCAGTTGTTGCTGACGCAGGACGAGTTCCCGATCGAGGGCTGGACGCGCGGCGAGGTGTCCGCGGTCGAGACCGGTGACGACGCGGACGAGACGGCTGCTGAGGACAGCTTCGACGACCTGTTCGCGGGCACCGAGGGCATCCCGCAGGAGTGCCTCGACGCACTGGAGCGCGTTGGCGACATGGGTTCGGAGAACGTGACCGCCGGCTCGAAGGTCACCTTCGAGGGTCCTGACGAGGCGAGCACGCTGATCCCCGCGGAGGCCGAGCTCGTCGTCGCGTCCTTCGAGGGTGGCGCCTCGCCCCTAGCTCAGTTGGCGGAGGTCAACGAGCACTGCAGCGACCTCGAGATCGAGCAGGACGGCATGACGATGCAGCTGTCGTTCGCCGAGCTCGACGGCATGGACGGCACCCGGATGACCCTCGAGCTGGCGGGTATCGAGGTGGGGATCATCATGGGTGGCCAGTCCGAGGGAAGCACCGTCGTGGCGCTCATGGCGACCGGCATGGAGGAGGCCGACGTCAAGACGGTCGTCGACGCCCAGATGGCGAAGGTCCGCGACGCGGGCTGACCAGTGAGCGACTTTGCACGTCCTTGACTCTCCGTTGACCGCTGATATGGAAATTGGTGGTGCCCGGGGTATGGCCCCGGGCACTGTTCAGCACATACAGTTCAGAGTCAGTCAGTCGACGCGAGGGAGCTGAACGTGCGAGCCGACGGGGGAGGCCGGACCCGTGTCCGGCGGTCGAGCATGCGGGGTGGACGGCGAAAGTCCGTCTCCGCGTTGCTCGGTGGTGCCCTGCTCGCGGGCACGCTCCTCGTGGCTCCGGCGCTGGCCGACGACGATGACGACAGCCCGCAGCAGCCCGAGTCGTCGCAGAACGAGCAGCCCCGCACCTCCGGTGGCTTCGGTTACGGCGGGCGCGCCCTCGGCCCCGCCCCTCTGGAGGTCCTCCCACCCGACCCGGCCTACCCGGTCCCCGAACCACTGGAGAACCCCAACCTGCCCGAGGAGGTCGACGTCACCCCGCCGTGGCAGGAGAACATGGTCTGCGACCCGTTCGACAAGCCCGGCCTGGAGGCGTTCGCCAACCTCGTCGGGACGCACTACGGCCGGCCGCACTACACGACCTCCCGCTCGTGCATCGACCTGAAGTCCGAGCACTACGACGGGCGGGCGATCGACTGGGCCCTCAACGCCTACGACCCGCACGACCGCCGGATCGGTGACGCGGTCGCCCAGTGGCTGACGGCCAACAACGGCGAGATGGCGCGCCGGTTCGGGATCCAGTCGATCATCTGGAACCAGCGGGTCTGGCACGCCTACGACGACAGCGGCTGGCGTCGTTACGTCGGACAGAGTCCGCACACCGACCACATCCACTTCTCGTTCACCTGGGACGGCGCGATGATGCGCACCTCCTGGTGGACCGGTGTGGCGGTCGAGCGGCCCGACCTGGGACCGTGCCGCGGCGTGGCAGGCGCCTACGCCGCCATCCCGCTCGCCCCGCGCTACGAGCCGTGCGCGCCGAGCCTGGTGTCCGTCTCGCACACCGGGTACGCCGACGTCCGGCCCGGGGGGCAGGGTGCCGGCGTCTCCCTCCTGCAGGAGGCCATGGGCCTGAAGCCGACCGGCGTCCTGGACCAGAAGACCCGCGAGGCGCTCCTGGCCTGGCAGATCGAGCACGGCATCCCCGGCACCGGGGTCGCCGACCAGCTCTCGTATGCCGTGGCGCTGGGTGAGGGGGTCCCCGACCTGCCCGAGCACGCACTGGCCGTTCCGCTGCCCGATTACATGACCACCCCGTTCACCCCGTTCAAGCGGACCGTCCTCGGCGAGGGCGACCAGGGTGACGCGGTGAAGCTCCTGCAGGACGCCCTGGGCGTCGAAGCCGACGGCAACTTCGGGCCCAAGACCAAGGAGGCCCTGGAGCAGTTCACCGCCGAGCACCCGCTCCTGACCGATGGCGCCACCACCACGGCGCTGACCTGGCACCTGCTGGAGCAGGCGGCATACCCGACGCTGCCCTACCGGCACCTGGAGCTGCAGGTCGGCGACGAGGGCTTCGCGGTGAAGGTGCTGCAGCAGCAGCTGGGTCTCGAGCCCGACGGCAAGTTCGGCCCGATCACCGAGGAGGCCGTCCGCAAGGTGCAGCGCGAGGCGGGTCTCGAGCCGACCGGCATCGTGGACGGCCCGACCTGGGCGGTCGCCGACAGCGGCAAGGGCGTCTCGGTCCTGCTCAGCGGTGGCGACGTGGACGAGCTGGGCCGCACCTGGGCGGACGGGTCGATCGTCCAGGGTGAGGCCGATCTCCCCAGCGCCGACGAGTGAGGCACTGATCGACGGAGGGCGTGCTCCGGCCCGTCCCCACTAGGCTGATCGCCATGGGTTCCCGACCGCACATCGCGGCCGTCCTGGAGGATGCCGTCACCACGCGCGTCACGAGGGTGCTGCGCGCCCGGGGGTGGCAGGAACGCATCATCGGCTACACCGGCTACGGCACCCCCTCGATGGCCCGGCTGTTCGCAAGGGTCGTGCTGCGCCGTCCCGGGGACGACGAGGAAGAGGCCTCCGCCGAGACCACGGCCACCGAGGCCCAGCTCGACGAGGCGCAGGCGACCGCATCGCAGCGCGGCTGGCGGGCCTTCATCACCTCCGCCGTCGCCGGCACGCAGCTGCACCTGGAGCTCGGTGCCGCCCAGATGGACGTGGTCACCGACCGGGGCGGCTACATCGACACGGTGCTCACCGGTCACGGACTCGAGCCGGGCTGGCACCAGGCCAAGATCACCGCGCGCAACGGCTGGTCGGTCACCGCCGAGGTGAACATCGTCGACCCGCAGGCCCGGGTCGGCGTGGTCAGCGACATCGACGACACCGTCATGGTCACCCACCTGCCCCGTCTCATGATCGCCGCGTGGAACACGTTCGTGCGGTCCGAGCAGGCCCGGCAGGTCGTGCCCGGCATGGCGGCGATGCTCCGGGCACTCCAGGCCGAGGCACCGGGGACCCCGGTCTTCTACCTCTCGACCGGGGCGTGGAACACGGCTCCGACCCTGGCTCGCTTCCTGAAGCGGAACGACTACCCCGCCGGTCCGCTCCTGCTCACCGACTGGGGCCCGACCAACACCGGCTGGTTCCGCAGCGGCCGTCAGCACAAGCGCGACCAGCTGGAGCGGCTCGTCAGCGAGTTCCCGCACCTACGGTGGATCCTCGTCGGCGACGACGGCCAGCACGACCCGATGATCTACGGGGAGTTCGCCGAGAAGTACCCGGACAAGGTCGAGGTCGTGGCGATCCGCCGGCTGACGCCTGCGCAGCAGGTGCTCTCCCACGGCCTCCCCCTCGCCACGGACGAGCTCCTCGGCAAACGGGACGGGAAGGTACCCATGGTCAAGGCCCCCGACGGCTTCACCCTCCACGCGATGATCCAGCACGCGCGCACCAGCCTGCGCCGGAGCGGGAGTGACGGTGCCTGAGCTGCCCGAGGTCCAGGCGCTCGTCGACTTCCTCGGCGGTCGGATCGTCGGGCGGGTCGTTACCGACGTCGAGTTGGGATCCATCGCCGTCCTCAAGACGTTCGACCCGCCTCCGGACGGGCTCCTCGGCAGCCCGGTCGACGGGGTGAGCCGGCACGGGAAGTTCATCGACGTCGACGTCGACGGCACGCACCTGGTCTTCCACCTGGCCCGGGCGGGCTGGCTGCGCTGGTTCGACCAGGTCCCGTCCACCCGGGTGCGGCCGGGCAAGTCACCGATCGCCCTGCGGGTCCGTCTGGACGACGGCGCTGGCTTCGACCTGACCGAGGCCGGCACCAGGAAGGGGCTGGCCGCCTACGTGGTCCGGGACCCCGAGGAGGTTGGCGGGATCGCCTCGCTCGGCCCCGACCCACTCGCCGACGAGTTCACCCGGGAGGCCTTCGGCGAGGTGCTGGCCGGACGGCGGCAGCAGATCAAGGGCGTCCTGCGCGACCAGACGATCATCGCCGGGATTGGCAATGCCTACTCCGACGAGATCCTGCACGCCGCGAAGCTCTCACCCTTCGCGATCGCGGCGACCCTGACCGAGGAGCAGGTCGACACGCTCTACGAGGCGCTTCGACGGGTGCTGAAGCACGCGGTGGACGTTGCGACCGGCAAGCCCGCTGCGGAGCTCAAGGACGCCAAGCGGGCCGGGATGGCGGTCCACGGGCGCGCGGGGGAGAAGTGCCCGGTCTGCGGTGACGTGGTCCGTGAGGTCAGCTTCGCCGACTCGTCGTTGCAGTACTGCGCCACGTGCCAGACCGGGGGCAAGCCGCTCGCCGACCGTCGGATGTCGCGGCTGCTGCGCTGACGCTCGTCCCGCGTGTCACGATGGGGCCCATGACGGACGTGCCTTCGATCTCCGTGACCGACGTCCCCGACGACGCCGTCGTCCTCGACGTCCGGGAGGACAACGAGTTCGCCGCCGGGCACGCGCCCAACGCGATCCACGTGCCGATGGGTGAGGTCCCGACCCGGCTCGACGACCTCCCAGAGAGCGACGAGCCGATCCCGGTGATCTGCCGCAGTGGCGGTCGGTCCGCGCGCACGGTCCAGTGGCTGCAGATGCAGGGGTTCGACGTGGTCAACGTCGATGGTGGGATGCAGGCGTGGAGCCGGGCCGGGAAGGCGATGGCGTCCGAGTCAGGGCAGGAGCCCACCGTTCTCTGAGGTCCGAGTGCCGTCAGGTGGTCCGCCGGACCTCGTTGCACCAGTTGTGCGCCTGTCTTCGACCTCGTGCCGGAAACGCGACTTGAGCCGGAGGAAGGGCGTCTCCAACCAACGGTAGGACACGGCGGCCAAGCCGATCGTCACCATGAGCCCGGTAGTCGCTCGGGCCCAGTTCGGCCCGACCGGAACCTGGTGCACCAGGAGGCTCAGGACCGGGAAGTGGTACAGGTACAGGCCGTAGGCCCGCTTGCCGACCCCTCGCGCCGCCGTAACGCGGAGAGCTCTCTGGGCGACCGACATCTGGACGGGAACGGCGACGAGGCCGAGCAGGACGATCACGGACAGGACCCCCGGCAGGCTGCTCCACCCCATCATCAGCATCGCGGGCAGGGGCGTGGGCCAGAAGGTCAGGCCGACCAGGACCAGCAGGGCGGATGTGGTGACAGCTCCCAGCCATGCAGGGGCCCTGCGGAGGCGCCCACTGCGCATCCACCAGAGGCTCGCAACACATCCGTAGACCATCGGGGTGGCTCGCTGGTAGGCCGCTTGAACACCCTCCGGCAGAAGCCCTGGCACCACCAGGAGGGCGGCCAGGGCGAGGAGCGAAACCCCCGCCGCGACGCGTGTCCACCGGACCGAGAGGAAGCCACCCAGGAGCGCTGGCCACACGAGGTAGAAGTGCTCCTCCAGGGACAGGGTCCAGGTGTGCTCCAGGAGGGGTGCCTCGTGCCCGGTGTAGATCCACAGGTGCGCCACGTAGAAGAGTGCGGCGACCATCCCCGGCCAGGTCTCTGGCAGGGCCTGCCCCACGAGCGAGGCGACGAGGACGAGCAGGACCGCTGCAACGAGTGCGGGATAGAGCCGCAGCACCCGACGCATGTAGAAGTCCGGCAGGTGGATACGGCCTGTGGACTCATGCTCCCTGAGCAGGAGGGTCGTGATGAGGAAGCCGCTCAGCCCGAAGAACACGTCCACCCCGACGTAGCCGTTCGGGGTGAACGAGTAGGCGTGGAAGAGCATCACGGCGACCACGGCGATGCCACGGAGACCGTCCAGACCTGGCCAGTGGAAGCCGCGCTCCTCGAGTGCGTTGGCCGCCGCGGCGCCGCCCGTCACACGCGAAGAGTAGCGAGGCTAGCCAACCAGCGGGCCGCGGCGCCGCTGTCGCCGCTCCGGCGCGGGGGGCACCGGCTTGGCGGCCACGACGTCCTTCGTCTCGACGCGCTGGTCGCCCTTGCGGGTCCGGACCGTCAGCCACCCCTCACCTCGCTCGACGAGCTCGCCGAGCGCGTCGGTCGCCCGCTCGCCCTCCTCGATGAGATAGCGGACGACGACCCTGGTGCCGACGGGCACGCCGGGGAGGACTTCTCGCACCATCTGGCCCAGTCTGCCACCAGTCCTAGACTCTGCTAGACAGCGCGATCGAACCTTCGGGTGGGTCCGGGGGCGCTTCGCGAAGTACTGTGTGCGACGGCCGGACCGACGACGCGACCGGCCGACATGTCCGACACGTCCGGCTGCAGGGGCCGGAGGGGGAGCGACTTCACCATGACCACGACGGCCACCCCGCCGCGCGCATCCCAGGGTGCCCGGCTTCCCGTGCGCACCCGGGACCGGCGCCCGGCGCTCGCGGCCCTGGCGATCCTGCTCATCATGCTCGGCGCCCTCGGCAGCGCGCTCATCGCGTTCCGCTCCGGCGACCGGGTCGAGGTCCTCGTCGCGGCGCGGGAGATCCCGCAGGGCACCCAGGTGACCGAGGAGGACTTCACCGTCGCCCGGGTCGCCAACGACGGCGGCAACGTCGTCGACGCCGCCTCGCTCGACGCGTTCGTCGGCGCCTACAGCACCTCCCGGATCCCCGAGGGCACGCTCATCGCCAACACGATGTTCACCGTCGACAACGTCGTCCCCGACGGCGGCCAGCTCGTCGGCGTCGCGGCCACCACCGTGCTGCGCCCGTCGGACCAGCTGCGGCCCGACGACATCGTCCGCCTCTACAGCGTCCCGCCCGAGGGATCCGGCGACTCCGAGACCGTCGTCGAGGCGGCGCGCATCGTCCACGTCGCCGCCGGCGCGCCGACCAGCGACCTGGTGCACGTCACCGTCCTCGTCCCCGACGAGGACGCGGCCCGGGTCGTCCAGCTCAACGCCTACGGCCAGCTCGGCATCGCGACGCTGCCCGACGGCACGGAGCCGGTCATCGACCTGCTCACCGAGTAGGGGCAGGCATGGCACTGGTCTCCTTCTTCAGCGCCAAGGGCGCGCCCGGCGCGACCACGACGGCGATGCTCGTCGCCGCGCTCTGGCCCCGCCCGACCCTGCTCGTCGACGCCGACGGCGCCGGCGGGGACGTCGGCCTCCGGCTCACCGCGCCCACCGGCGCCCCGCTGACCCGCAACCCCGGCCTGCTCACCCTGCTCCCGCTCGCCCGGCACGGCCTGGCGCCCGGCGTCGTGCTCGACCACTCCCAGGTCGCCCTCGGCGGTCAGCGCGTGCTCGTCGGCCTGGAGAACCCCGCGCAGGCCGAGGCCGCCGGCGCACTCTGGCCGACGCTCGCCCAGGCGTTCCACGAGCTGCCCGGCATGGACGTCGTCATCGACGCCGGCCGGCTCAACCACCGGTCCTTCCAGCTGCCGCTCCTGCAGCGCAGCGACGTCGTCGTCGGCGTCGTCCGCGCGGACCCCACCAGCGTGGTGCACATGCGCCAGCGGCTGTCGCTGCTCCACGAGACGTTCGCCCCGCTCGGCGCCGACGCCCCGCGGCTCGGCCTGGTCTGCGTCGAGGACGTCCAGCACCAGGGCGAGGCCGCCAGCGCCATCCAGACCGTCGCCGCCGAGGTGCCCGACGTACTCGACCTCGGCCAGGTCGCCCTCGACCCCAAGGCCGTGCGGATGTTCCACGGCGAGCCGGTGTTTCGGCCCGAGCGCAGCATGATCGTCCGCTCCGGCCACACCCTCGTCGAGCGGCTGCTCGCCGCCGCCGGTCCGGCCCTCGCCCCGCCCGAGGAGCCGTATGACGTGACGCAGCCGACCCCCGACCCCGCTGCCCGGAACGGGGCCGGGCCGGGCGCGGTCGAGCACGCCGAGACCCAGCCGGCCGGGGACCACGCCCACCAGAACGGCACGCCGGCCGACGGCACACGGGACGGCGAGGAGGAGCCGGTCCTGCGCCGTCCCCGCCGCCAGCGGAGGAGGTTGTTCCGATGAGCACCCGCACCGAGGAGCTGCCCACCGACGCCAGCGCCGCCCAGCTGGCCGCGACCAACCAGCTCGTTCGCCGGTTGCGCACCCAGGTGGCCGACCGGCTGAACCAGCAGCGGCGCCGTGACGAGGTCGCCGGGCGCCCGCCGATGACCAGCGAGGACGAGCGGCACTACGCCCGCTCGCTCATCGTCCAGGTCCTCGAGGACCACGCCGCCGCCGAGATCGCCCAGGGGCGGGTGCCGCCGTCGGCCGAGGAGGAGGAGCGGATCGCCTCGGCGATCCACGCCGCCCTGTTCGGCGTCGGCCGCCTGCAGCCGCTGCTGGAGGACCCCGAGGTCGAGAACATCGACATCAACGGCTGCGACCGGGTGTTCGTCGGCTACGCCGACGGCCGCGAGGAGACCGCCCCGCCGGTCGCCGACTCCGACGAGGAGCTCGTCGAGCTCATCCAGGTCCTCGCCGCCAACGTCGGCCTCACCTCCCGGCCGTTCGACTCCGCCAACCCCCAGCTCGACCTGCGGCTGCCCGACGGCTCCCGCCTCTCCGCGGTCATGGGGGTCTGCCAGCGCCCGGCGCTGTCGATCCGCCGGGCCCGCCTCGGGGCGGTCACCCTCGACGACCTGGTCGGCACCGGGACGCTCACCGAGGAGCTGGCCTCGTTCCTGCGCGCGGCGGTCGCGGCGCGGAAGAACATCATGATCGCCGGGGCGACGAACTCCGGGAAGACGACGATGCTCCGCGCCCTGGCCGCCGAGATCCCGCCGCACGAGCGCCTCATCACCGTCGAGCGCGCCCTGGAGCTGGGCCTGGACAAGTTCGAGGACCAGCACCCGAACGTCGTCGCGTTCGAGGAGCGGCTGCCCAACTCCGAGGGCGTCGGCGCGGTGACCATGGCCGAGCTGGTCCGCCGCAGCCTGCGGATGAACCCCAGCCGGGTCATCGTGGGTGAGGTCCTCGGCGACGAGATCGTCACCATGCTCAACGCGATGAGCCAGGGCAACGACGGGTCGCTGTCGACGATCCACGCGAACAGCTCGCTCGAGGTGTTCAACCGGATCGCCACCTACGCCCTGCAGGCCGAGGAGAACCTCCCGGTCGAGGCCACCCACATGCTCATCGCCGGGTCGATCAACTTCGTGGTCTTCCTCCGCAAGATCAACGACCACGCCACCGGCGGCGGGATGCGCCGCGTGGTGGAGAGCGTGCGCGAGGTCACCGGCGTCGACGGCCGGGTGCTCTCCTCGGAGGTGTTCGCGATGGCGCCGGACGGCTACGCCCGGGCCAAGGCACCGATCGCCTGCATCGACGACCTCGTCACCCACGGCTACACCCCGGGCGGGACCGTGGGCAGGTGGGACTGATGGGCGGCGACGTGCTCCCGCTCGTCCCGCCGATCCTGGCCGGGGCGCTCATCGGGCTCGGCCTGTTCGTGGCCGTGCTCGCCGTCGTCGGCGTGCCCGAGCGCGACCCGTCCAAGCCGCCCCGGTTCGCCCGGAAGGTCAACCCCAAGGACACCTCCACCAGGCTCGCCGTCGGCACCGTCGCCGGCCTGCTCACCTGGTGGCTCACCGGGTGGCCGGTCGCCGGCGCCGCGATCGGGCTGCTCGCCGCCAACTGGGACCGGGTCGCCGGCGACGCGCGCGCCGAGCGGCTCGGCATCGCCAAGCTCGAGGCCCTGGCGTCCTGGACCGAGTCGCTGCGCGACACCATCGCCGGCGCGATCGGCCTGGAGCAGGCGATCCCCGCCACCGCGGTCAACGCGGGCGCCTCGATCCGCTCCTCGCTCAACCTCCTCGTCGACCGGCTCCGCATCCGCGAGCCGCTGCCCGACGCCCTCACCGCGTTCGCCGAGGACCTCGACGACCCCAGCGCCGACGTCATCTGCTCGGCCCTGGTGCTCAACGCCCGGCTCCGCGGCCCCGGCCTGCGGGACGTCCTCACCGCCCTCGCCGCGTCCACCCGCGAGGAGCTGGACATGCGCCGTCGCATCGAGGCCAGCCGCCGCAGCATCCGCCGCTCGGTGCGGATCGTGCTCCTCATCGTCCTCGGCGTCATGGGCATGCTGGCCGTGTTCAACGGCGACTACGTCGCGCCGTACAGCTCGTTCAGCGGCCAGCTCGTCCTCGGCGTCGTGGCGATCCTGCTCGCCGGGGGCCTGCTCTGGCTGCGCCGCCTGGCCACGCCCGAGAAGCTCAGCCGGTTCCTCGTGGTCGACCGCTCCGCCCGTGAGCGGCTCCGGCTCGCGGAGGTGGACCGGTGATCTGGCCGCTGCTCACCGGCGCCCTCACCGGGCTCGGCGTCTACGCCCTGATCCGGGTGCTGATGCGCCCGCGTCCGGGCGTCGCCACGCTCGTCGCCCGCATCGACGCCGGGTCGCGGTCCATGCAGACCCACACGCTCAGCGAGTACGACGCCTCCTTCAGCGGGATGAGCGAGCGCACCCGGGGCCTGATGACCGCGCTCGCGGACCGGCTCGAGGTGCTCGCCGCCCAGCGCGGTTGGCACCTGCACCGGCAGCGTGCCGACCTGGCCATCCTCAACCGCACCGTCGGCGCGATGCTCGCCACCAAGGTCGTCGCCGGGCTCATGCTGTTCGCCCTGGCGCCGGTCCTGTGGGCCGGGCTGCGGCTCACCGGGATGGACCTTCCGGCGGGAGTGCCGCTGGTCCTGGGGATCGGGTTGGGCCTGTTCGGGTTCGTGCTCCCGGACCTGTCGCTGCGCAGCGAGGCGGACAAGCGGCGCCGGGAGTTCCGCCGCACCGTCGGGATCTTCCTCGACCTCGTCGCGATGAACCTCGCCGGCGGCCGCGGCCTGCCCGAGGCGCTCCTGGCCGCGGCCAACGTCAGCGACCACTGGTCCCTCGTCCGGATCCGGCAGGCCCTCGCCAACGCGCGGCTGTTCGGCACCACCCCGTGGGAGGCGCTGGGCGACCTGGGCCGGGAGATCGACCTGGAGGAGCTGGAGAACCTCTCCGGCGCCCTCGTGCTCGCCGCCGACGACGGCGCCAAGATCCGCCAGTCCCTGTCCGCCCGGGCCGCGACGATGCGCCGCAAGGAGCTCGCGCGCGCCGAGGGGGAGGAGGGGGAGCGCTCGCAGTCGATGCTCGTCGCCCAGCTGCTGTTGCTCATGGCGTTCCTCATCTACCTCGGCTACCCGGCGGTCATGCTCCTGTTCACCGCCTGATCCCCTGCACAGGAGTTGGGCAGGAAGCCTGGATGTGGCAGCATCGACCCGTTCTCTGAACGATCGGCGCAGGGGCCGATCACCTCGAGTGGAGGGGTCACACCCGATGAAGAGCACCAAGAGCACCGTGCTGCGCCGGATGCGCGACGTCCTGGAGGGGGCGCGGGAGCGCGGGGCGTCGGCGCTGGAGTGGGCGCTGATCGCGGCGATCGTCGTCGTCGCGGCGACGTTCATCGGCGCGGCGGTCTACAACGTCGTCCAGGACAAGGCCGCCGAGATGGAGAACTGCGCGAACGCCCCTGTCGGCAGCCAGTGCTGAGGGCGCCGGCCACCAGGCCGGTCCGTATGACGTCCCGTCGCCCCGTGCCGGGCCGCCGGGACGGGGGTGCCACGTCCCTGGAGCTGGCGATCATCGCGCCGATGTTCCTCACCCTGGTGTTCCTGGCGATCCAGGCCGGCCTCTTCTTCTACGGGCGCACCGTGGCGGTGCAGGCCGCCCGGGAGGGGGTGTCCCAGCTGCGGCTGGCCGAGGACGCCGCGGCGTTCGAGGCGATGCGCGGCGGCGCGGTCGACTACACCCGGGACTTCGCGGCCACCGTGGGTCAGCAGGGGCTGCTCGACCCGCAGGTGCGGGCGCGCTACGACGACGCCGAGGGGCGGGTGTGGGTCTCCGTCACCGGACGGGTGATCAGCCTGGTCCCGGGGCTCGACCTCACCACCACGGCCGAGGCGTCGGGGACGGTGGAGCGGTTCCGGGAGCCGAACCGGCCCTGAGCGCCCGGCCGGCGCACGGCACACGGGGAGACGGACGAGCAGGACGACGGACGAGACGGGAGCAGAGACGGTGCGGCAGCAGGGTGAGCGCGGCTCGATCGCCATCGAGCTGGCCTTCCTCGCCCCCGTGGTCCTGCTCATCCTGGCGCTGATCTGGGGGTACGGCCGGGTGGCCTGGGCCAACGGGCACCTCGAGGCCGGCACCCGCGACGCCGCCCGGGTCGCCACCCAGGCACGGTCGCTGCAGGAGGCCCAGGCGGCCGCCGAGCGGGCCGTGCGTGACGCGACCGCCGCGGTGCCCGCCTGCCAGTCCACCGCCCGGGTGACCCTCACCGGCCGGTTCCAGCCGGGCGAGACGATCACCGTCGACGCGACCTGCCGCTACCCGCTCGGCGACATCGGGCTCCCCGGCGCCCCGGGGACGATGAACCCGACCTCCAGCTTCAGCTCGGTGCTCGACCGGCACCGAGGGGTGGAGGACTGAGGTGCTGACCCGCTTCCTGCACGACCGGGACCGGGGCTCCATCGCCCCGGCGATCCCGGTGCTCGCGATGGCCCTGCTGCTCCTCGGCGGGCTGGTCATCGACGCCTCACGCCAGCTCAACGCCCGCGGGGAGGCCGTCGCGTTCGCCGAGGAGGCCGCCCGGGCGGGGGTGCAGGCGATCCGGGTCAACGAGTTCGGCGAGATCGAGCTGGTCCCGCAGGAGGTGCCCGGTCTCGTCGCCGACTACTGCTCCCGCGTCATGGCCCGCGCCGCGGTGCAGCGGTGCGAGTTCGTCCGGCTCGAACCGGCACCGGAGGGGACCCGCCGTCCCTTCCGCGTCGTCGCCGAGGTCGAGCTCGGCGTGCCCGCCAGCCTGCTCGGTATGGTGGGCGTCCGGCAGCTGACGGCGTCCGGCTCGGGCCGGGCCGAACCTGTGGAGGGGGACATCGATGGCATCGAGCCGACGCCCTAGCCTGCGCCCGCTGACCGGTGCCGCCGGCCTGGCCGCCCTGGCCCTCCTCGTCGCCGGGTGCGGGGGCACCGACGACGAGGCCGCCGGCCCGACCAACCTCGGGACGCGCCCGACGTCGGTGGAGGCCGACGCGGCGGAGTCGACGAGCGCCCCGGAGCCCTCGCCGGAGGAGACCTCCGACGCGGTGACCTCGACCGCGGCCCCGGACGCCAGCGACACGACCGGCACGCCCCCGCCGCCCGCGGCGGCCCCGTCCGGGGACGACGGGCAGTGGGACGACGACCCCCGGGTGGAGATCGTCCGCGAGTGGGCCGAGGAGTACGCCCGCGCCGCCACCGCCGGCGACCCGGACCTCGAGGACTGGCTGGACACCATGACCGGCGAGGCCCGGGAGGACCGGATGGCCCTCATCGAGACCGACCTCGGGTGGCACTACCCCGGCCCGGTGCCGTTCACGGTCACCCAGGTCGTGGACCGGGACAACGGTCGCGCCGCGGTCGAGGCCTGCGTGCTGGCCCGCGGCTTCGCCGCCGACCCGGCCACCGGGGCGCCGCCGGAGGACGAGCTGGTCTACCCGTTCGAGTTCCACCTCGAGGCCACGGACGACGACCGCGACGACTACGTCATCACCGGGATCTACCTGGGCAACCAGAGCTGCAACGGGATCGACATCGAGAGGAGCGCCTGGTGAGGGGTGCGAGCACGAGAGCGCGGAGGTGGGGGGCAGTGGCCGCGGCGGTCGCGCTGCTGGCCGGTATGCCGACCGCGAGCCTGGCGGTGGGACCGCCCAAGGAGTCCCCGGACCCGGTGACCCCGGGCCAGCCGGGGCAGCACTGGGCGCCCGGGCTGCACCAGAGCAAGCGCGGCTCGGTGCACACCGGCAACGGCGCGAGCTGCTACGTGGTCTCCAACCCCAACTACCTCGGCGGGGTGTGCACCCGCGCCAACGGCGGCGGCTCCGACCAGCCGACCATCGAGGAGATCCTCGACGGCGACCCGCTGCCGGACTGCTGGGACGCGCCGCTCGAGGCGTCCGAGCTCGACGGCCTCAACCTGGCCAACTCCCGGGAGCTGACCTGGTACTGGCACAAGTGCCTCAAGGGCATCGACCCGGAGACCCTGCAGGTGGTCCACGACCGCGGCCCGTACTTCCTCACCCAGCTGACCACCTTCGTCGTCGACCCCGGCCCGGAGGACGAGGTGCCTGTCGAGCTCACCGACAACCAGCAGGCGCTGGTCGACCGGTTCTTCCGGGACGGCACCATCCCGGCACCGTTCCTGGCCGCCTCGCCGGAGCCGATCCCCCTGGTCAACCAGGACGTCTCGTTCTTCAACCACGGCGACGACGTCGTCGAGGTCGCGGTGCCCGAGGTGGGCGTGACCATGCGCGCGCGGATCACCGGGATGACGATCCTGCCCGAGGGCCGGCCCGGGCCGGTCATCCACTGCGACGGCACCGGCTACGAGGCCCGCCCCGGGGAGACCCGTCGGGATCACCCGGAGGGGTGCTGGTACCGCTACGAGAGGTCCAGCATCGGTCTGGAGGACGACGTGTTCCAGGCCGAGATCCACACCCACTGGACCGTCGAGGTGGGCTCCGGGGGCACCTGGACCCACTTCCACGACTTCACCAAGAGCGCCTTCACCGGCATCGCCGTCAACGAGGTCCAGGCCCTCGTCAGGCCCTGACCCGAGGAGTCACCATGAGCGTCACCCGGGAGCGTCGCGCCGCGACCAGCGGCTACCGCCCGCGCACCGCCGCCGACCACCTGCCGCGGCCGCCGCAGGAGCAGGAGCGTCAGCTCGGCAAGGGGCTGCTCGCCCTCACCGGCCTGCTGCTCGTCGTCGTGGGGGTGCCGGCCGTGCTGCTCGCCTTCGTCGGCAACCCGCTGCCCACCTCCCTGCCGGACCGGTCCTGGCTGCAGGCGGAGATCACCGCCGAGGCGATCATCAAGGTGTTCGCCGTCCTGGTGTGGCTGCTGTGGGCGCACTTCCTCGTCTGCCTGGTCGCCGAGTTCCGCGCGGTCCGCGCCGGCCGTATGCCGGGGGTCGTCCCGCTGGGTGGTGGGGTGCAGGTGGCCGCGCGCCGGCTCGTCGCCGGGGTGCTGCTCCTCGCCGGGGCCGCCACCATGACGGGGCACGCCCCGACCGCGGACGGCCCGCCGGAGACCACGGTCGTCACGCGCGAGGCCGACCAGGTCACCGCGGAGCAGGCCGGCGGGCTGCGGATCCAGGGGCTCACCGACACCGGCGCCGGCCTGGCCGGGGCGGTGCAGCGCACCGTGGACCAGGTGTCGGCGCACGCCGCGGAGCGCTCCGCCGGACAGGTCGCCGACGCCCCCACGATCAAGTACTACGAGGTCAAGCCGCCCCAGGGGCGGAACTACGACACCCTCTGGGACATCGCCGAGCGCACCCTGGGCGACCCGTTCCGGTACAAGGAGATCTTCGAGCTCAACCGGGACCGGGTGCAGCCGGACGGTCGCCGGCTCGTCGACGCCGACCTCATCCAGCCCGGCTGGCAGCTGGTCATGCCCGCCGACGCCACCGGCCCCGACATCCAGACGGTCACCCGCGCCCCGCGTGCCCAGACCGCCCCCGCCGAGCAGGCCGGCGGTGCCCGGGCGGCCGAGGCCGGTGGCACCGCCGCCGGCGCCTCCGCGACGCTGGGGTCGGGTGCCGAGGGGGCCGGCGCCGCGGCCGTCGGCGCGGACCTCGGCGCGCCGGGCGGCGGTGCCTCCACCGAGCAGGGCTCCGTGGACCTGGGCGACCTGCTGCTCGGCGGCGGCCTCGTCCTGGCGGGCCTGCTGCTGGCGCTGACCGAGCGCCGCGGCCCCTACGGCACCCCGGACGAGCACGACCGGGCGCTGCGGCTCGCGGCGAACCCCGCCCGGGCGGACCTGCTCGACCGGGCCCTGCGCGTGCTCGCCGAGGGCTGCCGCGCCCACGGGGTGCCGCTGCCGGACGCCGCCGCGGTCTACGTCAACGACGACCAGGTCGTCCTCCACGTCGCCGGCCGGCCCGGCCCGCCGCCCGCGCCGTGGCAGCCCGCCGACCAGGGGCGCTCCTGGATGGTCCGCCGCGAGGACCTGCCGGAGACCGCCCCCGCGGCGCCCGCGCCGTGGCCCGCGCTGGTCAGCGTGGCCGAGGCGCACGGCTTCGACCTCCTCGTCGACCTCGAGCACGCCCCCGGTCTGGTCGCGGTGGGCGGCGACGCCGGCGTCGCCCGGGAGGTCGTCCTCTCGGCCGCGGTCGACCTCGTCACCCACCCCTGGTCCGACAGCGTCGAGGTCACGATGGTCGGCTTCGGCTCCGAGCTGTCCGAGGTGGCTCCCGACCGGGTGCGCCACGTGGCCACGATCGAGGAGGCCGTCGAGCGCGCCCGCGGCGCCGTCGCGGGCCAGGAGCAGCTGCTGCGCTCGCTCGGTGTCGACGGGGTGCTCGCCGGTCGCGCCGCCGGTCACGCCGCCGCGCTCCGGCCCCACGTCCTCGTGCTCTCCGGCCCGCCCAGCCCGGAGCAGGCCGCGCAGCTCAACGAGCTCGTCGCCCACGGTCGCAGCGTCCTCACCACCCTGTGCGTCGGCGTCACCCCGTCGGCCCGCTGGCGGTTCACCGTCGAGCCCGGCGGCACCATCGACCTCGGTGCCCTGGGCATGACCGGCACCGCGCGCCGGATCACCCCCGACGCCCTCGACACCGTGCAGGGCCTGCTGCGCCGGGCCGGCGAGGAGGCCACCTCCCGCGCCGCCGAGGCCGCGGTGCGGGCCCCGGCGGGGGTCGTCGCCGAGCTGGGCGCCACCGTGCCCCCGCCGGCGGCCCTGCCGCCCGCCGACGCCGCCGTCCGGGTCGCCCTGCTGGGCCCGGTCGAGGTCCACGCCCCGGGCACCGTCAACCCGGCCCGCCGCGCCCTGCTCACCGAGCTGGTCGCGCTCGTCGCGCTGCACCCCGAGGGGGTGCACGAGTCGGTCCTGCGGGTGGCGCTGTGGCCCCGGGGTGTCGAGGACGACGTCGTCCACTCCACCCTGGCCGCCGCGCAGCGGTGGCTGGGCCAGGACGCCACCGGCCACCCCGTGCTGCACCAGGACGACGAGGGCCGCTGGCGCCTCGGCGCCGGGGTCCACGTCGACTGGCACCAGCTGGTCGCCGCCGCCACGCACCACGAGGACGAGCCCGAGGTCCTGCTCCGGGCGCTGGCGCTCGGCCGCGGCCGGGCCTTCTCCGGCGTCCCCGCCGGGCGCTACACCTGGCTCGCCTTCCACCAGGCCGCCCGCGAGGCGCGGGTCCTCGTCACCGCGGTGTCCCGCAGGGCGGCCGGGCAGCTCCTCGCCCGCGGCGACCGCGCCGGCGCCGAGCAGGCGCTGCGTCTCGGGCTCGGCCTGGTGCCGCAGGCCCAGGCGCTGTGGCGCGACCTGCTGCGGCTCCTCGGTGACGACGGGCCGGGATCGGTGGCCGCCGCGGCGGAGCAGCTGCACCTGGCCCTGGCCGGGACGCCGTACGAGCCCGAGACCGAGGCCCTGCTGGCGCACCTGGCGCCGCAGCGGGACAAGACGTCGTGACGTGAGGCTGCTGCTCACCGCGGTGGTGGGGGGCCGCCCGCAGGACCTGGCGATCGACGCGGAGGACGACGCGACGGTCGGCGACCTCGCCACCGCCCTCGCCGAGCGCCTTCCGGCTGACGCGCTGCGCCCGACCGGCCCGGCCCACGAGCACCTGCCGCCCCCGCCGCCGCAGCTGACCGTGGTCCGCGGGAGTGCGCCCGACCCCGCGACGGCGGCCGGGCAGGACCCGGCGGCCCGCGACGGTGGCCTGGCTGTCCGCGAGGGCGGTGCGGCACGTCAGACCGGACCGGCCCGGCTCACCCCGGCCCTGTACCTCGGGTCCCACCCGCTCGACCCCCGGCAGCCCCTTGCGGCCAGCCCGGTGCGGCACGGTGCCCTCGTGGGCGTCGGCGGGCCGGTGCCGGACATCCTGGCCGAGCCCCGGGGCCTGGTGGAGGTGCGGATCAGCAGCGGTCCGGGGGCCGGCCTGGTGACCCGCCTGTCGACCGGGGACCACGTGGTCGGCACCGGGGCCGACGCCGCCGTGCGCCTGCCGGACATCGGGCTGCCCGCGGTCTGCCTGCAGCTGCGGGTCCGTCCCGACGGGACCGTCGAGCTCACCCCGGAGGAGGGGCTCGGCGACGTCCGCCAGCACCCGCCCCCGCGGACCCGCCCGCTGCCCGGGCCGATCGTGCTCGACGCGGAGGCCGAGATCCGCCGGCGCCGGGCCGGGGAGTCGACCTACCAGGAGCTGCCGCCGGGCACCCGGGTGCTGAGCCCCGACGACCCGATGCCCCTGGTGCACCTGGACCGCGAGCCGGTCACCGCGGGGCAGACCTGGGAGCCGGGGCAGGCCCTCGTCGTGGGGCCGTGCCTGCTGGAGCTGACCGTGCCGACCCGCCCCGACGCGTCGCTGTCGGCCAGCCCGCAGGGCGCGACCGTGGACTACAACCGTCCGCCGCGGCTGCTGCCGCCGCCCCGGCAGACCGAGTTCCACCTGCCGCAGGAGCCGAAGCGGCCGCTGAACCAGCCGCTGCCGTGGCCGTTCCTCATGATGCCGCTGGTCATGGGCCCGGTCCTCTACCTCGTCTTCCAGCGCTGGCAGATGCTCATCTTCATGGGTCTGATGCCGCTCATGGCGCTGGCCAACTTCGCCTCCGGCCGGACCCAGGCCAAGCGGCGCTACAACAACGAGTTCGCCGAGTACACCCAGCGGATGCGCCGCGCCCAGCAGCAGGCACTCGTCGCCCTCCAGGAGGAGCGGGCCGCCCGGCGCCGGGACTTCGCCGACCCGGGCGAGATCCTCGTCACCGCGGTCGGCCCGAGGGCGCGGCTGTGGGAGCGGCGTCGCACCGACCCCGACTGGCTGGTGGCACGGGTCGGGACCGCCGACCAGCCCTCGTCGGTCACGATCAAGACCCCGCTGCGCGAGCGGCACGAGGGCGACCTCGTCTGGACCGCGCCGGACGTGCCGGTCACCGTCGAGCTCGCCGAGGCCGGGGTCACCGGCATCGCCGGGCCGGCGCGGCGCGCCATCGCCCGGTGGGTGCTCGGCCAGGTGGCGACCCTGCACTCCCCGGTCGACGTCGAGCTGGTGCTGCTCACCACCCCGGACACCGAGGCCGACTGGCGCTGGGCCCGGTGGCTGCCGCACCTGCGGCCGGAGGACGGGGCCGAGGAGCTCGCCCAGGTCGGCGTCGACGAGGCGACCACGCAGGCGCGGATCGCCGAGCTGGCCCGGGAGCTGGACCGCCGGCTCGCGGCGACCCGGGAGAACCGCGGCGCGGCGTCGTTCGACCCGCTCCTCGTGGTGCTCGACGGGTCCCGCCGGCTGCGGCTGCTGCCCGGGATGATCCCGCTGCTGCAGGCCGGCCCGTCGGTGCAGATGTACTTCCTCGCCCTCGACGAGGACCACCGGCTGCTGCCGGAGGAGTGCCGCGCCGTGGTCCAGGCCGACGAGCCGTGGATGACGGTGCGGGTCACCGAGCAGGATGTCGTCGAGGCGGTCCGGCCCGACCTGGTCGGCCCGGCGTGGGCGGAGCGGCTGGCCCGGGCGCTGTCCCCGGTCCGCGACGTGAGCACCGAGGACGCCGCCGCCACCATCCCCACGAGCAGCCGGCTGCTGGACGTCATACGGCTGGACCCACCGACCGGGGAGGGGGTCCTGGAGCGCTGGCGCCGCACCGGCCGCACCACCACCGCGGTCATCGGCGAGGGCGCCGACGGGCTCTTCGCGGTGGACCTCGTCCGGGACGGGCCGCACGGTCTTGTGGCCGGCACCACCGGCTCCGGCAAGTCCGAGCTGCTGCAGACGCTCATCGCCTCGCTGGCCGTGGAGAACCGCCCCGACGAGATGACGTTCGTCCTCGTCGACTACAAGGGCGGCGCGGCGTTCAAGGACTGCAACCGGCTGCCGCACACCGTCGGCATGGTCACCGACCTCGACGGGCACCTCACCTCGCGGGCGCTGGAGAGCCTGGGGGCCGAGCTGCGCCGTCGCGAGCACCAGCTGGCCGCGGCCGACGCCAAGGACATCGAGGACTACCTGGCGGCCCGGGGCCCGGACGACCCGCCGATGCCGCGCCTGCTCATCGTCATCGACGAGTTCGCCGCCCTCGTCGCCGAGCTGCCCGACTTCGTCACCGGCCTGGTCGACATCGCCCGCCGGGGACGGTCCCTCGGGGTCCACCTCATCCTCGCCACCCAGCGCCCGGCCGGCGTGGTCAGTGCCGAGATCAAGTCCAACACCAACCTGCGGATCGCGCTGCGGGTCACCGACGCCACCGACTCCACCGACGTCATCGAGGCCCCTGACGCCGCGCACATCGCCAAGTCCACCCCCGGCCGCGCCTACGCCCGGCTCGGCCACTCCAGCCTCATCCCGTTCCAGTCCTCCCGGGTCGGCGGTCGCCCCCGCGGCGAGGGGCGGGTCGCCGACGTGCGGCTGCGGGGGATGGAGTTCGCCACCCTGGGCGCCGCCCCACCGGCGCTGCCGCAGGCCGAGGAGGACGCCTCGGTCCCCACCGACCTGGCCGCGCTCGTCGCCGCGGCCCAGGAGGCCAGCAGGCTGTCCGGCATCCCCACCCCGCCCAGCCCGTGGCTGCCGCCGCTGCCGGAGTCGCTGACCCTCGACGACGTGCTCGCCGAGTTCCCCGACGCCGTGCCCTCCGCCGACCGGCTCGTCATCCCGCTGGGCATGGTCGACCTGCCGTCCGAGCAGCGCCGCGGGGTGGCGACCTACGACCTCGCCGAGGGCAGCCACCTGGCGGTGGCGGGCGCGCCGCGGTCCGGGCGCTCGACCGTGCTGCGGGCCGTGGCCGGCGCGATCGGCCGCTACCTCAGCCCGGAGGACGTCCACGTCTACGCCGTCGACTGCGGCAACAACGCCCTGCTGCCGCTCGTCGCGCTCCCGCACGTCGGCGCGGTGGTCAGCCGCGACCAGACCGACCGGATGGACCGGCTCACCGCCCGGCTGCGCGGCCTGGTCAGCCAGCGCCAGCAGCTGCTCGCCGAGCAGGGCTTCGCCGACGTCGCCGAGCAGCGCCGCCACGTGCCGCCGGAGCAGCGGCTGCCCTACGTGGTCGTGCTGTTCGACCGGTGGGAGGGCTTCTTCCAGGCGTATGACGCGCTCGACGGCGGGCGTCTGGTCCAGGCCTGGCAGCAGCTCATCCAGGAGGGTGCCGCGGTCGGCCTGCGGGTCGTCATGACCGGGGACCGCTCGCTCACGCTCGGCCGGATGTCCACCCTCCTGGACGACAAGATGGTGCTCCGGATGATCGACCCCTCGGACTTCCAGGCCGTGGGCCTGACGCCCCGGGAGGTGCCCACCTCGATGCCGGACGGCCGGGCGTTCCGGGGCGACGGTGCCCGGGAGACCCAGGTGGCGCTCCTCGCCGAGGACCCGGCCGGCACCGCCCAGGTCGCCGCGCTCCAGGCGATCGGCCGGGAGGCGCAGCGCCGCTTCGCCGACCTGCCGCGGGAGCGGCGCCCGTTCCGGGTCGACGTCCTCCCGGTGCGGGTCACCCTGCGCGAGGCCAGGGAGCTGGCCGCCGAGGAGCAGGCGGCCGGGCGGCGGGTTCCGGCCACCGCGCTGCCGGTGGCGGTCGGTGGCGACACCCTCGGGGTGCGCTACCTCGACGCGGTCGAGCACGGCCCGGCGGCCCTCGTCACCGGTGCCCGGCGCAGCGGCCGGTCGACCGTGCTCCGGACGCTGGCGGTCGGCGCGCTCGAGCGGGGCTGGAACGTCATCGTCGTCACCCCGCGGGTGAGCCCGCTGCGCGACCTGGTCGGGCTGGACCGGGTGCACGGACCGTTCGACGCGTCGGGGGACCAGATGAGCACCAAGGAGCTGTTCGCCCGCCTCCGCGAGGAAGAGGCGCCGCTGCTGACCCTGGTCGACGACCTCGAGCTCGTCGGCGCCGACGGGTGGCTGGCCGACCTCGTCGGCTCCCACATCGACGCGGTGCGCGACACCGAGTCGATCGTCGTCGGGGCGGGCTCGCCGGCCGAGCTGCAGGGGATGTACCGCGGTCCCGCGACGGCGATGAAGCGTTCCGGGAACGGCATCATGCTGGCACCGCAGGCGCCGGCGGACGCCGACGTCTTCGGGGTGCGGGTCAACCGCTCCGTCCTGGGTCAGTCGATGCCGCCGGGCGGCGGCTACCTCGTCAGCACCGGGCAGGTCGAGCGCGTCCAGGTCATCTGGCCCGACTGAGCGACCCGCCGGGGCGCACCCCGGATTGGGGCCCGGGCCGGCCGGCTTGGTACGGTCCGCAGGCGTGGGGATCTTCGACCGGTCGACACGGCGCGAGCTGGACGCCCTCCGGGAGGAGGTCGCGGAGCTGCGTCGCGACCTCGCCGAGCTGCGCCGGCAGACCCGGCCCACGTCGTACGAGCCGACCGAGGGCGTCGTCCTCGGCAAGGGCGCCCGGGTGCACCCCACCTGCGTGCTCATCGCCAGCGAGGGCCGCACCATCAGCATCGGACCGCGCACCCTGGTGCGCCGGTACGCCGAGATGGTGGGACCGATCACGATCGGGGAGCACTGCTCGTTCAACCGCAACGCCTACATCCGGGCCAACACCACCATCGGCGACCGGGTCAACGTCGGGGCGTTCGCGCGGTTCATCACCGACACCCACGAGATCGCGGGGCCGCACCGCAGGGCCGGGCAGCACTCCTTCCCGCCCATCACCGTGGGCGACGGCGTCTTCATCGGCGCGGGGGTGACGATCCTCGGCGGCGTGACCATCGGTGACGGGGCCGTCGTCGCGGCAGGGTCCGTGGTCAACCGCGACGTCCCGCCGCACACCCTCGTCGCCGGCGTCCCCGCGCGGCCGGTCAAGCAGCTCCCGCTGGAGCCGGCGACCCTGGTGGGAGCCGGCGCCCGGCGCGGGTAGCCGCTGGCAGGTTCGGGCCAATTCACCGAATTGGCACCGGAGTGCCGGGTCAGAGGTGGACACGGCCTACGTCGGCTGCTTGGGTGGTGGAGCCGCACCCGAGGGTCAGGGGGGTGCGGCGGAACCAAACCCTCGGAAAGGATGGACTATGTCCGGAACTGTCGGTGGCGACCTCGCCACCCTGCGTCAGCTCTTCACCACCCTCGGCAACAGCGCCAGCAACATCGAGCAGGTCTGCAGCGACATCGAGCGCGAGCTCGGCAACACCGTGTGGACCGGCACCAACGCCGAGAAGTTCCGGGAGGCCTGGGCGCAGTTCAAGCCCACGCTGAACCCGCAGCTGGTCAACACCCTCAACGACGCCCGCGAGGACGTGCGCAAGCAGCACAACAACCTCGCGCTGGCCACGGGCGAGTCCGACCAGATCTGAGCCGGGAACCCGACGTCGGGGGGGCCGGTCCGCAGCAGCGGGCCGGCCCCTCGCTCGTCCGCCCCGGCGGTCGGCCGCGACGGGCCCTGCGGTTGAGTTGGGCAGCGGGCCCGAGCAGTCTGGTGCCGGGCGAACTGCGCGCGAAGGAGGCCGTCATGGCGGAGCCACTGCTCTCGGAGGCGCGGGGCGAGCAGGAGCCCCCGCTGCTGGAGGAGACCATCGGGGCCAACCTCGAGCGGACGGTGCAGCGGTATGCCGACCGGGAGGCCCTCGTCGAGGTCGCCTCGGGGCGGCGCTGGACCTGGGCGGAGCTCAACCGCGACGTCGACGCCCTCGCCCGGGGGTTGCTGGCCGCCGGGCTGGACAAGGGTGACCGGGTCGGGATCTGGTCGCCCAACTGCGCGGAGTGGACGCTGCTGCAGTACGCCACCGCCAAGGTCGGCGTGATCCTCGTCAACGTCAACCCGGCCTACCGCACCCACGAGCTCGTCTACGCGGTCAACCAGAGCGGGCTGCGGATGCTCGTGGCGATGTCGTCGTACAGGACCAGCGACTACCGGCGGATGGTCGAGGAGGCCTCCGGCGAGACGCCGGGGCTGGAGCGGGTCGTCTACCTCGACACCGACGACTGGGCCGCGCTGGTCGACGGCGGCCGGGAGGTGCCGGAGGAGCGGCTGCGCGAGCGGATGGCGTCGCTGGACCCCCGGGAGCCGGTCAACATCCAGTACACCTCCGGGACCACCGGCTACCCCAAGGGCGCGACGCTGTCGCACCGCAACATCCTCAACAACGGCTACCTGGTCACCGAGCTGATCCGCCTCGGCCCCGAGGACCGGCTGTGCATCCCGGTGCCCTTCTACCACTGCTTCGGCATGGTCATGGGCAACCTGGGCTGCACCACCCACGGCACCACGATGGTCATCCCGGCGCCGACCTTCGACGCCGGGACCACGCTGCGCACCATCGCCGCGGAGCGGTGCACCGGCGTCTACGGGGTGCCGACGATGTTCATCGCGATGCAGAACCACCCGACCTTCGCCGAGCACGACCTGTCCTCGCTGCGGACCGGGATCATGGCCGGCTCCCCGTGCCCGGTCGAGGTGATGCGCCGCTGCGTCGACGAGATGAACATGCACGAGGTGGCCATCGCCTACGGCATGACCGAGACCAGCCCGGTGTCCTGCCAGACCCGCGTCGACGACAACCTGGAGCGCCGCACCGAGACGATCGGCCGGGTCCACCCGCACCTGGAGATCAAGATCGCCGACCCGGCCACCGGGGAGACCGTCCCGCGCGGGACACCGGGGGAGTTCTGCACCCGCGGCTACTCGGTGATGCTCGGCTACTGGAACGACGAGGAGAAGACCCGCGAGGCGATCGACGAGGACGGCTGGATGCACACCGGCGACCTCGCGGTCATGCGCGAGGACGGCTACTGCCTCATCGTCGGCCGGATCAAGGACATGGTCATCCGGGGCGGGGAGAACATCTACCCGCGCGAGATCGAGGAGTTCCTGCACACCCACCCCGACGTCGAGGACGTCCAGGTGGTGGGCGTCCCGGACCAGAAGTACGGCGAGGAGCTGTGCGCCTGGATCCGGATGAAGCAGGGCCGACCGCCCCTGGACGCCGAGGCGGTCCGCGCCTTCGCCACCGGCAAGCTGGCGCACTACAAGATCCCCCGCTACGTCAAGGTCGTCGAGGAGTTCCCGATGACCGTCACCGGCAAGGTGCGCAAGGCGCAGATGCGCGAGGAGGCGGCGCGGGAGCTGGGCCTCATCCCCTGAGCCGGCTCGTCATCCGCGCCCGACACACGATCCCGGACTATTCGCAAATCTCAGGATCGCGCTAGACGGCCGCATACAGTGCGATCGTGGACCCGATCCGGAACCCCTACGCGCCCGGCGCCGGGCAGCGCCCGCCCGAGCTCGCCGGCCGTGACGAGCAGCTGGAGACCTTCCGCGTCGTCCTCGAGCGGATCAGCCGGGGCCGGCCGGAGCGCTCGGTGGTGCTCACCGGCCTGCGCGGCGTCGGCAAGACCGTGCTGCTCAACGCGCTGCGGTCGACCGCGGTCCGCGCCCGCTGGGGGACCGGCAAGTTCGAGGCCCGGCCGGACCAGTCGATCCGCCGGCCGCTCGCCGCGGCGCTGCACATGGCCGTGCGCGAGCTGGGTCACCCGCGGGGCGACGACCTCGACCACGTGCTCGGGGTGCTCAAGGCGTTCGCGCAGCGGGAGCAGCCGGGCGCCAGGCTCCGCGACCGGTGGAACCCCGGCATCGACGTGCCCGCGCTCACCGGGCGAGCCGACTCCGGGGACATGGAGATCGACCTGGTCGAGCTGCTCACCGACGTCGGCGGGCTCGCCGCGGACGTGGGTCGCGGGGTCGCGGTCTTCATCGACGAGATGCAGGACCTCGGCGCCGAGGACGTCTCGGCGATCTGCGCCGCCTGCCACGAGCTGAGCCAGTCCGCGCTGCCGGTCATCGTCGTCGGTGCCGGCCTGCCGCACCTGCCCGCGGTGCTCTCGGCGAGCAAGTCGTACTCCGAGCGGCTGTTCCGGTACCAGCGGATCGACCGGCTCCCGCGGCCGGCCGCCGACGCCGCCCTGCAGGTGCCGGCCCGCGACGAGGGTGCCGAGTTCGACGACGAGGCACTCACGGCGATGTATGACGCGACCGGCGGCTACCCCTACTTCATCCAGGCCTACGGCAAGGTGGTCTGGGACGTGGCCCCGCAGAGCCCGATCACCGCCGAGGACGTCCGCGTCGCCGCGCCGGAGGCGGAGGCCGAGCTCGCGGTCGGCTTCTTCGGCAGCCGCTACGAGCGCGCGACGCCGGGGGAGCGGGAGTACCTGCGCGCGATGGCCGACCTCGCCGCGGAGCAGTCGCCGGAGGACCGCGACGAGACCGACTCGGTCCTCACCGCCGACGTGGCGAGGTACCTCGGCCGCAAGCCGCAGTCCCTCTCACCGGCGCGGGACGCGCTGCTGAAGAAGGGGCTGATCTACTCCGGCGAGCGCGGCCGTATCGCGTTCACCGTGCCGCACTTCGGGCGGTACCTTCGCGCGACAGCCTGAACCGCCGCCCCGGCCGCTGACCGGGACGGCGGACCCACGGTCAGGAGGGCATCGCCCTCCGTGACACCAGGTAGAGGGCGAGCGCGGTGAGCGCGCCGGCCGGTGGGAACGGCGGCCACAGCGACAGCAGCCCGGCGAGGACCAGGGCGAGGCACGCCGCGCGGGGCAGCGCGCCGGAACGCCATCCGGCGGCCGCGAGGACGGGGAACGCCACGAGGAGACCCCCTTGGGGGCGAAGAACGCCATCCCCCAAGCCGAGGCGGCGCAGGCGAGGAACGACGCGTCGTCGGGCATGGTGTCGGCCAGGCCGACCATCACGGTCCCGGAGACCCACGCCGCCGCAGCGGTGAAGACCATCCCGGCGGCGGCCAGCTGGGTGGCCCAGCGGGGCAGCCCGCTCGGGCGCCAGGCGGCCAGGACCAGGGCCAGGATCGTCGCGCCGACGGCGGCGAGCGTGCACGCGGGTGCGTTGAGCGGGTGCAGGTACCCGGCACGGCCGGGGCCACCTTCGGTCAGCGCGCCGGCGGCGATGTACCCGAGGGAGCCGACGGCGAGCAGGGCGGTGGGCAGGGACAGGTCCCGGGTCGTGGCCGGGGCCGGGGTGGTGACGGAGGTGGTGGTCATGGCAGGTCCCTTCTCTCGGCAGCCGGGTGACCGCCTCCCAGCCTCGGTGGGGCACCGGACCCGTCGAAAGGGCCGTGCGGGGGTTTCGGCTACCCCCGTTCGGCGGTACCCCGCCAGGACCACACGTCCTATCGTGGGCAGGTGGCCGAGCCACAGGTCCGGCCCGTCGACCCGGTTCGCGTCCCGCCGCGCCCCGCCACGGAGCGCCGGGCGCGCCTCGTCGACGCGGCCCTGGCAGCGGGGCGGCGCTGCTCGCCGGCGCCGGTGGCCTGGTGCCCGAGCAGGGGGTCGCCTACGACCTGACGGCCGGCGCCCTCCCGACGCTCGCGGGCGTCGTGGCGGGCGTGGCGCTCTGGTGGCGTCGTCGGCATGCCGTGGCCGTGTTCCTGACGGTCATGTCCCTCACGACGCTGGCGGCCGCACTGCACTGGCAGTCCCAGATCCCGGTCGTGCTCCTCCTCGCGGCCTACGCGCTGGGGTCCTTCGCCACACCCCGCGCCGGTCTGGCGGCCATGGTCCCGACGGGGCTCGCCGCCGCGGCCCTGTCGCCGTCCGGGCGCCCTACTTCGACTCCGTCCTGGGGCTCTCCAACGTGGCGACCGTGGTGGCGGCGTGGCTCGTCGGCCTGGGTGTGGCCCACGGGTCCGGGCTGGCCGCGCGGGCACGGGAGCGGCGCCGGGCCCTGCCCCGGGAGAGCGAGGAGGAGACCCGGCGGCGGGTGGTCGCCGAGCGCCTCCGCCTGGCCCCGGTGCTGCACACCCGGGTGTCGACAGCCCTCGCCGAGGTGGCGGCTGCCGCGGACCGGGCGGGGCCGGCGGTCCGCGGGCAGGACGGCGTGGAGGAGATCCTCACCACGATCGAGACCGGCAGCCGCCAGGCGGCCGACGACCTCCGGCAGCTGCTCGGCACGCTCCGCGAGCCCGACCCGGTCCCGGAGCCGCCCGCCGCCGCGACCACCCGGTGGCCGGTCGACGTGGCGGTCGCCGTCGCCGTCACGGTCTTCACCGTGGGCGGCGTGCTCGTGCCCGACCCCTCCTCCGAAGCCGCGCACGCCGAGGCGTCCCCGGCCGCGCTCCTCACCCTCTCGGCCCTGCCCGGGGCGGCGCTCCTGCTGCGCCGCCGGTTCCCGGTCGCCGTGCTGGCGGTCGTGCTGGCCGTCGTCGTCACCGTGTACGCACTGCGCTGGCCGGAAGGAACCGTCCCGGCTGCCCTCGTCGTCGCCGGCTACAGCGTGGGCGCCTGGGCGCCGTGGCGGCGCGGTCTCGCCGCCCTGGCCGCCGTGTGTTCCGGGCTGGCGCTGGCGATGTGGGTGGCACCGACCCCGGTGGTCACCGAACCCGGTCTGGTCGCGGTCGTGGCCGTCCCCTGGGCCGTGGGGGCCGCGGTCCGGCTCCGGCGGGGTGCGGGACCAGGCCGAGCTCGACGCGCTCGCGGAGGCGGAGCGGGAGGGCGCCGTCCGGCTGCGCCGGGCCGTCCTCGACGAGCGGCTGGCGGTGGCACGCGACCTGCACGACGTCGTCGGCCACAACCTGTCGGGCATCGTGATCCAGGCCGCCGCCGCCCGGCGGCGGGCGGACGGCGGTGCGGACGCCGAGGTGCTGCGTACCGTCGAGAGGGCGGCGCGTGCGGCGCTCCGCGACCTCCAGCGGATGGAGCAGTCGCTCACCTCTCCGACCACACGGCAGCCCGTGCCCGGTTCCGACGACCTGGCGCTGCTGGTCGCGCGGTACCGGCAGCACCACGCGGACGTCAGTCTCGACGTCGGCGAGGGTGTCGCAGCCGAGCCCGGGAGCACGCAGCTCACCGTCTACCGGGTGGTCCAGGAGGGCCTGACCAACGCCGCCGGCGCCGCCGCGGACCACGTGGTCGGCGCGGGCGTCGGGCTGACCGGGCTGGCCGAGCGGGTGGGGTTGCTCGGTGGCGCCCTGGAGACCGGCCCGACCGACGACGGCGGCTTCCGGCTGCACGCGACCCTGCCCAGCCGTGCGGCGGTGCGACGGTGACCCCCGGCCGGATCACCCTGGTCGTCGCCGACGACCAGGAGCTGGTGCGCGCCGGCCTGGTCTCGCTGCTCCACGGGACCGAGGGGCTGGAGGTGGTGGGCGAGGCGCGGGACGGAAGGGCCGCGCTCGAGGCGGTGCGGGCGCACCGGCCCGACGTGGCCCTGCTCGACGTGCGGATGCCGGTCCTGGACGGCATCGAGGTGATCCGGCAGGTGCGCTCCGAGGCGGGGCTCTCGGGGGTGCGCACCGTGGTCCTCACGACGTTCGGTCTGGACGAGTACGTCTACGACGCGCTGCGTGCCGGTGCCGACGGCTTCCTCGTCAAGGACATCGAGCCCGACGAGCTCGTCCGCGCGCTGCAGCGAGTCGTCTCCGGCGACGCGGTGATCGCGCCCGAGGTCACCCGTCTCCTCGTCGAGGACTTCCTCCGCCGGCAGCCCGGCACGCGCCGGACCGCACCGGAGCTCACCGCGCGGGAGGGCAGCATCCTGGACGGCGTCTGTCGCGGGCTGTCCAACCGGGAGATCGCCCGCGCCCTCGTCATCGGCGAGGCCACGGTCAAGTCCTACGTGAGCCGGCTCCTGGAGAAGTTCGGTGTCACCAGCAGGGTGGGGCTCGTCATCGCCGCGTACGAGGCCGGCCTGGTGAGCCCGGGCTGACGGGGAAGAAGACCCGCCAGCACAGGTCGTTGCGGCGCCGCTGGTCCTCCAGCACCAGCTCGCGCACGGCGTCGGGCAGCTGCGCCCGCTGCCACTCGCGCTCGGCCCGTGCCGCCTCGGCCGCCTCCCCGGGCGGGGCGGCCGCCTCCGCCGCGCGGATCGCGTAGGCGGCCGCGCCCAGGTCGTGCTCGGCCACGTGCGGGACGCACGCGGCCTGCCCCGCGGCATACGCGGCGAACCTCGGTGCCCCGCGGAGCGGACGGGCGGCGCCCATGGCGTGCCCACCGGCGGCGCGGCTCTGCATCATCCGCATCTCGCCGTGCACCCAGGCCCGCACCGCCGCGATCGCCTGCCGCGGCCGCGGGTCGTCCGGCACGGCGGTCTCGAAGAGGGGGAGGACGTGCTCGGCGCAGGCGGCCGCCCACAGCGCGAGGTGGTGGTGGTCCTCGTCCGTGAGCGTGCCGCCGCGCCGGATCGTGATGAGGCGGGGGTCGCGGACCTCGGGAAGGATCACGCCTCCGCGGTCACCTCCTCGGTCAGGTCTCCGACCCGCCCAGGATAGGTGGGCTCAGCCGGCCTCGCGGTACACGAAGTCCTGCAGCGAGGTGGTGAGCTCGTGCCGGTTCTCCCGGAACTCGATGCAGTAGCTCGTCGGGTACCAGCCGGAGCGCTGGAAGGCCTGTGGCTGCTTGATCGGGAAGCAGGAGTCCTCGATCGTCCCGTCGACGAGCCCCTGGTACCACGCGTGGGTCACCATCGGCTCGTAGAACGTGACCTCACCGTCCCAGATCCCGTAGATGAAGGTGTGGGTGAACGGCTCGCCGTGGTGCTCGGGCGCGGTGGTGTCGACCAGGTGGTTGCCCATGGCCGGCTCGACCGCGTCGAGGTCCGCGAAGTCGGGGTGCAGGTACCTCTCGTCCGGCAGGTTCTTGCCCTTCGGGTAGTCGTCGCAGTGCACCAGCACGTTGCACGGCCCCGGCCGGATCGCCAGCCGCTCCTCGTTGTCGTTCAGGTAGAAGTGCACGTCGAAGTGTGGCTTGTCGTAGACCCCGGGCGGCATGTGCCCCATCGGGTTCCAGTTGGTGAGCACGTAGGTGAACGGGCTGTCCACCTCGGTGCGGAACCGCTCCCCGAGGTGCAGCGCGTCCTCGTAGCCGCCGGCGCACTCGTGCATCGGGTCGATCTCCCCGTCGCCGTCCTTGTCGTAGCACCACAGGCCGGCGGTGGGTGGGTCGTAGGGCAGGCCCTCGAGGACGTCCTCGGTCATGACCAGGCCGACCGCCACGGGCCTGCCCTGGTGGACCTGGCTGTATGCCGTGAGCGTCCCGTTCCCCCGGGGGGCCGACTCGCCGTACTCGGCGCAGGGGCCCTCGTAGGACAGCGTGAGGCGGACCAGCAGCCGCGCCGCGGCGGGCGACACCGTGACGGTGCGCTCCCGGTCCGGGTCGGCCTGGGTGACGAGACAGACGGGGACCCGGTTCCGCGGGCCACCGGTGGCGTCGCCGTCCGGCCCCTGGGCCGCGACCGCGGCCGGTGCGACCAGCAGGGCGGCGGCGAGAACGGACAGCGTGGACAGCACGGACTTGCGCATGATTTCCCCCACATGCAGTCGACAGTCGTCCTTGCAGTCCCATGACGCTGGCACCGGGTCCGGGACGGGGCAACGGGTTTTGGACAGTCCGTCCTGTTTCCGGTCGGACGTGTCCCGTTTCCGCTGGTGGAGCGGACGACAGGGAGCCGGCGCCCCTCCGGGTCGCGCGCGGCGGGGTGCCGGCTCCGTGTCGTGGGCGCGGTCGCGTCAGCCGATGACGTTGAACGTCGCGAACGCGCGGTCCAGTGCCTCGAGGTCGGCCTGGGAGGTGATCTGGGCCAGGATCGCGGCCGTGTAGGAGCCGTCGGCGGGGACGGCCGCCAGCAGCACCGCGATGCTGTCCGCGCCGTTGCACCCGCTCCAGACCTGGTAGGCGCCGGTGAAGACCGGGTCGGAGTACTCCTCGACCCCCTCGCTGGTGCAGACCTCGGCCAGGCCGAAGCCGTCGAGGAAGGCGTACACGTCGTCCACCGGGTCGGTCACGGTGAAGACCAGGCCGGGCTCGTTCCAGCTGTTCCCGAACGCGTCGAGATCGGCCGCGGCGGCGATGTAGGGCCGGGTCGCCCCGGAGTCGTCCTGCTGCGGGGCGGTATCCCGGTCGACCCACGCCGTGGGCACGTCCACGACGATCTGGTTGAGGTCGTCGGTCACCGACTCGTAGCCGTACCCCGCCGCGTCGCCGGTGGGTGCGTCGTCGACGGTCTCGCCGACCTCGTCGGCGAAGGAGAGCACCGGCGCCAGCGCGGCCTGGGTCTCGATCGGGCTGTTCAGCTCGCCCCGGAGGAACTCCTGGGTGTCCCAGCGCAGCACCTCGATGGCCACGGCGGCGTCGTCACCGGCGGTGCGCAGCACGTCGCAGTAGTCCTTCATGGTGCCGTCCATCGCCATGGGCAGGCCGTTGAGGCTGGTGATGATGTCCCCGGGCAGGACCTGGGACCTGGCGGCCGGGGAGCCGGGCTTGACGCCCGCCACCCAGATGCCGCTGACCCCGAGGGCCTCGTCGTAGACCGGCATGCCGTTGATCCCGAGGGACTCGAAGTCGCCGTTGCGCAGTCGCTCCACCACCGGGGCGGCCAGGTCGTGCGCGATACCGAAGGTCTGGTGGTCGGTCGTCTCCCTCGCCCGGCCGCCGGCGTAGTGCACGCCGGCCACCTGCCCGTCGGCGGTGAGGAGGGGGCCGCCCGAGTTGCCCGGGTGCGCCTTGGCGTCGTGCTCGATGGTGTGGTCGATGGAGGACAGCCCGGTGATGTCGCCGTCGGCCCTGGCCTTGGCGACGATGCCGCGGGTCAGCGTGTACTCGGGGTCGCCGAGCGGGAAGCCGGCCGCGTAGATCTCCAGCCCGGTCTCGATCGGCTGGTCGGACCACTCCAGGTAGGGCAGCGGCTCGGACTCGCTGATGTCGATGAGCGCCAGGTCGTTGCACTCCGAGGCGCCGACGACCCGGGCGTTGTAGCTGCGCGAGGTGTCGCCACCGATGTACACCTCCAGGGTGGCCGCACCGGTGACGACGTGGTTGTTGGTCACGGCCAGCCCGTCGGGGCTGATGATGAAGCCGCTGCCCGAACCGGCGGCGTAGGTCGTCCCGACCTCGGGATCGCGCAGTGATCCCTGCGCCACGATCTGGATGACCGCCGGCCGGGCCTCGTCGAAGCTGGTCACGGCTCCGGTGGACAGCGCCTCGCCGACGGGGCTCCCGGTCGGCCCCGCTGTCCGGTCGCCGCCGTCCGCGGCGACCGCGGGCTGGGCGCCGGGGGTCGGGGCGTCGCCCGAGCAGGCAGTGGTCAGCAGGATCACGGGAAGGCCGAGCGCGAGGCAGGCGCGCAGGGAGGGTCTCATGGTGCGGTTCTCCTGGGATGGCAGGGGACAGGGGTCGGGTGGCGGGAATGACCGCCGCAGGGGCGAGGAGCCCGGTCCCGGGGTGGTGATACACCCTGACCTGGTACGACGCGGGCGGGTCCCGCCGACCGGGGATCGCGCTACCGTCGGGGGAGAGGACGCCGGCAGGAGGGAGGAGCCGTGCCCGACCGTAGCCCACGCGGAGTGCTGCTGGACCTGGACGGGGTGCTGTATGTCGGTGACGCGGCGGTGCCCGGCGCGGCGGAGGCGGTGGCCTCGCTGCGGCGGGACGGGGTCCCCCACTGCTTCGTCACGAACACCACGAGCCGCCCGCGGCGGGCCGTCGTGGACAAGCTGGCGCGGTTCGGGCTCACCGTCGACGAGGAGGACGTCCTCACCCCCGTCGTGGTCGCGGTGCAGTGGCTGCAGGCCCAGGGCGTCACCCGACCCGCACTGTTCGTGCCCGCGGCCACCGCGGCCGAGTTCGCTGTGCTGGACCCGTTGCCCGCCGACGCCGAGGAGGGCGCCGGGGCCGTCGTCGTCGGCGACCTCGGGGAGGCCTGGGACTTCGCCACCCTGAACCGCGCGTTCCGGCTGCTCATGGCCGGCCCGGACGTCCCGCTGGTCGCCCTCGGGACGACCCGGTACTGGCGGGCGCCGGACGGGCTGCGCCTGGACGCCGGCGCCTACGTGCGGGCGCTGGAGTACGCCACCGGGCGGGACGCCGTGGTCCTCGGCAAGCCGAACCCGGCCTTCTACGCCACCGCCGTGGAGGCCCTGGGGCTGTCCCCGGGTGAGGTGGTCATGGTCGGCGACGACGTGCGGGGTGACGTCGAGGGTGCCCAGCGGGCCGGCCTCACGGGGGTGCTGGTGCGCACCGGCAAGTTCACCCCCGCGGACCTGCAGGGACCGGTGCGGCCCGACGCGGTGCTCGACTCGGTGGCCGACCTGCCGGCCTGGCTGACCGGGGACCCCGCGGCCGGTGGGGGATGAGGCGGGCCGGGCGGCCCGTCATACGGGGGCGTCGGCGAACGACTCGTAGCGGCGCAGCACCAGCCCGCTGACCCGTCGCACCAGGCCCGGCGCGAGGCGCTCGCCGAGCACGGCGAGCTGGGCCAGTGGACGGGGCGCGAGGATCGTCTCCGGCTTGCGGGGCAGCGCGTCGAGGACGATCCCGGCGAGCCGGTCGGGGTCCATCGGCGGCCCCTGGACCTGCGTGATGAGCCTGATCCCGACCCGGTTGGCCCAGGTGTCCGGCATCCCGGGGTTGATGTGGTCCAGCAGCGGCGTCTCGACGAACGCCGGGCAGACCACGGTGACCGCGACCCCGTGGCGCCGGGCCTCCACCCGCAGCGCCCGGCTCAGCGAGACCACCGCGGCCTTGACGGAGGAGTACGGGATCATCGCCGGCACCGGCAGGATCCCGGCGAGGGAGCCGGTGTTGACGATGTGCCCGTGACCCTGCGCGCGCATGATCGGGTAGACCGCCTGGATGCCGTGGACCACCCCGCGCAGGTCGACGTCGATGAGGTCGTCCCAGTGCTGCGGTGACATCTCCCGCTCGGTGCCGGCCGTGGCGATCCCGGCGTTGTTGTGGAAGACGTCGATCCGGCCGTACCGCTCGACCACACCGCGGGCTACCAGCGCGAACGCCTCGCGGTCCCGCACGTCGAGGTGGACCTCGCCGGGGCCGGCGGGCTCGTTGTCGGCCACCACCACGGTGTTGCCCCGGGCGCGGTGGGCCCGGGCCAGCGCGGCCCCGATGCCGCGGGAGCCGCCGGTCACGAGCACGATCTGGTCGGTCATCCACCGACGGTATGCCGGTGCGCCGTCGGGGGCGAGGGCTGGCGTCGGGGGATGGACGAGCAGCCGCCTGTTCGTCAACCACTTCCTGGTGCGGTCCCCCGAGGAGCTGGACGACACCTTCCGGGACTGGGTCCGCGAGTCCTCAGGGGTGGGTCAGGGCGACCACCTTCGCCCGTAGGATCTGGCCCGTGCAGGTACGCGACGCCCGGGCCAGCGACTGGCCGCAGATCCGGCCCTTCCTGCATGAGATCCTCCACGCAGGGGAGACGTACGCCTGGGACGTGACGGCCGACGAGGAGGCCGAGCGGGAGTTCTGGATGGGCCACTCCGGGTGGCCCACCGGCGGGCCGCACCGGGTCAGCGTCGCGGTCCACGACGACCGGGTGGTCGGCACCGCCAAGATGGGCCCGATCCGGCCGGGGCGGGGTTCCCACGTGGCCACCGCGAGCTTCGTGGTCGACCCCGCGGCGGGGGTCCGGGGCGCCGGCCGGGCCCTGGGCGAGGACATGCTCGCCTGGGCGGCCCGCTCCGGCTACCGGGCCGTGCAGTTCCAGGCCGTCGTCGAGACCAACACCCGCGCGGTGCACCTGTGGACCTCGCTCGGCTTCCGGGTCGTCGGCACCGTCCCGGAGGCCTTCGACAGCCCCACCCACGGGCTGGTGGGGCTGCACGTCATGCACCGGGCCGTATGACGCGTGCTCAGTCCCCGATGACCGCCAGGACGTTGCCGGACGGGTCGGCGAACCAGGCGATGAGCGGACCACCGCCGGTGTGCACGCCGAGCTCGTCCTGCGTCATCCCGGGGTAGCGGAGGAACTCCACCCCCCGGCCGGTCAGCTCCCGGACCGTGGCCCGGACGTCGGGCACCGGGAAGTTGAGGACGGTGTAGGAGGCCGGCCGGTGGTCCTCCTTGGGGTAGAGCAGGATCCGGCGACCGCCCGCGTCGAGGGTCAGCATCGCCATCGGCTCCGGGGTCCGCTCGACCCGCAGGCCGAGGACGTCACGGTAGAAGCGCTCCGTCGCGTCGAGGTCGCCGACGGAGTAGCTGCTGAACGCGGCCGGAGCGACGAGGCCCCCGGGAGCAGCCGGGACCTCGGCGGCCACCGCCCGGCGCTCCGCCTCGCTGAGCTGGATCACCTGGACCGCGTTGCCGTCCGGGTCCAGGGCGGTGGCGAACAGGCTGCCGTCCCGGTCCTCGAGCCGCGCCAGCCACGGCGTGCCGAGCCCGTCGGCCCGGGCCACGACCGCCCGGGCGTCGTCGACCTCGAAGTTGAGCAGGGTGCGGGCGGGGTCGGGGTGCCGGTCGGCCACGTCGGCGCGCGGGTCGAGGAACAGGAAGAACCCGCCGTAGACGAGGATCCGGTACTGCCCCTCCCGGGTGTCGAGGTCGGGCGGCAGCACCGTCGTGTACCACCCGTGCAGCCGGTCGGGGTCCCGGCTGCCCAGCATCACGCCGCCGAGTGTCGTCATGGTGTCCTCCTCGTCCGCCGGAGCCTCCGGCGTCTCCGGGGAGAGACCCGGGGGGAGCCGCGGGCTCATCGGCGGACCCGTGGACACGGAACCGGGCCGCACCCTCCCTCGTGGGTGCGGCCCGGTCGTGGGCGGGTGGGTCAGGCCGTGACGGCCCGGCTCTCCCGCGGCTCGTCCAGGATGACCTCGTCGCCGGCCTTGCGGGCGTGCCGCAGGCCGAGGAGGCCCAGGACGAAGAGGAGGGCTGCGCCGATGTAGGCGCCGATGGCGGCGTAGCCGGCGATCTTGCCCATGGTGGCGAACGCGTACCCGTACAGGAGCAGGCCGCGCAGGGTCTCGCCCTTGAACCGGGTCTCCCGCTGCGCCTGCAGCTCGGCGACGAGGTCCTCGTCACCGGCTTCCTCCGCGGCGCGGATGTCGTCACCCAGCTCGGCGTAGGTGCGCCCGTTGGTGGACTCGTCCATGTGGTTCTTGATGAAGTACTCGGCGTAGGCGCGGGCCTGGTCGCCGGTGGTCATCGGCTGGCCGGCGAACTCGCGCAGCGGGGCGTACTGCTCGCCCTCGATGGCCGGCCCGGCGGGCATGGTGATGTTCTGCTCGGACAGCTGCTGGTGCACCTGGTCGTTGATGAAGGTGCTGGCCCAGGTGAGCAGCCCGCCGGCGACGAGCAGCACGGCGGCCAGCAGCAGGCCGGTGTAGGAGACGATCTTGTCGAAGACCCGACGACGCATGGGAGGAACTCCTGGTTCGGGGGACGGTGTCCCGGTTTCGTGGTGTGCTCCTCCAGGGTCGCGGCGCCCGCCCGGCCGCCAGCAGGGTCCTTGGTCCCGGGTCACGACGTCGTTGGTCCTGATCTCCGCTGGTCACGGAGGGTCCAACGTCCCGGCAGTCTGGCCCTGCCTATGGTGTGGCCCATGCAGCTCAGTCAGCTCTGCGCCGCACTCGGCGTGACCGTCCCGCACCGCGCCGAGGGGGTCGAGGTCACCGGTGTGACCCACCGGGCCGACTGGGTGCGTCCCGGCGACGTGTTCGTGGCGATCCGTGGGGCGAGGGCCGACGGACACGACTTCCTCGCCGAGGCCGTCGACCACGGCGCGGTCGCCGTCGTGGGCGAGGGGCTGCCCGACGGTCGGACCTGCCCGGTCCCGTATGTCGTGGTGCCGGCCGCGCGTGCCGCGCTCGCGGACGTGGCGGCCGAGCTGAACGGTCACCCGAGCCGGGACCTCACCGTCATCGGGGTCACCGGCACCGACGGGAAGACGACGACGAGCTGCCTGGCCCGGCACCTGCTCCGCGCCGCGGGGCGCCCCACCGGCCTGCTGTCGACCATCGGCTACGAGCTGCCGGACGGGGTGCTGCGCCAGCCACCCACCCACTTCACCACCCCGGAGGCACCGCAGGTGCAGCAGATCCTCCGGGAGGTGCGCGACGCGGGGGCCGAGGCCGTCGTCGTGGAGTCCTCGAGCCACGCGCTGGCCCTGGAACGGGTGCGCAACGTCGACTTCGACGTCGCCGTCTGGACCAACCTCACCGGTGAGCACCTCGACTTCCACGGGTCGATGGAGGGCTACTTCCAGGACAAGGCGCGCCTGGTCCGGATGGCGCGGCACGCGGTCCTCAACGTCGACGACCCGTGGACCGGGCGGCTGCTGCCGGACGCGCCGTCCCGGACGACCTACAGCGCGGAGGGCAACCCCGCGGACTGGCGGGCCGAGGACGTGCTCGAGGGCCCCGACGACCTGCGCTTCACGGTGCACGGCCCCGGGGGGAGCGCGACGGCCGTGCTTCCGATGATCGGCCGGTTCAACGTGGCCAACGCCCTGGCCGCGATGGCTGCGGTCCACGCCACGGGCGTCGGCCTCGCGGCCCTGCTCGGGGGCCTGGCGACCTTCCCCGGGGTGCCCGGCCGCATGGAGATGGTCGAGCGCGGCCCGGGTGACCCGCGGGTCATCGTCGACTTCGCGCACACCCCGCCGAGCCTGGAGAAGGCGCTGCAGACGGTCCGGGTGACCACCGAGGGCCGGCTCTGGGTGGTCCTCGGGTCGGCCGGTGGACCCCGGGACCCGTCCAAGCGGGCGCCGCTCGGGGAGGTCGCCACCCGGCTGGCCGACGTGGCGGTGTTCACCGAGGAGGACCACCGGGACACCCCGCTGGAGGAGATCCTCCGGGAGATGGAGCGCGGGGCCCGGGAGGCCGGCCGGGACAACTTCGTCAGCATCGGCGACCGGGTCGAGGCGATCCGCCACGCGGTCCGGGAGGCGGCCCCGGAGGACACGGTCGTGCTCGCCGGGAAGGGACCGGAGGAGACCCTGGAGCGGGACACCGAGACGATCCCGTGGGACGAGATGGCCCAGGCCCGGGAGGCGCTCCGGTTGCGGCGCGGCTGACCGACCCGGCCCGGCCGGCGGCGACACCGACGGCCATTGTGACTCGCGCCACACCTGGCTACGCTGCTGGGATGGCGAGGGGCAGAGGGAGACCCCGGCCACACGCAGCGGTCCCGTGACCGTGAACCGCGAGGGGTGGTGGGTGCGATGAGCCGTGTCCTCATCGTCGAGGACGACCCGCTGGTGGCGTCCTTCGTCCACAAGGGCTTCTCCGCGCACGGCTTCGACGCGGTGGTCGCCAGCGGCTCGGTCGAGGCGGTGCGTCGCGAGCGGTCCTGGGACCCCGACCTCGTCGTGCTCGACATCCGGCTGCCGGACGGCTCCGGCATGGACGTCCTGCGCAGCCTGCGCAGCACCGGCCGGACGGTGCCCGTCATCGTGCTCACCGGGTCCAACGACCAGGACGTCGTCACCTGCCTGGAGAACGGCGCCGACGACTACATGCGCAAGCCGTTCGAGTTCAGCGAGCTGCTGGCGCGGGCCCGGACCCGGATGCGCCAGGAGCCCCGCACCGGCGAGCTGGTCGTCGGCCCGCTCCGGCTGGACCTGCTCACCCGTGTCGCCGAGGTCGGCGGGCACCGGCACGAGCTGACCTCCCGTGAGTTCGCGCTGCTGGAGACCCTGATGCGGCACGCGGGGCAGACGGTGAGCCGCGCCCAGCTCCTCGCCGAGGTGTGGGGCCTGAACTTCGACCCCGGCACCAACCTCGTCAACGTCTACGTCAACACCCTGCGCAAGAAGCTGGGCCAGGACGTCGTCGAGACCGTGCGCGGGGCGGGGTACCGACTGCCCGATCCCGCCACCGAGGGCCTCGCGGCGGGGCGATGAGCTCCCGGCTGCGGGGCGCGGTGCCCTCGGTCCGCACCCGTCTCGGCAACCTGCTGGGCGCGATGCTCGGCAACATGCGCCTGCGGATCCTGGCGACCACGGTCCTGCTCCTGGCGGCGTTCTTCGCGGTCTCCCTGCTGCAGCTGCGCAACACCCTGGTCGATCGGCTGGACAAGGAGATCGGCGAGCAGCTCGAACGTGAGATCGGCGAGTTCGACCTGCTGGCGGAGGGGACCGCGCCGGGGTCCGGCAGCCGCGTCGTGTTCCCGGACGTGTCCTCCCTGTTCGACTTCTACTTCGCCCGTGAGGTGCCGGACGAGGGGGAGACCCTCATCGGCTTCGTCGACGGGGAGCTGGTGCACGACGAGGCCCACCCGGACGCCGTCTCCGCCAGGGACCTGCCCCGGTCCACGGCCTACTGGCTGACGGTCACCGAGAAGACGACCGGCACCAGGATGACCGACGCCGGTGAGGTGCGCTACAGCGTCTACCCGGTCAGCCGGGGAGGCCAGTCGGGCCACTTCGTCGTGGCGATCTTCCCCCGGGCCGAGCAGGCCGCCATCGAGGCGGCCATCGTGGACCAGGCGCGCAACCAGGTCATCACCATCGTCGTCGCCTCCGCGATCGGGTACGTCCTGGCGGGACGGGTGCTCCGGCCGCTGCGCTCCCTGGCGGAGACCGCGAGGAAGATCTCCGACACCGACCTGACCCGGCGGATCCCGGTCCGCGGCCAGGACGAGGCGTCGCAGATCGCGAGCGCGTTCAACGACATGCTGGCGCGCCTCGAGCGTGCCTTCGCCACGCAGCGCCAGTTCCTCGACGAGTCCAGTCACGAGCTGCGGGCACCCCTGACGGTGATCCGCGGGCACCTGGAGCTGATGGACCTCGAGGACGACCCGCGGGAGCGGGCGGCGATCGTCTCGCTGCTCACCGACGAGATCGACCGGATGAACCGCATGGTCGAGGACCTGCTGACCCTGGCCCGGGCCCAGCGTCCCGACTTCCTCGCCGTGGACGAGGTGGACGTGGGCGCCTGGACCGAGGAGGTGTTCCGCAAGGCCTCCGTGCTCGACGCCCGGGAGTGGGCGCTCGGCTCGACCGCCGACCTCGTCGTCCGGGCCGACGAGCAGCGACTCACCCAGGCGGTCATGCAGCTGGCGGTCAACGCCTGCCAGCACAACGGTGCCGACGTGCGCGTCGAGGTGGGCTCGCTGGTGCGCGGGTCGAGTCTGGTGATCTACGTCGAGGACGACGGACCGGGCATCCCCGACGAGGACGCGGAGCGGATCTTCGAGCGCTTCCAGCGCGCCAACACCGACCTGCGCAGCACCGGGCTCGGGCTGTCGATCGTGTCGGCCATCGCCGACGCCCACGGCGGCCGGGCCCGGGTGAGGCACGGTCGCTCGGGCGGGGCCAGGTTCGAGATCCTGCTGCCGTTGCTCAGCCTGGGGGTGCGCCCCACGGAGGTCCAGGTCGACGCCTCGCGGCCGCACAGCGCCCCGGCGGCGCCGGTCCGCTGAGCGGCGGCCTCAGTGCCGCGCGTCCGCCCCGTCGGTGCTGCGCTCCAGCACCCTCGTCACGAGCGCGAGCAGATCCCGGAGCGGGAACGGCTTGACCACGTAGTCCTCGACCCCGAGCTCGAGGGCGGTGGCCCGGTCGGCGGGGTCGCTGCGTGAGGTCACCACGACCACGGGGACGTCGGACCCGCTCTGGCGGAGGTCGCGCAGCAGGTCGAGCCCGTCCATGTCGGGAAGCGTCAGGTCCAGCAGCAGCAGGTCGATGGCGCCGTCCCGCAGCAGCTCACGGGCGGCCTCCCCCGACCCGGCGCTGTGGACATGGTGCCCCGACTTGCGCAGCGCGGTGCGCATGAAGGACACGATGAGCGGGTCGTCCTCGACGACCAGGACCTCGCGGACGTCGGTGGCCATGAGGGCGCCCCTCCCGGAGACAGCTCGTCCCAGCATCGTAGGGCACCGGGCAACCCCCGGACCCGCGCCGTCAACCCGCGGGTCAGGCGCCGAACGCCGCCAGGACGTCCTCGGGCCGCACCTCGGCCAGGGTCGGCGGCTGCCACCGCGGGGAGCGGTCCTTGTCGACGAGCAGGGCCCGGACCCCTTCGGCGAAGTCCGGGTGGCGCGCGAAGGTGGGCCCGAGGGCCCGGTCCTGGGCCAGGACCCCGTGGACGTCCAGCGCGGCCGCCCGGCGCAGCGCCTCCAGGGTGACCGCCACCGCGAACGGGGAGCGGCTGGCCAGGACGGCGCCGGCCTCCCGCGCCGCGGGGTCGGGGTGCTCCTCGAGGCGCCGCAGGATCTCGGCGGGGTCGTCACCGGCGTAGCAGGCGTCGATCCACTCCCGGTCCCGCTGGAGCGGGGCCTCCGGGGCGGGTCCCCCCGGCGCCGGGCCACGCCCGTCGAGCAGCTCCTCCACCAGGGGCAGCGGGTCGTCGGCGTCGACCACCCGGTCCGCCAGTCCCAGGAGGACGGCGTCGGCCGCGCTCACCGGGAGGCCGGTCAGAGCGACGTGGGTGCCCAGCTCCCCGGGGGCCCGGGAGAGGAACCACAGCCCGCCCACGTCGGGGAAGAAGCCGATGGCCGTCTCCGGCATCGCCACCCGCGCCCGGGGCGTCACCCAACGGTGGCTGCCGTGCGCCGAGATGCCGACCCCGCCGCCCATGACCACGCCGTCCATCCACGCGACGTAGGGCTTGGGGTAGTCGGCGACGAGCGCGTTGAGGGCGTACTCGTCCTCCCAGAAGCCCAGCGCCTCCTCGACGTGCCCGGCGGCGATGACCTCGCGCAGGGCGCGCACGTCCCCGCCCGCGCAGAGCCCGCGGTCCCCGGCGCCGTCGACGAGCACCGCCTGCACCGCCGGGTCGTCCGCCCACGCCCGCAGCCGGTCGAGGAGCGACCGGACCATCGGCCGGGTCAGCGCGTTGATGGCGGCCGGCCGGTTCAGCCGCACCCGCCCGATGGGGCCCTGCACGGCATACCGGACCTCGTCGGTGTGACCGGGCGCCGGGCGGAAGTCGGTGCTCATGGCGCCCGACCCTAGTCAGGGTCCGCGGGACGCCGCCGCCCGGTGCCGCCCGTAGGATGCCGCGCATGGGTAAGGCTTCCCGCCGCAAGCGGCAGAAGGACCGGCAGAGCACCCCCGCCCGCGCCCCGTACGTGGCGCGGCCGTTCGAGGGGCTGCCCGGCGAGACCGAGTGGGTGGCGCTGCGCGAGATCGTGCCCGCGGCGACCGCGACCGTGCAGGTCGACCTGCCCGGCGGGGACGGCCCGCGGGAGGTGCAGCTGGTCAGCGTGCTCCCCGGGGCGATGCCGGCGGTGCACCGGACCAACGGCGCCGTCCTCGTCGCGCTGCAGTCCCGCACCTCCTCCGGCGACGCCAGCCGCGACGTCGTCCAGGCGCTGCTGGCCGCGACCGAGGCCGAGCCGGGCACCCCGGTCACGTCGGTGCGGCCGGCGACGGCGGACACCCCGCGGCTGCAGGACGTCCTCGTGGGCGACGAGCCGCTGCGCCTGGAGGTGCAGAAGGACTTCAACTACTGGATCGACCCCGACGACCCCGACGCCGAGGCGCTGCAGGCCACCCTGCAGGAGACCAACGAGGCCATCGTCCCCACCGAGCGCATCGACACGGTGCCGTCGGCCTTCTGGTGCCTGATGAGCGGTCGCGCCTACATCCGCTGGATCCTGCCCGAGGACGAGGACACCGCGACGCGGGCGATGGCCCGGCTGCAGGCGGCCGGGGAGCACACCCTCGGCGGCGACACGGTGCTCCTCGGCGCGTTCCGGGCCGCGGGGCTGCTGGTGCCCGTCCTCGAGGTCGACCCGGAGGTGCCGTCGGCGGAGCACGGTCCCGCCCTGGCCGAGCTGGCGGAGCGGTATGCCGCGGCGCTGGCCCGCACCGACGAGCTCACCCCGGAGGAGCGCCGGGCCCGCGACGGCCTGGTGAGCCGCCAGGTCACCCTCCGCTGAGGGCCGTCCTTGCCAGCCGCCGGTGAGCCGTCCCCCGCCGGCCCGGCGGGGACCGTGACGGCCGTGGTGCCCGCCAAGGACGAGGCGGAGCGCATCGGGGCCACCCTCGCCGCCCTGGCGCGGGTGCCCGAGGTCGGCCGCGTCGTCGTCGTGGACGACGGGAGCCACGACCGCACCGCCGAGGTCGCCGCCGCTGCCGGTGCCGACGTGGCCCGCCACCCCCGCAACCGAGGCAAGGCCGCCGCGCTCGCGACCGGCGCCGCGCGGGCCGCGGTGCTGGACGCGCGGGCCCCGCTGCTGTTCGTCGACGCCGACCTGGAGGACAGCGCCGCCAACCTGGGGGCGCTGTGCCGGCCGGTGCTCGAGGGCACCGCGGACATGACCATCGCGGTGCTGCCGCCGCAGGCCCGGCCCGGGGGCGGCTTCGGGTTCGTCGTCCGGCTCGCGCGGCGCGGCATCGCGAGGCTGACCGGGTGGACGCCCACGCAGCCGCTGAGCGGGATGCGCTGCCTGAGCCGTGGGGCCTTCGACGCCGCCCAGCCGCTGGCCCGCGGGTGGGGAGTCGAGGTCGGGCTCACCGTCGACGTGCTGCGCTCGGGGGGACGGGTCGTCGAGGTGCCGTGCGAGCTGCACCACCGCGTCACCGGGCGGGACTGGCGGGGCCAGCTGCACCGGGCGCGGCAGTACCGGGACGTGTGGTGGGCGCTGGCCCGGCGGGGGGCGTTCCGGCCGGGACGTCGCTGAGCCGCACCCACACCGCCAGCATCCCGGCGATATAGACCGCCAGGCCGAGGCCGAGGATGGCCACGCCGGTGTCGTTGACCAGCCACCCGACGACGAGACCGACGAGCAGGGCCACCGTCGTCTCCCGCAGGAGCGGCACCCGCCACAGCGGCGCCAGCAGCCGGCCCGGCGGCGAGGCCGGGGTCGCCAGTCCCCAGACCCCGGCGGCGAGGAGGAGGACCGCCAGCCACGCGGCGGGCGCGCCGAGCAGGAGCCCGACGCTCTGCTCGAGCTTGCGGTGGACGACGTCCCAGGCCTGCCCGTCGAGGGCGGTCTGGACGAAGGCGCCGAGGTGGGTGCGCTCGTCGGGGGGCCGTAGCCAGTCGAGCACCATGAGCAGCGCCGCGGCGCCGACCGCCGCGGCTCCGACCCCGACCACGCGGGCCACGGTCAGGCGCACCCCCGCGGCGGCGAGGGCGAGCAGGCCGGTCGCCACGAGGACGGTCGGCACCCCGCCGAAGTCGGCGCCCCACTGGGGCATCCCGTCGACGACCGCCACCGCCGCCCCCAGCGCCAGCACGGACCCCGCCGCCAGCAACCGGCGGCCGGCCAGGACCGCTGCCAGCACCCCGGCCAGCAGGACCACCGCCCCGACGACGACGCCGAGGCCGACGTTGCCGAGACCGTAGAACCGGCCACCGGTCAACGGCTTGAACCCGAGCGGGCTGCTCAGGCCGAGCGGCGCCCCCAGGACGACGTCGACGCACACGACCAGGACGGTCAGCGCGGCCACGACGGCCGGCGGCCCGGTCACCGCCCGGCGCCACGGGCCGGCCCAGGCCACCGCCGCGAGGAGGACGGCCCAGACCAGGATGGACCCGCCCAGCGCGGCGCCGACCAGCCCCAGGTCGCCTCCCGAGGCGTCCGCGCGGGCGACCCGCCACCAGGGCAGGGTCCCGGCGAGGAACATCGCGGCGGGGCCGGCCTCGGCCACCGTGGCCACCACCGCCACGGCCGGGCGCGAGACCAGGCGGGCGGCCCCCAGGCCGAGAAGCGCCAGGGCGACCAGCGCGGTCATCAGCGGGGCGAGCACCGCCTCCATGAGGGTCGAGGCGGCCGCGACATCCCGGACGGCCTGCGCGTCGACCGGCGCGGTCGCCGGCAGCACCCGCAGCGGTCGCCCGGCGACCTCCGCCGGGACCTCCCGGCCCGCCAGCGCGATGACCGTGGCCGTCAGGTCGGGGGTCTGCACGAGACCGTGCTGCCGGGTCGAGGGGGAGGCGAGGAGCCCGCTGCCCTGGCCGGTGACGACCACGGCCCGCATCCCGGGTCGGTCCGTGGGGTCGGCCAGGCCGGCCACCACGACGGTGGTGCCCTCCGGCAGCGGCTCGAGCTCGGCGAGCTGGGCGTCGAGCGCCGCCGCCCCGGTCGGGCCGCCCACCGAGCCGCCGTCGACCAGCTCGACCGCGCAGTCGCCGGTCCCGGCGCGGCCGGCGGGATCGGCCGCGCCCAGGGCAGCGTGGGTGCCGGAGGCGCTGACACACCCACCGGCCGAGGCGACCCCGGCCGCGAGGGAGCCCAGCCGCGCGCCCAGCCCGGTCTCGTCGGCCGCCGCCTGCCACTCCTCCCACGCCGCCCAGACCACCCCTCCGGCCTCGTCCTCGGTCGGCTCCGGCTCCGGGCACCCGCTCCGGGCCTCCCCGGGCGCCAGGGCCGCGACCCGCTGACCGGCCGAGAGGGTCAGCCAGCCGTCGGCGGGGCAGGTGACCTCGCGGGTGCCCCGCACCACGATCGCCGCCGCGGCGCCCTCGGCCTGCCACCGGGACAGGGTGGGCATGGTCTCGGGGGTGACATCGTCCCAGGAGAGCCCGGTGACCCCGACGAGGACGACGCGTGCGGGGCGCAGCGGCTCCCCGTCGGTGCTGCGCGGACCGACGCCACCGGCCCAGGCGACCGCCGCCAGGAGCAGCCCGCCGAGCACCAGGCCGAGCACCGCCCGGGCGAACCGGCGGCTCGGCAGCAGCGTCATGACCGCGAGCCTAACGACGCGGGCCGGACGTTCCCGGCCGCGGCGGGCCCACGGCATACGATCGGCGCGTGGTCCTGACCGGTGCGGCGCTCACCGCGGTGGCCGTCGGTGCGGCGGTCCTCGCCGCGCTGGCCCTCGTCGTCGCGCTGCTCAACCGGCGCCGGCAGCGGGCGCTGCTGGAGCGGTTCCGGGTGCTGTGGGGCGACGGCACCGCGGACGTCACCACCGTCCTGGCCGGGCAGAGCCGGCGGCTGGCGGCCGAGGCGGACCGCATCACCGAGCTCGAGGGCCTGGTCGCCGCGCTCGGCGACAAGGTGGCGCAGACCCTGCAGCACGTCGCGGTCGTGCGCTACGACGCGTTCGGCGACATGGGCGGGCGGATGTCCTTCTCCGCGGCCGTGCTCGACGACCGCGGGGACGGCATGGTGCTCAGCTCCATCCACGCCCGGGGGGAGTCGCGGACCTACGCCAAGGCGGTGGTCGGCGGGCGCAGCGAGGTCACCCTCACCCCCGAGGAGCAGCAGGCGCTGGCCGCCGCGCGCGGCACGGACTGACCGCTAGCGCGGGAGCCGGACCACGAGGCTGGCCGGCTCGACGGTGACCTCCATCGCCGAGGCCGTCCCCATCGTGTCGCCGTCCAGCTGCAGCTCCACCGGCTTGTCCGAGCGGATCGTCACCCGGGTGCAGGTGTGGTGGTCGACCCGCTGGTGGCCCCTGCGCTGGCGGGTGACGATCTGGACCCCCGCCGCGGCCCAGCCGACCAGGCCCTCGGGGGACAGCAGGACCATGTCCATGATCCCGTCGTCGTGCTTGGCGTCGGGCATGAGGATCATCCCGCCGGTGAGACGGCCGACGTTCCCGACGAGCACGCTGCGGACCCGGCGCCGCAGCCGCAGCCCCTCGGCGGTCCTGATGTCGACGACGAACTGGGGTCCCTTGAGGTGACGCAGGCCGGAGACGATGTAGGCGGCCCAGCCGACCTTGGCCTTGAGCTTCTCCGGGGCGCCGGCCATCACCTCGGCGTCGAACCCCAGCCCGGCCATGACGAGGAAGTGGTGCCGCTCGGTCGCCTCGTCGCAGGAGCGGTCGTCGACGGCGTCCTCGAGGTCGACGTTCTCGGTCGGGTCCTCCTCGTCCTCGAGCCGCTCGACGAGCTCGTCGGTCGTGGGCCGCAGCAGCGTCAGCGTGCAGGTGTCGATGCGGGCGTCCCGGCCGGTCAGCGCGGTGGTGAGGGCGCTGTCGAGGGAGTCGATGGGAATCTTCAGGTTGCGCGCCAGGAGGTTGCCGGTGCCGCCGGGCAGCAGGCCCAGGGGCACGTCGGTGCCGATGAGCGCGGAGGCGACGGTGCGGACCGTGCCGTCGCCGCCGAGGGAGCAGACCAGGTCCACCCCCTCCTCGACGGCGCGGCGGGCCTGGCCCAGGCCGGGGTCCTCGGCGGTCGTCTCCAGCCAGAGCGGCTCGGCCCAGCCGTTCCGCCGGCAGATCTCGGTGATCCGGGCGCGCACCCGGGAGACGTCGTCGAACTTCGTCGGGTTGACGATGATCGCGGCGCGGCGCAGCCGGGCCGGTGCCCGGTCGGTCGTCTCCCTGGTCGTGGCCACCTCGGCCCCGCCCGGCACCGCCGGGCGGCGGTCCTCCTCGGGGGGCGGCGGGTTCCCCCACCGGCGGTCGGCCGCGGCCGGCTCGGTGACCACCAGCCAGGCCACCAGGGCGCACAGCCCGAGCACCAGGGCGAGGGCCAGCGCGAGGAGGGCCCAGCTGGGGTCGGTGTCCACGCCCCAACGTTACTTGCCGGTACACCGCCGTCGGCGCGCGGCCGGCCGTCGGCGGGCGCGGTGCCGGACAGTAGGCTGGACCGGGTGATCGACCCCAAGCTCCTGCGTGAGGACCCCGAGCGGGTGCGCGCCTCGCAGCGTGCCCGTGGGGAGGACCCGTCCCTGGTGGACGCCGCGCTCGCGGCGGACGAGCGGCACCGCGCCACCCTGTCCGAGTTCGAGCGGCTCCGGGCGGAGCAGAAGTCCTTCGGCAAGCGCGTCGCGCGGGCGCAGGGCGAGGAGAAGCAGGCCCTGCTCCAGCAGGTCAAGGACCTGGCCGCCCGGGTCAAGGAGCTCGACCGGGCCAAGGACGAGGCCGCCGCGGAGCGGGAGCGGCTGCTCCGCTCGATCGGCAACGTCATCATCGACGGCGTCCCGGCAGGCGGTGAGGACGACTACGTCGTGCTCCACGAGGTCGGCACCCCGCGCGACTTCGCGGCCGAGGGCTTCACCCCGCTGGACCACCTGGAGCTCGGCGAGCGCCTGGGCGCCATCGACATGGCCCGCGGCGCCAAGGTCGCCGGCGCCCGCTTCTACTACCTCACCGGGGTCGGCGCCCGCCTCGAGACCGCGCTGATGAACCTCGCGCTCCAGCGGGCCCAGCAGGCCGGTTTCGTCCAGCTCCAGGTGCCCACGCTGGTCAACCGGGACACGATGGCCGGCGCCGGCTTCCTCGACGCGCACGAGGAGGAGGTCTACCGGCTCCGTGACGACGACCTCTACCTCACCGGCACCTCCGAGGTGGCCCTGGCCGGCTTCCACGCCGACGAGATCATCGACCTCGGCGGCGGCCCGCGCCGCTACACCGCGCACTCCACCTGCTACCGGCGCGAGGCCGGCAGCTACGGCAAGGACACCCGGGGCATCATCCGGGTGCACCAGTTCCAGAAGGTCGAGCTGTTCGTCTACTGCCGCCCCGAGGACTCCGAGGCCGAGCACGAGGCGCTGCTGGGGTACGAGCGGGGGATGCTCGACGACATGGAGATCCCCTACCGGGTCATCGACGTCGCCGCGGGCGACCTCGGCGGCCCGGCGGCCCGCAAGTTCGACTGCGAGGCGTGGGTCCCGTCCCAGGGCCGCTACCGCGAGCTGACCTCCACCTCGAACTGCACGACGTTCCAGGCCCGCCGGCTCAACGTCCGCGAGCGGGACCCGCACGGCCACGGCACGCGGTTCGTCGCCACCCTCAACGGGACCATGGCGACCACCCGGTGGATGGTGGCGATCCTGGAGAACCACCAGCAGCCCGACGGCTCGGTGGTGGTGCCCGAGGCGCTGCGCCCGTTCCTCGGCGAGGACGTCCTCCGCCCGGTCCGCTGAGGGCGGCCTCCGCCGTGCGGCGGAGCCCCGCCGGCCACGGTCCCCCCGGCGACGGAGGTCGGGCCCGCGCGCCCCGGCATACGCTGGCGGGGTGAACTCGATCGCGCGCTACCTCGGTGCCGACGAGGGCTGGGAGCGACCCGGCCCCACGCCGGCGCAGCGGCGGACCGACCTCTGGCTCGCCGTCGTTTGGCTCGTCGTCGGCGCCCTCGGACTCGAGCTCATCCGCAGCTTCGGCGGCCTGGCCGAGGAGTCGGTCGGGATCGTCGGGCAGTATGCCGTGCTGGTCACCGCGACCGCGCTCCTCGCCTGGCGGCGGTCCCACCCGCTCACCGTGGGCGGGGTGGCGACCGTCCACATGCTCGCGGCCTGCATGATCGTGCCGATGGCCGTGGCCAGCCTGCCGATGCAGGTCCTGTACTTCTTCGCGCTGTTCAGCGCCGTGGCCTGGGCGCGGGACCGCCGGATGGCCGGCTACCTGGTCATCGGCGTCATCGTGCTGATGTTCTGCTGGCTGGCCTGGCTGTTCGCGCTGGGGGACGGCGTGCAGAGCATCCGGCGGGGCCTCGTCGAGGGTGACGGCGAGGGGCTGTTCGGGGCGGTGCCGGCGTCGGTCGGCTACGTCTTCCTCAACAACGTCGCCTACTTCGGCGGGGCGATCCTGCTGGGCCAGATCGCCTGGCGGGACGCGCGGCGGACCGCCCAGGTCGAGGAGCAGGCGCACACCATCGCCGCGCAGAGCGCACGGCTGCGCGACCAGGCCGTGGTCGCCGAGCGGCTGCGCATCGCCCGTGAGCTGCACGACGTCGTCGCCCACCATGTCTCGGTCATGGGCGTGCAGGCCAGCGCCGCCCGCCGGGTGCTGGACCGCGACCCGGAGGCCGCCCGTGCCGCGCTGGGCGCGGTGGAGTTGGCGAGCCGGGAGGCGGTCGGCCAGATGCGCGAGCTGCTCGGCACCCTGCGCTCCGGCGAGCTCGCCGCGGACGGGACCCCGCCCGGGGAGGACCCGGGCCGGGCGCCGCAGCCGACCCTGGCGGACCTGCCGGCCCTGGTCGAGCGCGCGGCCACCCCGGTCTGCGCGATCACCTGCGACGTCGTCGAGGCCGAGCCGGGCCTGGCCGCGTCGGTCCCCCCGCCCGTGCAGCTGTCGGCCTACCGGATCGTCCAGGAGTCCCTGGCCAACGTGCACCGCCACTCCACCGCGAGCCGGGCCTCCGTCGTGGTCCGCGTGGACCGGCACCGGCTCGAGGTCGAGGTCGTCGACAACGGCCGCCCCCGCCGCGGCACCTCCGGCACCGGCCTGGGCCACCTGGGGATCCGGGAGCGCGCCCACCACCTCGGCGGGGCCGCGGAGATCGGCCCCCGGCACGACGGCGCCGGCTACCGGGTGCGGGTGCGCTTCCCGGTGGAGCCGGCGGCCGAGCTCGCCCGGCCCGTGGAGGCGATGGCGTGACCGCACCGATCCGGGTGCTCCTGGCGGACGACCAGCCGCTGCTGCGCAGCGGGTTCTCGCTGATCCTGTCCACCGAGGAGGACATCGAGGTGGTCGGCCAGGCCGCCGACGGCGCCGAGGCGGTGGAGGCCGTGGAGCGGACCCGGCCCGACGTCGTGCTCATGGACGTCCAGATGCCGGTGCTCGACGGGATCGAGGCGACCCGCGCCATCGTCGGCCGGGGCGCCGCCAAGGTGCTGATCCTCACCACCTTCGACCGGGACGACTACCTCTTCGACGCGCTCGAGGCCGGCGCCAGCGGGTTCCTGCTCAAGAACGCCGACCCCGACGACCTCGTCGAGGCGGTCCGCGCGGTGGCCCACGGGCACGCCCTGCTGGCGCCGGAGGTCACCAAGCGGGTCATCGCCCGGATGACCGCCGGGGCGTCCCAGCCGGACCCCGCGCGTGGCGTGGACCGCGACCGGGCGGAGCTGCTGGACCGCCTCACCGAGCGGGAGCGGGAGGTGCTCGCCCTGGTGGCCCGGGGCCTGAGCAACGGCGAGATCGCCGGCGAGCTCTTCCTCGGCGAGGCCACCGTGAAGACCCACGTGTCCAGCATCCTGTCCAAGCTGCACCTGCGGGACCGCGTCCAGGCCGTCGTCTTCGCCTACGAGGCCGGGCTGGCTCCGTCCGCGGACTGACCCGCGGCCCCGGCGGATCTCCCTCTCCCGGTTGATCCGTCACCGCCACCGCACGCCGTACCGTCGGGGACGGACGAGGAGGGAGGACGCAGATGCTGGAGCTGCACGGCCTGACCCGGACCTTCGGGGACAACGTGGCGGTCGACCACGTCACCTTCGACGTGCCCGCCGGACGCCTGGTCGGCTTCGTCGGCGGGAACGGCGCCGGGAAGACCACCACGATGCGGATGATCATGGGGGTGCTCGCGCCGGACTCCGGCGAGGTGCTCTGGGACGGTGCGCCCGCCACCCGCGAGCTGCGCAGCCGGTTCGGCTACATGCCCGAGGAGCGGGGGCTGTACCCCAAGCAGCCGGTCCTGGACCAGCTGGTCTACCTGGGCCAGCTGCACGGGATGACGCGCCAGGCCGCCCGGGCGCGGGCCACCGAGCTGCTCGAGCGGTTCGGCCTCGGCGCCCGGACCAAGGACAAGGTCGAGACCCTGTCGCTGGGCAACCAGCAGCGGGCCCAGATCATCGCCGCGGTCCTCGGGGACCCGGTCGCACTCATCCTCGACGAGCCGTTCTCCGGTCTCGACCCCGCGGCCGTCGACCAGATGTCGGAGCTGCTGCGCGAGCACACCGCGGCGGGGGCCCCGGTGCTGTTCAGCAGCCACCAGCTCGACCTCGTCGACCGGCTCTGCGACGCCATCGTCGTGCTGCACCGCGGCCGCGTCGTCGCCCGCGGCACCAGCGAGGAGCTGCGCGCGAACGCCCCGCTGCGCTACCGGGTGCGACTGGAGCACGACGCCGGCTGGATCCGGGACCTGGCCGGCATCGAGGTCGTCGACCTCGAGGGGCCGACCGCGCTCGTCGAGCCGGCGGACGAGGAGGCTGCGCAGCACCTGCTGCGGGAGGCCGTCGCCCGGGACACGGTGCGCGACTTCGCCCGCGTCGTCCCGACCCTCAGCGAGATCTACCGGGAGGTGGCAGCGTGAGCACCCGCCGCAACGCCTGGCCGTTGGTCGCCCAGCGCGAGATCCAGGTCCGGCTGACCGACCGCAACTTCCTCGTCTCCACCGGGCTGACCCTGCTCCTGGTCATCGGCGTCTTCGCGCTGCAGGCCCTGTTCTCCGGCGGCCCCGCGTCATACCGGGTGGCGGTGACCGACGACGACGGTGCCGCCGTGGTCGCGCAGGCCGAGGAGGTGCTGCGGGCCTCCGACGAGGAGGCGACGATCCGCCCCGTCCAGGTCGCCGACGAGGCGGCCGGCGAGGCCGCGGTCGAGGCCGGGGACGCCGACGCGCTGCTCGTCCGGTCCGGCGACGGGTGGACCCTCTCCGCGGACGGGTCGCCCGCCAACAACCTGCGCCAGGCCGTCGCCGACGTGGTCCGCACCCAGGCGCTCACCGCCAACGCCGAGGCGGCGGGCACCAGCGTCGAGGAGCTGACCCGCGGTGCAGAGCTCACGGTCACCGACCTCTCCGGCGACGACGGCGAGCAGGCCATCATCGCCTTCCTCGTCGGCGTGATCTTCGCCGCGCTGTTCTACATGTCCTCGGTGCTGTTCGGCATGGCCATCGCCACCAGCGTCGTCGAGGAGAAGCAGTCCCGGATCGTCGAGATCCTCGCCGCGGCGATCCCGGTGCGCCAGCTGCTCACCGGCAAGGTCCTGGGCAACACCGCGCTGGCGCTCGGGCAGCTGGTGCTGTTCGTCGCGGTCGGGCTCGTCGGCCTCACCTTCACCGACTACACCTCGTTCCTGCCCGGCATGACCGGCGCGGTGCTGTGGTACGTGCCGTTCTTCGTCGCCGGCTTCCTGGCCCTGGCGTGCATCTGGGCCGCCGCGGGTGCGCTGGCCTCGCGGGTGGAGGACCTGCAGGCGACCACGATGCCGGTGACCCTGTTCCTCGCGGTCATCTTCCTGGTGAGCATCAACCTCGAGGGCGCGGTGCAGCAGGTCGCCTCGTTCCTGCCGGTGGCCTCGACGATCCTCATGCCGATGCGGATCCTCGCCGGTGAGGCCGCCTGGTGGGAGCCGGCCGTCGCGCTCCTCGTCACGCTCGCGTTCTCCGCCCTGACCGTGCGGGTGGGGGCCCGGCTCTACCGCCGGGCGCTGCTGCAGACGCAGGGCCGGGTCAGCCTGCGCGCGGCCTGGAACGCCCGCGACTGACCGGCGACCTACGCTGGTGCCATGGAGGTGACGACGGGCCCGGGCCGGCCCGAGGAGCTGCTCGTGGCCCTCGACCTGGACGGGACCGTCCTGCACCACGACGGCAGGCTGTCCGACCGGGTTGCCGGGGCCATCCGCGAGCTGGACACGGCCGGGGCGACCGTCATGGTCGCCACCGGCCGCTCCGTGGTGTCCACGCTCCCGGTCCTCGAGCAGCTGGACCTCATCCGGCACGGCGGGTATGCCGTGTGCTCCAACGGGGCGATCACCCTCGCCCTGGACCCCCGGCAGGGCGACGGCTACCGGATCGAGGAGGCCGTCACCTTCGACCCCCGGCCCGCCGTCACCGTGCTGACCCAGGAGCTGCCGGACGCCATGGTCGCCGTCGAGGAGGTCGGCGTCGGCTACAAGGTGAGCGCGCCGTTCCCCGACGGGGAGCTGCAGGGCCAGATGCGGGTGGTCGACTTCGAGGAGCTGGTTGGCCACCCCGCCACCCGCGTGACGTTCCGGGACCCCCGGGGGACCTCCGACGACTTCCTGGCCATGGTCGAGCGCATCGGCCTGCACGGCGTCGGCTACGCGGTCGGCTTCTCCGCCTGGCTCGACCTCACCCCGGAGGGGGTGTCCAAGGCCTCCGCCCTGGAGCAGGTCCGCCGCCGGCTGGGCATCGAGCCCCGCGGCACGGTCGCCGTCGGCGACCAGCGCAACGACCTGGAGATGCTGCGCTGGGCGGCGTTCGGGGTGGCCATGGGCCAGGCCCCGGAGGAGGTGCGGCGGGTCGCCGACCACGTCACCGCCCCGGTCGAGGAGGACGGGCTCGCCGAGGTCATCGAGCACCTGCTCGCCCGGATCGGCCGCTGAGGGTCCGCGTGGACGAGCTGCACATCACCTCCCCGGCCAACCCGCGCCTGAAGCACCTCCTCGCGCTGCGTCGCCGCCGTGGCCGCGAGGCCGAGGGCCGCACGCTCGTCGAGGGCTACGAGGAGCTGACCCTCGTGCTCGACGCCGGCGTCGCCCCGGAGACGATCTACCACTGCCCCGAGCTGATGGCCGACCCGGGGACCCAGCTGGCGCTCGTGGAGCGGGCGGCTGCCGCCGGGGCGGCGGTGATCCGGCTCGGCCGGGCGGCGTTCGAGAAGGTCGCCTACCGCGAGGGCCCGGACGGCTTCCTCGGCGTGGTCCGTGCCCCCGACCGGCGGTGCGCCGACCTCGCCCTCCCGGCCGTCACCCCGCTCGTCCTCGTCTGCGAGGCGGTGGAGAAGCCCGGCAACCTCGGGGCCATGCTGCGCACCGCCGACGCCGCCGGGGTGCACGCCGTGGTCGCCGCCGACCCGGTGACCGACTGGGGCAACCCCAACCTGGTGCGGGCGAGCAAGGGCACCGTGTTCTCCGTGCCGGTCGCCAGCGACCCCACCGACGCCGTCGTCGCCTGGCTGGAGCGGACCGGCACACCGCTCGTCGCGGCGACCCCCGAGGGGGAGGTCGAGCACACCGAGGTCGACTACACCGGCCCGGTCGCGGTCGCGGTCGGTGCCGAGAAGCACGGGCTCGGCCCCGCGCTGCTGGCGGCGGCGCGGCACCGGGTGCGCATCCCGATGCAGGGGCGGGCGAACTCGCTCAACGTCGCGACGTCGGCCGCGATCCTGCTCTACGAGGCGGTCCGCCAGCGTCGCGCGGGCTCCTGATCCGGGCCTCATCCGGGGCACCGGACCCGGTGCATTGGGCCCGTCGACGCTGTGTCACGATGAGCGGCATGCGCATCGACCACGTCAGCTATGCGGCCGAGTCGGACGGTCTGGTCGCCACGGCCAAGCGCCTCGCCGGCCTGCTGGGGCTGACGCCGCGCGACGGCGGGATCCACCCGCGGTTCGGCACCCGCAACATGATCCTCCCCCTGGCCGAGGGCCGGTACGTCGAGGTCGTGGAGGTGCTCGACCACCCCGCCGCCGACAAGGCGCCGTTCGGCCAGGCAGTACGGGCCCGGTCGGTGACCGGGGGAGGCTGGATGGGGTGGGTCGTCGCCGTCGACGACCTGGCCCCCATCGAGGAGCGTCTGGGACGCAAGGCGGTCGAGGGGAACCGGCACACCCCCGAGGGGATCGAGCTGACCTGGCGCCAGATCGGCATCAAGGGCCTCATGGCCGACCCGCAGCTACCGTTCTTCGTCCGGTGGGACTCCCTGGAGCACCACCCGTCGACGCTCGACGACAGCCCGGTGCGGCTCGCCGGCCTGGAGATCTCCGGCAACCCCGACCGGGTGCGGGACTGGCTGGGGCTCGGGCCCGAGGGTGACTGGGAGCCGGGCATCCGCTTCGAGTTCAAGCCCAACGGCGCCCCGTCCCTGCGGGCCGTGACCTTCGAGACCCCGGACGGCCGCGTCACCATCTGACTGCCCGCGCCGGGGCCCCACGGCCCGGGGCCGCAGGGACCCGGCGGTGCGGTCAGGCCGCGTCGCGCTCGATCGGGCAGCTCATGCAGCGGGGGCCGCCACGGCCCCGGCCCAGCTCGCTGCCGGGGATGGTGATGACCTCGATCCCGTTCTTGCGCAGGTAGGTGTTGGTCGTCACGTTGCGCTCGTAGGCGACGACCACGCCGGGGCGCACCGCGAGCACGTTGCAGCCGTCGTCCCACTGTTCCCGCTCGGCGGAGCGGACGTCCTGGGTCGCGGTGAGCACCCGGATGCGGTCCACCTCGAGAGCCGCGGCGATCGCCGCGTGCATGTCCTCCGGCGGGTGGGTGGTGATCCGCAGCTCCTTGGGGCTGTCGCCCGGCTCGATGGTGATCGACGGCAGGTCGGGCAGGCCCGCGTACTGGGTGAAGGTCGCGTGGTCGACCATCGTCATCACCGTGTCCAGGTGCATGAACGCCCGCTGCTGCGGCATCGCCAGGGCCACGATGCGGTGCGCGGCGCCGGCGTCGAAGAGCCGGTGGGCCAGCAGCTCCACGCCCTGGGGCGAGGTGCGCTCGCTCATCCCGATGAGGACGACGCCGTCGCCGAGGACGAGCATGTCCCCGCCCTCGGTGGTCGCGGCGCCGGCCTCGGTCCCCGGTGACCACACCTCGAACCCGGCGTCCGCGAACAGCGGGTGCCACCGGTAGATGGCCTCGTAGTGCACCGTCTCCCGGGTCCGCGGGCGCTTGCGCATCGCGTTGATCGCCACCCCGCCGTAGATCCAGGCGGAGGTGTCCCGGGTGAAGAGGTGGTTGGGCAGCGGGGTGAGGACCAGGTCGTCCGGGCCCATGATCCGCACCAGGGGCGAGGCCGGCTCGGCGGTGTACTCCAGCAGCTCCCGCTTGGTCAGCCCGCCGATGAGGTGGCGGACGAGGGTCTCCTCGTCCATGGCCGAGAAGACGGCGTCGAGCGCGTCCGCGGCGGCCGGTCCGTAGACCCGCTCGTCGAGGGTCTTGTCCAGCACGTAGCGCCGGGCCTCGGGGATCGCCATCGTCTCCCGCAGCAGCTGGTCGAGCAGGTGGACGGTCACGCCCGCCTCGCGCAGCGACTCGGTGAAGACGTCGTGCTCCTGCTTGGCCCGCTTGACCCAGAGCACGTCGTCGAAGAGGTAGGCGTCCTTGTTGCTCGGGGTCAGCCGCTTCAGCTCCAGGTCCGGGCGGTGGACGATCACCTGGCGCAGCCGGCCGACCTCGGAGTCGACGTGCAGGGGCATGGTTCCTCCTCTTCCGGTGGGTGTCGCTCCCATCGTCACCGGCGCCGGCTCCGCCGGATCAGGGCCGAAGGTCCCCGAGGGTCGGGACCGACTACCCGTGTGGCACAGGCTCCTCCGCGGTGTGCTGGAGGTAGACGGACCACCCGTGTCGTTCCGCAGGAAGGGAGACGTCATGAGCGTCAAGGGCGACCTCAGCAGGGCACCGACGAGTCCCCCGGAGGGCACCTCCGGCAGACGGTTCCGCTTCCCCAGCGCGTTCACGGTGCTGTTCTTCGTGACCGTGGCGGTGTGGCTGCTCGCCTTCGTCATCCCGACGGGCCGGTATGCCGTGGACGCCGCCACCGGGCGCCCGGTCCCGGGCAGCTACGCCGAGACCGAGGTGGCGCTGTCGTTCACCGACCGCCTCATGGAGCTGTTCATGGCCCCGGTCAACGGCCTGTACGGCGTCGAGAGCGCCGACACCGGGTGGATCGGGCCCTACGAGTCCGGCGAGCTGTACGGGGCTGCCGGGGTCTTCCTCTTCGTCATCGCCATCGGGATCTTCATCACCGTGGCCATCCGCACCGGCGCGATCGACGCCGGCGTCGCCCGCCTGGCGCACCGGTTCGGCGACCGCGGCCCGCTGGCCATCGTGGTGCTCATGCTCTTCTTCGGCATCGGCGGGACGACCATGGGGATGGCCGAGGAGACGCTGGGCTTCTACGCGCTGATCATCCCGCTCATGCTGAGCATGGGCTACGACCGGATGGTCGCCGCCGGCACGATCCTCGTGGGCGCCACCGTCGGCGTCCTCGCCTCCACGGTGAACCCGTTCGCGACCGGCGTCGGCTCGGGCGCCGCCGACATCTCCATCGGTGACGGCATCCTGCCGCGCCTGGTCATGTGGCTGGTCCTCGTGCCGATCGGCATGTGGTGGGTCGTCCGCTACGCGCAGCGGGTCAAGAAGGACCCGAGCCGCTCCCTCGTCGGGCGCCTCCCCGGCGACGACGAGATCGCCGCCCGTGGCACCGGACCGGCGGTCCCGCTGACCGGCACCCAGAAGGCGGTCTGGTGGGTCGTCGGCCTCACCTTCGCGTTCATGATCTTCTCCCTGGTGCCCTGGGCCCAGGTGATCCACGGACCGGACGCCGAGAGCTTCGCCTGGCAGCTCGACTGGTACTTCCCCGAGCTGGCCGCGCTGTTCCTGGTGGCCGCCCTGGTCGTGGGCCTCATCGGCCGGCTGGGTGAGAAGGACCTGACCGAGACCATGGTCCGCGGTGCGGGCGACTTCATCGGCGTCGGCCTCATCATCGTCCTGGCCCGCGGGGTCACGGTGCTGATGAGCAACGCCGAGATCAGCGACACGATCCTCAACGCCATGGAGACCGCGGTCTCCTCGGTCGGCTCGGGCCTGTTCGCCGGACTGGTGTTCCTGCTGAACATCCCGCTGGCGTTCCTGGTGCCGTCGACCTCGGGGCACGCCGCCCTCGCCATCCCGATCCTCGCGCCGCTGGCCGACTTCGCCGGCGTCGACCGGGACATCGTGGTCACCGCCTTCCAGTCCGCCTCCGGCATCGTCAACCTCATCACCCCGACCTCGGCCGTGGTGATGGGTGGCCTGGCGCTGGCGAAGGTCCGCTACGACCACTACCTGCGGTTCGTGGCGCCGCTGCTGCTCATCCTGCTCGTCCTCTGCTGCGGGATGATCGCCCTGTTCGCCGTGCTCTGACGGCGGACGCGACGGGGCCCGGCCGGGTGCACCGGCCGGGCCCTACAGCGTCGTCAGCGGCCGTAACGGCGCAGGCGCAGGCTGTTGAGCACCACGAGGACGCTCGACAGGGCCATCGCGCCGCCGGCGATCATCGGGTTGAGCAGGCCGAGCGCGGCCAGCGGGATCGCGGCGGTGTTGTAGCCGAACGCCCAGCCGAGGTTCTGCTTGATGATCCGCAGCGTCCGCCGGCTCAGGCCGATGGCGGTCGCCACGGCCAGCACGTCCGGCCGGACCAGGACGATGTCGGCCGACTCCATGGCGACGTCGGTGCCGCTGCCCATCGCCATGCCCAGGTCCGCCTGGGCCAGTGCTGCGGCGTCGTTCACCCCGTCGCCGACCATGGCCACGACCCGGCCCTCCTGCTGCAGGCGGGAGACCTCGGCGTGCTTGTCCTGGGGGAGCACCCCGGCGCGCACCCGGGCGGGGTCGATCCCGACCGCGGCCGCGACGGCCCGTGCGGTCTGCTCGTTGTCCCCGGTGAGCAGGTAGGGGGTCAGGCCCAGCTCCGCGAGGCGGCGCACCGCCTCCCGGCTGGTGGGGCGGGGGTCGTCGGCGACCGTGAGCGCGGCGCGGGCGGTGCCCTCCCACCCGACGAGCACGGTGGTCCCGGCGCCGTCGAGGGCGGTGAGCAGCTCGTCGGGGACGCTCGCGAACAGCTCGGGCTTGCCGACGGTGACCTCGACCCCGTTGACCACGCCGGTGGCGCCCTGGCCGGGCAGGTTGCGGAAGCCGTGCGGGGTGAGGACGTCGATGCCCCGCTCCCGCGCCCCGGCCACGATCGCCGCCGCGACCGGGTGCTCGCTGGCGGACTCGACCGCGGCGGCGGCCTTGAGGGCGGCGTCCTCGGTCAGCCGGCCGGCGGTGCGGACCGCCTGGAGCACCGGCTCGCCGACGGTGAGGGTCCCGGTCTTGTCCAGGACCACGGAGTCGACCCGACGGGTGTTCTCGAGGACCTCCGGGCCCTTGATGAGGATGCCGAGCTGGGCGCCGCGGCCGGTACCGGTGAGCAGCGCGGTGGGCGTGGCCAGCCCCAGGGCGCACGGGCAGGCGATGATGAGCACGGCCACGGTGGGCTCCAGCGCCTCGGCGACGGGGTGGCCGGTGACCAGCCAGGCGACGAAGGTCAGGGCGGCCACGACGAGCACCCCGGGGACGAACACCGCGGACACCCGGTCGGCCAGCCGCTGCACCGGCGCCTTGCCGGCCTGGGCCTGCTCGACCAGCCGGGTGATCCGGGCCAGCAGCGTCTCCGATCCGACCCGGGTGGCCTCGACCACCAGCCGGCCCTCGCGGTTGACCGTCCCGCCGGTCACCTCGTCACCCGGGGTGACCTCCACCGGCATGGACTCGCCGGTCACCATCGAGGTGTCGACGGCGCTGCGGCCGTCCACGACGACCCCGTCGGTGGCGATCTTCTCCCCGGGCCGGACCACGAACCGGGCACCGACGGTGAGCTCGCCGACCGGCACCCGCTGCTCGGTCCACGCCCCGCTCGCCGGGTCGGTGCGCAGGACGGCGACGTCCTTGGCGCCGAGCTCCAGCAGCGAGGTCAGCGCCGAGCGACCGGTCGCCCGGGCCCGGGACTCGATGAAGCGGCCGATGAGCAGGAAGGCGGTGACCACGGTCGCCACCTCGAAGTACAGGTGGCCGGAGAACCCGGTGACCAGCGCGACGACGGACCAGCCGTAGGCGGCCGTGACGCCCAGTGACACCAGGGTGTCCATCGTCGACGACAGGTGCCGGGCGTTGACCGCGGCGGCCCGGTGGAACGGCCAGGCCGCCCACAGCACCACCGGCGTCGCGAGGAGCAGCTGGATCCACTCCCCGACGGTGCCCAGCGCGTCCGTGAGCGGGGGCACCATCGCGAGCACGAGCACGACCGCGGCCAGCACCGATGCGACCGTGGCGCGCAGGCGCAGGGACCTGTCCCCGACCGCGTCCGCGACCGGAACCTCGGCGGTGCCCTCCGGAGCGCTCTGCGAGGGCCCGGGGGTGAGCGGCCGGGCGTCGTAGCCGGCCGCCCGGACCGTGGCGACGAGGTCCTCCACGGTGAGCGGGGCGGCATACGCGACCCGGGCCCGCTCGGTGGCCAGGTTGACGCTCGCCTCGACCCCCTCCAGGCGGTTGAGCTTGCGCTCGATCCGCGCGGAGCACGAGGCGCACGTCATCCCCGAGATGGCGAGGTCGACGACGTCGTGGTCCGTCCGGGTGCCCGTGGACATGCTCCTCCTGGGGTGCGGTGGTCGGTCAGGCGTGGGGTGGTCGCTCAGGAAGTACGCGGTCAGTCCGTGACCGCGTAGCCGGCCTCGGCGACGGCGTCCTTGGCCGCCGCCAGGTCGAGCGGGCCGGTGCTGTCGACGTAGACGTCGGACGCGCCGCCGGCGACGAGCTCGACCCGGACGTCCGTGACACCGGGGACCTCCCGGAGCTCCTCGGTGACGGAGGCGACGCAGTGGCCGCAGGTCATGCCGGTGACGACGAGCTTGGTGGTCTGGACGTCGGTGCTCATGGGTTCCCTTCGGGGTGGGTGGTGTCCGCCGGGGCCTTCCCGGCGGGATGGCTCAGCTGCGGACGAGCCGGGCGATGGCGGCCGAGGCCTCCCTGACCTTCTCGTCGGCGGCTGCGTCGGACTCGCGCGCGGCGTCCACGACGCAGTGCCGCAGGTGCTCGTCGAGCAGGCCGAGGCTCACCGCCTGCAGCGCCTTGGTGACGGCACTGACCTGGGTGAGCACGTCGATGCAGTACGCGTCGTTCTCGACCATGCGCGCGATGCCGCGGACCTGACCCTCGATCCGGGCCAGGCGTCGCAGCTGGGCGGCCTTGGTCTCGCTGTAGCCGGGCTGGTCCATGCCGGTCATCATACCCCGTGGGGGTATGTGCTCGGGGTCACGGTGCGAACGCGCAGAAGCTTTCGTAGTGGTCGCCGGTGTAGTACCAGTGCTCGGGGTCCTCGGGGTCCTGGCCGCCGGTGACGATACGCCGGGCGCCGCGGTTGTCCGCGCCCGGCGTGGTCACGGTGTACTCCCGGTAGTAGCCGGGGTCCTCGTCCGGCAGGATCCCCTCCCGGTTCTGGAACCGCACGCCGTCGTTGCGCGGGTGGTCGAACGGCCCGCCGGCGAGGATGTCGTCGACGACCTCGTCCACCTCCGGCGGCAGCTCGCCCGGGTCGCAGGGCGGTATGCCGTCCGCCCCCACCTCCGTGGTGGGTCCGGCACCCGGCGTGGTGGAGGTGGGTCCGTCGGTGGTCGGGTCCCCGGACGAGGGTGCCCCCCCGGTCGGGGCCTCCGAGGTGGGGCTGACCAGGGACGCGGTGCCCGTCGGGGTGGTGGTGCCCTCCGGCGCCTGCCCGCCGTCGGTGCCGCCCTGGAGCCACCACACGAGGAGCGCGACGACGACCAGGGCCAGCACCGCCAGCACCCGGGTGCGGGCGGGGGGCGGGGCCGGGCGCCCGCCGGTCACGGCGTGCCCTCCTCGTCCGCGAGCGTCGGCACGCCGTGGCGCTCCACCAGGGCGACGGTCTCGAAGACCCGGTCACCCGGCATACCGCCGCGCCACAGGTCGTCGCTGGCGGACCGGAGGATGTCGGTCAGGGTGTGCCAGCCGGGCAGGTCGGAGTCGACGAGGTGGCCGGCGCCGTGGAGGAGCAGCGCGACCCGCTCGTCGTGCGGCCACCACAGGGCCAGGTCCCGGAGCGAGTCGACGAGCGCGTCGAGGTTGCGACCGGCCGTCTCCGGCAGCCGCAGCGCCCGGGCGATCTCGGCCTGCGCCTCGCGCAGCGAGGTCTGCCGCGCCGTGTCGGACAGCACGTCGGCGGGGTCCGGCGGCTGCGCCGGCAGGCTGGCCTCGGCCACCGCGAACCCGTGCTGGCGCAGCGTGTCCCGGATCCGGTCGGTGTCCACCGGGTCCGCCAGGACCACCCCGTGCCCGCTGAGCCCGGGCAGCAGCCGGCTCACGAAGACGCGCGGTCTCACTCCGGCCCCTCCTCCTCCAGTCGCCGCAGGTACTCCCGGGCCAGCCGTCGTGGCGCCCGGACCAGCCACGAGTCGACCACCACCTCGGCCAGCTCGTCCACCGGGATCGCGTCCAGGTGCACCAGGATCATCCGGGCCCGGGCGAAGTGCGGGGTGGTGAGGAAGTAGCCGGAGTCGTCGGCGGCCAGCGCCTGCTTGGTCTCCTGGTCCGGCACGTGGAGCACGATGAGGTCCGTCATCCGCTCCCCGGTCACCGGGTCGACGGCGTCGGGTCGGGGCTCCCGGTCGACGACGAACCACTTCCCGCGCACCAGCCACGCGGGCCGGTTCCAGGCGGTCCCGGGACCGGTCTCGGGCAGCCGTGCGGCGATGCGGCCGACGTCCTCCCAGGTGGCCATCGCGGCTCACTCCGGCTCGTCGTCCAGGTGGTCCACGAGCTCCGGGGCGAGGCCGACATACGTCTGCGGGGTCAGCTCCAGCAGCCGCCGCTCCGCCTCCGGGGTGAGCCCGAGCCCGCGGACGAATGCGCGCAGGTGCTCCGCGGTGACCCGGCGCCCGCGGGTGAGCCCCTTGAGCCGCTCGTAGGGCTCGCTCATCCCGGGGTGCCCGGCGACGGCCAGGGCCCGCATCACCGACTGGATCGGCTCGGCGAGCACCTCCCAGTTGGCGTCGAGGTCGGCGGCCATCACCTCGGGGACCGGGTCCAGCCCGGCCAGGCCGCGGCGCACGTTGTCCAGCGCCAGCAGGGAGTGGCCGAACGCGCTGCCGATGTTGCGCTGCATCGAGGAGTCGGTGAGGTCCCGCTGCAGCCGGGAGGTGACCAGGGTCGACCCGAGGACGTCGAGGAGGGCGTTGGAGACCTCGAGGTTGGCCTCGGCGTTCTCGAACCGGATCGGGTTGACCTTGTGCGGCATCGTCGAGGACCCGACGGTGCCCTGGCCGCGCACCTGGGCGAAGTAGCCCAGCGAGATGTAGGACCACACGTCGGTGCACAGGTTGTGCAGCACCCGGTTGAACCGGGCCATGTCGGCATACAGCTCGGCCTGCCAGTCGTGCGACTCGATCTGGGTGGTCAGCGGGTTCCAGGTGAGCCCGAGGCCGGTGACGAACTCGCGGCTGACCTCCTGCCAGTCCACCTCGGGCACTGCGGCGAGGTAGGCGCCGTAGGTCCCGGTCGCCCCGTTGACCTTGCCCAGGTACTCGGCCGCCGCGACCCGGCGCAGCTGCCGGCTCAGCCGGTGCGCGAGCACGGCCAGCTCCTTGCCCAGGGTGGTGGGCGTGGCCGCCTGTCCGTGGGTGCGGGCCAGCATCGGTATGTCGCGCAGCTGGCGGGCGAGGTCCGTCACCTGCTCGGTGACCTCCTCGGCGGCGGGGAGCCAGACCTCCTGCACCGCGCCCCGCACCATGAGCGCGTAGCAGAGGTTGTTGACGTCCTCGGAGGTGAAGCCGAAGTGCACCAGCTCCAGGAGGTCCTCGCGGCCCAGGCGGGTCAGCTGACCGCGGAGGAAGTACTCGACCGCCTTGACGTCGTGGACGGTCTCGCGCTCGATCCGCGCCAGCTTCTCGATCTCCTCGGTGCCGAAGCGCTCGACGAGGTCGAACAGGGAGCCCTGCTCCTCGGGGGACAGCGGCCGGGCGCCGGGGACGATGTCGTTCTCGGTGAGGTGGACCAGCCACTCGATCTCCACCCGGAGACGGGTCCGGTTGAGGGCGGCCTCGGAGAGGTGGTCCACCAGCGGCGCGACGACGGACCGGTAGCGACCGTCGAGGGCGCCCAGCGCGATGGGGGGCGAGAGCTCGGCGAGGGACACCATGGGTGGCATCCTCCCACTCACCCCGCGGGCCCCGGAGGGCCCGGGGTCAGCGGCCGTCGTCGGTGGGCGGGTTCGGACGGTCCGGGTCGATCTCGTCGGCCCGGTGGTAGTGCTCGGTGAGCCGGTCCCGGTGGTCGCGGGCCTCCTGCGTGGCCGCGCGGGCCTCCCGGTCCAGCCGCTCCGCCTCGGCGCGGGCCTGCTCGGCCCGGACCTGGCGCTCGCGCGCGGCGGCCTCGCGCTGCTCGACGTAGCCCTCGCCCTCCTGGGCGCGCCGGCGCACGTGCTCGGCCTCGGCCCGGGCCTGCTCCATGCGGCGGCGGCGCTGCGCGGCCCACGCCACGGCGAGGACCACGAGGAGCACGAGCACGGCGCCGATCACGATCAGCCAGATGTTGTCCATGGGGGCTCCGTTCCGTTCGGGTGCGGTCACGCTAGCCCCGCCGCGCCCGCCCCACCACCGCTCGGGCCCCGGGTGGCTCAGGCGTCCGGTTCCCGCACCTTCTCGAGCAGGGTGTACTCCTGCTCGCCGTGGCGGTCGCGGACCAGCGCGCCTGCGTCGCTGAGCTGCCGGCGCAGCTCACGGGCGCGCGCGTGGTCCTTCTCGGCCAGGGCCGCGGCGCGGGCGACGAGGAGCTCGGTGATCGGGTGCGGCGGGTGGTCGCGACCCTCGACGAACGTCCGGAACGCGCCCTCCCGCGGGTGCCCGCGCCCGGACCACGGGTAGCCGGCTCCGGTGAAGGCCCGCTCGAGCCGCCCCATCCCGACGCCCGCGACCTGACCGACCGCCAGCATCCGACCGGTCGCGTCCGCGAGCACGAGCTCCTCGCCGTCGACGAAGACGTCCGCGACCGCCTCGCGCGGCACCCAGCCGCGCCGCTTGTGCAGGCGCGTGCGGACCCCCTCCCGGCTGATCTCGCAGACGAGCGTCTCGTCCTCCCACGTGCCCGCGAAGAGCAGCCCGGCCAGGGCGCCGACGATGCCCAGCACGGCCGCCATGACACCGTCGCGTACCGAGGCGATCCCGCGCAGCAAGCCGGGCGCGCTGCCGACCGTACGGTCGAGCAGGGACACGAGGGCGTCGGCGCCGAGGCCGAGCGCGACGCCCAGAGTCGCCCCGGCGGCGCACAGCCCGACGACGAGAGCGGGGTGCAGGCCGATCCTGGTGCCGGTGGGACGGTCAGTCATCGAGGTTCCTCGTGGGGTCGGGCGAGCAGAGGTAGGCGGCGACCGCACGTCGCAGCCCGGGCCGCGGGTCGTGCTCCGGGTCGCCGTGCAGGTAGGCCCCGTCGACCATCGCCAGGACCGTCGCGGCCGCCGCCGACGGGTCGAGCGTGGGGTCGAAGCGGCCGGACCCGGTGCCCCGCTCGATGAGCTCGGTGAGGGCGGTCCGGGTGGTCTCGTCCGTCTCGACCACGACCCGTGCCAGCTGCTCGTCGACGGTCGTCCGTCGCACGAGCTCGGCCGCCAGCAGGGCGGCTCCCGGCGTGGTGACATCGGCCGAGAGCCCGTCGACGAGGTGCAGCACCGCACGCAGCGGATCCGTGAGCCGGCGCGCCTGTCGAGCGAGCTCCCGGGCACGGGGGAGGTCGGTGGCGAAGATCTCGCGGAACAGGGTCGCCTTGTCGCCGAAGTGGTAGAAGACCGTGCCCGAGGCGACGCCCGCGCGCCTGGCGACGTCGGTCGCGCGCGTCCCCTCGAAACCGCGAGCCGCGAACTCCAGCGCAGCGGCCTCGAGGATGGCGGCGCGGCGCGCCGACACCTGCTGGCGCTCATCCGTCCGTGGGGCCATGAGGCGCACCCTACGGTCTGACTGACCAGTCAGTCAAAGCCCAGGCGTCCGCCCGCTTCTCGCCCACGGCGTCAGCCGCCGGCTTTCTCCCCCCACGGCGTCAGCCGACATACGCACGTGCGGGGCAGGACATGCGGTTTCGGCGCGGGCGGCATGCCGAAGCGCGCACGTGCGGGGTAGGACGTGCCGTTTGGGCGCGGGCGGCATGCCGAAGCGCGCACGTGCGGGGTAGGACGTGCCGTTTGGGCGCGGGCGGCATGCCGAAGCGCGCACGTGCGGGGTGACGGACGTGGAGGAGGGCGGGGTGACGGACGCGGAGGAGGGCGGGGTCAGGCCGCGGGGGCGGCGACGCCGGGTCGGTCCGCCAGGTCCAGGACCCGCCAGCTCCCGGCCGTGGCCTCGTCCCGGAGGAGCGCGGCGCCGTCGTGGGAGACCATGACGACGGTGCGCTCGTCGCCGTCCAGCCGGTGGAGGACGGTGCGTGCGGTGACCGCGTCGAGGTGCGCGGTCGGCTCGTCGAGCAGCAGCACCGGACGGCCGGAGAGCAGGGCCCGGGCTATGGCGAGGCGGGCGCGTTCGCCGCCGCTGAGCCCGGTGAGCCGGGTGTCCAGCCCGTCCGGCAGGCCGGCGAGCCAGGTGCCCAGGTCGGCGGCGGCCAGCGCAGCGACGATCTCGGCGTCGGTCGCGTCCTCGCGGGCCAGGAGCAGGTTGGCACGGACGCTGCCGGCGAAGGCGTGCGGCTCGTCGTCGACCCGGGCGATCCGTGCCCGGGTCCGCTCCAGGTCGAGCCGCAGGACGTCGTCCGCGTCGTGACGGTAGCGGCCCGACTCCGGGTCCAGGTCGCGCGCCAGCACCGCCAGCAGCGTCGACTTCCCGGCGCCGTTCGGCCCGGTGAGCAGCACCCGGTCGCCCGGCGCCACGAGCAGGTCGGTGGCCAGCAGGTCCGGCTCACCAGCCCTCCCGGGCGTCCAGCGGGCGGTGACGCCCTCGGTGACCAGCGTCGGCCGGGTGGGTGCCGCGGACGGCCAGTGGCCGCCGGACCGGTCGACCACGGCGGGCTCCTGGTCGAGGACCCGCTGCAACCGTCGTCGGGCCGAGGCCGCCCGGGCCCGGGCGCCGAAGACGTCCGGCAGCGCGGTCCACGCCTCGGCCAGCGCGACCGGGGTCAGCGCGACCAGGGCCGCGACCGGACCGGACACCTCGCCCGCCCGGTACGCTGCACCTGCCAGCGTGGCCACCGTCCCCACCACCGCGGCCACGACCAGCCAGGTGCCGGCCACCGCGCCGCCGCGGCCGAGGCTGAGCCGCCGTGCTGCGCGGTCCGCCCGGTCCTGGGCCCGCCGCACCCGGTCGAGCAGCGTCTCGCGCCCCGCCTCCCCGGTCACCGCCTGCACCGCGGTGAGCTGCCCGCAGACCAGCGCCACGAGACGCCGGACCGCGCCCCGGTGGGTCACCGCGTCGTCGTGCGCCGCCTGCTCCACCGCCTGCCCCAACCGCCCGATCCCGTATGCCGCGAGGGCGCCCAGGGCGACGACCCACCCGGCCGCGGGCACCTGGGACCCGACGATGCCGGCCGCGACCGCGCTCGCCAGTGCGGTCCCGACCGCGGGCACGAAGACCCGCACCCGCTCGTCGACGACGTCGTCGAGGTCGCGCACCACCGCGGTGAGCACGTCGCCGCGACTGCGGCGTCCCAGCCGGGCCGGGGTCAGGGGGATGAGCCGGCGGTACACCTCGGTCCTGCGGTCGGCGAGCTCGGCCAGTGCGGCGTCGTGGGAGACGACCCGCTCGGCGTACCGCAGCACCGGCCGCGCGATGCCGAAGGCCCGCACCCCGACGATGGCGACGAGCAGCGTCAGCACGACGGGCCGGTAGGACGCCTGCACGATGAGCCAGCCGGACAGCGCGGTGAGGGCGACCCCCGACGCGGTGGCCAGCCCGCCCAGGACGGCACCCAGCCAGAGGCGCTGCCGCCGGGACAGCCGACGCGACCACCAGCTGTCCTCGTCCTCCGACGCCGTCAGGGGCGCCGTCGCGTCGGCGGCCCCCTCGGGCTCCGGCAAAGATCGGGCGTCGGAGGCGGCGGCAGGCGCCGGGACCTCGGTCGGGCGCTCGTCGGGCGCCGGCAGCGTCCAGTGGTGGTCGGCCACCTCGAGGAACAGCGGGTCGTGGGTGGCCACGACCACCAGCCGGCGCCGTGCCAGGTCCCGGACCACGTCGAGGACCATGCGCCGGGAGCCCGCCGCGATGTGGGCGGTGGGCTCGTCGAGGAGCACCAGCGGGGCGTCCGAGAGCACCGCCCGGGCCAGGGCCAGCCGACCCCGCTGCCCGGCGGAGAGGCCGAAGCCGTCGTCCCCGAGACGGGTCTCCAGTCCCGCACGCCCCGCCAGGACCGGCCACAGGCCGACCCGCTGCAGGGCCACGGTCATCTCCCCGTCGGTGGCGTCCGGCGCCGCCAGGGCCAGGTTCTCCCGCACCGTGCCCGGCAGCAGCAGCGGCCGCTGGGTGGCCAGGTGGGCCCTCGGGGCGACGACCCTGCCGGCGTCGGGGACGCGCAGGCCCGCGAGCAGCTCGAGCAGCGTGGTCTTGCCCGAGCCGGACGGGGCGGTCAGCACGACGAGACCCGGGCCGGGACCGGCGTTGTGGTGGACCCCGCGCAGAACCGCGTCCCGGCCCGGGTAGCTGTAGGTCACGTCCTCGACCCGCACGGCCAGGGGGGCCTCGGCCGGCCCCGTCTCCGGCGCGGGTCCGAGCTGGTCCTTGAGCCGCTCGAGGGCCTCGGCCCCGTCGGCGGCGTTGTGGAACTCGGCTCCCACGCGGCGCACCGGCCAGTACGCCTCCGGGGCGAGCAGGATCGCGGTCAGCGCCACCTGCAGCTCCATCGCCCCGTAGGCCAGCCGGAGCCCGACGCACACCGCGACCAGCGCCACCGAGATCGTGGCGAGCAGCTCCAGGGCCACCGTGCTGAGGAAGGCGGTGCGCAGCGTCCGCACCGTGGCCACCCGGTGCCGCCGCCCGACCTCGGCGACCACGCGCACCTGACGTCCGGCACGCCCGTAGGCCACCAGCGTCGGCAGCCCGCGGACCACGTCGAGGAAGTGCCCGGCCAGGTCGGTCATCGCGCGCCAGCGGCGCTGCGTCTCGTCCTGGGTGTGCCGGCCGATGAGCGCCGCGAACAGCGGGAGCAGCGGCAGGGTGAGCACGACGACGATCGCGCTCCACACGTCGACGACCGCGAGCACCAGCAGCGACAGCGCCGGCACCACCGCCCCGGCGACGAGCGCGGGGAGGTAGCGCGCGACATACGGCTCGATGGCCGAGACTCCCTCCCCGGCCGTGGTCACCGCCTCCTCCGGCTCCGGCCGGGCCCCCTCCGGCCGGCCCGCCCACCGCCGCAGCACGGCGAGCCGCACCGCCGAGGCGACCCGGTGGCCGGCCCAACCGGCGACCGACTCCTGCACCCCGGCGACCAGGCCGCGGGCGGTGAGCAGCGCCGCGGCGGCGGTGAGCGGGACGACCAGGTCACCTCCGGTGACCACCCTCGTCACCAGCCACGCCAGGCACACCGCCTGGGCCACCGCGAGGACGCCGCCGACGACCCCGGTGGCGGACAGGGCCGCCACCGGGAGCCGCGCCTGCGGCACCCGGCGGAGCAGGGCCGGCTCGAACGGGCGCATCAGCGGCCGGTGTCCCCGGAGGTGACGCGGTCGGGGGTCTCGGGCGCCGGGATGTGGTGCCCGCTGACCCGCTTGCGGAAGGTCCAGTAGGTCCACGCGGTGTAGGCGAGGACCACCGGGACGAAGATCACCGCGACCCAGGTCATGATCGTCAGCGTGTAGTCGGTCGACGAGGCGTTCGTCGTGGTCAGGCTCCAGGCCGGGTCGAGCGTGCTCGGCATGACGTCGGGGAACAGCGCGACGAACAGCGACGCCACGGCGAGGGCGATGGCGACGAAGGTGCCGGTGAACGCCCACCCCTCCGAGCCACGGTTGGCCCGGTGGAGCGCCACGAGCAGGGCCACCGCGGCCAGGCCGGCGAGCGCCCAGGACCAGGTGGTGCCGGTCTCCGCGTGGATGAGCCCGAGCCAGACCACGGCGAGCACCGCGGCGACGAGCCCGACGCGGACGCCCAGGGTGCGGGCCTCGCGGCGGATCGGGCCGTCGGTCTTGAGCGCCAGGAAGAGCGCGCCGTGGGTGACGAAGAGGCTCAGCGTCACCAGACCGCCGAGCAGCGCCGCCGGGTTGAGCAGGTCGAGGAAGCCGCCGACGTACTCCATGTCCTGGTCGATCGGCACGCCGCGGACGATGTTGGTGAACGCCACGCCCCAGAGCACCGCGGGGACGACCGAGCCCCAGAAGATGCACAGGTCCCACCGCCGGCGCCAGGTGTCGCTGTCCACCTTGCCGCGGTAGTCGAAGCCGAGGGCACGGACGATGAGGGCGACGAGGATGATGAACAGCGGCAGGTAGAAGCCGGAGAAGAGGGTGGCGTACCAGTGCGGGAACGCCGCGAAGGTCGCGCCGCCCGCGGTGAGCAGCCAGACCTCGTTGCCGTCCCAGACCGGCCCGATCGTCGAGAGCATCACCCGCTTGCGGGTCTCCCCGTCGAGGTGGTCGTCGCCGCGGCCGAGGACCGGGAACAGCGCGCCGACCCCGAAGTCGAAGCCCTCGAGGACGAAGTAGCCGATCCACAGGACGGCGATGAGGACGAACCAGATGGTGCTGAGTTCCATGGTGTCTCCTTGCCCCCGCTCAGTAGGTGAAGACGAAGGGCTGGTCGTCGGTGCGGTCCCTCGGGTCGAGGGACTCGCCGTCGTATGCCGGGGCGCCGGCCCGTCCGTAGCGCAGGACGAGGCCGAGCTCGATGACCGCGAGGACCCCGTAGAGCAGGGTGAACAGGCCCATCGTCAGGGCCACCTCGGCGGTGGTGGTCCCGGGCGAGACCCCCGTCTGGGTGGTCATCAGGCCGAAGACGAGCCACGGCTGGCGGCCCATCTCGGTGAAGATCCAGCCGAACGAGTTGGCCAGCAGCGGCAGGAACGCCACCGTCACCGCGGCCCAGAACCACCCGCGTCCGCCCATCGGCCTGCCCTTGCGCAGCGCCCACAGCACCGCGGCCGCGATGCCCATGGCCAGGAAGCCCAGGCCCATCATCAGCCGGAAGCTCCAGTAGGTCACCGGGATGATCGGCCGGTAGTCGTCGGCGGCGGTGAGCTCGGCGCCGCTGTAGGTGAGCGTGTACTCGTCCTGCAGGTTGTTGATGCCCTTGACCTCGCCCTCGAGCGAGCCGGTGGCCAGGTAGGAGAGCAGCTTGGGCACGGTGACCGCCCAGACCTCCTCGCTGCCGTCGAGGGTGCCCACCGTGATGATCGAGAACGGCGCGCCCTCGCCCTCCGGCACCGTCTCGTAGAGGCCCTCGGCGGCGGCCATCTTCATCGGCTGGACCTCGGTCATGACCTTGCCCTGGAAGTCACCGGTGACGACGGTGCCCAGGCCGCCGAGCAGCACCGCGATGGCGCCGATCGCCGCGGCCCGGCGGTACATCGGCTGCTCGTCCTGCGGGGTGGCGGTGCGCCAGACGTGCCAGAGCGCGATGGCCAGCATGAACGCCCCGCCGGTCATGATCGCCGCGGCGATGGTGTGCGGGAACGTCGCCAGCTGCACCTTGTTGGTGAGCACCGCCCAGAAGTCGACGAGCTCGGCCCGTCCGGTCTCGGGGTTGTTGACGTAGCCGACCGGGTTCTGCATGAACGAGTTGGCGGCGAGGATGAAGTAGGCCGACAGCACGGTGCCGATGTGGACCAGCCACATGCACGCGGCGTGCAGCTTCTCCGGGATCCGGCCCCACCCGAAGATCCACAGGCCCAGGAAGGTCGACTCGAGGAAGAACGCCAGCAGCGCCTCGACCGCCAGCGGCGCCCCGAAGATGTCGCCGACGAAGCGGGAGTACTCCGACCAGTTCATCCCGAACTGGAACTCCTGGACGATGCCGGTGACCAGGCCCAGGGCGAAGTTGATCGTGAAGAGCTTGCCGTAGAACTTGGTCAGCCGCAGCCACATCGGGTTGCGGGTGCGCATCCAGGCGGTCTGCAGGATCGCGACCAGCAGCGACAGGCCGATCGTGATCGGCACGAAGAGGAAGTGGTACACGGTGGTGATGCCGAACTGCCACCGTGCGAGATCGAGGGCGTCCATGCTCGCTCCAGGCTGGGGTCCGTGACTACTACACGTCGTACTACTACTCGATGTAGTAAAAATACACCCGCTCCGAGGGTGCCCGCACCACGCCTCTGCCCGGGCGCCTGGAGACGGACCCGGAGCGGCAACCGCCAGGGGCTCAGACGGAGGTGGTGACGGCCCAGGCGAGCAGCGCCCAGGGCGCCATGAGGACCAGGGCGGCCGCGGCGAGCAGCCCGGTGGCCCGCCACGGCGCCCGGTCGGCCGCGGCGGCGATGAGCCCGAGCCGCACCGAGGTCTGACCGGCGGGGGCGCCGGAGGCCAGCGAGGCGTCCGGGTGGGGCGCCCCCTGCATCGCGGCGAGCGCGTGCGCCAGCGGCACCGCGCCGGTCCGGCGCACCGCGGACCTGTCGGCGAGGGCCTCGACGAGCAGCTGGACCTCGGCCATGGCCTCGGGACTCCGGACCGGCCGGGGGACGGCGTGGTGCAGGACGCTGAAGAACTCGAGCACGAGGTCGTGGCGGGCCCGCAGGTGGGCCCGCTCGTGGGCCAGCACGGCGGCCACCTCGGCGTCGTCGAGGGAGGCGAGGGCGCCGCGGCTCAGCACCACGGTGCCGTGCAGCCCGGGCAGGCAGTATGCCGTGGGGCTGGGGTGCGGCAGGACGCGCACCGTCGCGGGGAGCTCGGTGGGCGGGTCGTCGGCGAGCACCTCGACGAGCTCGCGGTGGCGGCGGCGCAGGTCCCGCAGCCCGGTGCCGACCGTGTGACCGGACCAGAGCAGCCGGCCCAGCATGACCAGGCTCAACCCCACGGCCACGCCCGTGGCCAGCGGGTGGCTCGTCATCCGGTCCAGGGCGTCACCGGCCTCGCCCGCGGTCAGCCAGAGGACCGCGGCCGGCCCGGCGAAGAGGGCGCTGAGCACCGCCGACAGCCCCATCGACTGCCAGAGGACCAGCGCGGGGCCGGGGGACCGCCGCAGCGCGGTGACGCGGGCCATCGCCCGGGGCGCCACCCCGGCCAGGACGAGCGCCAGGCCCGCGAGCAGCAGCGCCGGGAGCACGGCACCCTCAGGTCCGGTCGGACCCGGCGGCGTGGCGCCGCTCCACCTCGGCCAGCGCCTCCCGGACGGCGGCGAGCTCGTCGGGATCGGCCTGCCCGAGGAAGTGGACGATCGCCGCGCGCCGGTCGGTGCCCAGGGTGGCCAGCGACTCCGAGATGGACTCGGCGGCGAGCTCCTCCCGGGACGCGGCGGCCCGGTAGAGCCAGGCCCGCCCCTCGCGCTCGCGGACCGCCAGCCCCTTCTTGGCGAGCCGGTCCAGCACGGTCATCACCGTCGTGTACGCCAGCCCCCGTCCCGACAGCGCCTCGTGCACGTCCCGGACGCTCCGGGGCACGGTGGCGGCCCAGAGCACGTCCATGACGGCGCGCTCCAGGTCTCCGAGATTGGTCGAACGTCCAGGCACCCTCCCAGAATACGACGCCGCGTCGTAGGTCAGGACGCCATGCCGGCGCCGCGGACCGCCGCCAGCGCGTCGGCGATGACCGCCTCGACGCCGCGGCTGTCGTCGATCACGACCCCGGCCTCGTCCGGCTGCAGCATCTCCAGGGTGTCGAACTGCGACTGGAGCAGCGAGGGCGGCATAAAGTGGTCCTTGCGGCGGCGCATCCGCTCCAGGAGCACCTCGTACGGCGCGTGCAGGTGGACGAAGAACAGCTCGGGGTAGCCCTCGCGGAGCCAGTCGCGGTAGACGCGCCGCAGCGCCGAGCAGGCGGTGACCGAGGACCGGCCCTTGGCCTCGAGCCGGGCGATCTCGGTGGCCAGGGCGCGCAGCCAGGGCTTCCGGTCGTCGTCGTCCAGCGGGATGCCGGCCGACATCTTGTCGATGTTGGCCTGGGGGTGGAAGTCGTCGCCCTCGAGCAGCTCGGCGCCGGTGGCCTCGCTGATGGCCTGGCCGACCGTGGTCTTGCCGGTGCCGGAGACGCCCATGACGACGACGTGGCGCAGCGACACTAGACCACCAGCCAGACGACGGAGGCCAGGACGAACACGGCCAGGCCCAGGGTGGTCTCCAGCACCGTCCACGTCTTCAGCGTGGTGAGGACGTCCATCCCGAAGAACCGGGAGACCAGCCAGAAGCCGCTGTCGTTGACGTGGGACAGGACGGTGGCGCCGGCGGCGATGGCGAAGACAAGACAGGCGATCTGCGGGTTGCTCAGCCCCTCCGCCGAGACCTGGGCGGAGATGAGGCCGGCGGTCGTGGTCAGCGACACCTTGGCCGACCCCTGCGCGACCCGCAGCGCGGTGGCGATGAGGAAGGCCTGCAGGATGAGGGACAGACCCATCCCGGACAGGGACTCGGTGAGGGCCTGCCCGATGCCGCTGGCCCGGAGCACGCCGCCGAACATCCCGCCCGCGCCGGTGATGAGGATGATCGAGCAGATCGGCCCGAGGGCCTCGTCGATCATGTCGCTCGCCCTCCCGATGGAGAAGCGCCCCGGCGCGAGCACGGCCAGCGTCGCGAGGACGGTGATGAGCAGCGCGATCGGCGTCTGGCCGATGAGCTGCAGGGTCTTCGCCCAGGTCGCGTCCTCGGGCACCGACCCGGCGGTGACCAGCGTGCCGACGACGGTGTTGAGGGCGATGAGGAGGAACGGCAGCAGGAGCAGCAGCAGGACCGTGGCGAAGGCCGGGGTGCTGACGTCCGTGCGCTCGCGGGTGGTGACGCCGCCCGTGCTGTCGGTCCCGGTCTCGGCCTCGGCTGCCTCGCCGGCGGGGGTGCCGTTGTTCTCCCGCCCGAACAGGACAGTGGGGATGTCGACGTGGAACCGGGCGGCCAGGAACTGGGAGACGAGGTAGCCGCCGAGGAACCAGCCGACGACGGCGATCGGCACGCCCATGAGGAGCGTGATCCCGATGTCGCCGCCCATGAGGTCCGCGGCGGCGACCGGGCCGGGGTGCGGCGGGACGACCGCGTGCATCGCCGCGAAGGACGCCGCCGTGGGCAGGGCGTACTTCAGCAGGGACCCGCCGAAGCGCCGGGCGACGGTGAAGATGATCGGCAGGAAGACGACCAGGCCCGCGTCGAAGAAGATCGGGAACCCGAAGATCAGGGCCGCCACGCCGAGGGCGAGGGGCGCCCGCTTCTCACCGAACCGGGTGATGAGCGTGTCGGCGAGCACCTGGGCGCCGCCCGTGCTCTCCAGCAGCCGCCCGATCATGACGCCGAAGGCGACGAGGAGCGCCACCGACCCCAGGGTCCCGCTGAAGCCGCTCATCAGCGCGGTGGGGACGTCACCGATCGGGATGCCCGCGGCGACCGCGGTGAGCAGGCTGACGAGGACGAGCGCCACGAACGCGTGGAGCTTGACCTTCATGATGAGGAACAGCAGCAGCGCCACGGCGACCGCGGCGATCAGCAACAGGACCCCGGCGCCGTAGGACCGGTTCGATCGCTTCCACCGGATTCACCCCAATCCCGGGAGCCGTCTCCCGTCACCGCCACCGTAGGGCCGTACCGGCGGTTGCGTCACCCGGTGCGGCTGCGCGGCGCGCCAGGTGGAAGTACGGGTCTCAGTCCGGGTAGCCGTCCGGGTTGGCCTGCTGCCAGCGCCAGGTGTCGGCGCACATCTCGTCGACCGTGCGGGTGGCCACCCAGCCGAGCTCCTCCCGGGCCAGCGACGGGTCGGCATACGAGGCGGCGATGTCCCCGGGCCGGCGGCCGACGACGGTGTAGGGGATGGTCCGGCCGCTGGCCCGCTCGAAGGCGCGGACCAGCTCCAGCACGCTGGTGCCGCGGCCGGTGCCGAGGTTCCAGGTGGACACAGGACGCTCGTGGCTGGTGATCCACTCCAGGGCGGCGACGTGGCCGGCGGCCAGGTCCTCGACGTGGATGTAGTCGCGCACCCCGGTCCCGTCGGGCGTCGGGTAGTCGTCGCCGAAGACGCTGAGCCGCTCGCGGCGGCCCACCGCCACCTGCGCGATGTAGGGCATGAGGTTGTTGGGGATGCCCGCCGGGTCCTCGCCGATGCGGCCCGAGGGGTGGGCGCCGACCGGGTTGAAGTAGCGCAGCAGGGCCACCCGCCAGCTCGGGTCGGCGACGGTGACGTCGCGCAGGATCTGCTCGATCATCACCTTGGTCCACCCGTAGGGGTTGGTCGCCGAGGTGGGCAGGTCCTCGGTCATCGGCACCGGGGCGTCCGGGCCGTAGACGGTCGCCGAGGAGGAGAACACGATGGCGCGGACGCCGGCGCGCTGCATCGAGCGGAGCAGGGCGATCGAGCCGCCGACGTTGTTGCGGTAGTACTCCAGCGGCTTCTCCACCGACTCGCCGACCGCCTTGGAGCCGGCGAAGTGCACCACGGCGTCCACCGGCCGGTCGGTCAGCACCGCGTCGAGCCGGTCCTCGTCGGCCAGGTCGAGGACGTGCACCGGGACGGGGCGGCCGGACAGCTCCTCGAGGCGGTCGATCACAGCCGGCTTGGCGTTGCTGAAGTCGTCGACGATCTGGACCTCGTGGCCGGCGTCGAGGAGCTGGAGGACCGTGTGGGAGCCGATGTAACCGGCCCCGCCGGTGACGAGGACGCGCATGGGGCCCCAGTATGCCGCCCGCTCACCGGACCTCCCGCCGGACGTTTGTCATAGGCCTATTGTTCTAGTCATAATAGAACTATGTTGTGGCAGGTCGACCCCTCCGCCGACGCCCCGCTCTACGAGCAGCTGGCGGCCTCGGTGCGTGCCGAGATGGCGGCGGGCCGGCTGGCCCGGGGTGAGCGGCTCCCCTCCGCCAAGGAGGTCGCCGCGGCCCTGGACGTGAACCTGCACACGGTGTTGCGGGCCTACCAGCTGCTGCGGGACGAGGGCCTCATCGAGCTGCGCCGGGGTCGCGGCGCCGTCGTCGTCGCCGAGCGTCCCCCGGAACAGGCGCGGCTCACCGAGCTGCTGACCGAGCTGCGGTACGAGGCGCGACGCCTCGGCCTGACCGACCACGACCTCGCCACCCTGATCCTCGAAGGAAGGACCCCGTGAACCGCACCCCCGCCCCCGTCGCCACTGCCCCGGTGACCGACCCCCGGCCCGCACGGGCCACCCGCCTCGCGCTGGCGCTGGCCGTCCTGCTGGCCGCGGTCGGCACCGTCCTCATGGTGCTGCGCCGTGACGCGTTGCCGGACCCGCTGGCCGTCCACTGGGGACCGGAGGGTGCCGACGGGTTCCTCTCCTGGAGCGGGGCCACCACCATGGGTGCCGTCCTGGTCCTCGGCATCCCGCTCCTGCTCGTGGGCGTCTCGCTCCTGCTCGACCGGAGTGCCCGCCACCTGCTCGCAGGCACCGCCGGCGGCCTCGCGGTGGTGCTCGCCGCGCTCACCTACGGCGCCTTCCTCGGCCAGCAGGGCAGTGCCGAGCACGCGCCCTCGCCCGGCCCGGCGCTGCTGGTCGGCTCGGTGCTGGGGCTCGTGGTCGGCCTGGGCCTGGTCCGGCTGGGCACCCCGGCGCCCGCCCCGCTGCCGGAGCACCCGGCCGCCCCGCCCGCCGACGCCCCCCGCCTCGCGGTCCCCGAGGGAACCCTCCTGGCCTGGGTGGGCCGCCTGCCCCGCACCGGGGTCCTCCCCCTGGTGCTGCTCGTCGCGGGCGTGGCCCCCACGGCATACCTGGCCTGGACCCTCGAGCCCTACCTCTGGCTGGTCCCCGCGGCCCTCGGGCTGCTGTCGGGGGTGCTGCTGTCGGCCACGGTGAGCGTCGACCGGCGCGGCCTGCTGGTGCGCTCGCTCGGGGTGGTGACCCTCGTGCACGTCCCGCTGGAGCGGGTGGCCCGGGCCGACGCCACGACCGTGCGCCCGCTGCGGGAGTTCGGTGGCGTGGGCTGGCGGGTCGCTCCCGACGGCACCCGGGCTCTGGTCATGGGCTCGGGACCGGCGGTGCGGATCAGTCGGCACGGTGAGCCCGACCTCGTCGTCGGGGTGTCCGACGCCGAGCGCGTGGCGGCCACCCTCAACACCCTGGTCGACCGGGCCGTCGCCGCCCGCTGACCGCGAGCACGCCCGGGTGCCGGGTCAGCCCTGCTGGCCGAGCGCCCGGGCCAGCTCGTCGAGGAAGTCGTCGACCTCGCGCTCGTCGTACCCGCCGTAGGCCGGCTCGAAGCGGGCGCCGGCGATGCTGGGCATCGGTCTCCCGCCCTGGATCGCCGCGGTGACCTCGGCGAGGAAGGCGTCCACGTCCTGGGTGCGGTAGCCCCGGCGCACCCGGTGCACGGTGAGCCGGGGGCCGTCCCCGGGTGTCGAGATGCAGCGAAGACTGCACGACGGTCAGCACCGAACCTTGCACGATCGAGGGCGCATCCGATGGTTGTGTAGATTGGGCGACTCGCTGTATGCGGCATGACCGGATGCCACTCCCAAGC
>Ga0310839_100102_pt1 | contig 100672 bp, 93 predicted proteins | sample SM_ome_7_FD_201305 | JGI IMG/M metagenome (GOLD analysis project Ga0310839, IMG submission 201305) | Sorghum-adapted microbial communities enriched on stacked mutant (SM) sorghum from Joint BioEnergy Institute, Emeryville, California... ...
GACTGGTACAACCACGCACGCCTGCACTCTGCCTGCGGGTGGCTGCCTCCGGCAGAGTACGAGAGAGACCACCTTCAAGCTCTTCAGACCCAATAACCACCGCCTCCAAGAAACCCGGGGCGGTTCATCGTGTGGTCTGAACGGCCGCTGGTGAGGCTGGGTGGGTGCGTGCCCGGCGTGGCGGGTCTGCCGTCTTGCGGGGTCGGGTGTCGGCGTGTTCCGCGTTCGGGAGCGGCCTGGTCGGCGACCTGGACGGAACGCGCGCTGGAGCGGCCGTTTGATCCGGCTCGCTTCGTGAAGGGCGCGCCGGTCGGCTCCGTGGCGAGCGAGCCGGATGAAACGCGCACTGGATCGACCGTTTCGTCCGCCTCGCCCGGCGAGGCGCGTCCAGGCCGACCCCGCGGGAAGCGAACCGGATGAACCGCGCGCTGGACCGGCCGTTTCGTCCGGCTCGTCCGGCGAGGCGCGTCCAGGCCGACCCTGCGGGGCGCGAGCCGGATGAAACGCGCGCTCGATCGACCGTTTCGTCCGGCTCGCCCGGCGAGGCGCGTCCAGGCCGGCCCCGCGGAGAGCGAACCGGATGAAACGCGCGCTCGATCGACCGTTTCGTCCGCCTCGCCCGGCGAGGCGCGTCCAGACCGGCCCCGCGGGAAACGAACCGGATGAAACGCGCGCTCGATCGACCGTTTCGTCCGCCTCGCTCGCCGCGGGCGGGTCGGGCCCGAGCGCGCGGCCGGGGCGCGGGGCGCGAGGCCACGCGGGTACACACCCACCGGGCCGATCCGAGCGGGGACGCGCCAGCGCCACGCGGGTGTGTCGACTCATCACGGTCATCCCGGAACAAGACGACACACCCACCCGGTGCTCGGCCGGGTGTGTCGACTCATGACGGCTATGTCGAAACAAGTCGACACACCCGACCGCAAGTGGCGCGCCGCCGCTCACCCCGCCGGCCCGGCCGCCCCGAGCCGCGCACGGATCCGGGCCGGCCTCCCGGTAGGCGGGGTCAACGGCCGGGGTCAGACCCCGGCCGGCCGCGAGCCAAGAGTGCGGGCCAGAGTGAGCGCACCCCGAACCCGCTCCCACACCGCCTCACCAGCAGCCGTTCAGACCACACCAAGCCCGCCACCACCGAACCCCGCGCGGAGCGAGCCAGACCGCCGACCCCGCCCGGGCACGGACCACCCGCCGCAGGCAACGACAACCGCCCACGACCACCGGCCCAGACACAGCCCCCGCCGCGGGCAGCCACACCCCCGAGCCCGCACCCGCTCAGCCGGCCAGCAGCGCGTCGAGCTCGGCGACCTGCCGGCGCAGCCCGCCGCAGACCTGCTCACACAGCGCGAAGACGCCCTCGTCCGCGATCTCGTAGACCGAGTACGTCCCGCGCTTGGAGCGGCTGACGATGCCCGCACCGAGCAGGACGCCGAGGTGCTTGGAGACGTTCTGCTGGGACGCGCCGGTGCGCTCGCGCAGCTCGCCGACGGTCGCCGGCCCCTCGCGGAGCTGGTCGAGCAGCCGGATCCGGGTCGGGTCGGCGAGGACGCGGAAGCGCTGGGCGATGAGCTCGGCCAGCGGCTCGGGCACGGGGTGTGGGATCGGTGCGGGCACCGGCGCGCACTATACCGCATCCAATCGTCCACAACTTTGTAGTTGTGCAGTTGTTATGCTCCGCCGCCATGCCGCCCACACGCCTCGGACCGCTCGGCCGTCTCGGCCGCTGGACCGCCACCCACATCCGCGCCGTCGTGCTCGTCTGGATCGTCCTCGCCGCCGGGCTCGGCGCCGTCGCGCCGAAGGTCGAGCACGCGCTGTCGGGCGCCGGCTGGGAGGCGACCGGCTCGGAGTCGGTCGAGGCGCGCGAGCTGATCGACCGCAGCTTCGACGGGCTCGGCTCGTACGGCCTGATGGTCGTCGTCCACGCCGAGGACCCGGCGGTGACGGCGGACGAGCCCGCGTTCCGGGCCGCGGTCGCCGGAGTCGAGCGGACGCTGCGCGCCTCCGGCGGGGTGAGCACCGTCGTCCCGCCACAGCCCGGCGCGACGATCTCGCGCGACGGCCGCACCGCGGTCGTCCAGGCGGGCGCGGCGAAGGACGACGACGCGATGGTGCGCGCCGCCGACGAACTGAAGGAGGACCTCGAGGCGCTCGGATCGGGCGGGGTCGAGGTGGGCCTCACCGGCGCGCCGGGGATGTGGTCGGACTTCAACGCCGCCAACAAGGAGGCGATGCTGCGGTCCGAGCTCATCTCCTGGCCGGTGACGCTCGCGATCCTCGTGCTCGCGTTCGGCTCGCTCGTCGCCGCCGGCCTGCCGCTCATGCTGACGATCGTCGGGCTCGTCGCCGCCGCCGGGTCGCTCTACCTCGGCACGCAGCTCGCGGACATCTCGATCTGGGCGATGAACTTCGCGCTGATGTTCGCGCTCGCGCTCGGCATCGACTACGCGCTGTTCGTCGTCCACCGCTTCCGCGGCGCGTTCTTCGGCTCGCGGCTCGGCGCGGTCGACGCGGTCGCCGTCACGATGGACACCGCCGGCAAGGCGGTCCTGTTCAGCGGCGTCACCGTGCTCATCTCGCTGAGCGCCGTGCTGCTCGTCCCCAGCCCCGCGTTCCGCTCGATGGCGGTCGGGATCATGCTGAGCGTCGTCTTCGTCCTCGCCGCGACGCTGACGCTCCTGCCCGCGGTGCTCGCCAAGCTCGGCCCGGCGGTCGACCGCCTCGCGCTGCGGTGGGCCCACGCCGGCGAGCACCGCTCCCCGCGGTTCGCCGCCTGGGGCGAGCGGCTCTGGCGCCGCCCCCTCCCCTACGGGCTGGCCGCGATCGCCGTCCTCGCCGTGCTCGCCCTCGGCGTCCTGCGCCTCGACACCGGCATGCCCTCGATCAAGGTCGTCCCCGAGGGCGACGGCTCACGCCAGGGCTACGCGCAGGTCCAGCAGGCGTTCGGCCCGGGCGCGACCGGGCCGCTGCAGCTCGTCGCGCCGGCCTCGCAGGCCGAGCGCGCGAGCGCGGTCGCCGCGGCCGACCCGGGCATCGCGCAGGTGCCGGCGCCGCAGACCGCCGCCGACGGCCGGGCGCTCGTCGCCGCGATCCCGCGCACCGACCCGTCCGACCCGGCGACCGGCGCCACCGTCGACCGCCTGCGCGCCGCGCTGCCGGGCGGCGTGCTCGTCGGCGGCGCCGCGGCCGAGAACCACGACCTCGAGCAGGCGCTCGGCGCGAAGACCGGGCCGGTGATCGCGGTCGTGCTCGCGCTCGGGTTCGTGCTGCTGCTCGTCGCCCTCCAGGCGCCGGTCATCGCCGCGGTCGGCGTCGTGACGAACCTGCTGGCGACCGGCGCGGCGTTCGGCGTCGCGCGGTGGATCTTCCAGGACGGCAACCTCGCCGGGCTGCTCGGCTTCGAGCCGCAGGGCTTCCTGAACGCCTGGGGCCCGGTGTTCTTCTTCGCGATGATCTTCGCGATCTCGATGGACTACACGGTGTTCCTGCTGTCCAGCGCCAAGGAGCACTGGGATCGCACGCAGGACCCGAAGGATGCGATGGTGGGCGGTATGGCGCACTCGGGCCGCGTGATCCTCGCCGCCGCCGCGGTCATGGTGGCCGTGTTCTTCACGTTCGCGCTGTCCGGGCCGATCCCGCCGAAGGAGATGGGCGTGATCCTCGGCGTCGCGGTCCTCCTGGACGCGGCGCTCGTGCGGCTGCTGCTCGTGCCGGTCGCGCTGCGGCTCCTCGGCCGGTGGGCGTGGTGGCTGCCCCGCCCGCTCGGCCGTGTGCTTCCCGTCGTCCGATTCGGGCACGCCTAGGAGAAGAGAGAGGAGCAGAGACTTGATCTTCCGCCAGATCACCCACGACGACCTCGGGTGCGCGTCGTATCTCGTCGGCGACGAGGACGCGGGCGTCGCCGCGGTCGTCGACCCGAAGCTCGACATCGAGGAGTACCTCGCGCTCGCGCGCTACATGGGCGTCTCGATCGAGCACGTGCTCGAGACCCACAACCACGCCGACCACGTCTCCGGCCACGGCCGGCTCGTGGCGGCGACCGGCGCGACCGTCCACATCCACCGCGCCGCCGAGCCCGACTACGAGCACGAGCCGTTCGACGACGGCTGGGAGCTCGAGCTCGGCCGCGTCCGGGTGCGCGCGCTGCACACCCCCGGCCACCGGCCCGAGCACACGGCGTTCGCGCTCATCGACACCGGGCGCGGGCCCGAGCCCTGGGCGGTCCTCACCGGCGACACGCTCTTCGTCGGCGACATCGCCCGCCCGGACCTCGCGGTCGACAAGGAGGAGGGCGCGCGCGGGATGTTCCGCTCGCTGCACGACAAGCTCCTCACGCTCCCGCGCGAGTGCGAGGTCTGGCCCGGGCACCTCGGCGGCTCGCTGTGCGGCGGCCCGGGGATGGACATGAAGGTCTCCTCGACGATCGGCTACGAGCTCGACCACAACGACCTGCTCGCCGAGACCGACGAGACGCGGTTCGTCGAGCGCGCGATCGCCTCGCTCGCGCCGCAGCCGCCGAACTTCCAGGGGATCGTGGCGCTCAACCGCGGCCCGCTCCTGCGCGAGGGGATCGAGATCCACCCGCTCACGCCGCGCCAGGTGCAGCAGAAGATCGACGAGGGCGCGCTCGTCGTGGACGTCCGCACCGACCTGCAGTTCGACGAGGCGCACATCCCCGGCGCGATCTGCAACCCGGCCGTGCGGGCCGGGTTCGGCACGAAGCTCGCCTGGGTCGCCGACCGCGACCAGGAGATCGTGTTCGCCGGGCGCGACGACGACGACGCGGTGCGCGCCGCGCACCTGGCGGGCTCGGTCGGCGTCACGAACCTCGCGGGCTACCTGGCGGGCGGGATGACGAGCTGGCGCGAGGAGCGCCGGCCGGTCGAGTCGGTCGAGCGGATCGACGTCGAGGGGCTGCACGAGCGCGCCGGCGAGGTGCAGATCCTCGACGTCCGCGAGCGCGGCGAATGGGACGACGGCCACATCCCCGGCGCCGTCCACACCCCCTACCACGACATCCGCGCGATCCCCGGCGGGATCGACCCCGCGCGCCCGGTCGCGGTCATCTGCGCGTCCGGGCAGCGCAGCGCGGTCGCCGCGTCGCTGCTGCTGCGCCACGGCGCAGAGCGCGTGATCCACGTCACCGGCGGCGGCGTCGGCACCTGGCGCGAGCGCGGCTGGCCGGTCGAGACGCCGCGGGCGCCGGCGGGCGCGCGCTGAGCGTGGTCGCCGCCGCCATCCCGCTCGGGCTGCTCGTCGGCCTGTCCGTCGGCATGCTCGGGGGCGGCGGCTCGGTGCTCGCCGTCCCGATCCTCGTCTACCTGCTCGGCCAGGACGTCGACCAGGCCACGACGAGCTCGCTGGTCGTCGTCACGGCCGGCGCGCTGGCCGGCAGCCTCGGCCACCACCGTGAGGGACGCGTGTGCTGGCACCACGCCGGGGCGTTCACCGCCGCGGCCGTCCCCGGCATTGTGGCGGGCACCGCCGCGGGCGACGCGGTCGGCGGCAGCCTGCTCATCGGGACGTTCGCGCTCGTCATGCTCGTGGCGGCCGCCTTCACGTGGCGCCGCGCGGGCGCCGACCAGCCGGTCGACACCGGGCCCGCGCCCGGGCGGACCTGCCCGCCGATCGACCTCGCCCGCGACGTCCCGGCGGGCGCGGCGATCGGGTTCGTGACCGGGTTCTTCGGGGTCGGCGGCGGCTTCCTCATCGTCCCGATGCTCGCGATCGCGCTCGCGTTCACGATGCGGACGGCGATCGGCACGTCGCTGGCGATCATCACCGCGACCGCGCTGCTCGGCGTCGTCGCCCACCTCGTCGCCGGGCGTACGATGGACGGCGGCGTCACGATCGCGATGACCGCGGGCTGCGTCGCGGGCGCGCTGGCCGGCGCCATGCTCGCCGGCCGGGTGCCGCAGCGCACGCTCGGGCGCGGGTTCGCGCTCATGGTCACCGCGGTGGCGGCCTACCTGCTCGTCTCCGCGACCGTGCTCGGCGGCCCGCCCGGCTCCTGAGCGGCCGGCCGGCGGAGCGGGGCGGGGCTCAGGCCGGCTCGTCGCCGACCGCGCGCAGGTGCGGGCGACCGGGAGCGCCGGTGGCCGCGAGCGCCGAGCGCGGCAGGACGACGAGCGGCACGGGCGCGTCGCGCATGAGCCGCCGCGTGACGCTCCCGAGGACGAGCTGCCCGAGCGGCCCGTGCCCGCGCGAGCCCGCCACGAGCAGGTCGGCGCCGGCCGCCGCGTCGGCGAGCGCCCGCGCGACCGGGCCGCGGAGCGTCACGGCGGTCGGCCCGACCCCGTCCGGCACCCGGTCGACGACCTCGTCGAGCTGCTCGGGGCCGATCGCGTCCGGCTCGTCGCCGAGCACGGTGAGGAGCACGACCTCGCCGCCGCCCGCGAACGCCAGGCGCGTCGCCCACTCGAGCGCCGCGCGGCTCTCGTCGCGCCCGTCGAACGCGACCGCGACGCGCCGCAGCGGACCGCGGGCGCGCTCGTAGTCGCGCGGCGCGACGGCGACCGCACAGGGCGCGCCGTGCACGACGCGGTCCCCCGTGCCGCCGAGCACGGTCCGGCCGACCGGGCCCCTGTGGGCGGAGCCGAGCACGAGGACCTCGGCGCGCTCCTCTGCCGCCGCCGCGCGGAGCGCCACCGCCGCCGGCCCGGCGACGAGGCGGGTCCGCGCACGAGGTGCGCCGAGCCACCGGCGGGCGCCCTCGACGATCGCCCGGGCGCCCTCGCCGCGGCGGCGTCCGTAGGCGTGCACGAGCGTGATCCGCGCCCGCTCGGCCCGGGCGAGCGCAGCGGCGAGCATGAGTGCCGCCGGCTCCTGCGGCCCGCCGTCGACGCCAACGAGGATCCGCATGCCCGGGACCGTATGCCATCCACGATCAGTAGACGACCGCAGATCGAACGGATGCCGCCTACGGATGGCGGCGGCGCCCGTCAGCCGTACCGTGCAGGCATGCCCACCACCGTCATCCTCGCCGACGATCACGTCGTCGTACGGCGAGGCCTGCATCTGCTCCTCGACGGTGAGGACGATCTCGAGGTCGTCGGGGAGGCGGGAGACGTGTCCGAAGCGCTCGACCAGGTGTCCGAGCTGCGTCCCGACGTCCTCGTCCTCGACCTCAACATGCCCGGCGAGCCGAGCCTGCCGGCGATCCCGAGGTTCCGCCGCGCCGCGCCCCGGACCGGCATCGTGATCCTGACCATGCAGAGCGACCCGGCGTTCGCCCGCGAGGCGCTCCGCGCCGGCGCGCAGGCGTACGTGCTCAAGGAGGCCGCCGACGACGAGCTCGTCGAGGCGATCCGCTCGGTCGCGCGCGGCGAGACGTACCTGAACCCGCACCTCGGCGCCCAGCTCGCCGCCGACCGCGCCGGGCGCGACCACGCGCCCGACGACCTGAGCGACCGCGAGGTCGAGGTCCTGCGGCTCATCGCCCTGGGGCACACGAACAGCGAGATCGCCGAGCTGCTGACCCTCAGCACCCGCACGGTCGAGTCGCACCGCGCCCACATCCAGCGCAAGCTCGGGCGCAGCTCGCGCGCCGAGCTCGTCCGCTACGCGCTGGACCGCCGGCTCATCCAGCCGGCGGTGCACTGAGACCTCCGGGACAGGCGTCCAGGGCCGCGGTCGGACAGCCGTCTGTCGCTCCCAACCTTGCGCCGAGGCGCACTAGGCTTGGGCCGCATCGGGTCGCACCGGCCCGGCCCGTATGGAACTTCAACGACTCGAGCGACTCCTGCAGGTTGGCCGCTCGCTGGTGGCCGAGCTCGACCTCGAGGTCCTCCTCGAGCAGGTCCTCGATGCCGCGCGCGAGATCACCGGGGCGCGGTACGCGGCGCTCGGGATCCTCGACGACCGCCGCACCGGCCTCGAGCGCTTCGTCACCTCCGGCATCGACCCCGCGGCGCACGCGGCGATCGGCGACCTGCCGCGCGGCCGCGGCGTGCTCGGCGTGCTCATCGACGACCCGCGCCCGCTGCGGCTCCCGGACGTCTCCGCGCACCCGCAGTCGTACGGCTTTCCGCTCAACCACCCGCGGATGCGCACGTTCCTCGGCGTCCCGGTCGTCGTGCGCGGGTCGGCGTGGGGCAACCTCTACCTCACCGAGAAGGAGGACGGCGAGTTCACCCAGGAGGACGAGGACGCCGTGGTCGTCCTCGCCGACTGGGCGTCGATCGCGATCTCCAACGCGCGCCTGTACCGCGACGTCGCCGCCAGGCGCGACGAGCTCGAGCGGGCGGTCCGGGGCCTGGAGACGACCACCGAGATCGCCCGGGCGCTCGGCGGCGAGACCGAGCTCGACCGCATCCTCGAGCTCGTCACCAAGCGCGCCCGCGCGCTGGTCTGCGCGCGCTCGGCGATCATCTCGCTCGCGCAGGGCTCGGAGATGGTCGTCGCCCACGCCGCCGGCGAGTTCGACGACGAGATCATCGGCTACTCGGTCCCGATCGAGGACTCGGTCACCGGGTACGTGCTCCGCTCGCGGCGGCCCGAGCGCCTGGCCGACGCCCGCGCGCGGGTCAAGTTCCGGCTCGCCGAGCTCACCCGCGCGCACACCGGGCTCATCGTCCCGCTCGTCTTCCGCGACCGCGCCCTCGGCGTCCTGGCGGCGTTCGACCGGCTCGGCGACGATCCCGAGTTCCAGGCCGAGGACGAGCGCCTGCTGCAGGCGTTCGCGGCGAGCGCGGCGACCGCGGTCGCAACCGCCCAGACCGTCGCCCGCGACGCGCTGCGGGCGGCGCTGCGCGCCTCCGACGAGGAGCGCCGCCGCTGGGCGCGCGAGCTGCACGACCAGACCCTCCAGGACCTCGGCGCGCTGCGCGTGTTCCTGTCGACGGCGCGGCGCAGCAACGACGTCGAGCAGCTCCAGGACGCGATGAGCCACGCCGTCGACGAGCTGCAGCGCGGGATCGCCGACCTGCGCGCGCTCATCACCGAGCTGCGGCCGGCCGCGCTCGACGAGCTGGGGCTCGCGCCGGCGCTCGACGGGCTCGTCGAGCGCATGCGGGGCCGGACCGACATCGAGATCTCCCTCGACGTCGCGCTCGCCGGCGGCCCGGACGACCGCCTGCATCCCGACGTCGAGGCGACCGCGTTCCGGATCGTCCAGGAGGCGCTGACGAACGTGCTCAAGCACGGCGAGGGCGCCACGCGCGTGACCGTCGAGGTGCTCGAGCGCCGCGGCGAGCTGGCGATCGCGGTGACCGACGACGGCCCGGGCTTCCACGTCGACGAGGAGACGAGCGGCTTCGGGCTGCTCGGGATGCGCGAGCGCATCAGCCTCGTCGGCGGGAGCGTCGAGATCACCTCGTCGCCGGGCGAGGGGACGATGGTCTCGGCCCGGCTGCCCGCCCGGCGCGCGGCGCCGCCGGCCGGCGAGCCGGCGGACGAGCCGCCGACGGCCGCGACCGGGTAGCGCGAGGCGCCCGCGCCGGTGACCGCGTGCCGTCGCTACGGAGCGCGATCCGTGGCGACTACGGTCGAGCGGGACGGCCTCTCGCGGCAAGATCGGTGGACAGAGCAGAACGAGGAGCTCCCTGATGTCCGCCACCCAGCACGCGCTGACGCCGCAAGGGCCGTCGATCGTCGTCGGCTACGACGGGTCGCCCGAGTCCCGCGCCGCGCTCAGCGCCGCCGCCCACGCCGCCGGCCCGCAGGGCTGCGTCCACATCGTCACCTGCTACGACGAGCCGCCGTCGTGGCGGGGCGACAAGGAGCGCGACGAGGCGCTCGCCGAGGCGCAGGCGGAGGCCCGCGCGCGGCTGGAGGCGCTCGACCGCGACCCGGTGCCGGGCCTGTTCGTGACGCAGTTCGACGGCGTGCTCATGCCCGGCCCGCCCGCCGAGGCGATCCTGCGCGTCGCCGAGGTCCGCGACGCCGACGAGATCGTCCTCGGGTCGCGGGGGCTCGGCCGCGCCCGCGCGCTGCTGGGCAGCGTCTCGCACGACGTGCTGCACCGCGCCGACCGCCCGGTGCGGATCATCACCGCCAAGGCGGCCGAGCGGCTCGCCGAGCACGTCTCGCCCGAGCGCATCGCCGCGGCGGGCGCCGAGCACCGCGTCGCCGACCGCATCGTGACGAGCTGACCGGCACCCGGAGACGTCGCTTCTGAACGTCCGGGTTCGAGGCCCTGGCCTGCGGGTACACCGCCGACGAGCGCCGGGGACAGCGCTCCTCCTCCAGAAGGGGGTCCGCCGACAGGGCGGGCCCCTCTCCCTCCAACCTCCCGGGGGTCACCATGGCGAAGAATCACGGGCCGACCGTCAAGAGCGACAAGCAGTACGAGGCCCTCCGCGACCAGGGCGCCTCCAAGGAGAAGGCCGCGCGGATCGCGAACGCGAACGCGGGCGGCGGTGGCGGTCAGAACCCCGCCAGCAAGCGCGGCGGCAAGGCCGGCGCCTACGAGGACCGCACGAAGGAGGACCTGCTGCGCCAGGCGCGCAAGGTCGGCATCGAGGGCCGCTCGAAGATGACGAAGTCCGAGCTCGCGAGCGCCCTGCGCAACCACTGAGCCGGGCCCGGCGGCGGCGCGGGTCAGCGCGCGGCGCGCTTGGCCTCGTAGAGCCGCAGGTCGGCGCGCTCCAGGCACGCCTCGAGCGGCTCGCCCGGGCTCCACTGCGTGACGCCGACCGACCACGGGACCGCGTGCGCCTCCTGCAGCCGGCGCAGCACCAGCGGGACCTCGTCCTCGCGCGTCCCGGGCAGCAGCAGGACGAACTCGTCGCCGCCGGTCCGCGCCAGCACGTCCTCGGCGCGCAGCGTCTGGCGCCACGCGGCGGTCGCGCCGGTGAGCAGCCGGTCCCCGGCCGCGTGCCCGCCGGTGTCGTTGACCTGTTTGAAGTCGTCGAGGTCGAGCACCGCGATCGACAGCGCGTCGTCGCGGCGCCGGGTCCGGGCGCACACGCGCTCGGCCGCGGCCTGCAGGCCCTCACGGTTCAGCACGCCGGTCAAGGGGTCGGTACGCATGCGGCGGCGCATGCCGGCGCTGACCGCGCCGAGCACGACCGCGAGCATGAGCGTCGAGAGGCTCAGCACCGCCCAGCCGGTGAACATGCCCGACTCGAGGTCGGCGACGAGCAGCCCGGCGCCGTACACCGCGGCCTCGAAGAGCGCGAACGGCGCCGCGATCCGCGGGAAGAACGCCGCGACGTAGACGGCGAGCCACACGAAGGCGATCCCGTCGCCCATCGCGCCGGCGGTCGTGTGCGAGGCCGCGACCAGCACGCCGTTGAGCAGCGCCGCGACCGCGGCCTGACCGGCCAGGGCGGCGGGCGGGAGCCGGTCGCCGGCGGCGAGCGTCAGCGTCGTCATCGCGAGCGCGGTCGCGAACATCACCCAGCCGAGGCCGACGGGCGCCTGGTCGCTCATCGGGAACAGGACGGCGACGAGGAGGATCACGGCGGCGCCGAGCAGCAACCCGCCGAGCGCGAGCACGTCCGGCCGGCGTCGCAGCGCGACGCGTCGTCCCGGCAGCGGCTGCACCCCTGCGAAGCCCATCACGCCCTCTATCGGCAGATCGGCCGATGGCCTTTGACCGTGTCCAGGGCCCCTGCGACGGCGCCGCACGGTGGGCGCCGCGTTGCACGGGACAGGGAAGGTGCCGCGCGGCCGACACGGAAAAGAGGCCCTGCGGGCGGACGCAGGCAAGGACGGCTGACGACGTTGCGCACGCACGACCCCGACGAACGACCCGAGACGAGCGGCATGACCACCCGCCTCGTGCTCCTGTACGTCGAGCGCGAGGCGGGGCCCGACGCGGTCGACGAGATCCTCGAGCGGATCGGCCGGGCGGGCGAGCGCGACCGGCTGCTCGACGAGGACGCGTGGTTCTCGTGGCAGACGAAGATCGACCTCTTCCAGGCCACGACCGAGGTCCTCGGCGACCGCCACGCGATGCGGCAGATCGGGCAGACGATCCTCGAGCTCGAGGTCAGCCCGGCGATGAAGCTCGCGCTCAAGGCCCTCGGCTCCCCCGCGATGGTCTACCGCAACGTCGTCCGCGCGAACGCCCGGTTCTGCCGCTCGCACGAGATGACGCTCGTCTCCGAGGACGCCGGCCGCGCGGAGATCGAGTTCGCGTCCCTGGCCGACGGCCGCGCGCACCGCCTCGAGTGCGACTACGTCGCCGGCCTGCTCTCCTCGGTGCCCGAGCTGTTCGGGCGCGAGCCGGCCGACGTCGACCATCGCCGGTGCGTCGCCGACGGCGCCGACGTGTGCCGCTTCTCGGTCGCCTGGGACCTCGCGCCCGGCCGTGCCCGCCGCGCGATCAGCCGGTTCGCCGCGGCGATCACCGGCCACCGGCGCCGCGAGCGCCACCTCGAGATGCAGCTCGCGCACCTGGGCGACGCGACCGAGCGGCTGGCCGGGTCGCTGCAGGACGTCGTCAGCGAGCTGCGCGTCGAGGACGTGCTCGCCAAGATCACCGCCAACGCCCGCGCGGCGGTCGGCGGCAGCGACTTCGCCCTGCTGCTCGACGGACCCGACGGGCTGCGGGTGCAGAGCTCGTCGGAGGGGGTCGACGCGGCGACGCTCGACGCGCTCGAGCGCTGGGCGGTCAAGCGGCCGTACCTGCTGCGCTCCCCGCAGCTCATCGACGACCTGGCCGAGGTCGGCGGCGTCCCCGCCGAGATCGGCATGCATTCGGTGTGCGCCGCGCCGCTCGTGGCGCGCGGCGAGCCGATCGGGCTGCTCGTCGCACTGTCCGGCCGCCCACGGGTGTTCCTGCCCCGTGACCTGGCGGTCCTCGAGGCCTACGCGGCGCAGACGGCGATCGCGGTGACCAACGCGCGGCTGTACGAGGCGCAGGCGGCGCTCGCGACCCGCGACCCGCTCACCGGGCTGCTGAACCACCGCGCGTTCCACGAGGAGCTCGACCGGGCGCTGGAGGAGGGCGACCCGGCGGTCGTCCTGCTCGACCTCGACGGCTTCAAGCAGGTCAACGACACCGACGGGCACGCGGCCGGCGACGAGCTGCTGCGGGCGGTGGCGCGGGCGCTGCGCGGCTCGTGCCGCGCGGACGACCTCGTGTGCCGCCTGGGCGGCGACGAGTTCGCGGTCCTGCTCCCCCATGCCGACCCGCTGACCGCGCGCGCCGTCGCCCGGCGCGTCGCGGAGGCCGTCGACGGGGCCGACCCGCGGACGCGCGCGTCCTACGGGCTCGCGACGACGCCGGCCGACGGGACGACGAAGGAGGCGCTGCTCGTCGCCGCCGACGAGCGCCTGTACGCCGCCAAGCGCGAGCGCGGCGCACGCCGGTCCGCTCCCCACGGCCTGGACCTGCTGCGCGAGAGCGTGGCGCTGCTCGAGGACGCGCTCGGTCCCGAGCGTGCGGCCGAGGAGGTGCGCCGGCGTCTGGAGGCCGGCGGCGCGCCGGCGGCGCTGGAGCAGGTGCTCGCCGAGCTCGAGCGCGCCCGCGGCTCGGCGGGCGTCCCGCAGGCCTGAGCCGTCCCCGGCCGCGAAGCTCAGCGGGTGGCGGCGCCGCCCGGCTCGCGGCCCGAGGCGGCGAACCCGGCCGCCGCGATGGTCGCCGCCGCGATCCCGGCCAGGCCCGCGACGACGCCGATCCACGCCGCCGCGACCTCGCGGCCGCCGTAGAAGTTGTCGCCGAGCGCGGCGGCGACCACCGCGCCACCGGCCGTGGCCACGAGCGTCGCGGCCGCATAGCCGCCGGCCGCGAGCGCGAGCGCCCGGTCGCGCCGCGCGCGGCGCTCGGCGGGCTCACCGGTGCGGGCGGCGGGCACCAGCAGCGCCGCCGCCGCGACCGTCCCCGCGCCGATCGCGACGCCCTCCCCCGCGCCGGCGATCCACAGCCCGGCGACGAGCGCGTCGGACGCCCCGACCTCGCCGAACGCGATCGCCAGCAGCGCCGAGGCGCAGAAGCCGAGCGCGCTGCCGACGGCGAACGCCACCGCCGCCCAGCCGAGCCGCCCCTCACGCGACCCGGTCTCGCCCGCCGCCGAGCCGGCGAACGCCAGGAACGCCGCCAGCGCGACGACGACGAACGCGAGCGCGCCGAAGACCGCCATGACGTCGGACGCCACGACGGTGCCCGGCAGCGAGTCGATCGAGGCGTCGGTGAGGAGCTCGGCGACCGCGCTCGCCGCTCCCGCGATCGCGGCGGCCAGCGCCAGCCGCGCCGCGGCGGCCAGGCGCCCGTCACGGCGCTCGCCGCCGGTGAACACGGCCTGCGCGGCGAGGACCCAGACCACGGCGAACGTCGCCTCGCTCACGAGCCTCATGAGCTCGGCGAGCGCCGCGCCGCCGAACAGGCCGTCGTCGTCGACGTCGTCGATCCACCGGATGAACGTCGCGAGCGTCAGCAGCGCCGCGCTGACGGCCATGACCGCCAGCCCGCGCGCGAGGAGCACGTCGCGGCGCGGGCGGCGCGACGGCTGGGGCGCGGGCGGCTGCGGGCGCGGCGGCCACTCCGACGGGTCGGGGAAGATCCGGGGGACGCTCGACGGCCCGCGCTGCTGCATGCCGCCGGGATGAAAGCAGGCGCCGGCGGGACGGCACCGGAGTAAGGTCATGGCATGCGCGATCGCCAGAGCCTCGGCCGCCTCGTCAGCACGGTCTTCGCCGTCCTCGGCGGCCTCGCCGTCGTCAAGGAGCTGCGCACGCCACGCCGGCGGCGCCGCTGGCACGGCACGATCCTCGGCGTCCCGTACGACTTCCGCCGGCCGACGTTCAAGCGCGCGAGGTCGCGGCTGTGGAACCCGCGCGACAAGCGCCTGTTCACGCCGCGGACGTTCGGCGTGGGCTGGGACGTGAACTTCGCGCGGCTGCTGCGGCGGTAGGTCGTCCCCGCGCCCCGCGGCGGGTCGTCGTGGTCGTGGGCCTGCGGCGGGTGGTCCGCGCCCGGTGCCGGTGGTGCCGGCGCCGGCTCGCTCCGCGCGGGTCTCGGTGGTGCCGGGCCGGTTCGTGGTCTGAACGGCCGCTGGGTCACGGTGTGGGAGAGCGGATTCGCGGTGAGCTCCTCGCGGCCGGGCGGGCGCCTGGGTGGTGGCGCGCCGCGTGGCCGGCCGGCCGGCAGCGAGCGGCGGCGCGCCACTATCGGTCGGGTGTGTCGACTCGTCCCGGCATCGCCGTCATCCGTCGACACACCCGGCCGGAACCCGGAGAGGGTGTGTCGACTCGTCCCGGCATGACCGTCACGAGTCGACACACCCGCGTGGCCCGGCGCGGATCCGCTCGGCTCGGCCGGGGTGGCCACGCTCTCCGGCCTGACCCCGCCCGCGGCGGGCGAGCCGGACGAAACGGCTGATCGGGTGCGCGTTCCGTCCGGCGCGGCAGGAACGGGTCTGACCCGGACCCGGGAAGGGGTCTGCCCCTGCCGACTTCGGACCCCGCGGTGGCACGGACCGGGACGAGAGCGCGGACGACGGTGAGCGCGGACCGGACCGCTCCCACACCACCTGACCAGCGGCCGTTCAGACGCGGCGGTCCGCCTCCGCCGTCGCCGCCCCCGACGCCGGCCGACCCGGCGGGCTCGGCGAGACAGCCCGGCACCACCGAAACCCGCGCGGGGCGAGCCGGGCCGGCACCACCGGCACCGGGCGCGGACCACCCGCCGCGGGCAACCACCACGCCCACGCGACACGAACAGCCGACGCACGGCGCGCGCGCCGCCGCCCCGCCCCTAGGCCCGCGCGGCGTCCCCCGCCAGCACCCGCGCGAGCACCTCGGCCTGGGTCGGCTCGGCCTCGGCGAGCAGGTCCCGCCCGGCCTGGGTCAGGCACGCGAACATGCCGCGCCTGTCGGTCTCGCAGGAGCGGCGGTCGACGAGCCCGCGCTGCTCGAGGCGCGTGATGAGCCGCGACAGCGCGCTCTGGGACATGTGGACGTCGTCGACGAGCTGCTGCAGCCGGCACCCGTCCTCGTCCTTCTCGGCCAGGCGCTGGAGCGCCTCGAACTCGGTCACCGACAGGCCGTGACGGGCCTGCAGCTCACGCTCCAGCGCGGCGTTGACGCGCGCGTGCCGGGCGAGGAGCTCGCGCCATTCGTCGACGAGGTGTCGAGCGTTCGTGACCACGTCGCCCATGATACGGAACCAAATGCATGCGCATGCAATGTATGCGCATGCATGTATTATCCCGGCGATGACCACGACCTCTCCACCTCCGATCGCCCGCGACCGGCTCGACGGACGCGCCTGGGCGGCGCTCCTCGTGCTCTGCGGCGCGCTCTTCCTCGACGGCCTGGACGTGTCGATGGTCGGGATGGCGCTGCCCTCGATCGAGACCGAGCTGCACCTGTCGACCGCGTCCCTCCAGTGGGTCGTGTCCGGCTACGTGCTCGGGTTCGGCGGGCTGCTGCTCCTCGGCGGGCGCGCCGCCGACCTGCTCGGACGGCGGCGGGTGTTCATCACCGCGCTCAGCGTGTTCGCGTTCGCGTCGCTGCTCGGCGGCCTCGTGGACGACGGCACGCTGCTCGTCGTCACCCGGTTCATCAAGGGCGTCGCCGCCGCGTTCACCGCGCCGGCCGGCCTGTCGATCATCACGACGACGTTCGCCGAGGGCCCGGTGCGCAACAAGGCCCTGGCCGTCTACACGGCGACCGGCGCCAGCGGCTTCTCGTTCGGCCTCATCATGGGCGGCGCGCTGACCCAGCTCGGGTGGCGATGGACGTTCCTGGTCCCGTTCCCGATCGCGCTCGCGCTCGCCTTCGCCGCGTCGCGGCTCATCCCCCGCGACCTGCCGCAGGCCGGCGAGCGGCGCGCGTACGACGTCCCCGGCGCGCTCGCGATCACGACCGCGATGCTCGCGCTCGTCTTCACGGTCGTCCGCGCGCCCGACGTCGGCTGGACCTCGGCGTGGACGCTCGGCGGAGCCGTGGCGGCGGCCTCGCTGCTGGCCGCGTTCGTCGCGCGTGAGCGCAGCGTCGACGAGCCGCTCGTCCGCCTCGGGATCCTCCGCACGCCCGGCCTCGTGCCGGCGAACCTCGGCGCGATGACGATCGCCGGCTCGTACTTCTCGTTCCAGTTCGTCACGACGCTGTACCTGCAGCAGACGCTCGGCTGGTCGTCGATGGAGACCGCGCTGGCGTTCCTGCCCGGCGGGCTGATCGTCGCGGTCGGCGCGCCGAACCTCGGCCCGCTGATCGACCGCTTCGGCGCGCACCGGCTGCTCGCCGGCGGCCTGCTGGCGTTCACCGCCGGCTACGCGCTGTTCCTGCGCGCCGACGGCGGGTTCGCGTACGCGTCGGTGCTCCTGCCGACGATGCTCCTCATCGGCTCGGGGTTCGCGCTCGCGTTCCCGTCGGCGAACGTCGCCGCGACGAGCGGCGTGGCCGACAGCGAGCAGGGCCTGGCGTCCGGGCTCGTCAACACGTCGTTCCAGATCGGCGGCGCGGTCGTGCTCGCCGCGGTCACCGCGATCGTGGCCAGCGGGTCGGGCGCGGTGCTGTCGGGGAACGGGCTGCCCGACGGCTCGCTCGAGGCCCTCGTGTTCGTCACGGGCGTCGCGGCGCTCGGCGCCGGCGCGGTCGCCGCCGGCGGCCGGCGTGCGGCCCGGGCGGCTGCGAAGACCGCCGTGGAAGCGACCTAGCGCAGCGCATGCCGGCGCGGCCGTCCGCCCGGGCGGCCGCGCCGGAGGCTGCGCTCAACGGCTCAGGACGTCAGGTCGCGGGCGAGCTCCTCGAACACCTCGACGTAGCGGTCGACGTGGTCGACCTGGTGCGTGACCGAGAGCGTCCACTCCTCCTCGCGGCCCGGCGTCATGAAGATCCCGCGGTTCATGTTGAACAGCCACGCCAGCTCGGACAGCTCGGCGTCCTGGTGGGCCTTGAACGTCGCGTAGTCGACGACCTTCTCGGGCGCGAACGTCACGCAGCCCTTCGCCGCCACGCCGATCGCGTAGCCCGGCAGGCGGTACTCGTCGACGACGCGCTGGCAGCCGGACACGATCCGCTCGTTGAGCATGTCCAGGTGCTCGTAGGCCTCGGGCGTCATGACCTCGAGGAGGTTCGCGCGCGCGGCGGCCATGCTCAGCGGGTTCCCGTTGTAGGTGCCGACCTGGTAGACCGAGCCGTCCTCGACGACCCGCATGACCTCCTCGGTGCCGCCGATCGCGCCCGACGGCAGGCCGCCGCCCAGCGCCTTGGCCAGCGTGACCATGTCGGGCTGCACGCCGAACCGCTCGGTCGCGCCGCCGGCCGCGATGCACAGGCCGGTCTTGACCTCGTCGAAGATCAGGACGATGCCGTGCCTGCGCGTGATCTCGCGGACGGCCTCGAGGTAGCCGGGCTCCGGGAGCACGACCCCGAGGTTCATCATCGCCGCCTCCATGATCACGCAGGCCGGCTTGCGGCCCTCGCGATCGAGACGCACGATGCGCCGCTCCATCGCCTCGGCGTCGTTGAACGGCACCGGCACCGTCATGTCGACGATCGCCTGCGGGATGCCCGCGCCGTACGGCAGCGAGGCGAGGTTGTCCGGGTCGCCGATCTTGTCGTACTCGACGCCGATCGAGACCATCACCGTGTCGTGATGGCCGTGATAGGAGCCGAAGATCTTCATCACGGTGTCGCGGCCGGTCACCGCGCGGGCGATCCGGATCGCGTCCATCGTCGACTCCGACCCCGAGTTCGTGTAGCGCCACTTCGGCAGCCCCCACCGGCGGGCGAGCTCCTCGGCCACGACGACGCTGTCCTCGGTCGGCGCGGCGAAGTGCGTGCCCTTCGTGTAGCGGTCCTGCACCGCGCGCCCGATCGCCGGGTGCGCGTGGCCCTGGACCATCGAGCCGAACCCGTTGTGGAAGTCGAGCATCTCGTTGCCGTCGACGTCCCACACGACGGGCCCCTCGCCCCGCTCGAGGTAGATCGGCCACGGGTCGCGGAGCTGGTAGGACGAGCCGACGCCGCCGGACAGCACCTCCTTGGCGCGGGCATACATCTCGGCGGACCTGGGCGTCCGCTCGTTGAGCTTCGCCTCCTCACGCTCGGTGAGCTCGGCGATGCGCTGGCGGTCGATGCTGATTGCGGTCGTCATCTCTCGATCAGTATGCCGACGTCCATGTGCTCGGACGCGGCGCTCAGGACGGTGGACAGGCGCTCGACGAGCTCGTCGAGCACGGCGCGATCGGCGATGAGCGGCGGCGCCACCTGGACGACGGTGTCGCCGCGGTCGTCGCCGCGCGCGATCAGGCCGGCCTCGAGGAGCCTGCCCGGCAGGAAACGGCGGAGCAGCTCCTCGCGCTGGTCTGCGTCGAAGCGGCCCTCGGCCCCGTCGGGCACGAGCTCGACCGCCCAGAAGTAGCCCGCGCCGCGCACGTCGCCGACGATCGGCAGCGAGCGCAGCTCGTTCATCCGCGCGCCGAGGTGCGCCTCGTTGGCGCGGACGTTCTCCAGGATCCCCTCCCGCTCGAAGATCTCGATGTTCTTCAGCGCGATCGCGGCGCTGACGGGATGGCCGCCGAACGTGATGCCGTGCAGCAGCGTGCGGGTGCCCTCGTAGAGCGGCTGGGCGACCTTGTCGGAGACGAACACGGCGCCCATCGGCGCGTAGGCGGACGTGATGCCCTTGGCGGTCGTGATGAGGTCGGGCGTCGCGCCGAAGCGGGTGACGCCGAACCACTCGCCGAGCCGCCCGAAGCCGGTGATGACCTCGTCGGCGACGAGCAGGATGCCGTGGCGGTCGCAGAGCTCGCGCAGCCTGGGCCAGTAGCCGTCGGGCGGGACGAGGCAGCCGCCGGCGTTCTGGACCGGCTCGGCGATGACCATCGCGACCGTGTCGGGCCCCGCGTCGGCGATCGCCTGCTCGAGCTCGGCGATGAGCGCGTCGCAGAGCTCCGCCTCGCTCTCGGGGCGGCGGAACGCGTTCGTGTTCGAGACGTGGATCGTCTCGACCGCCGGCCGGCCGAACGGCTCCTTCATCCCGGCCACGCCGGTGAACGACAGCGCGCCGAGCGTCACCCCGTGGTAGGCGGTCTTGCGCGCGATCGCCTTCGTGCGCTGCGGCTCGCCCGCCGCGACGTGGTACTGGCGGACGAGCTTCCACGCGGTCTCGACCGACTCCGAGCCGCCGTTCGTGAAGAACACGTGCTCGATGCCGTCCGGCGCGCGCTCGGCGAGCCTCGTGGCCAGCTCGATCGCCGGCGGATGGGCGGTCGCCCAGTTCGTGTTGAACGCCAGCGACGTGAGCTGCCCCGCGGCCGCGGCGGCCATCTCCTCGCCGAACGAGTAGCCGATCTGGGCGCAGAACAGGCTCGACAGCCCGTCGAGGTAGCGGCGGCCCTTCGTGTCGAAGACGTACGGGCCCTCGCCGCGCTCGAGCACGAGCAGCTCGCTCGCGCCGGGCCCGAACGCGCCGTTGCGCGCGAAGTGCAGCAGCAGATGGTCGTGGGCGTCCTGCTGCAGACGCTCGTGATCGCTCATGACCAGCGCTCCGTGACGACCTTCTTCCGGGTGTAGAACTCGAAGGCGTCCTTGCCGTTGGCGTGCAGATCGCCGTCGATGGAGTCCTTCCAGCCGGCGAACGGGAACCAGGCGACCGGCGCGGCGACGCCGACGTTGACGCCGACCATGCCGGCGCCGATCCCGAACCGGAACTCGCGCGCCGCGCCGCCCGACGAGGTGAAGATCACCGCGGCGTTGCCGTAGCGGCCCTCGTTCGTCCACGCGATCGCGCTCTGCAGGTCCGGCACGCGGACGAGGCTGAGCACCGGGCCGAAGAGCTCCTCGCGGGCCGCGCGGGAGTCGGACGGCACGCGGTCGAGGATCGTCGGGCCCAGCTCGGTCCCCGCCGGGCCGCCGCCGGTGCGCCCATCGAGCAGGAGCTCGGCGCCGTCGGCGACCGCCTGCTCGATCTCGGCCTCGAGGCGCTCGCGGCTCTGCGGCGAGACGAGCGGGCACACGTCGGTCCGCGGGTCGGCGCCGGGGCCGGTGACGAGCTTCGACGCCGCCTCGGTGATGCGCCGCGCGGCCTCGTCCTGCTCGGCCTCGGTGCCGACGAGCACCGCGACCGACCCCGCCAGGCACCGCTGGCCGGCCGCGCCGAACGCCGAGCCCATGACGCCGGAGACCATGAGGCCGGGGTCGGCGTCGGGCATGACGACCATCGAGTTCTTCGCGCCGCCGAGCGCCTGGACGCGCTTGCCCCGCTCGGCCGCCCGGGTCGCGATGTAGCGGGCGGTCTTCGCCGACCCGACGAACGAGATCGCGTCGATCCCGTCGTGGTCGAGCAGCGCGTTGACCGCGTCGTGGGCGCCGTGGACGAGGTTCACGACGCCGGCCGGGATCGCGTCGATCGCCTCGACGAGCTCGATGATCCGGCGCGACGGCGTCGGGTCCTGCTCGGACGGCTTGAGGATGAACGTGTTCCCGCAGGCGAGCGCGTACGGCAGGAACCACAGCGGGATCATCGCCGGGAAGTTGAACGGTGTGATCGCCGCGACGACCCCGACCGGCTGGCGGACGAGCTGGACGTCGACGCCGCGCGCGACCTGCTCGAGCGTCTCGCCCTTCATGAGGTGCGGGACGGCGGTGGCCGCCTCCACCGACTCGATCCCGCGACCGACCTCGGCGTAAGCGTCGTCGTGCGTCTTGCCCATGTCGCGGGTGACCAGGCGCGCGAGCTCGTCCTGGTGCTCGACGAGCGCGTGGCGCAGCTCCATGAGCGCGCGGGCGCGGACGGTGGGCGGGGTGGCGCGCCACGCGGGCAGCGCCTCGCGCGCGGCGGCCACCGCCGCGTCGACGTCGGAGGCGCCCGAGAGCGGGACGCGCGCGATCAGCTCGCCGGTCGCCGGGTCGCGGACGTCTTGCGCGTCCGCGGCATCGGCGGCGCGCCAGGCGCCCCCGATGTGGTTGCGAAGCAGGAGCGTGTCGGCAGATGCTGCCGCCGCGCGGGCCGTAGGCGTGTGCACATCACGGATGGTGCTCGCCGCCGGAGGGCGGTCCAAGCGATCGAACGTCGCCTCTCCGGCGGAACGAGCACACGGAACGTCACGCGAAACGCGGTGGCACGCGCTCCGCCACACGCGCCGACGGGTGCGTGTCGGCGTTCTGCGGCGGGGGCTGCTCGAGCGGCTCCTCCTCGGAGCGGTGCTCGTCGTGCGCGTGCTCGATCGCCGAGCGCGGGACGACGACGAGCGGCGCGCGCGACTCGTGCAGGAGCTTGCGCGACACGCCGCCGAGCAGCACCTGGCCGATCGGCCCGTGGCCACGCGACCCGGCGACGAGCAGGTCGTAGTCCGCCGACGCCTCGGCCAGCGTGGCGGCCACCGGGCCCTCGAGCACGCGGCCCTCCGCGTGGATCTCGTCGGGCAGCGCCTTCACCGCCGCCTCGAGCTCCTCGCGGCGGCTGCGGGCGGCCGGCACGAGCACCTCGTCGGTCGTCAGCGCCGGCAGCGTCGGGTCCAGCTCGATCCCGGCCTCGGCGACGCTCAGCAGCGTGAGCGAGCCGCCCGACCGCTCCACGACCTCGCGCGCCCAGGCCAGCGCGGCGCGGCTCTCGCGCAGGCCGTCGTAGGCGACCGCGACGCGCCGGAACGCGTGCGCGGGATCGACGTCCGCCTGCGCGTGCCCGTACCGGCGCGGGGCGACCGCGACCGGGCACGGCGCGCCGTGCAGGACGCTCTCGCCGGTGCTGCCGAGCAGCGTCCGGCCGATCTTCCCGCGGTGGGTCGAGCCGATGACGAGCACGTCGGCGCCGATCTCCTCCGCGAGCTCGTGGAGCGCCTCGTGCACGGGGACCCCGACCACCGGCCGCAGCTCGTGGGGGACGCCCCGGAGCTGATCGTCGGCCAGGTCGAGGATCGACCCGGCGTCCGGACGTGTGGTGACAGCGATGACGGAGCCGCCGCCCACGGCCGCGAGCTGCGCGGCGAGGCGCAGCGCGTCCGCCTGCGGGACGCCTCCGTCGACTCCCGCGAGAACCTTCATGTCGACCTCCCTACGGCCATGCGCTCGGCGCACCGCGGCGGGATCACGGTCACCGGGCGGTCCGAGCGCTGGAGCAACTCGTGTGCGACGCTGCCGAGCAGGGCGCCGACGCGCCCGGCCCCGCGCGTCCCGACGACGATCGTGTCGGCGTCGAGCTCCCGGGCGACGTCGAGGAGCGCGTCCGCCGGCCGGCCCGGGACGACCCGGGTCTCGTAGCGGGCGTCGGCGAGCTCCTCGTTGCCCTCGAGCAGGATCGCGTCGACCACCGACTTCCCCAGGTCGCGGTCGTCGTTCGCGTGGACGATCACGACGGTGCGCCCGCGCGCGATCCGCACGCCCTGCGTGACGGCCGCGTGCGCCTCCGGGGATCCGTCGTAGCCGACGACCACGTAGTGACGCCGGCGTGCCATCAGAACAGGACCTCGATCCCGTCCGAGGCACCCTGCGGCGGGCGCGTGACCTCCGGCACCGGGCCGCTCTCGCCGCGGTCGATCCGGTCCAGGTACGGCACGAGGTAGGGCGCGGCCACCTTCGTCGGCGGCCACCACAGCGCCTCCTCGCCCGCCGCGGACGCCTGGTCGCCGGCGCCGCCGGCGGGCTCCTCGCGGAGCCACACCGAACCCGAGCCGGTCATCAGCCGCGCGCGCAGGCTCGGCCGGAAGCTCTTCTCCTCGACGTCCACGCCGGCGCGCCGCGCGATCGCCCGCGCCGCCGCGCCCGCCTGCTGGGCGGCCACGCCGCCCTGCTTGATCGCGATCGTCGTGCCGTCGCCGGCGCCGAACACGCCGTCGACGCCGACGACGCGGCCGTGGTCGTCGACGGGCAGGAAGCCGTGGTCGTCGTGCGGCAGGCCGTGCAGCCGCGGCCCGTACAGGACCGGGACGGCGACGACGCGGTCGGCGTGGACCTCGACGTCGCCGGGCGTGCCGCGGACGACCCCGTCCTCGACCGCGCGCACGTGGCAGCTCGGATGCAGCGTGATGCCGTGCTCGGTCAGCAGCCGCTCGACCTCCGCCGACGCGCCGCCGCCGAACAGGGCGAGCGGCCGGGGCTCGGGCGTGACGATCGCGAGCGCGACCTCACGGCCGGCCTGCGCCGCGCGCCCGGCGGTCATGAGCGCCAGCTCGTACAGCGGCAGCGGCCACGTCGTGCCGTCGGGCACGACGAACGCGACGCTGCTCGCGGCGCCGGCGTCGATGTCGCGCAGCAGCGAGTGCATCGCGTCGGCGTCGTACGGCCCGCGGAAGGTCAGGATGTGCTCGAAGGCGGGGACCGGGCGCGCGCCGAGCGCGAGCAGCAGCGAGTCGTACGGGATCAGCGCGCCGTTGCGCGTCATGACCGTGCGGTGATGCGGCTGCACGGTGTGGATCGCGTCGAGCACGAACCGCGCGCCGTGGTCGGCGCACGCCTGCTCGATGTCGTAGGCCCGTGAGCCGGGCTGCCCGAAGGGCTCGACGACGCTGAGCGCGCGGACGACGAACTCGTCCGACGGCGCGACGACCGTCATGTCGACGCGGTCGCCGGCGAGGTGGTGCAGCGCGATCAGCGCCTCCAGCGCAGCGACGCCACCCCCTCCGATGACGACGCGATGTGGGGTGTGGGCACGCTGCTCGGTCATGGCTCGACCGTACGGTGGACGGCGGGGCCGGACATCGGACCAGACCACGCTCGCCGTTGCGGGAATCCCGCAGTCCCACGCGCGCGCGGAGCCATGCCGCCGGCGCCGGCGGGATGTGGCCGTGCACGGATGCCGCCCGGCCCCGGGGCACGTACGCTCGACCCATGCCCGAGGAGCCGAGCACGAGCACCCTCGACCTGCTCCGTCGCCGGCTCACGCCGCCCGGCGGGCCGGAGCCGGAGATCCGCGAGACGCACACCGCGTGGGTGCTGCTCACCGCCGACCGTGCATACAAGCTCAAGAAGCCGGTCCGCTTCGACTTCGTCGACCTCTCGACGGTCGAGCTGCGACGACGCGCATGCGAGGAGGAGGCGCGCGTCAACCGGGCGCTGGCGCCCGCGATCGTCATCGGCGTCCGCGCGGTCGTCCCGGCGCAGGACGGCGCGTCGTGCGAGCTCGTGGTGCCGCCGGACGCCGGTCCGGACGCGATCGACTGGATCGTGCTCATGCACCGCTTCGACGAGGCCGACACGATGGCGTCGCGCCTGGAGGCCGGGACGCTGCGCACCGAGGACGTCGAGCGCGTCGCCGCGCGCATCGCGCGGTTCCACGAGGAGGCCGCGCCGGCGCTGCCCGGCCCGGGCGACCCCCGCCCCAGCGAGGCCGAGCGCGAGCTGTTCCTCCGCAACCTCGACGAGCTCGAGCCGGTGGCGGCGCCGGTGGCCGGCGCCGAGCGGCTCGCGGCGGCGCGCGCGGCGGCCGAGGCGCTCGTCGCGCGGCATGCCGCCGAGCTGGACGCCCGCGGCGACGCGGGCCGCATCCGCGACGGCCACGGCGACCTGCGGGCCGAGCACGTCGTCCTCGACGGGCCCGGCGGCGAGGAGGTCACGATCATCGACCGGCTCGAGTTCGACCCGCTGCTGCGCCGCGTCGACGTGGGCGACGACCTGGCGTTCCTGGCGATGGACCTCGAGGCGCTCGGCGCGCGGTGGGCGGCGAGCGAGCTCGTCGCCGCGTACCGGCGCGCGGGCGGCGACCCGGGCTCGGACACGCTCGTCGCGCTGTTCGCCGCCTACCGCGCCCAGGTCCGCGCGAAGGTCACGCTGCTGCGAGGCGCGCAGCTCGCCGACGACGCCGCCCGCGCGGCGGGCGAGGCGCGCGCGGTCGCGCTGCTCGACCTCGCCGACCGCTGCCTGTGGCGCGCCCGCGGCCCGCTCCTCCTGCTCGTGACCGGCCCGCCGGCGAGCGGCAAGTCGACGCTCGCCGCCGCGCTCTCACGCCGGTCGGGCCTGCCGGTGCTGAGCTCCGATCTCGTGCGCAAGGAGCAGCTCGGCCTCGAGCCCGGCGAGCCCGCCCCCGGCGAGGCGTACACCGCCTCCGGGCGCGCCGCGGTCTACGCGGAGCTCGCGCGCCGCGCGACCGCCCACCCCGGCGGCGCGATCGTCGACGCGACGTTCGGCGACCCCGACGCGCGCGGCGCGTTCTTCGAGGCGCTCGGCCCCGGCGCCGAGCCGTACGTCGTCGAGTGCCTGCCGCCCGCCGAGGTGCTGGTCGAGCGCGCCAGGGCCCGCGCCCGCGGCGCCGCCGCGCACGGATCCGACGTGGCGGGCGCCGCGCTCGCCGAGCGCCTGGCCGCCGCCTACGAGCCGCTCGCCGAGGTCCCCGCCGCCCGCCGCCTCACGCTCGACACGACCGCGGCGGAGCCCGGCGTCCTCGCCGACCGCGCCGGCGCCTGGCTGGACGGTCTGCGGACCGCGGAGAACTACGGATCGCCCCCGCGCCGCTCCCCCGATGGCGCCCATCCGCGGCGCACGTAGCGTCAGCGGTGCAGTCAGCCGACAGGAGCGCACCATGACCACCTACATCGCGGGGTACGACGGCAGCCAGGCCGGTCGTGCCGCTGTCCGTTTCGCCACGCGCCTCGCCGCCGCCACCGGCGCGAAGGTCGTGGCCGCCACCGTCCACCCGAGCACCGCACACCTGCACGGGCGCATCGCGGCCGATCCCGCGGACCAGCTGAACGCGGAGGCGCGCCGCCAGGCGACCGAGCTGCTCGAGCAGCTCGACGTCGAGGGCATCGAGCGTCTCGCGATCGGCGCCGACTCGCCCGCGCACGGCCTCCACGCCGCCGCCGAGGAGCGCGAGGCGTCGCTGCTCGTCGTCGGCACCACCCACCGCGGGCCCGCCGGCCGGCTCGTCATCGGCAGCGTCGGCGAGCGCCTGGTCCACGGCTCGCCGTGCCCGATCACGGTCGTCCCGGCCGACTGGGACGAGAACGCGGAGATCGAGACCGTCGGCGTCGCCTACGACGGCCGCTCGGAGTCCGGTCCCGCCGTCCGCGCCGCCGAGCACCTCGCGAAGGCCACCGGCGCGCGGCTCGTGATCCTGTCGGTCTACGAGCCGGTGCTCGCGTCGTACGTCGCCCCGGGCGTGCCGATCTCGTCCTGGGACTACGACAAGGAGCTGCGCGAGCAGCTCGAGCAGGAGGTCGCCCAGCTCGCCGACGGCATGCCGGACGAGCTGCGCGCCGAGGCGCACGTCCTCGCGGGCCCGCCCGCCCGCACGCTCGTCGAGGCGGCGGCGTCGCACGGCCTGGACGTGCTCGTCTGCGGCTCGCGCGGCTACGGCCCCGTGCGCTCGGTGATCGTCGGCGCCGTCTCGCGGCACCTCGTCGACCACGCCCCGTGCCCGGTGCTCGTCGTCCCGCGCGACGTGAAGACCGGGGTCGACACGCAGCCGCTGTCGGCCGCGACGGGCGAGGCCTCCTGACCGCGCCCCGCGCGTAAGCTCCCGGCCGTGCGCGCGCTCGTCCTCGACGCGCCCGGCCGGCGGCCGCGGGTCGCCGACGTGCCCGACCCGCGCCCCGGCCCGGGCCAGGTCCTCCTGCGGGTCCGCGCCTGCGGCGTGTGCCGCACGGACCTGCACATCGCCGACGGCGAGCTGCGCGCTCCGCGGCTGCCGCTCGTCATGGGCCACCAGATCGTCGGCGAGCGGGTCGACACCGGCGAGCGGGTCGGCGTGCCGTGGCTCGGCGGCACCGACGGCACATGCCGGTACTGCCGGAGCGGCCGCGAGAACCTGTGCGACGCGCCGCGCTTCACCGGCCTGGACGTCGACGGCGGCTTCGCCGAGCTGGCGGTCGCCGACGAGCGCTTCTGCCTGCCGCTGCCGCCCGAGGACGAGTACGGCGACATCGACGTCGCGCCGCTGCTGTGCGCGGGCCTCATCGGCCACCGCACGCTGCGGATGGCCGGCGACCCGGCGCGCCTCGGGATCTACGGCTTCGGCGCCGCCGCGCACATCGTCTGCCAGGTCGCGGTCCACGAGGGCCGCGAGGTCTACGCGGTCACGCGCCCGGGCGACACGGACGCGCAGGCGTTCGCGCGGTCGCTCGGCGCGGTCTGGGCGGGCGGCGCGGACGACGTGCCGGCCGAGCTCGACGCCGCGCTGATCTTCGCGCCCGCCGGCGAGCTCGTCCCCGCCGCCCTGCGCGTGCTCGCCAAGGGCGGCGTCGTCGTCTGCGGCGGCATCCACATGAGCGACATCCCGTCGTTCCCCTACGAGCTGCTGTGGGGCGAGCGCGTCGTGCGCTCGGTCGCGAACCTCACGCGTGAGGACGGGCGCGAGCTGCTCGAGCTCGCGCCGCGGGTCCCGGTCCGCACGCACGTCACGACCTACCCGCTCGAGCGCGCCGCCGACGCGCTCGACGACCTCCGCGCAGGCCGGCTCGTCGGGGCGGCGGTCGTCGTCCCGTGATCGAGGACATCACGATCCTCGCGGCCGCCGGCATGGCGACCGCGCTCGCGACCGGCCTGGGCGCGGTGCCCGTGTTCCTGCTCGGCGGCCGCGTCGCCGCGTGGCGGCCGGCGATGTGGGGCCTGGCGGCCGGCGTGATGGCGGTCGCGTCGATCGTCGGGCTGCTGCAGCCGGCGCTCGAGGACGGCGACACCCGCGCGGTCGCCGGCGGGCTGCTCGTCGGCGTCGCGTTCCTCGCGGTCGTGCGGGTGCTGACCGACCGGCACGAGCAGGCCGTCGGGCGCACCGACGGGCGGCTGACGACCGTGATCGTCGTGTTCGTCGTGCTGCTCGTCCACAGCCTCCCCGAGGGGATGGCGATGGGCACCGCGTACGCGTCCGACATCGAGGGCCTGGGCCTGTTCGTGATCCTCGCGATCGCGCTGCAGAACGTCCCGGAGGGCACCGCGACCGCGATCCCGATGGCCGCCGCCGGCATGAGCGCCTCGCGGCAGTTCTGGGCCGCGGTCGTCACCGGCCTGCCGCAGCCGGTCGGCGCGGTCGGCGCGTACCTGCTCGTCGAGGAGGTCGAGCGGCTCCTGCCGGCGTCGTTCGCGTTCGCGGCCGGCGCGATGCTCGCGCTCATCGTCGTCGAGCTGCTGCCCTCCGCCTACCGGGACCCGACGCGGTGGCCGAGCGCGACCGCGGGCATCCTCGCCGGCGGGGCGATCATGGGGCTGTTCGCGATCGTGCTCGGCGTCTGACCCCGCGCGGCCCGCGCAGGTCGAGGACAGCGGGCGTGCGGCATGTCGTAGGGTCCAGCACATGTCGCTCGAACGGCCCGTTGCACCCGATCCGTACGACCTGCTGCCCAAGGTCTCGTCGTTCACGCTCGAGAGCGACGACGTGCAGGACGGGCAGCCCATCGACAAGAAGTTCGTCCACCCGAGTGCGGGCGGCGAGAACGTCTCGCCCCACCTGCGCTGGTCGGGCTTCCCGGCCGAGACGAAGGGCTTCGCGATCACGTGCTTCGACCCCGACGCGCCGACCGGCAGCGGGTTCTGGCACTGGTCGCTGTTCGGCCTCGGCGCCGACGTGACCGAGGTCCCGCAGGGCTTCGCGGCGTCGCCGCCGGCCGGGGTCGGCCAGGTGCGCAACGACTACGGCGAGAAGGGCTACGGCGGGCCGGCGCCGCCTCCCGGCGACCGCCCCCACCGCTACTTCTTCGCGGTGCACGCGCTCGACACCGACGACCTCGGGCTGACGGAGGATGTGACGCCGGCGTACGTCGGGTTCAACCTGACGTTCCACACGCTCGCCCGCGCGGTGATCGTGCCGACGTACCAGCAGCCGGCGTGACGCGGTGAGCACGGTCTTCTCGACCGAGCGCGTCCGCGTCGACGTCGCCGACCACGTCGCGACGGTGACGCTCACGCGTGGCGACAAGCACAACGCGCTCGACGGGGCGATGTTCCAGGGGATCCTCGACGCGGCCGCGGCGGTCCGCGCCGCGGCGGGGGTCCGCGCCGTCGTCCTGCACGGCGAGGGGCCGTCGTTCTGCAGCGGGCTGGACGTGACCGCGCTCATGGGCTCGGACAGCCCGCTGTCGATGACCGACATCCTCGAGCGCGGCTCGCACCGCGCGAACGTCGCCCAGCGCGTCGCGACGGACTGGATCGACCTGCCGATGCCGGTGATCGCCGCGCTGCACGGCAACGTGTTCGGCGGCGGGCTGCAGCTCGCGCTGGGCGCCGACATCCGCTTCGCGGCGCCCGACGCGGTCCTGTCGATCATGGAGTCGCGCTGGGGCCTCGTGCCCGACATGGGGATCACCTCGACGCTGCCGCGGCTCGTGGCGATCGACGTCGCGAAGGAGCTGACGTTCACCGCGCGGCGCGTGTCGGGCGAGGAGGCCGCCCGTCTCGGGCTCGTCACGCACGTCGCCGCCGACCCGCTCGCCGCCGCGCGGGAGCTCGCCGCGGAGATCGCGCAGCGCTCGCCGGACGCGATCCGGGCGGCCAAGCGGCTCTACGACGAGGCGTGGAACGCGCCGGTCGAGGAAGGCCTGCTGCTCGAGACCGAGCTGCAGCGCAGGCTCATCGGCTCGAAGAACCAGATGGCGGCGGTCACCGCCGGCTTCACGAAGCAGCCGGCCGAGTTCGAGGACCCGGCTCCGGTGACGATTTGACGTCGCGCAGCGCCTGCTCGACGAACGGCCCGAGCAGCCGCGCAACCGACGCGCCGCTGATGCCGGCCGGGCTCGACGGCAGCGCCGCATAGCTGATCGCGAGGCGCACGACGGTCTCGGCGAGCAGCGACGTCTCGGCGGGGTCGATCTCGGGCCAGCGCTCCTCCAGGAAGCCCGTCAGGCGGGTCGTCGCGTGCTCGAGGACGGGCTCTCCCTGCGTGGTGACGAGCGGGAGCAGCTCGTCCGACCCCTCGCCGCCGAGCAGCGTCCGCACGACCGGATCGGTCGTCGCGGCGGCGAGGAAGACCTCGAACGCCGCGGCGAGCGCCTGGACGGGGTCGTCGCGGTGGGCGTCGATCGCCCCCTTGACCGCGTCGATGAACCCGTCGACCTCGCGGAGCACGAACGCCTGGGCGAGCTCGCCGCGGGAGCCGAACTCGTTGTAGAGCGTCTGGCGGCTGACGCCGGCCATCCGCGCGACGTCGGCCATCCGCACCTCGGCCCACGGCCGCTCGCGCAGGTGCTCCCGGACGGCGTCGAGCACCGTCGTGCGCAGCAGGTCCCGGGCGGCGACGGCGTAGGGAGTCGGGCCGCTCACGCCGATGACGGTAGCGCCGCGCGCGGTCGGCGGAACGTCAGTCGACGGGCTCGAAGTCGACCTTGTCCTCGACGCCGCAGTCCGGGCAGTGCCAGTCGTCCGGGACCTCCGACCAGGGCGTGCCCGGAGGGAACCCCTCACGCGGGTGGCCGGCGGCCTCGTCGTACGTGTAGCCGCACTCGGGGCAGCGGAACCGGCTCATGCAGGCGCGGCCTCCCGGCCCGGCGCCGAGCCCGTCCCGGCCCCGCGCCCGTACCGCCGCAGCACCTTCTCGCGCCGGCGCGGGCAGATGTTCGCCCGCGTGACGTCGCCGCCGTAGTGCGCGATCACGCGGGGGTCCATGACGCGCCGCCACAACGGCGGGATGACGGCGAGGAGGATCATCGTCGCGTAGCCGGACGGCAGCTCGGGCGCCTCGTCGAAGTGGCGCAGCGCCTGGTAGCGGCGGGTCGGGTGCGCGTGGTGGTCGGAGTGGCGCTGCAGGTGGTAGAGCAGCACGTTCGACGAGACGTTGTCGCTGTTCCACGAGTGCTCGGGCCGCGTGCGCTCGTACCGGCCGCTGCCGTCGTCGCGCTTGGCGCGCAGCAGCCCGTAGTGCTCGAGGTAGTTGACGACCTCGAGCAGCGAGAAGCCGAAGACCGCCTGGACGAGCAGCCACGGCAGGATGCCCGGGCCGAACACGGCGACGAGGCCGGCGAAGAGCACGACGGTCATGAGCCACGCGTTGACGATGTCGTTGCGCAGCGACAGGGGCGAGGCGCCGACGCGGCGCAGGCGCTCGAGCTCGAGCTCCCACGCCGAGCGCAGCGAGCCCGCCACCGTCCGCGGCCAGAAGCGGTAGAAGCTCTCGCCGAGCCGTGAGCTCGCCGGGTCCTCGGGCGTCGCCACGCGGACGTGGTGACCGCGGTTGTGCTCGATGAAGAAGTGCCCGTAGCCGGTCTGCGCGAGCGCGACCTTCGACAGCCAGCGCTCGAGGCTCGCGCGCTTGTGGCCGAGCTCGTGCGCGGTGTTGATCGCGATGCCGCTGACGCAGCCGACGGTGAGCGCGAGGCCGAGCGACTCGACCACGCCGAGGTCGCCGGTGCTCCACAGCACGCACGCCAGCACGAGCGACGCGTACTGCAGCGGTAGGAACGCGTAGGTGCACCAGCGGTAGTAGCGGTCCTGTTCGAGCCACTTCAGGACGCTGTCGGGCGGGCTGGAGCTGTCCTTGCCGATGACCGTGTCGAGGATCGGCATCACGCCGAAGACGAACAGCGGTCCCCAGAACCAGAACAGGCCGAGCCCGGTGAGCTCGACGAGCCCCCAGGCCATGAGCGGGAGCAGCGGCACGAGGAGGCCGAGCAGCCACGCGTAGCGCTTCGGATCGCGCCAGGTCGCGGGCGTCAGGTCGACAGCGGCATCGGACATGCCGCGCATCTTGACACAGATACGATATCTGTAAAGCGTCCTGACGCCTCTTGAGTCTCCTGTCAGACACGGTGTCAGGGCTCGATGACGTCGAGCGTCCACGCGCGTCGCCCCGGGCGCAGCTCCACCCGGCGCCCCGAGCCGGCGAAGGCCTCGGCGACGACCGCGGCCACCGCCTCGGGCGTCCGCGGCCGCTGCCGCGCCGGCCGCGACAGCAGGACCCGGGCGACGTCGCCGCGGATGGCCTTGACCATGTGGCTGACGACCGCGCCGTCGGGCGTGAGCCCCCGGACGCCCACCACCGGCACGCCGCGCGGCGGCGCCCACATCGACGCGTACGCGCCCGAGCGCAGGTCGACGACGAGCCCCGGGTCGCGCGGCAGCGCCTCGGCGAGCGCCGGCCGCCAGAGCGTGCCGGTCGCCCCGCCGCCGAGCGCCGGGAGCCGCGCGCCCGCCGGCAGCCTGTAGGCGGGGATCCGGTCGTCGGGCCGCACGACGCCCCACAGCGCGCTGAAGATCAGGACCCGGCGGCGCGCGGGCGCGGGCAGGGACGGCAGGCCGAGCCGCTCGTACAGCACCCCCGTGTAGACCGCCGACGCCCGGGCGGTGGGCGCGGTGCGCAGGGCGGCGTCGCGCGGCACCTCGGTCCCGGCCTGGCCGGCCGACAGCCCGAGCGCGCGCGCCGCCTCGTCCGGCGACGCCGCGCACAGGCCGGTCAGCGCGTCCAGGACACGCTCGCGCACCGGCGTCAGGACGTCGGCGAACGCCAGGGTCGCGAGGTCGAGCGGCTTGCCGCGCCGCGGCGTGGTCTTGCCCTCGGAGGGCGGCAGGAGGACGAGCAACGCGCGGTCAGCCGAGCACGATCTCGGCGGCCTGGCGCACGAGGTTGACGTCGCCGGCCACCGTGATCGTCGTGACGATCGACTCGCGCCACTTCTCGAGGTCGTCGCGGATCTTGTCCGGCGGGCCGATGAGCGACAGCTCCTCGATGAGCTTGCGCGGGATCTTCGCGGCCGCCTCGTCCTTCTTGCCCGCCAGGTACAGGTCCTGGACCTCGTCGACCATCGCCTCGTAGCCCATGCGGATCGCCACGTTGGCGTGGAAGTTCTTGCCCTTCGCCCCCATCCCGCCGAAGTACAGGGCGTAGAACGGGCGGAGCATGTCGGCCGCCGCGTCGAGGTCGTCGGAGACGATCATCGGCACGGTCGCGATGACCTCGAAGTCCTCGAACGACCGCCGCGCGCCCTCGCGCGCGAAGCCCTCCGCGAGCGCGTCGCGGTAGAAGTCCTCGAACCCCGGCGAGAACAGCATCGCCATCCAGCCGTCGCACAGCTCGGCCGCCAGCGCGATGTTCTTCGGCCCCTCGGCGCCCAGGACGATCGGGATGTCCGAGCGGAGCGGGTGGATCGACGCCTTGAGCGGCTTGCCGAGCCCCGTCGCCCCCGGGCCGTCGTACGGCAGCCGGTAGTGCTCGCCCTCGAACGTCACCGGGCCCTTGCGCTCCCAGATCTGGCGCAGGATGGCGATGTACTCGCGGGTCCGGGCGAGCGGCTTGGCGAACGGCATCCCGTACCAGCCCTCGACGACCTGCGGCCCGGACACGCCGAGGCCGAGCACGAACCGCCCGCCGGACAGGTGGTCGAGCGTCATCGCCGCCATCGCGGTCGCCGCCGGCTGGCGCGCCGACATCTGCGTGATCGCGGTGCCGAGCCGCAGCTTCGACGTGCCCGCGCCCCACCACGCCAGCGGGGTGAGCCCGTCCGAGCCGTACGCCTCGGCGGTCCAGATCGAGTCGAAGCCGAGCTTCTCGGCCTCGGCGATGGTCTCCGTGATGCCTGCAGGGGGCCCGCCGGCCCAGTAGCCGGTGTTCAGCCCGAGCTTGAGGTCGCGCGCCATGGCGCGGGGTTCTATCGCTTGTAGTGGCGCAGCGCCTGGCGCAGGTATGTGTAGCCGGGCCGCGGGGTCCCGTCGGGGTTCGTCAGGCCGGCGTCGAAGCGCGCCTGGCAGCCCGCGCCGGTGAAGTTGTAGATGTAGAGCCGCTGGACGCCCTGGCGCCGGTAGCGCTTGGCGAGGCGGAACATCTGCCGCAGCCGGTTCGCCGCGCGGCGCTGGTTGCACGGGAAGCTGCGGCCGAACTTCACCAGGCCGCCGGTCTCGGTGAACCAGAACCTCGAGCGGCGGTTGTACCGGCGCGCGGTGCGGATGATGTTCCGCGTGAAACGCGTGCGCTTGCGGTTGACGTCGCCGTAGTTGTGGATCCCGACCGTGCGGGCGCGGCGGCGCCAGGTGCCCGAGAGCGCCCGGTAGAAGCTGCGCATGTAGCGCTCCACCCCGCGCTGGTCGAGCACGTCGAGCGCGACGACCGTGCACGACCGGCAGCGCCCCTTGACCAGCCGGTACATGACCTTGAAGAACGACGCCGCACGCTTGGGGCTGCGCCACGTCGGCTGGCTGGCGTGGTTGACCTCGTTCCACGCGCCGAACTCCCGGACGCCGAGCGCGCGGAAGTGGCGGACCAGGCGCCCGACCTTCGAGCGGTACCGCGAGACCGACGGCAGCTTGGCCTTCTTGATCCGCAGGTCGTCGCTCGAGACGTGGAGGAAGACCTGGATACCCGACGCCCGGGCACGCCGGACGTAGGCGTCGGCGGCGGCGAGCTGGCCGGCGTCGTCCATCGCGTTCCAGGCGATGAAGTAGCGGACGCGCTTGAACTTCGCCCGCTGGAAGTACGGGTTGTCGAACATCGCGACCTGCTGGTCGCCGATGCCGACGCGGATGTTCGTGCGGGCCTCGGCGGCGCCGGGCGCGACCGCGGCGACCAGCAGGGCGAGCACGGTGAGCACCGCTGCCAGGCCGGTCGCGGCCAGGGGAAGCCGGAGTCGTGCCATCCGGCTCTGGAACACACCGCACCCCATGTCGATGCGGTCTGCCCCTTTCCGGTCCGTGCCAAGCCTCACAGAGTCGACAGTGCGTCGATTCTGACGCTACCCTGAGCCGAGGACCGGTGGGTCTGGCGGTGGAGCATTGCCCCCCAGCCCGCGCCACCGCTCGTGGTCTCTCACCCGCCGGTCCAAAAACTTCCAAGCCTGTTTGTTAGGTTGCCCTAACTGTGACCGTGGCAGCGGGGACCTGCACCGGGCCGGTCGAGCGGATCGCGGCGGCCCGGGCGAACGGCTTCGGCCTGGCGCTCGTGCCGGGCCCGGCGACCGGGCCGGGCTGGCGCGACGCCCACGCGTGGGTCCACGACCCCGCGCTGCGCGACGACCTCGTCGCGCTCGCGCAGGCGACCGCCGGCACCGACCGTCCGGTCGGGGTCGCCTGGTTCTTCGAGAAGCACGCGTGGCACGTCGCCTCGCTCGTCGTCGCCGCGCTGCTGTCCGAGCGCGCGCTGCCCCCGCTGCACCGCGCCCAGCTCCTCTTCGGCGAGTACGGCTGGGCCGACGCGGTCGCCGTTCCCGGCGACGGCTGGGAGCCCTGCGCGACGCCGGCCGACGCCGCCGCCGCGCTCGAGGCGCACCTTTTCCCCGTCGTCGAGGGCCTCCGCGGCCTGCGCGCGCCGCGCGCGCTGTGGCGCGAGGCCGGCGACCGGCTCGGCCAGGCGGTGCTGTGGTGCGGCGAGGCGTTCGGGGCGCGCGAGGAGGCGTGGGCGCTCGGCACCGCGATGCTCGAGGCGCCGACACGGCTGCGGGCGCCCGCGCGCTTCCAGCTGCGTGACGGCGAGCCGTTCCGGCCGCGCACGGGCTGCTGCCTGGCGCACCGCGCGCCCGGCTACCCCACCTGCCCGGACTGCCCGCTCAGCTGCCGCTGACGGCGGCCGGCCGGCCGAACCGCGCGGCGAGCCACGCGTCCCACGCGCGCTGCCCCGCGCTCGGCCACCTCGCCGCCGACGGGCGGAGCGGGCGGCGATCCGGCGCCCGCGGTCGACACGCGGTCGCCGACCGAGGCGTCGGCGATCCCGAGCGCGCCGCGCGGGCAGGCGTGGGCGCAGCTCGGCGTGGCATCGACACCTCGATCTCTCGCGTGAGGACCGGCGGCCGGCGGTGTCTGAACGGGTGTCCCCTCATGAAGGAGAACGCCCGGATGTCGCTCCGCACCAGACTCACCGTCGCCGCCGCGCTCGTCGCCGCGGCCGCACTCGCCCTCGTCCCCACCGGACCGGCCGGCGCCCACAAGGGCGGCGGAGGTGGTCCCGAGACCATCGCGCTGCCCGCGGGCTGGCAGCCGGAGGGCATCGCCGCCGGGCCGCGCGGGTCGCTCTTCGTGGGCTCGATCCCGACCGGCCGCGTGCTGCGGCTCGACCCACGCACCGGGCGCCAGAGGATCGTCGTGCCGCAGCGCGAGGGGCGCGCGGCGATCGGCCTGAAGTACCGCCACGGCAAGCTCTTCGTCGCCGGCGGGCCGACCGGGCACGCGTTCGTCTACGACGCCCGCACCGGCCGGGACGTCGCCGACGTCACGCTGACGACCGACCCGGCGTTCATCAACGACGTCACGCTCGCGCCGCGGGCGGCGTGGTTCACCGACTCGGTCAACCAGCGCCTGTACCGCCTCGACCTCGGCCGGCGCGGCACGCCCGCGACGACCGCGACGCCGGTCCCGATCACCGGTGACCTCGACTACGACGACGACCCCGCGACGTTCGAGGCCAACGGCATCGCGGCCGCGAAGGGCGGCCGGGTCCTGCTCGTCGTCCAGAGCCGCACCGGCGGCCTGTTCCGCGTCGACGCCGCGACCGGGGCGTCCACCCGGGTCGCGCTGACCGGCGGCGACGGCACGCTCCCGAACGCCGACGGCATCCTGCTCGAGGGCCGCACCCTGTACGTGGTCCAGAACCAGCTCAACCGGATCGCGGTCGTGAGGCTCTCCCGCGACCTGGGCCGCGGCACGATCGTCCGCACGATCACCGACGACGACTTCGACGTCCCGACGACGATCGCGCGGCAGCGCGGCGTGCTCTACGCGGTCAACGCGCGCTTCGGCACCGAGGCGACGCCGGAGACCGAGTACCACGTCGTGCGCGTCGGCAAGGCGCGCGGCAAGCACGGTCATCGCCACCGCCACCACGGCGGCAAGCGCGGCGACGACCGCGGCAGGCGCGGCCGTGACGACCACCGCGGTGAGCGGCGCGGCAGGCGCGGTGGCGGCCACGACCGCGGCGGGGACGGCCGCCGCGGCAGCGACGAGCGAGGTCGCGGCCCCTCACGCAGGGACGACTGACCTCGCCGCGGGGTGCGCCCGCTCGGGCGCGCGGCGTGATCGCGCGCCCTACGCGACGAGCGCGCGGGCGTGACGCAGGAACGGCTCGACGTCGAGGCCGCGGCCGGTCGCCTGCTCGACCAGCGGCTCGGTGTCGAGCCGGCGGCCGTGGCGGTGGACGTGCTCGGCCAGCCACGCGCGGATCTCCGCCACGTCGCCGCGCCGCAGCGCCTCCGAGCGGTCGCCGAGGTCGGACTCCAGGCGCTCCCACAGGGCGGCGGCGATGAGCACGCCGAGCGCGTAGCTCGGGAAGTAGCCGAACGCGCCGCCCGCCCAGTGGACGTCCTGCAGCACGCCGGTCGCGTCGTCGGGCACCTCGACGCCGAGCAGCCCCCGCATGCCGTCGTTCCACGCCGCCGGCAGGTCGGCGACGTCGAGCGTGCCCTCGATCAGCGCGAGCTCGAGCTCGAAGCGCAGCACGATGTGGAGCGGGTACGTCACCGGGTCGGCGGACACGCGGATGAGCGTCGGGCGGACGACCGTGAGCGCCCCGTGCAGCTCGGCGGGCGTGATCTCGAAGCCGGCGCCGCCGAGCGCCGCGGCGAGGACCTCGGCGAACGCCGGGTGGCGCCCGACGTGGTTCTCCCACAGCTTGCTCTGCGACTCGTGGACCGACATCGACGTGCCGTGGCCGAGGTTCGTGCGGGCCAGCTCGGCGGGGATCTGGCGCTCGTAGAGGCCGTGGCCGAACTCGTGGATCGCGGCCAGCACCGACTCGAGCCGGCCGTCGTCGTAGCGCGTCGTCAGCCGGATGTCGCCGCTGCCGATCCACGAGGTGAACGGGTGCGGCGAGACGTCGACGCGCCACGAGCCCCGGTCGACGCCGAACGCCTCGAGCGCGGCGCCGACCGCCGCCTTCTGCGCGTCGACCGGCACCTCGAGCTCCGCGTCCGCGCCGCCCCGGGCCGCGGCCTCGGCGACGAGCGGCGGCAGCGCCTCGGCCAGGCGGCCGAACACCTCGCGCACGCGCTCGGCCGTCAGCCCGAAGTCGTAGTCGGCGAGCAGCGCGTCGTAGTGCGCCTGGCCGTCCTCGGCGACGCACTCGGCGTACGCGCGGGCGAGCTCGACGTTGCGCCGCAACGCGGGCGCGAACGCCGCGAAGCTGCCGTCCGCGCGCGCGGACTGCCAGACGTCCTGGCCCTCGGACGCGGCCTGCGCCAGCTCGGCGGCGAGGTCGGCCGGGACGCGGCGGCGGCGCTCGTAGTCGCGCCGCGCGAGCCGCACGACGTCGCGATCGAGGTCGCCGAGCTCGCCGCCCGCGTCCTCGAGCGCGTCGAGCCACGCGCCGATCTCGTCGGCGGTCGCGCGCTCGTGCGTGAGCCGCTCGAGCGTCGCGAGCTGCGCCGCGCGGCCCGGGCCGCCGCCGGGCGGCATCATCGTGCGCTGATCCCACGCGGCGAGGCGCATGAGCCCTTCGAGGTCGTCGAGCTCGGCGAGCCGGTCGCGGAGTGCGGCGAGGGCGTCCATGCCGGAGAACCTAGACGCCGGAGACCCCTCCCGGACACGGGCGCGCCACACTGGGAGGAGACATGCACGAGAACTGGCTGCTGCTCTTCGTCCGCCACATCGGCCCGGCGCTCGTCGTCCTGGCCGGAATCGTGGTCTTCGCCGTCGACCGCTCGGTGATCGCCGCCGAGGGCGCCGCCGGGATCGTCGGCGCGGGCCTCGCCTGGTGGCTGTTCGGCTGGCTGTTCCGCAAGGGCGTCGAGGGCGACCGCGAGCGCGATGCCGAGGACCGCGCCCGCGCGTACTTCGACGAGCACGGCCACTGGCCGGACGAGGCGCCGCCGAACGCCTGAGACGCCCCGGCGGCGGTCAGCCGGCCTGGGACGCGGCGCGCACGCCGGCGGCGTCGAGCAGCTCGTCGACCGTGGTGAGCTTGACCCGCGGCCGGCCCTGCGGCTCACCCGCGGCCTTCTCGACCGCGTCGATCCGCTCCCAGTGCTCGTAGAGCACGAGCTCGGGGTCGCGGGCGCGCAGCTCGGCCTCGATCTCGTCGCCCGGGCGCGCCTCGTGCGCCGGGAGCCGCCCCGACTCGAGGTCCTCGAGCAGCACGGTGACCGTGTCGGTCGCGCACTTCTTGTTCGTGCCGATCACCCCGGACGGGCCGCGCTTGATCCACCCCGCCACATACGTGCCGGGCACCACCCGGTCACCGTCGACCACGCGCCCGTCCCGGTTGGGGATCCGCCCCAGCCGCTCGTCGAACGGCAGCCCCGGCAGCGGCTGCCCGGCGTAGCCGATCGCCCGGAACACCAGCGAGCACTCGAGGATCTCCTCCTCGCCGGTCGGCCGCGCCCGCAGCCGCCCGTCCTCGCCACGGACCAGCTCGTTGCGCACCACCCGGACCGCCTCGACGCGGCCGTCGCCGAGGATCTCCACCGGCGAGGTGAAGAAGCGCAGCACGATCCGCTTGGACCGGCCCTCCGGCGCCTTGGCCGCGTAGTCGTGCAGGATCTCGACGTTCCGCCGCGCGGTCTGATCGAGGTTCTCCTCGCGCACGTCCGCGGGAACCTCCAGATCGGCCGGGTCGACGATCACGTCCGCGTCGCCCATCACGCCGAGCTCGAGCAGCTCGGGGTTCGTGAACGCCGCCTGCTCTGGCCCGCGCCGGCCGAGCACCACGATCTCCTCCACCCCTGCCGAGATCAGCGCCTCCATCGCGTGGTCGGCGATGTCGGTGACCCGCAGCTCCTCCTCGGTCAGCGACAGCATCCGCGCCACGTCGATCGCCACGTTGCCGTTGCCGACCACGATCGCCCGCCTGCCGGACAGGTCGAACTCGAGGTCGCGGTAGTCGGGGTGGCCGTTGTACCAGCCCACGAACTCCGGCGCCGACCACGACCCCGGCAGGTCCTCGCCCGGGATCCCCGCCTTGCGGTCGCCCGCCGTGCCCACCGCGTAGATCACGCCGTGGTACCAGGACACCAGCTCCTCGTGGCTGACGTCGCGGCCGACCTCCACGTTCCCGAAGAAGCGGAACCCCGGCCGGCGCGCGATCTTCTCGTACACGCGCGAGACCGACTTGATCTTCGGATGATCGGGCGCCACCCCGCCGCGCACGAGCCCCCACGGCGTCGGCAGCCGCTCGAAGACATCGACCTCGACCGTCCGCTCCTTGTCGCCGAGCAGCTGCCCGGCCGCGTAGAACCCCGACGGCCCGGAGCCGACGATCGCGATACGCAGGGGACGCTCCGGCGTGCCGAGGGCGGAAGTCTGATCGGACATCAGGGCCATGAAGATAGCCCTCGCTCATTGACTGGCGAGTCAATACGCTGGACCCGGTTCGACGCGCGGGCGCGCGGGGTACCGACGAACGTGATCCAGGAGGACTGACCGAGCGATGTCGACGAACGTCACCGAGAAGGAAGCACGCCAGGTCGCCGAGGCGGCCCGCGAGGCGGAGTGGAAGCTGCCGAGCTTCGGCAAGGAGCTGTTCCTCGGGAACCTCAGGCTCGACCTGATCCACCCGCAGCCGAAGCTCGACGACGCCGCCGTCGAGAAGGGCGAGAAGTTCCTCGCCGAGCTGAAGGCGTTCCTGGAGAAGGAGGTCGACCCGCTCGAGATCGAGCGTGAGGGCCGCATCCCCGACCGCGTCGTCAAGGGCCTGCAGGAGCTCGGCGCGATGGGCATGAAGGTGCCCGAGGAGTACGGCGGCCTCGGCCTCTCGCAGGTCTACTACAACCGCGCGCTCGCGCTCGTCGGCACGGCTCATTCGTCGCTGTCGACGCTCATGTCCGCGCACCAGTCGATCGGCGTCTCGCAGCCGCTGCTGACGTTCGGCTCGGAGGAGCAGAAGCGCAAGTGGCTGCCGCTCGTCGCGCGCGACAAGATCTCGGCGTTCCTGCTGACCGAGCCCGACGTCGGCTCGGACCCGGCGCGCGTGTCGACGTCGGCGGTGCCGACCGAGGACGGCAAGGGCTACGTCATCAACGGGCGCAAGCTCTGGGCGACGAACGGCGCGATCGCCGACATCGTCGTCGTCATGGCGAAGGTGCCCAAGAGCGAGGGGCACCGCGGCGGCATCAGCGCGTTCGTCCTCGACTACTCGACCGAGGGCGTGAAGGTCACGAACCGCAACGCGTTCATGGGCCTGCGCGGCATCGAGAACTCGGTCACCGAGCTCAACGACGTCTTCGTGCCGAAGGAGAACCTCATCGGGCGCGAGGGCGAGGGCCTGAAGATCGCGCTGACGACGCTCAACACCGGCCGCCTGGCGCTGCCGGCGATCTGCGTCGGCGTGGCGAAGTACGCGACGAAGGTCGCGCGCGAGTGGTCGCGCGACCGCGTCCAGTGGGGCCGGCCGGTCGGCAAGCACGACGCGGTCGCCCAGAAGGTCGCGTTCATCGCGGCCTCGGCCTTCGGGCTCGAGGCGATGCTCGACGTCTCCTCGCGCCTGGCCGACGAGAAGCGCAACGACATCCGCATCGAGGCGGCGATCGCCAAGCTCTACGGCTCGGAGATCGGCTGGAAGATCGTCGACGAGCTCGTCCAGATCCGCGGCGGGCGCGGCTACGAGACCGCCGAGTCGCTGAAGGCGCGCGGCGAGAAGCCGATCCCGGCCGAGCAGCTCCTGCGCGACATGCGCATCAACCGGATCTTCGAGGGCTCGACGGAGATCATGCACCTGCTCATCGCCCGCGAGGCGGTCGACCAGCACCTGGCGGTCGCCGGCGACATCATCGAGGGCGAGGGCGTCGACCTGAAGGACAAGGCGAAGGCCGCGCTCGAGGCGGGCGCGTTCTACGCGAAGTGGCTGCCGCAGCTCGCGGTCGGCGAGGGGCGCAAGCCCGGTTCGTTCGCCGAGTTCGGGGCACTCGCCCCGCACGCCCGGTACGCCGAGCGCGCCTCGCGCAAGCTCGCCCGCTCGACGTTCTACGCGATGACCCGCTGGCAGGCGCGCCTCGAGCAGAAGCAGGCGGTCCTCGGCCGGATCGTCGACATCGGCGCCGAGCTGTTCGCGATCTCGGCCGCGGTCGTCTACGCGCAGACGATCGCGAGCGAGCAGCCCGCCCGCGCCGACTCGGCGTTCGAGCTGGCCGACCTGTTCTGCAGGCAGGCCCGCTCGCGCGCCGACGGCCTGTTCAGCGAGCTGTTCTCCAACGAGGACGACGCGAACTACAAGCTGGCCCAGCAGGTGCTCGAGGGCCGGCACGAGTGGATCGAGGAGGGCATCGTCGACCCGGCCGAGCTGGGTCCGGACGGCGGCGGCCCGCAGGTCGCCGGCCAGCACGACGGCACCTCCGCCGCGGCCGCGAACGGCGCCAAGACGCCGGCCGCCGCGAAGGCCGAGTAGCAGGCTCCCCAGGAACGGCCGGGCGCTCCTCCCAGGGCGCCCGGCCGGCATACGGCTCGGGGCGGCGCCGGCGTCCTAGCCGGCCGCGGAGAGCGGCGGCGCGCCGTCGGCGCGGGGCTGCTCGGCGGCGCGTGCGCGGCGGGACGCCGGCCACCAGCTCCAGCGCCCGAGGACCGCGACCGCCGCCGGCAGCAACACCGGGCGCACGATCAGCGCGTCGAGGAGCACCGCGATCGCGATGCCGACGCCGAGCTGGCGGATGATCACGAGGTCGGAGGCGGCGAACGGGACGACGATCGCCAGCATCGCCAGCGCCGCGCCGGTCCCCGCCGCGGCGGTGCCGCGCAGGCCGTGGCGCAGCGCCTCGCGCGCGTCGCCTCCGGCGAGGAAGTGGTCGCGCGTGCGCTGGAGGAGCAGGACCTCGTAGATCATCGTCATGCCGAACACGGCGGCGAAGATCGCGATCGTCGTCATCGGGTCGATGTAGCCCGGGCCGCCGAGGAGCGGGTCGTCGCCGGTGAACAGCAGCGTCAGCAGCCCGAACGCGGCCGCCGTCGTGAGCAGGTCGAACGCCACCGCGACCGCCGGCAGCACGATCGCGCGCATGAACGCCATGAGCATGAGGCCGACGACGACCGCCGCGCCGATCACGACGGGCCAGACGTCCGCGCCGACGTCGGTGCGGAAGTCGCCGAGCGCCCCGGCCGGGCCGCCGACCGCGACCTCGAGGCCGCTCGCGCGCGCGAACGCGTCCGCGCGCGCCTTGAGGTCCTCGCCGAGCGCCTGCGTCGCGCCGGACTCGATCGAGCTCTTCGAGACGACCTGGATCTGCCCGGCGCTGCCGCCGCGCTCGAGGTTCACCGCGAACGACGCCTGCCGCTGCTGGTCGGCGGGCGCGCCCGCGATCGCCGCGAGCACGAAGTAGCCCGAGTCGAACAGGCCCGGCGACTCGCGCTGCAGCCGCTCGAGGTCCTCCGGCGACGGGAGCTTGCCGGCGAACTTCCCGATCTCCTTCTCGCCGCCCTTCAGGCCCTGGGCGAGCTCGCCCGCGGGGCCGGTGCCGCCGGAGAGGCCGGAGGCGAGCTGTCCCGCCCCGCCGGTGAGCTGTCCGAGGCCCGCCTCGAGCCGGCCGGCGCCGTCGCGCAGCTTCGTGATGCCCTCGGTGAGCTGGCCGCCGCCGCCCGACAGCTTGTCGATGCCGGCGGCGAGGCGGCTGTTGCCGCTCTGCAGCTTGCCGATGCCGGCCTGGAGCTGCGTCGACCCGGCGTGGAGCTGCGCCAGGCCCTTCGACAGCTCGGCGATCTGGCCGGAGAGCGCCTTCGCGACGCCGGCGGCGCCGTCGAGCTTCGGCGTCGCCGCGTCGACCGACCCCTTCAGGCCGCTCGCCGCCTCGGCGGCCGCCGACAGGGCGCCGAGCGCCTGGTCGCGGCCGGGGCTCGGCGCGAGCTGCGCCACCTCGGCGCGGGCCGCGGCGACCTGCGCGGCGAGCTGGTCGGCCGCCCCCTGGACGCCCTTGACCGACGCGGCGCCGGCCGCGATGTCCGCCGCCATCTGCGCGACGATCGGCGCCCCCGCCTTGCCCGCCTTGGCGGCCTCGCCGAGACCGCCGCTGATCTGCTGGGCGCCCTTCAGCGCCGCGCCGGCGCCGTCGCGGAGCTGCCGCGCCGCGCCCAGCGCGGTCCCCAGGCCGCCGGAGATCTTCAGCGCGCCCGCGCGCGCCTGGTCCAGGCCCGCGCGCAGGCGGCTCGCGCCGCTCTGGGCCGAGCCGCTGCCGCTCCGCAGCCGATCCGCGCCGGACGCCGCGTTCGCGAGCCCGCTCTGGAGCTGGGCTGCGCCGTCGCCCGCCCGCCCGAGCCCGGTCTCGAGCTCCTTCAGCTTGCGGCTGCTGTCACGCAGCATGTCCGGCATGTCGTCGAGCTGGTCGGGCAGCGCCTTCAGGTCGCGGCTCGTCGCGGCGAACACGCCCGGGCCGACGACCGACGCGACCCGCTTGTCGCGCCGCAGCGACCGCTCGAACCGCTCGATCCGGCGCAGCGTGGCGCGGTCGGTGAGCGGCTTGTGCTTCGAGACGACGACGATGTTGAACGGCGTCGGCATGCCGGCGCCCATGACGTGCGCGATCCGCTCGAAGTCCTGCCGCGCCTGGTTGTCCTCGGGCAGGTAGCGCGGCGTCGGCGGTCCGGTCTTCAGCGCCAGCGCCGGGAACGCGGCGGCGGCGAGGATCGCGGTGGCGAGCGCGCCGGCGGGGACCGCGTTGCGCACGACCCAGCCGCCCTTGCTCTCGAGCCACGCCCACGGCCGCACGAGCCAGGCCGGATAGCCGAAGCTCAGCCAGGCGTGCCGGTGCCCGAGCAGCACGAGCGCGGCGGGCATGATCACGACCGCCGCCCCGATCGCCAGCATCGAGACGAGCATCGCCCCGATGCCCAGCGACGGCAGCAGGTGCGGCGGCGTCAGCGCCGCCGCCACGATCAGCGTCACGGTCAGCGCGGTGCCGCCGATGAGGATCGCCCGGCCGCTGGTGTGGACCGCCTCGGTCGCGGCGTGCGCCGCGTCGTGCCGGGCGACGTCCGCCTCCACCTCGCGGCGCCAGCGCCGGTAGAAGAACAGGCCGTAGGCGATCGACAGCGCCATGCCGGTGCTCGTGCCGAGCACCGCGGCGATGGCGTCGACGTCCATGACCTCGCCGAGCAGCGTGATGAGCCCGAGCCCCGCGAACGCGGTGGCGGCGCCCATGACGCTGAGCATCAGCGCGACGACCGGCGCGCGGAGCAGGACGAGCAGGAGGACGAACGCGACCGGCAGCGCGATCGCCGCGCCCGTCCGGGTCGTCTCGATCGCCTCGTCGCGCATCGCGCGGTCCAGCGTCGGCGTGCCGCTGATCGCCGCCCGGACCGGCGCCGCGACGATCTTGTCGACTGCGCGGTCGATCTCGTCCTGGTGGGTCTTGACCATCGCCTCCTTGTCGCGCGCGACCGCGGCGACGATGAGCGCCTGGGTCGGGTTCTTGCGCAGGCGCCTGCCGGTGTCGCCGGCGTCCCACGCCGACAGCACGCGGGTGTCGCGGCGACGCCCGAGCTCGCGCACCAGCGCGGGACCCTGGCGGTCGACCTGGCGCTGCGGGCCCTCGAGCAGGATCGGGACGAGCACGCTCGGCCCGAACTCGGCGTCGACGAGATGCTCGGCGTGGTAGGCCTGGGTGCCGGGCACGGTCGTGATCGACGGCGACACGGCGCCGGTCAGGCCGAGTCCGACCAGCGCGAGCGCGACGACGGCCGCCGTCGCGGTGATGAGGGCGGCCAGGGGCCGCCGGATGGCGAGGCGCGCGAGGTGGACCATGGGCCGACGCTACGGCTCGTGTGCGCGGGCGCACATCGGTCGCCGCCCACACCTGCGGTGCGGGGAAGTGCTGACCGTCACATGGTGCGTTGCCGGGGTGGTCGGTGCGGTGTGTGTGGTCCGGTCTTCGGGTCGGAGTGTGTGGGGTTCGTCTTGGCTGCGGGGGTGGTCTGCGCCCGGGCGGATCCTCGTGGGCGGTTGTCGTTGCCTGCGGCGGGTGGTCCGCGCCCGGGCGGGGTCGGCGGTCTGGCTCGCTCCGCGCGGGTTCGGTGGTGGCGGGCTTGGCGTGGTCTGAACGGCCGCTGGTGAGGCGGTGAGGGAGCGGACCCGCTCCGCGCTCACTCTGGCCCGCACTCTCGCTCGCGGCCGGCCGGGGTCTGACCCCGCCCGTTGACCCCGCCTACCGGGAGGCCGGCCCGGATCCGTGCGCGGCTCGGGGCGGCCGGGCCGGCGGGGTGAGCGCCGGCGCGCCACCTGCGGTCGGGTGTGTCGACTCGTCCCGGCATCACCGTCATGAGTCGACACACCCCGCCGGGCCCAGGACGGGTGTGTCGTCTTGTTCCGGCATGACCGGGATGAGTCGACACACCCGCGTGGCGCTGGCGCGTACCCGCTCGGACCGGTCCGGTGGGTGTGTACCCGCGCGGCCTCGCGCCCCGCGCCCCGGCCGCGCGCTCGGGCCCGACCCGCCCGCGGCGAGCGAGGCGGACGAAACGGTCGATCGAGCGCGCGTTTCATCCGGCTCGCTCTCCGCGGGGCCGGCCTGGACGCGCCTCGCCGGGCGAGGCGGACGAAACGGTCGATCCAGCGCGCGTTTCATCCGGTTCGCTCTCCGCGGGGTCGGCCTGGACGCGCCTCGCCGGACGAGGCGGACGAAACGGTCGATCGAGCGCGCGTTTCATCCGGTTCGCGCCCGGCAGGGTCGGTCTGGACGCGCCTCGCCGGGCGAGGCGGACGAAACGGTCGGTCCAGTGCGCGTTTCATCCGGCTCGCTCTCCGCGGGGTCGGCCTGGACGCGCCTCGCCGGACGAGGCGGACGAAACGGTCGATCGAGTGCGCGTTTCATCCGGCTCGCTCTCCGCCGGGCCGCCCGCGCGCCCTCGGCACCCCGACCCCGCAAGACGGCAGACCCGCCACGCCGACCACGCACCCACCCAGCCTCACCAGCGGCCGTTCAGACCACGAAACACCCCGCCGCCCACCCCCGCGCGGAGCGAGCCAGGCCGGCACCACCCGCTCGGACCCGGACCACCCGCCGCAGCCCGGCACCAACGCACCGCAAGCACCGACCCAGCAGCTACACGACCGCCATCCCCGGCTGCACCGGCACCTCGACGAGCGCCGGCCGCTCCGACGCGATCCCCGCCCGCAGCGCCTCGCGCAGCTCCTCCCGGTCCGCCACCCGCCGCGCCTCGACGCCGTAGCCCGCGGCGACCCCGGCGCAGTCGAGCGCCGGCAGGTCGAGCCCCGGCGCGCCGGTCACGTTCTCCAGCGTCCCGAACCGCTTGAGGATCGCGTACTCGGCGTTGTGCAGGACGAGCACGGTCACCGGCACCCGGTAGGCCGCGGCGGTCCACAGCGCCTGGATCGCGTACTGCGCCGACCCCTCCCCCACGACGCACACGACCGGCCGGTCCGGCTGCGCGAGCTGGACGCCGACCGACGCCGCCAGGCCGAACCCGAGCCCGCCGCCGGCGCCGAAGTAGTAGCTGCCCTGGCGCGACAGGCGGAGCTGGTTGCGCAGGGCGATCGTCGCCGACGGCGCCTCGAGCACGACGATGCCGTCCTCGGGCAGAACCTCGCCGAGCGTCCGGACCGCGGTCGACGGGTTCATCGGGTCGGTGAGCTCGACCTCCTCGGGCGCCGGCCGCGGGTCGGGCGCCGGGCGGTCGGCGTCGCCGGCGCGCTCGGCGAGCGCCGCCAGCGTCAGCCCCGGGTCGGCCACGACCGCGTCGCCCATCGGCGCGCGCGCCGCCTCGTCGGGATCGCTCGTGATCGCGACGAGCTCGGTGCCCTCGGCGAGCGGCGGCCCAGGGATGTTCGGGTAGTACGGGAAGACCGACGAGCCCGCGACGATCACGAGGTCGTAGGCGGCCAGCGCCTGGCCGGCCGGCCCGATCGCGGGCGGCAGGATGCCGAGGAACTGCGGGTGGTCCTCGGGGAAGCCGAGCCGCCCGCCGCCCGGCGCCGGGGTCGCCCACACCGCCATCCGCTGGCGCTCGGCGAGCGCGACCGCGGCGGCACGGCCGGCGTCGGTGTCGAGGTCGGGCCCGGCGACGAGCGCAGGCGCGCGCGCGGCGCGCAGGCGCTCCGCGAGCCGGGCGACCGCGTCCGGGCCGGCGACCGCCAGGCCGTCGGTGGCGCGCCGGGCCGGGAACGCGACCGCCTGCTCGTCGACCTCGGCGTTCCAGTCGTCCATCGGGATCGAGACGAACGCCGGTCCCCGCGGCGGCAGCGTCGCGTGATGGATCGCGCGCGCGATCGCGTGCGGGACGTCCTGGGCGCGCGGCGGCTCGTAGCTCCACTTGACGAGCGGGTGCGGCATCCGCGTCGCGTCGCGGTTGGTGAGGTTCGCCTGGAGCGTGAGCAGGCTGCGGTCCTGCTGGCCGGCGGTGACGAGCAGCTGCGACTTGTTCGCCTGCGCGTTGAACAGCGCCCCCATCGCGTTGCCGACGCCGGGCGCGGTGTGCAGGTTGACGTGCGCCGGCCGGCCGGACGCCTGCGCGTAGCCGTCGGCCATCCCGACGGCGACCAGCTCGTGCAGCCCGAGGACGTAGCGGAAGTCGTCGGGGAACTCGGCCAGCATCGGCAGCTCGGTCGATCCGGGATTGCCGAAGATCGTCGTCATCCCCTGCTCGCGCAGCAGCGCGAACACGGCCTCGCGGACGGTCGTCATGGCGCGGGACCCTATGTCACACGACGCCCGCGCGGTCGGTGCCATCCTCGAAGGGTGAGCCTGCTGAGCGAGATCGCCGGACGCACGATGCGGCTCCCGCAGCCGCTGACCCGCGACCTCGAGGTCGACCGCGACCTCCCGGTGCCGATGGACGACGGCGTGACGCTGCTCGCCGACCGCTGGCGCCCGCGCGGGATGCCCGAGCCCGCGCCGACCGTGCTCGTCCGCTCGCCGTACGGGCGGCAGGGCGTGTTCGGCTTCCTCATGGGCCGGCTCATCGCCGAGCGCGGGCTGCAGGTCGTCGTCCAGTCGACCCGCGGGAGCTTCGGCTCGGGCGGCGCTTTCCGCCCGTTCGACGAGCGCGACGACGGCCTCGCGACGCTGCGCTGGCTGCGCGCCCAGCCGTGGCACAGCGGGCCGGTCGGCGCGACCGGGCCGTCGTACATGGGGCTCGTGCAGTGGGCGATCGCCGACCAGCTCGACGTCATGGCGCCGTCGGTGACCGCCTCGCGCTTCCGCGACATGGCGTACGGCGGCGGCTCGGTCTCGCTGGACACGGCACTGTCGTGGCTGCTCATCCTCGAGGTGCAGGAGCGCCCGCTCGGTCTGGTCCGGATGATCCACGGGCTGGAGCGCACGCTGCCGAAGCTGTGGGACCACGTCCCGCTGAACGACCTCGACGAGCGCGCGTTCGGCGCGCCCGTCCCGATCTGGCGCGAATGGCTCTCCGAGATGGCCCCCGACTCGCCGTACTGGGCGACCCGCGACTTCTCGGCGTCGGTGGGCGACGTCACAGCGCCGGTCCAGCTCATCGGCGGCTGGCAGGACATCTTCCTGCCGTGGCTCATCGAGGACTGGACCGCGCTGCGCTCGCGCGGCCGCAACCCGCAGCTCATCGTCGGGCCGTGGGCGCACACCTCGCCGGAGCTCATGGCGGTCTCGCTGCGCGAGGGGATCGGCTGGCTGCGCGCGCACCTGCTCGGCGACGACCGCCTCGTCCGGGACACGGCGGTGCGGGTGTTCGTGACCGGCGAGCGGCGCTGGCGCGACCTGGACGACTGGCCGCCGCCAGGGGCGGTCGAGCGGCGCCTGCACCTCGGCGCGCACGGCACGCTGACCGACGACGCGCCGGCGGGCGACGCGGAGCCGACCCGCTACCGCTACGACCCCGCGCACCCGACGCCCGCGGTCGGCGGGCCGGTGCTCATGGAGCGCAAGCCGGTGCGCGACAACCGCGCGCTGGAGGCGCGGCCCGACGTCGTGACGTTCACGTCCGAGCCGCTGACCGAGGACGTCGACGCGATCGGCCCCGTCCGCGCCGACGTGTGGTTCCGCTCCTCGCGCCCGGACACCGACCTGTTCGTCCGCGTCTGCGACGTCGAGCCCGGCGGGGCGTCGCTCAACGTCTGCGACGCGCTGCTGCGCCTGACGCCGGGCGCGCCCGAGCGCGACGCCGACGGGATCGCGCGGGTCACGTTCCCGCTGTGGCCGACCGCCCACCGCTTCCGCGCCGGCCACCGCATCCGCGTCCAGGTCTCCTCGGGCGCGCACCCGCGCTACGCGCGCAACCCCGGCACGGGCGAGGACCCGATCCACGCGACGCGCCTGGTCCCCGCCGACCAGGAGGTCTTCCACGACCCCGCGCATCCGTCGGGCGTCGTGTTGACCGTGCTCCCGCGGGGCGCGAACGCCGGCGGGTAGGCGCGCCGGCGCGCTCCTCGCGGCCGCGGCGGGTGTGTGGCACGGATCCGTAGTCGCCCGCGCCGGGCATGTGGGGAGCGGCGGTGGTCGCGGCAGCGGCGCCGGGGGACGCTGGCGTCATGGCCACGGCAGCAGCGACACCGGCGCCCGGCAGGTCCGGCTGGACCGGCGGACGCATCGCCGCGGTGACGGCCGGCAGCCTCATCGCGCTCATCTCGCTCGCCCTCGCCGTCGGGGGCGCCGTGCTCGCGCTGGCGTTCGCGTTCGCACGGGACGACGACGGCTGGTTCACCTCACCGACCGAGCACCTGCAGACGCCCACCGCGGCGCTCACCGCCGAGCGCCTGCAGATCGGCGACCTGACCGGCGACCCGGACGGGTGGGTCGGCGTGCTCGACGCGCGCGTGCGCGTCACCGCCGAGCTGGCCGACAGCTCGCCGGTGTTCGTCGGCATCGCCCGTGAGGCCGACCTCGACGCGTACCTCGCCGGGGTCGCGCACGACGAGGTCGAGGACGCCGCCCACGACGAGCTCGACCGCACCCCCGGCAGCGCCGCGGCCGCCGACCCGCGCCGGCAGGACTTCTGGGTCGCCCGGGCGACCGGCGCCGGCGAGCAGACCGCCGAGTGGGAGATCGGCGAGGGCGAATGGGCCGTCGCGGTCATGCGCGCCGACGGGACGCCCGGCGTCGCGGCGGACGTGAGCGTCGGCGCGAAGGCCGACTGGCTGCTGTGGGTCGCGCTCGGCCTGCTCGGCGCCGGGCTGCTCGGCCTCGGCGGCGGCAGCGCGCTGATCTGGGGCGGCATCCACGCCGCCGAGCGCGATGGCGTGCCCGCGCCGCCCGCGCCGCCCGCACCGGGCGGCGGCCCGGAGTCGGCCGCCGGGGCCGGCGTGCCCGCGCACGCGGCGGCGGTCTCCGGCGCCGCGGCGCAGGAGGCGCACGCGCAGCCGTACCCGGTCGACCTGCAGGCCCGGCTCGACACGCCGCTCAGCCCGTGGCTGTGGCTCGTCAAGTGGTTCCTGGCGATCCCGCACTACGTCGTCCTCGCGTTCCTGTGGGCGGCGTTCGCCGTGCTGTGGGTCGTCGCGCTGGTCGCGATCGTCGCGACCGGCCGCTACCCGCGCGCGATCTTCGACTTCAACGTCGGCGTGCTGCGCTGGACGTGGCGCGTCGGCTGGTACGCGACGAGCGCGATCGCCACCGACCGCTACCCGCCGTTCACGCTGGCGCCCGCCGGCTACCCGGTCGAGATCGACATCCCGTACCCGGAGCGGCTGTCGCGCGGCAAGGCGCTCGTGAAGTGGTGGCTGCTCGCCCTCCCCCACTACGCGATCCTCGGCGCGCTCGCCGGCGGCTGGTCGTGGTGGTGGTTCGAGACGGCCGCGCCGAGCGTGCTCGTCGTCCTCGTGCTCGTCGCCGGCGTCGTGCTGCTGTTCACCGGCCGGTACCCGCGCGACGTGTTCCGCCTCGTGGTCGGGATCAACCGGTGGGCGCTGCGGGTCGTCGCCTACGCGGCGCTCATGCGCGACGAGTACCCGCCCTTCCGCCTGGAGGACCCGGAACCGGACGCCGCCCCGGCCGGCTAGAGCCGGGTCGGCAGGCCGAACCGGGGGAACAGCTCGGGCTGCAGGAAGTTGCACAGGTCGACGATCCGGCCGGCGCGGATCTCGACCACCTGCAGGTTGAACGGGCGCTGCACGCCCTCGGCGTCGGGCTTGTAGACGCCGATCGCCGGGCGGCCGTTCGCGGACGTGACGAGGACGCGGCCGTTCGCGCACTCGATGCCGGGGCCGAGCATCCACTGCCTGACCTCGTCCGGGCCCTGCAGCCACAGCGGCAGCGGCGGCATCGAGAACGTCGCGTCGTCGTGCAGCAGCGTGACGAGCGCGTCGACGTCGTAGTTCTGGAACGTCTCGACGTAGCGGCCGAGCAGCTCGCGCTCCTCGTCGCCCTCGACCGCGGCGGGCTCGATCTGGCCGGCGTCGGCGTCGAGCTTGTCGAGCGTCGCCCGCGCGCGCTGCAGCGCGCTGTTGACCGAGGCGGTGGTCATGCCGAGCAGCTCGGCGACCTCGCTCGCCTTCCAGCGCAGCACCTCGCGCAGGATGAGCACGACCCGCTGGCGCGGCGGCAGGTGCTGGAGCGCGGCGACGAACGCCAGGCGGATCGTCTCGCGCGTCGCCGCCACCTCGGCCGGGTCGCCCTCCTCGGGCATGACCGACGCGTCGGCGATCGGCTGGACCCACGCGGTCTCGGGCAGCGGGGCGGGCAGCGACGTGACCTCGGCGGTGCGCGACGCCGGCCCGAGGTCCATCGGGCGGGCACGCCGCTGGGCGCCCTGGAGCATGTCGAGGCACACGTTCGTGGCGATCCGGTACAGCCACGACTTCAGCGCGGCGGGCGACTCGAGCCGGTCGAGCGAGCGCCACGCGCGGATCATCGCCTCCTGGACCGCGTCCTCGGCCTCCGAGCCCGCGCCGAGCATCCGGTAGCAGTACCCGGTCAGCTCGCGGCGGTGGCGCTCGAGCGCCTGCTCGAGCTCGGCCCTGTCGAGCGTTGCGACGACGTTCGGATCGGCTGCCACCGAGCCATCGTACGGGTCTCCGGAGCGTCACGCCACCCTTGTTGAGCGTGCACTCACAATGTTGCGGACGTGACCTGTCCGCTCAGACCGGCCGCCCGGACCGGTCGCCGTCCTACGAGTCGAAACCGAGCCCGAGCCGGTCGAGCGTGCGCAGCCACAGCCCTCGCCGGCCGGCGTTGCGGTCCGCGGCGGCGAGCCGGTTGCGGGTGAGCTGGATGACGGCCCAGCGCAGCGGCTCGGGCGGGAACGGCACCGGCCGGCGCCGCACGTAGCGCAGCCGCGTGGCCTCGGTCTCGCGCCCGTCGACGAGGTCGAGCGCGACCCGCGCGCCGAACCGCGTCGCGGCGACCCCGAGGCCCGTGTAGCCGGTCGCGTACGACACCTTGCCGCCGTACGCCGTGCCGAAGAACACGCTGAAGCGGCTGCACGTGTCGATCGCGCCGCCCCACCGGTGGGTGAACCGGATCCCGCGCAGCTGCGGGAACGTGACGAAGAAGTGCTGGGCGAGGCGGCCGAAGACCTCGTCGTCGGTGTCGTGGCGCGGCCCGACCGGCCCGCCGAACCGGTACACGGCGTCGTAGCCGCCCCACAGGATCCGGTCGTCGCGCGTCAGGCGGTAGTAGTGGAACTGGTTGGCGCCGTCGCCGATCCCCTGCCGCCGCGCCCAGCCGATCGCGGCCCGCTGCTCGGCGCTCAGCGGCTCGGTGACGAGCACGTAGTCGTAGACCGGCACGACGTAGCGCCGGATCGCCCGCACGAGCGGCGGGTACGCGCTCGTCGCGAGGATCACCCGGCGGGCGCGGACGCGGCCGTCGGGCGCGAGCACCTCGACCGCGTCGCCGTCGTCGCGCAGATCGGTCGCCGGGGTGTGCTCGTGGACGCGCACGCCGGCGCGCACGCACGCGTCGCGCAGCCCGAGCGCGAGCCTTCCCGGGTGCAGGATCCCGCCGGAGTCCTTGACCCACACGCCGCCCCGGTAGGTCGGCGAGGCGACCTCGGCCTGCATCGAGGCGGCGTCCGGGAACACCTCCACGTCGTAGCCGAACCGCCGGTGCAGCTCGGCCTCCTCCTCGATCCACGCCTCCTGGTAGGGCTCGAGGATCGCGAGCAGCTCACCGGTCGGCTCGAAGTCGCAGTCGATGCCGTGACGCTCGCAGTCGGCGCGCAGCCCGTCGAGGTTCGCGCGGCCCAGGCGCTCGAGCGCGGGCATCTCGTCGGCGAACCGCGCCAGGCCGTTCGCCAGCCCGTGGGTGAGCGACGAGACGCAGAAGCCGCCGTTGCGGCCGCTCGCACCGAACCCCGCCGTCTGCGCCTCGAGCACCACGACGTCGCGGCCCGGGTCGTCGGCCTTGGCGTGCAGCGCCGCCCACAGCCCGGTGAACCCGCCGCCGACGATGCACAGGTCGGCGGTCGTCGTGCCGCGCAGAGCGGGCCGCGGCTCGACGGTCCCGAGGTCGTCGAGCCAGAACGCGCGCGGCTCGGCGTCGGCGAACGCCGCGCGCTCCTCCGCGCTCGGGGGCGTGTCGGGCCAGGGCAGGGTCGTCGTCGCGGGCATCGGCGGCATCACCGTACGAGGAGCTGCACGATCGCCGCCAGCCCGACCGCGACGATGACCGCGCGCAGCGCCGCGGGCGGCAGCCGCCGGCCGAAGCGCGCCCCGAGCTGGCCGCCGGCCACGGCGCCGACCGCGATGAGCGCGGCGGCCTCCCAGGCGACGTCGGCGACGAGCACGAACACGACGCCCGCGACGAAGTTCACGAGGCCGGCGAGCACGTTCTTGAGCGCGTTGATCCGCTGCAGGTCGTCGGGCAGCGCGAGGCCGAGGATCGCGAGCAGCAGGATGCCCTGCGCGGCGCCGAAGTAGCCGCCGTAGATGCCGGCGAGGAAGATCCCGAGCCGCGTCTTCGGGCCCTCGTGGGTGGCGCCGTGGCCGTGGCGCGCGTTGATCGCGCGCTGGAGGCGCTGCTGGAAGACGATCGTCACGAGCGCGATCGCGATGAACGCCGGGACGATCGCCTCGAACGCCTCGGCCGGCAGCGCGAGCAGCAGGACCGCGCCGGCGATCCCGCCGAGCAGCGACGCGAGCCCGAGCCGCACCGACCGGCGGCCCTGCCCGCGCAGCTCGCGCCGGTAGCCCCACGTCCCCGACACGGTCCCGGCGACGAGGCCGATGCTGTTCGACACGTTCGCGGTCACCGGCGGGTAGCCGACCGCCAGCAGCACCGGGAACGTCACGAGCGTGCCGCTGCCGACGACCGTGTTGATCGCGCCGGCCCACATGCCGGCGACGAGCACCGCGAGCGCCTCGAGCCCGGTCACGGCGTCGCGGCCTCGCGCACGGCCGCGACGGCCTCGTCGCGGGTCATCCCGGTCGTCCGCAGCAGGTCGACGGCGGCCGTCCGCACGCCCCCGACGATGACGCTGATCGACAGGTTGCCGGTCAGCTCGAGCACCTGGCCCGCGGTCGCCGCCGCGGCGATCGCGTGCCGGCGCGGCTCGTCGACCGCGTGGCGGTCCTCGAGCCACGGCTCGAGCGCGCGGGTCGCGGCGGCGAGCTCGCGCAGCGCGTCCGGCCCGCCGGGCGGCACGTGGTCGCCGACCTCGAGCGCCCGGACCGCCCCGCGCGCGAGGTAGCGCGCGTTGCGCATCGCCAGCTCGAGGTGGACCGCCCCCTCGGTGTAGGCCTCGATCGCGCTGAGCGCGTGGCGGCGCGGCAGCGCGGCGATCGCGGTCTCGCGCCCGGCGGTCAGCGCGCCTGACAGGTCGCGCGCGAGCGGCTCGGCCGCCCGCGCCCGCAGCAGCGCGGCGTGCGCCGCCGCGACGTCCTCGCGCTCCAGCGCGGTCGCGATGTCGTCGAGCGTCGCGGCCATCTCGCGCAGCACCGCTCCCCCGGCCTGGCGCACGAGCCGCAGCGGGTTGACCGGCAGCACGACGAACGACATGAGCAGCGCCGAGGCCGCGCCGATCGCCGCGTGCCCGGTGCGCGCGAACTCGAAGCCGTCGGGCTGCTCGAGCGTCACGACGAACGCCGCCGACACGCCGGCCTGGGTGACGGCCAGGACGCTGCCGCCGAGCAGGACCGCCGACGACATCGCGAGCAGCACGATGAGCATGAGCGCGAACGAGCCCGACCCGAGGAGCTGCGTGAGCGCGTCGGCGATCGCGACGCCGACCGTGACGCCGATCGCGATCTCCAGGGCGCGGACGCCGCGGCGCCCGCCGCTGATGCTCAGCGTGACGAGCGCGGCGACCGGCGCGAAGAACGGCCGGTAGTCGCCGAGCACCTCGGTCGCCACGAACCACGCCAGGCCCGCCGCGAGCGCCGCCTGGAGCAGCGTCAGCGAGACCGTGCGCAGGCGTTCGATGCGGGCCCGGAGGGTCAGGCCGGGGTCGGGAGCACGTCGCGGGACATGGCCGCGAGGGAAGCTACCCGGTCGGCGAGCCCTGGCCCTGCTGAGGGCGCAGGGCCGCTCGCAGGAGCGCCGCGGTCGCCTCGCGGTACTCGGGCGAGGCGAACCGCACGGTCGCCCGCGCGGTCCGCTCGAGCGCGTCGCGCAGGACCAGCGCGGTGAGCGCGGCGTCGATCCGGGGGTCGACGAGGCCGCGGGCCTGCGCCCGGACGACCGCCCGCTCGATCGCGCCGACCCAGCGGCCCGCGAGCGCCGACCACTGCTCGAAGTCGCCCGTCCGCTCCATCGCCGCGGAGACCATCCGCAGCGCGTCGTCCCACGGGGCGAAGACGTCGACGGCGGCGTCGATGAGCGTGTCGACGAACACGTCGACGCTCTCGGGCCCGGTGGCGGTGCGCTGGTCGATCGCCGCCGCGAGCTCGTCGCCGAGCTCCTCGATGAGCTCGCGCACGAGCGCCGGGTCCACGAGCGCGGCGCCCTCGTCGCCGGCTTCCGCGCGCAGGCGCTCGACCGCGCGCCGGAGCGCCGCGCGGCGTTCGCCGTCCTCCTGCTCCTGATCGCCGGTCAAGCAGGTTCACGTACCCGGCCGGGCGCGGTGGGATGCGCCGCGGCGAAGGGGACCGGGCCGATCGCCAGACTTCCCGTCGTGGCCCGTCGCATCGCCGCGCTCGCCGTGACGCTCCTCGTGCTCTACGGGCTCGGGCCGGCGGTGCTGGAGGTGTTCGGGGCGTGGGACGACCTCGACGGCTTCGAGCCGCTGTGGTGGGTCGTGGTGCTCGTCACCCAGGCGGGCGCGCTCGGCTGCTTCTGGGTCGTCCAGCGCGTCGCGCTGCCGGGCGCGAGCTGGTTCGCGGTGGCGACCTCGAACCTCGCGGGCGGAGCGCTCGGCCGCGTCATCCCGGGCGGCGCGGCGACCGCGGCCGCCGTCCAGTTCGGGATGCTGCACCGGTCGGGCGTGGACCGGACGAAGATCGCGACCGGTGTCACGGCGAGCTCGCTGCTGCTCGTCGCCGCGCTCGCGGCGCTGCCGCTGCTCGCGGTCCCGTTCGTCGTCGCGGGCCTGTCGGTGCCCGAGACGCTCGTCGACGCGATGCTGCTCGGCTTCGCGGTGTTCGCGGTGCTGTTCGCCGTCGGCGCCGGCCTGCTGGCCAGCGACCGCGCGGTCGACGCGGTGGCGCGCGCCGCGGCGCCGGTCGTCCGCCGCGTGCGCGGCCCCGAGTCGGCGGCCGCGCTGTCGACGCGGCTGACGGCCGAGCGCGACCTCGTCCGCCGGGCGCTCGGCGCTCGCTGGCCGGAGGCGCTGGCGGGCGCGACCGGCCGGTGGATGCTCGACTTCCTCACGCTCGTCGCCGCGCTCGAGGCGGCGGGGGCGCGGCCGAACCTCGCGCTCGTGCTGCTCGCCTACTGCGCCGCGCAGCTCCTGGCCCAGGTGCCGATCACGCCCGGGGGGATCGGGGTCGTCGAGGCGGGCATGACCGCGACGCTCGCGCTCGCCGGCATCGCGGCGGCGCCCGCCGCGGCCGCGGTGCTCGCCTACCGGCTGGCGTCCTACTGGCTGCAGCTCCCGGCCGGGCTGGTCGCGTGGATCCTGTTCCGGCGGCGATACGGCGCGGACGGGATGGTTGACGCCGAGGGCGCCGGGGAACCCTCCCGGCCATGAGCGCGATCCCCTCGACGGCCGCCCCGGCGCGGCCGCACGGCGCCGCTCCGGCGGTCCCGGCGGCCCCCGGGATCCCCGCCGGGGCGCGGCGCGCCACGCGGGGCGCGCTCCTGGTGCTCGTCGCGCTCTTCGTGCCGGGCGAGGCCGCCCGCATCGCGGCCGGCCTCGGCGCCGTCGATCCGCCCCGCTGAGACGCGCCTCCACCACCGCCGAGAGAGGCCGGCGCGAGCGGGGTAGCGTCACGCCATGCCCGACCACGCATACGACGTCATCGTCCTCGGCGCCGGTCCGGCCGGGGAGGTCTGCGCGGGCCGCCTCGCCGATGCGGGCCTGGAGGTCGCGATCGCGGAGAAGCACCTCGTCGGGGGCGAATGCTCGTTCTACGCGTGCATCCCGTCCAAGTCGCTGCTGCATCCTGCCCAGGCGCTCGCCGAGGCCCACCGCAGCCCGGGCGCCGCCGAGGCGGTCACCGGCGAGCTCGACGTGCCGGCCGCGCTCGCGCACCGCGACCGGATGATCTCCGGCCTCGACGACGCCGGTCAGGTGCCGTGGCTCGAGGACAAGGGCATCGCGCTGCACCGGGGCCCCGCTCGGCTGGACGGCGAGCGGCGCGTGCGCGTCGGCGACGACGTGCTGAGCGCGCGGCGCGCGGTCGTCCTCGCGACCGGGTCCGACGCTCGGATGCCGCCGATCGACGGGCTGCGCGACGCGGCGCCGTGGACGAACCGCGAGGCGACGACCGCCGAGGCCGCGCCCGGCCGGCTGGCGATCCTCGGCGGCGGCCCGGTCGGCGTCGAGATGGCGCAGGCGTGGCGGTCGCTGGGCAGCGCGGTGACGCTCGTCGAGGGCGGCGAGCACGTCCTCGGCCGCGAGGAGGTGTTCGCCGCCGAGGAGGTCGAGGACGCGCTGCGCGCGCAGGGCGTCGACGTGCTCACCGGGCGGCGCGCCGCGCGGGTCGAGCGGCCCGAGCCCGGCGGCGAGGTGACGCTGACGCTCGACGACGGCGCGGCCGTCCGGGCCGACGAGCTGCTCGTCGCGCTCGGGCGCGTCCCGCGGACGGCGGGGCTCGGCCTCGAGGACCTCGGCCTGCCCGGCGACGGCGAGCCGGTCGAGGTCGACGACCACCTGCGCGTGCCCGGCCACGACTGGCTGTATGCGATCGGCGACGTCACGGCCCGCGCGCCGCTCACCCACCAGGGCAAGGAGCACGGGCGCTGCGTGGCCGACCACATCCTCGGGCGGCCGAACGCGACGCCGCTCGTCGACGGGCCGCGCTCGCCGCGCGTCGTGTTCACCGAGCCGCAGGTCGCGTCGGTCGGGCTGACGCTCCGCGCCGCGCGCGAGGAGGGCATCCGGGCGAGCTGCGCCGACGCCGACATCGGCGCGACCGCCGGGTCGTCGTTCCTCGGCGCCGGCGTGCCCGGCCGCGCCCGGATCGTCGTCGACGAGGACCGCCGCGTGCTCGTCGGCGCGACGTTCACCGGCGCCGCCGTCGACGGGCTGCTGCACGGGGCGACGATCGCGATCGTCGGCGAGGTGCCGATCGAGCGCCTCTGGCACGCGGTGCCGCCGTTCCCGACGCGCAACGAGGTCTGGCTGTCACTCCTGGAGGGCTACGTGGCGTGACGGCGCCGCGGCCCGCGCAGCCGCCCGGCCCGTTCCGCCCCGGGTTCTGGCGCAGCCCGCTGCGCGGCCCGTGGCTGACGGCGGCGCTCGGGTCGCTCGCGCTCCTCTACGCGGTGAGCGTGCGGCGGCGGGCGCTCGCCTCGAGCGCGTCCTGAGCGGCGTCGGCCTGGTCGGCCAGCGCGCGGTAGACCGCGTACGCGCGGGCGCCGCCGGTCAGGCGCCAGGCCTCCAGGGCGCGCGTCGCGTTCCGGGCCGCGGAGCGCCACGCGAGCACGAGCGGATCGTCGTGGTCGGCGCCGGCGTGCCCGGCCTCGATGACGAGCTCGCGCGTGTCGTCGAGGTCGCCGAGCATCTCGTGGAGCTGGTGCGCGGTCATGGTCTGGTCGGAGTCTTGCCGCTTCGCCGGTACCTGTTCCCGCGACGGGCGGGAACCAACCTCGTCGAGTCGGCGTGTGTTCGCCTGCGCTCGCCGCTTCTCGCTCCGGCGCGCTTTCCCTCCCGACCCGGCGCCCCGGCGGCACGTCCGGCGCCGGGCGTCCGTGATCAGCCGGCGCGCGGGCGGCCGTAGCCCAGCGGCACGAGCGGAGCGAGCACGCCGTGGCCGCGGCGGCGCTCGACGTGCACGACGCGCGGCGCGGGCCGCGCCTCCTGCGCGACGACGTGGTGGACGATCGCGCCGGTCGCCCTCCCGATCCGCGCGGGGGCGTCGCAGTGCAGCCAGTGCGACAGCGACTCGCGCAGGGTGCTGACGACGATCTCGTCGTGGCGGAGCGGGTCGAACGCCTCGATCGCGGCGACAACCGGATCCGAGTCGGTCCCGACCGTCCCGGACGCCTCCAGCCCGGCGTCGCCGAGCGCCGCGAGCGCGGCCTCGAGGTTGCGCCGCGCGGCGGCGCGCCCGTCGGCGCCGGGAACCGCCGGCGGGACGAGGAGCTCGAACCGGGCGGCGCGCCGCTCGGCCAGCCCGCGCAGCGACGCGAGGAGGTCGGGCGAGGCCGCCGTGCGATTCGCGATCACGAGCACGTTGGCCTTCATGGCGCGAGCGTACTCCCGCCCGCGCCGTGCGCCAAGACAGCCGGGACGAGCCCTGACCGCCGCCTACAGGCCGTCCTCGCCCTCGCCCTCGTCGTGAGCGAGCCGCGCGGCGCCCGGACGGGATAGCTTCCGCGCGCCTATGCATGTCCTCGTCACCGGATTTCCAGGGTTCATCGCCCGCCGCCTGCTCCGCAAGCTCCTCGACGGCGACCCCGCGCTGAAGGTCACCGCGCTCGTCGAGGCGCGCATGGCCGAGGCCGCGCGCACCGCGGCCGAGGCGATCGACGCGGACCGGATCGAGCTCGTCACCGGCGACATCGCCGACCGCCGCCTCGGGCTGTCGGACGACGACTGGGAGCGCCTGGCGGGAAGCGTCGACGAGGTCCACCACCTCGCCGCGATCTACGACCTCGCCGTGCCGCTCGAGCTGGCCCAGCGGGTCAACGTGGACGGCACCGGCAACGTGCTCGACTTCTGCCGTGCGTGCCGCGACCTGCGCCGGCTGCACTACGTCTCGACCGCCTACGTCGCCGGCCTGCGCACGGGCGTGGTGTACGAGCACGAGCTCTCGCTCGGCCAGCGCCACAAGAACCACTACGAGTCGACGAAGTTCCAGGCCGAGGTGTGGGTGCGCGAGGAGATGGACCGCGTCCCGACGACGATCTACCGGCCGGCGATCGTCGTCGGCGACTCGCGCACCGGCGAGACGCAGAAGTTCGACGGCCCCTACTACCTGCTGCGGGTCATCTCACGCCAGGTGCGCAAGCGCCAGCCGCTCGCGCAGTTCGGGCGCTCGGAGGCGCCGTTCAACGTCGTCCCGGTCGACTTCGTCGTCGACGCGATCGCCGCCGTGTCGGGGGACGCCGAGGCGGTCGGCGAGACGCTGCACCTCGTCGACCCCGAGCCGCTCACCGCCCGCGAGCTGACGTGCACGCTCGCCCGCGAGTACGCGGGGGTCGAGCCGCGCGTGCGGATCCCCGCGCGGCTCGTCGCCGAGGCGCTGCGGATCAAGAAGGTGCGCGACATGTTCGACGGCGCGCCGCGCGAGTCGATCCGGTACCTCAACCACCCGGTGCGCTTCGACACCCGCCGTGCCGAGGCGGTGCTGTCGCGTCACGGGCTGCGCTGTCCGCGGTTCGAGGACTACGCCGGCAACATCGTGCGCTACTTCCGCGACCACGAGCACGATCCGTCCCACCGGCCGGGCGGCTGAGGGTCGCCGCGCGCCGAGCGGGGCGCCCGGCGCGGGAGCTCGTGTCCGGACTCAGTTCACGTTCGGGCCCCGAACCCGTGCATGGACGCATATCCGAGTGAAGTTCGCGTCTTTGGCGGCGAAGGTGATGGGCATGTCGTCCCCCACCCCCGCCGTTCGATGCTCCGCGTGCGGTTTCTCGTGGAACAGCGCGACGATGGTCGAGGGCCTGCGCCTGCTCGGGTCGTGCCCGAAGTGCGGTGACGGGCTCGAGTTCCGGGACGAGGACGCCGTCGACACCCGCTTCGAGCCCGCGCTGGCGACCGCCGGGACCGCGCCGCACCTCGTGCTCGGCATCCCCCATCGCCGCTGACCTCGCCCGACCTACCGCGCCGTGAAGCCCGGGCATGCCGCCACCGGCAGCCGCGGGTACTTCGGGAAGCGCGGGTCGGCCTTCGACAGCTCGCACAACGTGAACGCCGAGCCGCGCGTGGTCGTGACCACACGCTGATGGCGGCAGCGGTCGCACAGCCCCGCATGGGGCCGTCGCGGGGCGTCCATACCCCCACCCTATACTTTGTGAAGTGAGGACGTTCGTACGGCTCCTGGGATTCCTACGCCCGTACCGGGCGGGAGTCGTCGCGTCGCTCGCGCTCGCGGCCGCCGCGATGCTCTTCACGGTCGCCATCCCGTGGCTGACCGGCCGCGCGATCGACCAGGTCAGGCAGGGCGACAAGGACGACCTGCTGCTCCTCGCGGGCCTCGTCGCCGGCGCCGGGCTGGCACGGCTCACGCTCACCGTCGCGCGCCGGCTCATCGCCGGGCGCGTGTCGCTGGGCGTCGAGGTCGACCTGCGCGAGCGCATGTACGCGCACCTGCAGGCGCTCGAGCTCGCGTTCTTCGACCGCCAGCAGACCGGCCAGCTCATGTCGCGCGCGACCGTCGACCTGTCGTCGGTGCGCTTCTTCCTCGGCTACGGGCTGATCTTCATGATGCAGTCCGCGCTGACGATCGTCCTCGCCGGGGTCGCGATGTTCGTCATCGACCCGATCCTCGCGCTCGTCGCGCTGTTCCCGGTCCCGTTCGTCGTCCTCGTCGCGACGCGCTACGGGCTGCGCGCGCGACCCGCCGTCCAGGAGGTCCAGCAGCGGATCGCCGAGCTGACCGCGGAGGCCGAGGAGAACATCTCCGGCGTGCGCGTCGTGAAGGCGTTCGCGCGCGAGGCGCGCCAGCGCGCCCGGTTCGAGCGCCAGGTCGGGCGCGTGTTCGAGCAGGCGATGGTGTCCACCCGCCTGCAGGCCTTCTACCAGCCGTTCCTCGGCTTCCTCCCCCAGCTCGGCCTCGCCGCGCTGCTGTTCGCCGGCGGGCGGCGCGTGATCGACGGCGGCCTGACGCTCGGCCAGTTCACCGCCTTCTACACGTACCTCATGATGCTGCTCGGGCCGATGCGCATGCTCGGCATGTCGCTCGGCATGGCGCAGCGCGCGACGGCGTCCGGCGCGCGCATCTTCCAGGTCCTCGACCGCGAGCCGCGCATCGCCGCGCCCGCCGAGGCGCCGCCGCTGCCCGACGGCTCGGGCCGCGTGACGTTCGAGCACGTGACGCTGCGCTACGAGGGCGCGACGCGCCCGGCGCTGCGCGACGTGTCGCTCGACATCCCCGCAGGCACGACCGTCGCGCTCGTCGGCGCGACCGGCTCGGGCAAGACGACGCTCGCACAGCTCATCGGGCGCCTGTACGAGCCGACGTCTGGGCGCGTGCTCGTCGACGGCGCCGACATCCGCACGGTCGACGTCGCGTCGCTGCGGCGGGCGATCGCGACCGTCGACGACGACCCGTTCCTCTTCAGCGCGACCGTGCACGAGAACATCGCCTACGCGCGCCCCGGCGCGAGCCGCGAGGAGGTCGTCGACGCGGCGCGACGCGCACAGGCGCACGAGTTCATCGAGCGCCTCCCCGAGGGCTACGACACCCGCGTCGGCGAGCGCGGCCTGACGCTCTCGGGCGGCCAGCGCCAGCGCCTGGCGATAGCCCGCGCGCTGCTCGCCGACCCGCGCATCCTCATCCTCGACGACGCGACCTCCAGCGTCGACGCCTCCACCGAGCAGTCGATCAAGGTCGCGCTGCGCGAGGCGATGGCCGGACGGACGACGTTCATCATCGCCCACCGGCTGTCGACGATCTCGCTCGCCGACGAGATCGTCGTGCTCGACGACGGCGAGGTCATCGCCCGCGGCACCCACGACGAGCTGCTCGAGGTGTCGGACCTGTACCGCGAGATCGTCGAGAAGGGCCTGCCCGACCAGGTGTTCCTCACCCGCAAGCCCACCGAGCCGAAGGTGGCCGGGCTGTGAGGCATCCCGGTGGACCCCGTGTCGCGCTGACCCGCGACGAGCTGCGCCGCCGCCTGCGCCAGACCGGCGGGCGCGGGCGCAAGGTGCGCGGCCTGCTCGAGCTGCTGCGCCCCTACCGGGCGAAGGTCGCGCTCATGTTCGTCGCGCTGGTCCTCGCGACCGCGGCGTCGCTCGCCCCGCCGCCGCTGGCGAAGATGGCGATCGACGACGGCATCGTGCCCGGCGACCTCGGGCGGCTGAACGTCATCGTCGCGGCGTTCGTGCTCGCGGCGCTGCTCTACTGGGGCGCGTCGTACCTGCAGACCTACCTCGTCGGCTGGGTCGGCCAGCGCGCGCTGCAGGACCTGCGCCAGCGGATCTTCCGCCACCTGCAGGAGCTGCCGGTCGGCTTCTACGAGCGCCGCCAGGCGGGCGTGCTCATCTCGCGGATGACGAACGACGTCGAGGCGCTGAACTCGCTCGTCACCGACAGCGTCGTCACGCTCTTCCAGGCGTCGCTGACGCTCGTCGGCACGATCGTCATCCTCGCGTTCCTCGACCTCGAGCTGGCGCTGCTGACGTTCCTCATCTTCCCCGTCGTGTTCGCCGGCTCGCTGGTGTTCCGGATCGTCAGCGCCGACGCGTACGCGCGGACGCGCGAGACCATCGGCGCGATCACCGCGTACCTGCAGGAGACGCTGTCGGGCATCCGCGTCGTGCGCTCGTTCGGGCAGGAGCCCCAGCACCTGAAGCGCTTCGCCGAGCTCAACGACCGCAACCGGGCGGCGAACATGACGACCGTCCACCTGAACGCCGCGTACTTCCCGGCCGTCGAGTTCGTGTCGGCGCTCGCGACGGTCGGGATCCTGCTGTACGGCGGCTACCAGGTCGTCGACGGCGACGTGACGATCGGCGTGCTCGTCGGCTTCATCGCCGCGCTGAACGGGTTCTTCGACCCGATCCAGCAGCTCTCGCAGCTCTACACGCAGTACCAGGCCGGCATGGCGGCGCTCGACAAGATCTTCGAGCTGCTCGACGAGCAGCCCGACCTCGTCGACGCCCCGGACGCCAGGCCGCTGCCGGTCCCGCTGCGCGGCGAGATCACGTTCGACCACGTGACGTTCTCGTACCGCACCGACGCCGACGAGGTCGTCCGCGCGCTCGACGACGTCGACCTCGTCATCCCGCCCGGGCAGACCGTCGCGCTCGTCGGCGCGACCGGCGCCGGCAAGTCGACGTTCGCCAAGCTCGTCGCGCGGTTCTACGACCCCACCGAGGGCCGGGTGCTCGTCGACGGCGTCGACCTGCGCACGGCGCAGACCGCGTCGCTGCGCTCGCAGATGGGGATCGTCCCGCAGGAGGCGTTCCTGTTCAGCGGCTCGATCCGCGAGAACGTCGCGTTCGGGCGGCCCGACGCGACCGAGGACGACGTGTGGCGCGCCCTGCGCGGCGTCGGCGCCGAGGACCTCGTCCGCGCCCTGCCCGACGGGCTCGACACCGAGATCGGCGAGCGCGGCGTGCAGCTCTCGGCCGGCCAGCGCCAGCTCATCGCGTTCGCCCGCGCGCTCATCGCCGACCCGCGGATCCTCATCCTCGACGAGGCGACCGCGAACGTCGACCTGCACACCGAGGGGAAGATCGAGGCGGGCATGCGGCGCCTGCTCGCCGGCCGGACCGCGATCGTCATCGCCCACCGCCTGTCGACGATCCGCCAGGCGGGCCGCATCGTCGTGCTCGAGGGCGGCCGCGTGATCGAGCAGGGCACGCACGACGAGCTCATCGCCGCGCGCGGCGCGTACTGGCGCCTGCACCGCGACTGGGCCGAGCACGCCGCGGCGTAGGGTGCTGCGCATGAGCACCGCCACCGCCGCCACCGCCGCCACCGCGCTGCCTCCCGGGCCGAGCGAGCCGCCCGTGATCCAGACGCTGCGCTGGGTGACGCGGCCGATCGCGTTCCTCGAGTCGTGCCGCCGCCGGTACGGCGACACGTTCAGCGTCATGTTCGCGGGGTTCGCCAGCCCGATGGTGATGGTGTCCGACCCCGAGGCGGTCCAGGCGCTCTACCGCAACCGCGACAACGCGCTGCCGCCCGGGCGGTCGATCGCGCTCGAGCCGGTCGTCGGCCCGCGCTCGATCCTGCTCCTCGAGGGCGACGAGCACCTCGCGCGGCGGCGGGTCATGCTGCCGCCGTTCCACGGCGAGCGGATGCGCGCCTACGAGCAGACGGTCGCCGAGGTCGTCGCCCGCGACGTCGAGACCTGGCCGCTCGGCGAGCCGTTCGCGCTCCACCCGCACATGCAGGCGGTGACGCTCGAGGTGATCCTGCGCGCGGTGTTCGGCGTGTCCGACGACGCGCGCCGCGCGGCGCTGAGCGAGCGGCTCGTGCGCCTGCTCGAGGCGACCCGGTCGTCCGGCCTGCAGCTCCGGGTGCTGCTCACGCGGCGCTGGTCGGCGAGCGACCCGCTGGCCGGGCTGCGCGCGATGAGCCGTGAGATCGACGCGCTGCTCATGGACGCGATCGCCGAGCGCCGCGCCGCGCCGAGCGACGACATCCTGTCGCTGCTGCTCGAGGCGCGGTTCGAGGACGGCGAGCCGATGGACGACCGCGAGATCCGCGACCAGCTCATGACGCTGCTGCTCGCCGGCCACGAGACGACCGCGACGGCGCTGGCCTGGACGTTCGACCTCGTGCTGCGCCACCCGGCCGCGCACGCGCGGCTCGTCGAGGCGGCGCGCGAGCACGACGACACGTACCTGCGCGCGACGGTCAGCGAGGCGCTGCGGCTGCGGCCGGTCGTCCCGATCGCCGGCCGGCGGCTGACGTCCGAGCTGCGCGTCGACGGCCACGTCCTGCCGCCGGGGACCGACGTGACGCCGGCGATCTGGCTCACCCACACGCGCCCGGACCGCTACCCGGACCCGTACGCGTTCCGTCCCGAGCGCTTCCTCGGCGAGGCGCCGTCGACCTACGCGTGGATCCCGTTCGGCGGCGGGGTGCGCCGGTGCCTCGGCGCGGCGTTCGCCGAGATGGAGATGCGGATCGCGATCGGCGAGATCCTGCGCCGCCGGACGCTGCGCGCCGCGTCGCCGCGGGCAGAGCGCGCGCTGCGTCGCAACGTGACGCTCTCGCCGCGCCACGGCACGCGCGTGATCGCCGAGCGCTGACGGCCTCAGGCGGGTCGGAGCGCGACCGCCCGCGCGGGCACGTCGGTGACGACGCCGAGCACGCGCGGATCGCCCAGCAGCCGTCGCAGGCCGCGCTCGTCGTCGACCGTCCACACGAGCGCCGGGTAGCCGGACGCGTGCGCGCGGCGCAGCAGGCCGTTGCCGGCGAGCCGGTGGTGCAGCGCGACGAAGTCGGCGCCCGCCCGCCGCGCGCGGGCGAACGGGAAGAACGTCGTGACGTGCGTGCGGCCGAGCAGCAGCCCGGCCTTCAGCCCGTCGCCGCGCCGCTCGACCTGCTGGACCACCGGGTCGAGGAACGAGGTGACGATCGCCGACCGGGGGGTGTGGAGAGCTCCTCCCGCGTCTGGCGCGCGACGGGCACCCCGCCGGCGATCGGGTCGTGGAACGCTGCGAGCGCGTGGTCGGCGGTCCGCCGCACGTCGAACCCGATCATGTCCGCGCCCGCCTCGATCGCCTTGGCGAACGCCTCGAGGCTGTTGCCGGCCGCGTCCGCCGACGCCCCCGGTGCGCGATGACGAGGGGGCGTCGGCGGCCGGCCATGCTCCCGATGCTCGGAGCCGGCGCCGGCGGCGTGGCGGCCTCAAGGCCCGCCGCGGGCGGCCGACTTCTTGGTCGAGGGCGGCGCTATCCTGTGCCCCGCCGCGTCACGCGGTCCTTTGCACTGCCGGGTGGTGTAATTGGCAACACGCCAGGTTCTGGCCCTGGTATTCAAGGTTCGAGTCCTTGCCCGGCAGCTTTCGCGTGCCCGCGACGGCCGTCGTCAGACGATCCGGTGGCCCGAGATCGCGCGCGCGACGACGAGCCGCTGGATCTCCGACGTGCCCTCGAAGATCGTGTAGATCTTCGCGTCGCGGTGCCAGCGCTCGACCGGGTACTCGCGGGCGTAGCCGTTGCCGCCGAGGATCTGGATCGCGCGCTCGGTCGCCCACACCGCGACCTCGCCGGCCTTGAGCTTGGACATCGAGCCCTCGGCGTTCTCGAACGGCTTGCCGTTGCGGCCCATCCACGACGCCCGCCACACGAGCAGCCGCGCGGCGTCGATCTCCATCTTCATGTCGGCGAGCGTGTAGGCGATCGCCTGGTTCTCGATGATCGGGCGGCCGAACTGGACGCGCTCCTTGGCGTACTCGAGCGCGTACTCGTACGCGGCGCGCGCGATCCCGACCGCCTGCGCGCCGACCGTCGGGCGGCTCATCTCGAACGTCGACAGCGCCGCCTGCTTCTTGGCCGACCGGCCCTCGCGGGCGCGGGCCAGGCGCTCGTCGAGCTTCTCCTTGCCGCCGAGCAGGCACCGGCCGGGGACGCGGCAGTCGTCGAGGATCACCTCGGCGGTGTGCGACGCGCGCAGGCCGTGCTTCTTGACCTTCGCCCCCATGCTCAGGCCCGGGGTGCCGGGCGGGACGACGAACGCGGCCTGCCCGCGCGAGCCGAGCTCGCGGTCGACCGACGCGACGACGACGTGGACGTTCGCGATGCCGCCGTTCGTCGCCCACGCCTTCTGGCCGTTCAGGACCCACTCGTCCTTGGCCTCGTCGTACCGCGCGGTCGTGCGCAGCGAGGAGACGTCGGAGCCCGCATCGGGCTCGGAGACGCAGAACGCCGCGACCTTCGGGTCGTCCGGCGTGCCGAAGCACTGCGGGATCCACTCCATCATCTGCTCGGGCGTGCCGGAGCCCGCGATGCCCGCGACCCCGAGCGTCGTGCCCATGATCGCCATGCCGATGCCGGCGTCGCCCCAGAAGAGCTCCTCGTTGAGGATCGGGAACGTCAGGCCGGTCGGGTCGCTGTGGAACTGCTGGATCGCCTCGAAGCCGTACAGGCCGATCCTCGCCGCCTCCTGGATGATCGGCCAGGGCGTCTCCTCGCGCTCGTCCCACTCGGCGGCGGCCGGCCGGACGACGTTCTCCGCGAACCCGTGGACCCAGTCCCGGATGTCCTTCTGGTCCTGGCTCAGCTCGAGGGAGAACGGCGTCTCGGTCGTGCTGTCGGGGGCGACGTCGGTGCTCATGGAAGAGGATGTCTCCTGGAGGGGGTCGGGCGGGCCCGCGCCGCGGCGCGCACCCATGCGATGAACCCGAGCTGCAGCGGCAGGCGGGCGTACAGCGCCCAGCGGCCGCCGGGCACCTTCGGGTAGTCGTGGTGGTTGAGCGCCATGTGCACGTTGGCCGGGAAGACGGCGACGAGCGTGGCGATGAGCCACCACATCCCGAACCGCCTGGTCGCCGGGTGCAGCAGCGCGGCGCCGCCGGCGATCTCCGCGACGCCGCTGGCGTACACGAGCTCGCGGTGGGCCGGCAGGTACGGCGGCATGATCCGCTCGTACATCCGCGGACGCAGGAAGTGGAGGATCCCCGCCGCGATGAAGACAGGTCCGGCCAGAGCCCTCATGGCCGCGTGAACTCTACACGGGGCGATGTCGTATTCGGGCCCGCAGGGATCGGCCGAACGCAAGATGGGTAGGGCGACGGTGCCTCCGCCGGCACACCACCCACCGAAAGGACCTCACACATGATCGGAGCGATCATCCTCGGCATCGTCGCGGGCTTCCTCGGGCGCCTGCTCATGCCCGGGCCGGACCCCATGGGCTTCATCGCGACGACGCTGCTCGGTCTCGCGGGCGCGCTCGTCGGCTTCTACCTGTTCAAGGCGATCGGGATCGGTGACGAGGACAAGTTCGACCTCGGCGGGATCATCGGCGCGGTCATCGGCGTGATGATCCTGCTCGGCATCTACCGCGCGGTGGCCAAGCCCGGCCACGGCAAGGGCAGGACGCCCGCGACGCGGTGACGGTGACGCCGGCCGCCGGGGCCGTCTAGGGGACATCCCCGAGCGCGCAGCGCGGCACGCCGTGGCACGATCCCGGCGTGCCGCGCGTCGCGCTTCTCGCCCTCGCCGTCGGGCTCGCGCTCGCGGACTCGTCGGTCGTGACGCTCGGCCTGCCGGACGTCCTGGGCGAGTTCCGGTCGAGCCCGCCCGCCGTCGCCTGGGTGCTCACCGGCTACAACCTCGTGCTCGCGCTCGCCGCGCTGCCGGCGGCGCTCATCGTCCGCCGGGCGGAGCCCGGCCGCGTCGCCGCGGCGGGCCTGATCGTGTTCGCGGCCGCGTCGCTGGTGTGCGCGCTCGCGCCCTCGCTCGGCGTGCTCATCGCCGCGCGGTGCGTGCAGGGCCTCGGCGGCGCGGCGGTGGCGTGCGCCGCGCTCGTCCTGCTCGAGGCGGCGTCGGGCAGCCGCATCCGCGGCGCGGCGACGTGGGGCGCGGCGGGCGCGCTCGGCGCCGCGCTGGGCCCGGCGGTCGGCGGCCTGCTCACCGAGGGGCTGAGCTGGCAGTCGATCTTCTTCCTGCAGGTCCCGGTGGCGCTCGCGTGCCTGCTCGCGCTGCGCGGCGCGCCGGCCCCGCTCGCCGAGCCGCCCGGCGACGCCCGCCCGGACGTACGCCACCTCGCCGGCCTGGCGTTCGTCGGCGCCGGCCTGACCGCGGCGCTGTTCCTGCTCGTCCTCATGCTCATGGCCGGCTGGCGGCTGTCGCCGATCGCGGCGGCGCTGACGGTGTCGGTCATGCCGGTCGCGGCGCTGGCGGGCGGGCGGCTTCCCGGCGGCGACGCGCGCGTGCGCGGCGCGACCGGCGCGGTGCTGCTCGGCGGCGGGCTCGCGGCACTCGGCCTGCTGCCGTCCGCGCACGTCGCGTGGACGGCGGTCCCCCAGGTGTTCGTCGGGGTCGGGCTCGGCCTGGCGGTCGGCGCGCTGACCGAGGCGGCGCTGCACGGCCGCTCGCCGCTCGTCGTGCACGGCGGCTGGACGCTCGCCGCGCGCCACGCCGGCGTCGTCGCCGCGCTCGCGCTGCTGTCGCCGATGTTCAACGCCGACCTCGAGCAGCAGGAGGACCGCGCGACCCAGTCGGTCATGGCGCGGCTGCTCGACAGCCGCCTGGAGCCCGGCACGAAGCTGTCGGTCGGGCTGCGCCTGGCCGACGAGCTGTACGGCCCGACGAACGAGGTCCCCGACGTGGCGCCCGCGTTCGCCGGCGTGCAGGCGCGCGGCGAGGACGGCGCGCGGCTCGAGGAGCTCGAGGACGCGATCGGCGACGAGCTCGACCGCGCGGCGACGACCGCGTTCCGGCGCTCGTTCCTCGTCGCCGCGCTGCTGTCGCTGCTGGCGCTCGTGCCGTTGCTGTGGCCCGCCGGGAGGGGGCGGCCGTGAGGGCGGTGCTCGCCGCGGCGCTGGCGTCGGTCGTGCTCGCCGGCGCGTACGTCGTGCTCGGCGGCGGCGACTACGAGCCGTCGGACCCGCCGAACCCGTGCCGGGTCAGCGCCGAGTCGGGCGGCGACGGCCTCACCGGGACGCTCGAGCGCGTCGGGCTGAACGCGCTCGCGGGCGCCGCGTGCGACCTGGGCGTCTCGCGCGAGCAGCTCGTGCTCGCGATCGCGGGCGAGCGCGAGATCGGCATCGACGACGAGCGCCGCAGCGAGGCGTTCCGCACCGGCCTGCGCGAGGCGATCGACGAGGAGGAGCGCGCCGGGCGCATCGGCGGCGCGCAGGCGTTCCTGCTACGCCGGGCGGTCGACGTGCTGCCGGTCGACGCGGTCCTCGACCGCCTGTTCGGCGAGGGGCTGTGACGCGGCCGGCGGGAACGGCGGACCGGGTCGTCCCGGGAGCGTCGCCGCACCCACGTCAGCCGCCGGCGAGCACGACGTCGTAGCCCTCGGCGCGCAGGACCTCGACGACGACGTCGCGGTGGTCGCCCTGCAGCTCGATGACGCCGTTCTTCGCCGATCCGCCGACGCCGCAGCGCTTCTTCAGCCGCCCGGCCAGCGCGCGCAGGCCGGCGTCGTCGAGCGGCACGCCCGACACGGTCGTCACCGGCTTGCCGCGACGGCCGGCGACCTCGCGGCGGACCTTCACGCGCCCGCCTCCGGACGGCGCGGGCCGGCCGCCCCGCTCGTCGCGGCCCCGCTTGCGCAGGTCGCCGCCGTCGCTGGACCAGACGAGGTTGCGGTCACGATCGGCCATCGACCGGTGACGGTAGCGCCCCCTACCGGAGCACGCGGCGAGCGCGCTTGGTAGAAGCGTGCCCATGCTCCGCCGCCTGCTCTCCCGCCTGCGTCCCGGCGGGTGGCAGGACGAGGAACCCATCGCCGCCGAGGGACCGATCCCGCGGCACGAGAGCCCCGTGCGCCGGATCCTCGCCGACGCCCACGGCGGCACGTACGTCGCCTACCCGACGCTCGAGGAGGCACGCGCCGACCCCGACGCGGCGCTCGTCATGGAGGGCGACGACGGCGGCCAGATCTACGTCGCGTGCCCGCTGGACGTCGTCGGCGCGAGCGAGGAGACGCTCCGCCGCCTGCTCGACGACCTCGACGCGCTCGCCTGGAGCACCTCGGACCCGGACGCCGCCGAGCTGCGGTTCGAGCGGCTGCCGGCCGGATCGGGCGTCGCGGGCGGGATGGGCGGCGGCCGGGTGCTGCCGGAGATCTGGGTCCACGCGGAGTTCGCCGAGCTCGGGATCGACGAGCACATCCGGGACGTCGTCCGCGGCCACCGGGACCGGTTGCCGTCGCAGCGGCGGCCGGCGACGTAGCCGGGCGACTCCGGGCGCCCCGCGCGCCACCGGCGGATCCTTGGCATTGGTGGTGCGCCCGGCGACCCGTGGGCGCCGAAGATCGCGCCCCTGCGCCGGCGGCAGACCGGTCACGTGCCCGGCGCGCGCGCCGAAGCGCACGCCGAACCGAAGGTCCTCAGCCGCGCAGCGCCGCCCGGGCCTCGTCGAGATCGGCGCCCCGGCCCGCCGTGACCGCCGCGACGACCCGGCCGCCACGGCGGTACATCACCGAGAAGTCGCGGCCGGGCAGCGACCCGCGGACCTCCGTCTCGTCCCAGCCCGCGTCGGGCGGCCCGACCGCCTCGAGCGTCAGCCAGTCGGCCAGATCGGTCCAGAAGTACGGGACCTCCGAGAACGGCTCGCCGGCGCCGAGCATGTTGCGCGCCGCGCAGCGGCCCTGCGCGAGCGCGACCTCGTGGTGCTCGATCCGCATCGGCCGCCCGTGGAGCACCGACTCGTACTCGCACACGTCGCCCGCCGCGTACACCCCCGGCGCGGACGTCTCGAGCGTCGCCGAGCACGCGACGCCGCCGCGCTCGCCCAGCGTCAGGCCGGCCGACCGCGCGAGCATCACGTCGGGCACCGCGCCGACGGCGATCACGACCGTGTCGCAGTCCACCGCCGTCCCGGACGCGCAGACGATCCGGCCGGCGCGGCCCTCGACCGCCCCGGGCTCCAGGCGCGCCGCCGACTCGCCGCCCAGCACGGTGACACCGTGCTCCTCCAGCAGGCCGCGGACGACCGCGCCGACCTCGGCCCCGAACTGCAGCGCCATCGGCGCCTCCTCGGGGAACACCAGCGTGGACGACACCCCGATCGTCGCCAGCGACGCGGCGACCTCGCACGCGATGAACGACCCGCCGACGATCCCGACGTGCCCGCCCTCGGGCAGGTCCTCGCGCAGCGCGTCGGCGTTGCGCAGCGCGCGCAGGTAGTGGATCCCCTCCAGGTCGGCGCCCTCGATCGGCAGCCGCCGGACGTTCGCGCCGGTCGCGATGAGCGCCTGCTCGAACGCGACGGTCTGCTTCGTCGACAGTGACGCGACCTTCCCGGCCGGGTCGAGCTTCATCACCGATGTGCGGGTGAGCACCTCGACGTCCTCCGGGACGTCGAGCAGCGCCTCCTCGCGCGACGAGCGCCCGAGCAGGTACGACTTGGAGATCGGCGGGCGCTCGTACGGCGGGTCGGGCTCGCGCCCGCACAGCAGCACCGAGCCGCCGAAGCCCGCGGCACGCAGCTCGGCCGCGGCGGCCGCCGCGGCCGGGCCGCCCCCGACGAGCAGGACGTCGACTGCGCGGTCGGCCACGGCTCAGCCGGCCCGCGGCGCGCCGCCGTTCGGGGCGAACTGGGCGGTGATCGCGTCCTCGAGGCCCGGGTCGAGCACGAGCAGGACCTCGTCGCCGGCGTGGATGACCGTGTCGGCCTTCGGGACGAAGCCCTCCCCCGCGCGCAGGACCGAGATGATCAGCGAACCGTCGGGGATGTCGATGTCCTGCACGCGGCGGGACGCGGCGGGCGCGTCCGGCGTGACCTCGATCTCGATGATCTCCAGGCGCTCGGCGGGCAGGTCGAGCAGGTGGACCAGGCCGTACTGCGGGACCTCGTGCTCGATGAGCCGCAGGATCAGGTCGGTCGCGCTCACCGCCGGCTGGATGCCGAGCAGCTCGAAGTGCTGGAGGTTGCGCGGGTTGTTGACGCGAGCGATCGTCCGCTCGCAGAGGTACTTCTCCTTCGCGATCTGGCAGATGAGGATGTTGTCCTCGTCGTCGCCGGTGACCGCGATGACCAGGTCGGCGCGCTGGATGCCCGCCCGCTCGAGGATCCACAGCTCGGTCGCGTCGCCGTACTGGACGGCGTGCTCGAGCTCCTCCTCGATGATGAGGTAGCGGCGCCGGTCCTGCTCGATGAGCGTGACCTCGTGGTCCTTCTCGATGAGCTCGCGGGCGAGGTTCCAGCCGACCTTGCCGCCGCCGCAGATGACGACGTACATCAGCCGCCCACCCCGAGCGCCCGCTCGAACTCGGTGATCGCGAACTGGGTCGGGCAGATCGTCTCCAGGCCCTGCTCGGCGTACCACGCCGCCCGGGCCGGATCGAGGACGCGCGCGATGACGCGCCCGATCCCGAAGCGCTTCTGCGCGATCTGGGCGATCACGAGATTCGTGTTGTCACCGTTCGTCGAGGCGACGAAGACGTCGGCCTCCTCGATCCCCGCCTCGAGCAGCGCATCCATCTCGAGCGCCGTGCCGACGGTGAAGCGCCCGCCGGCGTCCTCCCAGGACGTTGGCTGGCCGGAGTCCAGCCGTTCGTGGCTGAGCGGGTCCTCGTCGAGGACCGACACCTCGTGGCCTGCGGCGAGCGCGGCCTTGGCGACGGACGACCCGACACGGCCCGCACCGACGATGAGAACGAACACGCGCCGCACTCTAGCTCCCCGCCCTGCGCGGGCCGCCCGTGCGTCAGCCCGGTGGCGCGGTGATGATCACCCGGCACGGCGCCTTGGTCACGACGTAGCGGGTGACGTCCCCGACGAACGCCTCGTTGCGCCCTCCGCCGAGCCCGCCGAGCAGCGCTCCGCCGCGCACGCGGGTGGGCTCCTCGGCGGCGAGCACGATCGCCTGCACCCCGCGCCGGCGGGCCTCCTCGACGATCGCCTGCCCCTTGCGCCGCGCGCGGACGGTCGCGGTCGCGACCGTCACCCCCTCGTACTCCTCGCCGACCGCCTTGGCGCGTCGCAGCGCGGCGCGCGCCCGTTCGAGCTGCGCGTCGGGCAGCCGCGCGTCGATCGGCAGCGCCATCGGCACCTCGAAGATCCACAGCGCCTCGATCGTCGCGCCGCCGTCCTCGGCCTCGTCGACCGCGGCCTCGGACGCCAGCCGGCCGGCGGTCTGGACGATGTCGTCGTCGAGCTCGTTGCCCATGAGCGGGACGAGCAGCGAGCCGTACTCGGCCTCGGCCTTCTCGCGCGCCTGCAGCGCCGCCTCCGGGATCGTCACCCGCCTGCGCAGCGGCTTGTCCTCGGTCGTGCGGTAGACGACGTAGAGGAGCAGGCCGGCGGCCATCCAGCCGGCCCCGACGTAGCGGGCGCCCTCGTGGAGGATCACGACGCTCAGCCACGCCAGCGCCGACATCACCGCGCCGAGCACGGCCGGCAGCGGCAGCGAGCCGTTGCGGAACTCGACGTTCAGCGGGATCCGGTACGGGCGCGGGCGGCTCGGCTCGCGGTAGCGCGAGCGGATGATCGACGCGTGCGCGATCGTGAACGCCAGCATCGCGCCGAACGCGTAGATCGAGACGAGGAACTCGAGGTCCTTCGTCAGCGCGAGCGCGCCCGCCAGGACCGCGGCGATCGCGATGACGACGTACGGCGTCGCGCGCGTCGGGTGCAGCCGGCCGACGAGCGACGGGATCTGCCGGTTCGTGCCGAGCGAGTAGGCCAGGCGCGACAGCCCGAGCATCGCCGACTGGGCGGCGGCGACGAGCGTCACGGCGGCGAGCACCGCGACGACGTACGTCAGCGCGTCGGTCGCCCACCCGGTTCCGAACTGCTCGACGACCCCGACGAGCGGCTTCTCGAGGAACTCGCCGCCGAGCGGCGTCGCGCCGTCCTGCACCGGCAGCGCGCTGAGCGCCACGCACGCGATCCCCGCGTACACGACGATCACCGTCGCGACGACGCTCGACACGAGCCGCTTCAGGCCGCGGCGCCCGACCCCGACCTCCCCCGCCAGGCCCGACGCCGACTCCAGGCTCGTGAACGCGACGGTGGCGAGCGTCGCGGCGAACACGAGGTCGGTCCAGGACGGCCCCTTCCCGCCGAGGACGAGCTGGTCGGCCAGCAGCGAGAAGTCCAGGACGGTGAACGCGCCGATCACGATGATCGCGAGCTGCAGGACGAGGTCGGCGATGACGAGCGCGAGGATCCGCCGCGAGCGCTGCGGGCTGAAACCCAGGACGTTGCGGACCGCGACGTAGGCGACGATCCCGACGACGAGCGCCGACTCGGGGACGCCGTGGCCGACCTCGTCCCACAGGACGCCGACGTAGTCGGTCGTCATGAACGCGGTGACCGCGATGAGGATGAGGAAGTCCAGGAGGATCGCCCACGCCGCGACGAACGACCACAGCTCGTCGAACGCGTAGCGCGCGAACACCGTCGAGCCCGCGCGCTCCTGGTGCAGCGACGCGCCCTCGACGTAGGTGAGCACGGCGAGCGCGAAGAACAGGCCGCCGGCGAGCAGCACGACCGGCGTCCAGCCGAGCGCGTTCTCGGCGACCACGCCGAGCGCGAAGTACGACGCGCTCGCGACCGACGTGTAGACGATCGCGAACAGCGTCGGCGAGCCGAGCCCGCGGCGCAGGATGCGGCCGGGCTCGGGCATCTAGCCGGACCTCCGCGCGAGGTACAGCCGGCCGGCGCCGGTGGCGATGAACAGCACGCCGAGCACGACGCCCGTCGCGAGCGGCCCGCCGCCCCGGGCGAGCGCGCCGGCGAGCATCGCCAGGCCGAGCACGACCATGACCGAGGACAGCAGCCGGGTCGCCGCGCCGTGCATCACGCCTTCTCCGCCTGCCGGGCGCGGGTCGCGCGCCGCGCGCCCGCCGGGTCGGGCGCGGACTCGATGATCACGCGGCACGGGCGCTCGGCGAGCACGGTGCCGAGCGTCGGGCCGAACAGCGCGCCGCCGCGCCGGGGCGGCAGCGGCATGACGATCGCCGCCGCGCGCATCGCGCGGGCCTCGTCGACGATCAGCCGGCCCGCCTGCCCGGCGCGGACCTTCTCGACGTGGCCGGAGACGCGCCGCCCGCCGGCGATCTTCGCCCGTTCGATGATCTCCTGCGCGCGGCGCTCCTGCTCGGGCATCGCGGCGGTGATCGGCGACGAGTTCGGGACGGTGACGGTGACGAGCACGTGGATCCCCCGCCGGCGCCGGGCGGCGAGCTTGACGGCGGTGCCGATCACCTCGGGGTCGTAGTGGCCGTCCTCGAACGCGACGAGGATCGACTCGTACTCGGCCTCGCGCTCGGTCGCCGGGCGCGGGATCGCGACCTTCACGGTGCTCGTCAGGTCGAGGCCCTGGCGCCGCCGGTAGCCCACGTAGACGGCGATCCCGGCAGCGAGCCACACCGCGCCGGCGAGCGCGACGTCGAGGTTCAGGACGGTGACGACGACGAACGCGAGGCCGGTCCCGAGCAGGCCGACGAGCGCGAACAGCGGCAGGTCGCGACCGCCGATCGTGACGTTGCCCGGGCCGCGGTAGGGCCGTTCGCGCTCGGGCTCGACGAGGCGCAGGCGGATCACCGCGAGGTGGGCGACGCTGAACGAGAGCATCGCGCCGAACGCGTACATGCTGGCCAGGAACGTCGCCTGGCCGGGGACGAGCGCCAGGCACGCGACCGCGCCGAACACCGCGATGCCGATCCACGGCGTCCCGTGCCGCGGATGCACCTGGCGCAGCCGGTCGGGGAGCTGGCGGTGGATGCCCATCGAGTAGACGAGCCGCGAGACGCCGATGATGCCCGCGTTCGTCGCGACGAGCAGGATCGTGGCGGCGAGCAGGCCGACGTAGACCTCCGCGGCCCCCTGCAGCGGGCCGAGGTCGAGCGCCCGGACGACGCCGAGGATCGGGTCGCCGGCAAAGCCGCCGTCCTCCTCGGGCAGGCCGAGCTTCGTCGCGAGGTCGCCGTCCGGCCCGCGCGTGACCGGCAGGGCGCTGAGCGCCACGAACGGGAGCGTGAAGTAGATCGCGAAGACCGCGACGCGCACGCGGCCGATCGCCGCCGGGAGCGTCGTCCGCTCGTCGCGGGCCTCCTCGGCCATGTTCGAGATCGTCTCGATCCCGGTGTAGGCGATCATGCCGATCGGGATCGCGAGCAGGAAGTCCGGCCACGCGGGCGCGACGCCGAGGTCGATGTTGTCGACGAGCGTCTCCGGGGAGAGCACGAGGACCGCGCCGACGGCCACGAGCAGGAGCTGGGTGAGGAAGTCGACGACCGCGAGCACGACGTTCACGCCGGCCGACTCGCGGATCCCGCGGACGTTCAGCGCCGACAGCAGCGCGATCACGACGACGCCGAAGGCGATGTCCCCGGGCGAGCGGCGCAGGAACTCCAGCGGGTCGATCACCCCGCCGAGGTAGTGCGGCAGGAAGAAGGCGGAGATCGCGACCGTGATGACGTAGTTGAGCATCTGGCCCCACCCCGCGAGGAACGACCAGAACTCGTTGAAGGCGCGGCGCGCGAAGCTCGACGAGCCGCCCGCCTCCGGGAACATCGACGTCGCCTCGGCGTACGTCGCCGCGGTGCAGAAGAAGAACGCGCCGGTGATGAGGAAGACGAGCGGCGTCAGGCCGAGCGCGTAGGAGGCGACGAGGCCGAGCGCGTAGTAGATCGAGGACCCGACGTTGCCGTACGCCGTCGACGACAGGGCGTTGACGCCGAGGACGCGTTGCAGGCCGTGGAGTCGGCGTTGTGCCATCGGGTGCCCGGAGTCTAGGTCCGGGGCGGACGCCCGGGGTTCGGGGGGTGCGCGGGCCGGGGGGAGCCGGATGCACGTAGGCCCCGTGAACGACGGAGGGCGGCCCGGGGCCGCCCTCCACGCAGTCGTTCAGCGGAACCGCGAAGGGGCTACGCGATCAGCGGGATGATCAGGATCGCGACGATCTGCGAGACCTTGATCATCGGGTTGATCGCCGGGCCGGCGGTGTCCTTGTAGGGGTCGCCGACCGTGTCGCCGGTGACCGACGCGGCGTGGGCCTCCGAGCCCTTGCCGCCGAACGCGCCGTCCTCGATGAGCTTCTTCGCGTTGTCCCACGCGCCGCCGCCCGAGGTCATCGCGACGGCCTGGAAGAAGCCGACGACGATGACGCCGATCAGCAGGCCGCCGAGCGCCTCGGCGCTGAGCAGGCCGACGACGAGCGTCACGACGATCGGGATGAGCGACGGGACGATCATCTCGCGCTGCGCGGCGGCGGTGACGAGCGCGACCGAGCGCGCGTAGTCGGGCCGCTGCGTGCCCTCCATGATCCCCGGGTTCTCGCGGAACTGGCGGCGGACCTCCTCGACGACCGCGCCGCCGGCGCGGCCGACCGCCTCCATCGACAGCGAGGCGAAGAGGTAGACCATCATGCCGCCGACGATCAGGCCGATGATCACCGAGGGATCGTCGAGGAAGAACGAGATCGCCTCGCTGCCCTCCTCCTCGATCGCCTCGTTGAGGTCGATCTGGAACGCCGCGAACAGCACGACGGCCGCGAGGACCGCGGAGCCGATCGCGTAGCCCTTCGTGACCGCCTTCGTGGTGTTGCCGACCGCGTCGAGCGGGTCGGTCACGTTGCGGACGTCCTCGGGCAGCTCGGCCATCTCGGCGATGCCGCCGGCGTTGTCGGTGATCGGGCCGAACGCGTCGAGCGCGACGATCAGGCCGGTGAGCGAGAGCTGCGCCATCACGGCGACGCCGACGCCGTAGATCCCGGCGAGCTCGTTCGCGCCGAGGATGCCGAGTACGAGCACGATCGCCGGGGCGGCCGTGCCCTGCATGCCCTGGGCCAGGCCCTGGATGATGTTCGTCGCGTGGCCGGTCTGCGAGGCGGCGGCGGTCTTCTTGACCGGCCCGAACCGGGTCGACGTGTAGTAGTCGGTGATGACGAACAGCAGGCCGGTCACGGCCAGGCCGATGAGCGAGCACAGGTACAGGTCGCCCGTGCCGACCTCACCGCCGCCGAGGCCGACGTCGTCCATCATCCACAGCGTCACCGGCAGGAACGCGATCGCCGCGATGACGCCGGAGACGATGAGGCCCTGGTACAGGGCGCGCTCGACGTTCGTGCCGCGGACGGCGTAGGTGCCGATGATCGACGCGATGATCGAGACGCCGCCCAGGACGAGCGGGTACAGCGCGAGCGTCTGGCCGAGCTCGTCGCCGACCGACAGGACGCCGAGGAGCATGACCGCGACCGCGGTGACGGCGTACGTCTCGAACAGGTCGGCCGCCATGCCGGCGCAGTCGCCGACGTTGTCGCCCACGTTGTCGGCGATGACGGCCGGGTTGCGCGGGTCGTCCTCCGGGATGCCCGCCTCGACCTTGCCGACGAGGTCGGCGCCGACGTCGGCGGCCTTCGTGAAGATGCCGCCGCCCAGACGGGCGAAGACCGAGATCAGCGAACCGCCGAACCCGAGGCCGATGAGCGCGTCGACCGCCTCGCGCGGCTCCTCGTCGACGATCCACGTCAGGAAGCCGTAGTAGGCGGCCACGCCGAGCAGCGCCAGGCCGACCACGAGCAGGCCGGTCACCGCGCCGCCGCGGAACGCCGCCTGGAGCGCCGGCGGGATGCCGCCGCGCGCGGCCTCGGCCACGCGGGCGTTCGCGCGGACCGACACGTTCATGCCGATGAAGCCCGCCGCGCCGGACAGGGCGCCACCGATGAGGAAGCCGAGCGCGACCCAGATGTCCTGGAGCGGGATCAGCACCACGAAGAGCACGATCGCGATCGCGGCGATCACCGTGTACTGCCGCGTCAGGTACGCGCGGGCGCCTTCCTGGACGGCGCCCGAGATCTCGCGCATCCGCTCGTTCCCCGGTGAGAGGGCGAGCAGCTGGCGCGAGGTCACCGCGCCGTAGAGCACGGCGAGCGCCGCGCAGATCAGCGCGACGACGACGCCGTGGTCCCTGAGAAAGTCCTCCAAATCCAACCCCTCCGCAATGTCTTCGGGAAAAGCGCGCACGCAGGACCGCGCCCGGCCCCCGGTTCCGAGGACACAGAACGTCCTGCGAGCGGCGGCGAATCTATCCGATCATGCGGCGGACCGCACGATGCGTGCCGTCCCACCGGCTTCCTGAGCGGGCGTCCGATGCTACTGACCGGGCACCCAGAGGCGCCCGGAGGACTGCGCGGGGCCGGGCTGGCCGGGCTTGGGCTGCTGCTGGCCGCCCTGGCCGCCGCCGCCCTGCGGACCGCCGCCCTCGCCCCCGCCGGAGGCCTCCCCGCCGCCGCTCGCGATCTGCGCATACGCCATCTGGAGCTGGCTGAGCGCGTTGCGGATCTGCGCCGCGTCCTGGCCGAGCACCGGCTCGACGAGCGGGAGCAGCGCACGCGCGCCCTCGATCGCCTTCTGGAGCTGGTCGGGATCGCGCTCGTCCTCGGTCCCCTGGGCGAGGCCGGCCTTCCGGCCGCCGAGGTTGATGAGCGACACGACGGTCTGGACGAGGACGTCCTCGACCCGTAGGCGCTTGAGCTCGGCCTCGTAGGCCGCGCGCATCTCCTCCTCGGTGGGCTGGCGGGGCGGGGTGCTCATGCGGTGCGGACCTCCTGGGCGTAGCTCTGCGTCTCGCGCACGGTGGCAGCGTAGACCTCGCGCGGCGACAACCCCTCCGCCAGCAGCGCGCGCTGGCGCTGGGCGGAGTTGCGCTCGGGGAACGAGGGCTCGGGCAGGCCGTGGTCGTGGCGGGCCGGCGCGGTCCACGCGAGGAGCGCCTCGACGGCGGCGCGCGCGTCGATCTCCTCGGCGGCCTCGAGGTCGATGAGGCGGCAGTCCATGCCGAACCGGATCGCGCGCCACATGTTCTCCTCGATCAGGCGGCCGGGCAGATCGCGGGCGGGAACGCCCTCGTCGATGTCGCGGGCGGCCTGCAGGACCGCGGCGACGATGAGCGCGGCGAGCGCCTCGCTCTCCTGCGCGGTGGTCTGCGCGTCGCAGATCCGCACCTCGACCGTGCCGAACGAGAAGTGCGGGCGCACCGACCACCACACCTGCGTGTACTCGACGATCGAGCGGGTCCGGACGAGGAAGTCGATGTAGGCGGCGTACTCGTCCCAGCCGCCGAACGCGTCCGGCACCCCGCAGCGCGGGAACGACTTGGTGAACATCTGGGTCCGCGCCGAGTGCAGGCCCGAGTCCATCCCGTCGTAGAAGGGCGACGAGGCGGACAGCGCCAGCAGCGACGGGAGCACGGGCCGCAGCCGGTCGCAGACCTTCACCGCCCGGTCGGCGTCACGGACGCCGACGTGGACGTGCAGCGAGAACGTGTTGTTGCGCTTGGCCACCCACTGCAGGCCCTCGGACACGCGCCGGTAGTGCTCGGTGTCGATGAACTGCTGGTCGCGGTAGTCGCTGAACGCGTGCGTGCCGCTCGAGCCGAGCACGACGTCGTGCTCGGCCGCGTGGGCGAACAGCAGGCGCCGCACCTCGCGCTGGCGGTCGATCGCGTCGGCGAGGTTCTCCCCCCGCCCGGAGCGGATCTCGATCTCCGACCGGATGAGCTCGCCCGAGATCGCCTCCGCGAGCGGCGAGTCCGCGCGCTCGCGCAGCTCGTCGAAGCGGGGTACGAGCTCCAGGGTCCGCGGGTCGCAGACGGCGAACTCCTCCTCGAGCCCCACGGTCCCGTCCACTGAGGCCGCGAACGCCTCGTGGGCGGCGGCGAGGTCGATCATCTCAGGTCAGATAGAAGTACAGCGCATAGAGGAGATCGACCGCAGGGCTGGACGTGTGCACGGTGACGTCCGGCGGCACCTGCAGGAGCGCCTCGGAGTAGTTGAAGATGATCTTGACGCCCGCGGCGACGAGCTGATCGGCGATCTCCTGCGCGGCGGCGCCCGGGACCGCGAGCACGCCGACGACGATGTCCTCGTCGCGGACGATCTGCTCGAGGTTCTCGATCGGGCGGACCGTCAGGCCGCCGACCTCGGTGCCGATCTTCTTCGGGTCGGCGTCGAAGATCGCGACCATCTGGAAGCCGTGGTCGGCGAAGATGTCGCTCGACGCGATCGCCCGCCCCAGGTTGCCCGCCCCGAACAGCGCGATGTTGTGCTGGCCGGCGGTGCGCAGGATCTTGCGGATCTGCGAGACGAGCGAGTCGACGTTGTAGCCGACCCCCCGCTTGCCGAACTTCCCGAACCCGGACAGGTCCCGCCGGATCTGCGTCGAGTTGACGTGGGTGTAGTCCGACAGCTCCTGGGAGGAGATCGTCTCCTTCCCCATCTTCTTGGCCTGAGTCAGGACCTGGAGGTACCGGGAAAGTCGTGCGGCGACGCCGAGCGACAACCGCTCAATCGTGAGCTCTCCGTTGCTCGAGTCGACAGGGCTGCCGAGGCTGGTCATCGGAGTTCAATGTAGCCACCGCCTGAGCTGGTCCTCGTCGACGAAGAACTCGAATCGCTCCTCGCCGTCGACCGCGACCACGGGGATCCGCTCGAGGTAGCGCCGCAGCAGGTCCTCGTCGGACTCGATGTCCACGACGTCATAGGGCTCCCCGACCCGGTCGAGCACCTCGCGGGCCTCGTCGCACAGGTGGCATCCGGGCCGCCCGTAGAGGGTGATGCGCCTCACAGACCGCGCTCGCCCGTCGCGTACGCGTCGAGCCCGAGGTAGTCCGGGAACGGGAGCGGCTCGACGAACCGCGCGGCGCTGGCGATCATCGCCGCGTTGTCCGTGCACAGCTCGCGCGGCGGCACCTGCAGCTCCGCGCCGATCTGCGCGAGCCGCTCGCGCAGCGGGCCGTTCGCGGCGACGCCGCCGCCGATCGCCAGGCGCGTGTGGCCGGTCTGCTCGAGCGCCTGCTCGCAGCGGCGGGCGAGCGACTCGACGATCGCGCGCTGGTAGGAGGCGGCGAGGTCGGCCCGCGGCGCCTCGCCCCCGGGGAACTCGCGCACCTTGTAGAGCAGCGCGGTCTTCAGGCCGGCGAAGCTGAAGTCCAGCCCGGCGACGCCCTTGCCGGTCGGGAAGTCGAACGCGTACGGGTCGCCCTGCTCGGCCAGGCGCTGCAGGTGCGGGCCGCCGGGAAACGGGAGCCCGAGCAGCCGCGCGCCCTTGTCGAACGCCTCCCCGGCCGCGTCGTCGAGCGTCTGGCCGAGCACCCTGAAGCCGTCGTGGCCGAGCACCTCGGCCAGGAACGTGTGCCCGCCGCTGGCCACGAGGCACACGAACGGCGGCTCGAAGACGCCGGCGCCGTCCGTCCGCACGAAGTTCGCGGCGACGTGGCCCTGCAGGTGGTCGACCGGCGCGAGCGGCAGCTCGCGCGCGGCGGCGATCCCCTTCGCGGTGGCGACGCCGACGAGCAGCGCGCCGACCAGCCCCGGGCCCTGCGTGACGGCGACGAGGTCGAGGTCGTCGAACGTCACCCCCGCGGTCCGCAGCGCGTCGTCGATCGCGGCGTTCACCAGCTCGAGGTGGTGCCGGCCGGCGACCTCGGGGACCACCCCGCCGTAGCGGTCGTGGATGCCCTGGGAGGAGATGACGTTCGCGCGGATCTCGCCGTCGCCGGTGAGCACGGCGGCGCACGTGTCGTCGCAGCTCGTCTCGATCGCGAGGATCGTCACGGCGACATCGGCACCGGGCCGGCGGCGGGGATGTCGTCCAGGCGTCCCTGCAGCGTGGCGGGCGTGCGCCACATGATCACCGCGTCCTCGCCGTTGTCCTGGTAGTAGCGGCGGCGCATCCCGGCGGCGCGGAAGCCGAAGCGCTCGTACAGCCGGATCGCCGCCGTGTTGGACTGGCGCACCTCGAGCGTGTAGCGGGCCGACTCGTCGCCGACCTCCTCGAGCAGGCGCGTGAGCAGCGCGGCGCCCAGGCCGCGGCCCTGCAGCTCGGGGTCGACCGCGATGTTCATGATGTGCCAGACCGTGTCGTAGCGGCTGCAGATGAGGTAGCCGACGATGCGGCCGTCGTCGCCGGTCGCCGCGAGGCAGATCCCGGCGGGCTTGGAGAGCTCGAGCACGAACATCGCCAGTGACCACGGGGCCGGGAAGGCGCGCCGCTCGATCGCGATCACCTGGGGAAGGTCGGCGTAGGTCAGGCGGCGGATCGTCACGGGGAGCGTTGCTTGCGCCGAAGCGCGAGCTCCGCGTCCGGTTGCCGCAGGTACTCCGGGACCACGCTCTGCCGGGTCTCAGGACCCCCCGGCCGGATCCCTTCCGCCAGCTTTGCCATTGCGAGTGCGCTGACCTGGTGGAGCGGCGAGCCGTCCGCGGGGACCTCGGCCCCGGGCGGTTCGAGCACTGACCTGAAGCGTACCGCCCCGTCACCGACGGCCAGCAGGCCCGGCCGCGCGAGCGCGCCGAGCGCCTCGGGAGTGAGCGCCGCGGGCGCACGCACGACGCGGTCGCCGTCGTACTCGGCGGCGAACGCCTCGCCGCGGCGGGCGTCGAGGACGGCGAGGACCGGCCGGCCGCCGGGAGCGCGCGCGGCGAGCGTGCGGAGCGTGGAGACGCCGACGAGCTCGGCGCCGCCCGCCTGCGCGAGCGCGCGGGCGCTCGCCACGCCGATCCGCAGGCCGGTGAACGTGCCCGGGCCGGTGCCGACCGCGATGCGGTCGAGGTCGGCGAACCGCAGGCCCGCGTCCTCGAGCAGCCGGTGTGCGAGCGGCAGGAGCTGCTCGACGTGCCCGGGGCGCTCGCCGGGCTCGGGCTCGTGGCGCAGCTCGGCCTCGTGGCCGTCGGCGACGAGCGCGACGGCGGTCGCCGGCGTGGCGGTGTCGAACGCCAGCAGCCTCACGCCAGCCACTCCACCGTGACCGTCCGCCGGTCGCCGCCGGCGTGCTCGAGGGTCACCTGCACGCGCGCGTCGAGCGTGCCCTCGGCCACCTCGGGCCACTCGACGAACGCGACGTGGTCGGGGCTGACGTAGTCGGCGAGCAGCGCCGGGTCCTCGTCGTCGAGGCTCTGCAGCCGGTGCAGGTCGACGTGCGCGACCGGCACGCGCCCGTCCTCGTAGCGGCGGCCGATCGTGAACGTCGGGCTCGTCACCGGGCCGGTGACGCCGAGCGCCCGTGCCGCCCCGCGCACGAACGTCGTCTTGCCCGACCCCATCTCGCCGCGCAGCAGGACGACGTCGCCCGGCCGCAGCTCGCGGGCGACCTCGGCGCCGATCGCGGCGGTCTCGTCGGCGGACGTCGTCCGGTAGCGCTTGGAGCCCGGCTCGGAACCCATCGTGCGCCGCTGAGCGCTGAGGCCGGGCCTCAGAACGCGTCGGGATCGATGGTGCGCAGACGCAGGCCGATGCCGGTGAGCACCATGGCCGCGCCCAGCAGGACGAGGATGCGGGGATCCGAGCCGGTGTCGGGAAGCCGGCGGCCGGTCTCGGCCGGGGGCGTGGAGGCCGAGGGCGCGGTGCCCGGCGCGCCGGTGCCGGCCGAGCCGCCGCCCGGCGCGCCGGTCGAGCCGGAGCCGCCGCCGGACCCGCCGGAGCTCGCGCCGCCGCCGACCGGCGGCTCGTCGCTCAGCCCGTCGCCGCCCGCGGTGCTCGGGGTCCGGGCGGGCTCGTCGCCGAAGGGGTCCTGGTACTGGTCGTCGCCCGCTCCCTGCGCGAACGCCGCGGCCGGGAAGGCCAGGAGCAGGGCAGCGAGGAGGGTCGCAAGGCGCGGCACGCGTCGGAACTGTAGTTCGTGCCGCGGCGGGATGGCTTGTACGCTCGCGGCCGCCGTGCACATCCTCCTGCTCACCGACCGCGACTGGACCCACCCCCAGGGCGGCGGGACCGGCACGAACCTCTACGGCCAGGTCTCGCGCTGGCTCGCCTGGGGCCATCGGGTGACGGTCATCGCAGGCGACTACCCGGGCGCGAAGAAGGTCGAGGAGGTCGCGCCGGGCCTCGTCGTGCACCGGATGGGCACGCGGATGACCGTGTTCCAGCGCGCCGCCTGGGCGACGCTGCGCGGCGTCGGCCGCGACGCCGACGTGGTGCTCGAGGTCGTCAACGGGATCGCGTTCTGCTCGCCGGCGTGGTGGTGGCTGAAGGCGCCGACGGTCGCGCTCATCCACCACGTCCACCAGGACCACTACGTGGCCGAGATGGGCTGGAAGGGCCGGGTCGCCGCGTTCTTCGCCGAGCGCGCGCCGCTGCGCCTGCTCTACCAGCACATCCCGATCCTCACGATCTCCAAGGCCGCGCGCGACGACCTCGTGGCGCTCGGGCTGCCGAAGGAGAACGTCCACGTCGCCTACCTCGGCGTCGACCCGCCCCCGTTCCCGGGCGGCGAGAAGGCCGCGTCGCCGCGGCTGCTCTACCTCGGGCGCCTGAAGCAGTACAAGCGGATCGAGGTCGTCCTCGACGTGCTCGCGGGCATCCCCGGCGCGCACCTGGACATCGCCGGCGAGGGCGACCACCGCCCGGTGCTCGAGCAGGAGATCGACGAGCGCGGCCTGCACGACCGCGTGACGCTCCACGGGCACGTCAGCGAGGAGGAGAAGTTCGAGCTGTACGGCCGCGCGTGGGTGAACCTCACCGCGTCGTCGGCCGAGGGCTGGTGCCTGACCGTCATGGAGTCGGCGACCGTCGGGACGCCGAGCGCCGCGCTGCGCGTCGGCGGGCTGAACGAGTCGATCGTCGACGAGCAGACCGGCCTGCTGGCCGACACGCCCGAGGAGCTGGCCGAGCGGGTGCGCGACCTCGTGCACGACCCGGCGCGGCGCGACGAGCTCGGCGCGGCGGCGAAGGCGCGCGCCCGCGGGTTCACCTGGGACCACACCGCCGAGCAGAACCTCGCGGTGATGGAGCGCGCCGCGGCCGAGCAGCGGCCGACGGTGCGCAGCGGCCTGAGCGCGCTCAAGCGCTCCGAGACGGCGAAGGCCGCCGGGATGGCGCTCGCCACGATCGCCGCGAACGCGATCGCGGTCATCTTCACGATCGTCTTCACGCGGATGCTCGGCGTCGGCGACTACGGCGCGCTGGGCGCGCTGGTCTCGACGTTCACGATCCTCGCGGTCGCCGGCTCGGCGCTGCAGGTGGCGGTCGCGCGCGAGACCGCGCTGGGGCATCTCGGAAGTCCCGGCGCCGCCGGGGCGACCGTGCGGCGGTGGCTGGCGCACCTGTGTCTCGCCGGGCTGGCGCTGACGGTGGCGAGCGTGCTCATGCGCGACGAGATCGCCGGGCTCGTCGCGGTGCCCGAGCACGAGTGGGCGGCAGCGGCGATCGTGCCGACCGGGATCCTCTGGATGCTGCTCGGCGTGCTGCGCGGGGCGCTGCAGGGCCTGCACCGGTACGCCCCGGTGGGCCAGAGCCTCGTGCTCGAGGCGTTCGGGCGGCTCGTGCTCGGGCTCGTGCTCGTCCTCGGCGGCGCGGGCGTGACCGGCGCCTACCTCGGCACGCCGCTGGCGATGGTCGTCACGGCGGTGTGGCTGGCGTGGCTGCTGCACCGCGCGGCCGGGCCGGCGCCCGACGCGGTCCGCCCGCGGACGCTGACGTCGCTGGTCTCGGGCGGGTGGGCGCCGATCGTCGGGCTCGTGTTCCTCGCCGCGCTGCAGAACGTCGACGTGATCGTCGCCAAGCGCGAGATGACCGACGATGCGGCGGGCGCGTACGCGGCGGCGGTCGTCGCGGCGAAGCTCGTCGTGTGGGTGGCGATCGGCGTCGGCCTGTACCTGCTGCCCGAGGCGACCCGCCGCGCCGCCGCGGGCCTGGATCCGCGGCCGGTGTTCGTGCGGACGCTCGGCCTGCTCGGCGTCGTCGCGGTCCCGGCGCTGCTGATCTTCCTCCTCGTCCCGTCGCTGCTGCTGCGCGTCGCGTTCGGCGGCGAGTACACGACCGCGTCCGACGCGCTCGTGCTGCTCGGCGCGGCGATGTCGCTGCTGGCGGTCGCCTATCTCGCGGTCCAGTACATGCTCGCGCTGCGCAAGACCGCGTTCCTGTGGGTGCTCGGGCTCGTCGCGCTCGCCGAGCCGTTCCTGCTCACGCTCGGCGACTACGGCCTCGTGTCGTTCGCGACCGTCGTGTTCGCCGTCCAGTGCGCCGCCGCCGCGGGCGCGCTGCTGCTCGCCCTGCGCTCCTCGTCGGCCCACCCCGCCCCCGCCGCCGCGTGAAGCCGGCACGGATGCGGGAGCTGTTCCGGCTCTGGCAGAACGAGAAGACCGACCCGGCGCCGTTCTACACCGAGCTGGCGAAGGACACGATCGCCGACCTGGACCGGCGGTACGGGCCGCTGCGCGGTCAGCGGATCGCCGACCTCGGCTGCGGGCCGGGCTTCTACACGTTCGCGTTCCGCGCGTTCGGGGCGGACTGCGTGCCGGTCGACGCGTCCGAGGAGGAGCTGCGCCTGGCGGGCGACCCGCCGGAGGGCTACGTCCTGGCCGACGCGGCCGACCTGCCGTTCGAGGACGCCTCGTTCGACGGCGTGTTCTGCTCGAACCTGCTCGAGCACGCGCCCGACACCGAGGGGATCGTCCGCGAGATCGAGCGGATCCTGCGGCCGGGAGGCTGGGGCTACATCTCGTGGACGAACTGGTACTCGCCGTGGGGCGGGCACGACATGACGCCGTACCACTTCCTCGGCCCCGAGCGCGGCCCGCGCCTGTACGAGAAGCGCCACGGCCCGCCGCGCAAGAACCGCTACGGCGAGGCGCTGTTCGCGGTCCACGTCGGCCCGACCATCCGCCTGGTGCGCTCGCGCCCAGGCCTTCGGATCGAGCGGATCGAGCCGCGCTACTGGCCGTGGGCGCGGGTCATCACGCAGATCCCGGGCGTGCGCGAGGTGCTCACGTGGAACTGCGTCATCCGGGTGCGCAAGCGCGGCTGAGGCCGCCGGCCGCCCGCCCTCGGGCGCGCGCGGCGAGCGCGACGACCGCGATCGCCGCCAGCACGCACACCGACGGCTCGGCCGCGTAGCGGAAGCGGGTCGTGCCGTACGTCGCCAGCGCCACCGCGACCACCATCCCGACGGGTGCGAGCAGGACGTGCAGGCCCTCCCACCCGCGGCGGCGCCCCTGGATCACCGCACCCGCGACGGCGAACGGCAGCAGCAGCCAGAACGCGTAGATCCCGTACCGGGTCGGGCGGACAGGGCGGCCCTCGGCGGCGTTGATGAACTCCGACTGGCCGACGTCCCACATGTCGAGCAGCCGCAGGAACCGGGCGACCATCACCCCCGGCAGCCGCCCGGCGTTGTCGGCCATGTACTCGAGACCCGCGTCGCGCTGGCGCCTGAAGTACTCGGACTCGTCCTCGCCGGGCCGCTCCTCCGTGTAGCACTGGAAGCGCCAGTAGCCCTTCAGCTCGCCCGAGTAGGTCTCCGGGCAGTTCGCGCCGATCCAGATGCCGTTCGAGTTGTTCGAGATGAGGACCGGCTCGGAGAACGTCGCGAGGTTGCGGATCGTCCACGGCGCGAGCACGACCGCGAACGCGACGAAGGCCAGCACCAGCGGCCGCCACTGCCGCCAGAACAGCGGGACGACGAGCAGGACGAGCAGCGCCAGCGCCTCCCCGCGGGTCAGCGCCGCCAGCCCGAGCAGGGCGCCGAGCGCGACCGGGCGCCGGGAGGTAGCCGCCAGCAGCGCCGCGACGAGCAGCATCCCGTACAGCCCCTCGCTCATGAGCGACACGTCGGCCGCCCACAGCATCGGGTACAGCGCGGCGATCCCGGCGGCGACGAGACCGACGGCGTCGCCCGCGAGGCGCCTCCCCAGCAGCCCGATCAGGACCACCGTGACCGTGCCGATCAGGGCGCCGAGCAGCCGGTGGCTGAGAAAGCCGTTCGCGCCGAGCAGGTCGGCGCCGGCCAGCACGATCTCCCACAGCGGCGGGTGCTCGGCGGTCGGGACGTCGCGGAACGCCTGCCGGAAGCCGTTGCCGTCGGCGATGTGCTGCGCGACGAGGTGGAAGACCTCCGCGTCGCCCTGCACGCCGTGGTCGTTCGACAGGAACGCGGCGGTGACCCGGACGCCGAGCGCGCCGGTCGCGATGGCGGCCAGGGCACGCTCGAAGGACCTCACGGACCCAAGCGTATGCTTCGCCGCCGATGGCGGCCTCCCCGTCACCCGCACTCGCCCCGCCCCCCGGCAACCCGCGCTTTCCGCTGCTCGACTCGCTGCGGGCGATCGCCGCGTTCGCGATCGTCTTCACCCACACGGCGAGCGTCACGAACTTCAACACCGACAACTGGCTCGGGCAGTTCACCGCCCGCCTGAACATCGGCGTCGCGCTGTTCTTCCTCCTGTCGGGCTTTTTGCTGTACCGGCCGTTCGTCGTCGCCCGTCACGACCCGACGCGACCGCGGATCCGGATCCGCGACTACACGCGCCGGCGCGTCCTGCGGATCGTCCCGGCCTACTGGGTGGCGCTCACGCTGCTGGCGCTCTGGCCCGGCCTGATCGCGTTCTGGGACGGGCCGTGGTGGCGCTCGTACCTGTTCACCCAGATCTACTACAAGGAGGGGATCATCTCGCAGGGCATCTTCCCCGCGTGGACGCTCTGCATCGAGATCTCCTTCTACCTGCTGCTGCCGTTCCTGGCGGCGGCGATCGGCCGCATCGCCGGGACGCGCTGGCGGGTGGAGCTGACGATCCTCGCCGCGCTCGCCGGCGCCTGCCTGGTGCTGCGCTCGCTCCTGCAGGGCGCGGGCGGCGGCTACGTCCTGCAGAACACGCTCGCCTGCTACCTGGACTGGTTCTGCGTCGGCATGGCGATGGCGGTGGTCAGCGTCGTCGCCTGGGGCCGCGAGCGCCGGCACCCGGCACTGCGGGTCGTCGTCGACCGGCCGTGGATCCCGTGGGTGCTGGCGGCGATCGGCTTCTGGATCGTCTCCACCCAGCTCAACCTCTCGCGCTCGTTCTTCGCGCAGTACTCGGACGCCAGCTACCAGGGCGAGCACCTGCTGTTCGTCGCGGTGTCGGCGCTCGTGATGCTGCCCGCCGTCTTCGGCGACTGGAACGGCGGCCGGATCCGCCGGATGCTGAGCTGGAGGTGGCTCGCCTGGCTCGGCCTGATCTCCTACGGCGTGTTCCTCTACCACGGCCCGTTCGTCTTGTGGCTGGCCGAGCAGAACGCCGACGAGTGGATCCCCGGCTCGGGCTACCTGTCGATGACGTCGGTGGCGTGCGCGATGAGCATCGCCGCCGCCGCGCTGAGCTACTACCTCGTCGAGCGGCCCGCGCTGCGGTTCAAGGACCGCGGGTCCAGGCGGGCGAGCCGCGCGCGGGCGGCGGACCGCTCGGCGCCCGACGACAACGCCGCGACCGCGCGCCAGGCGCCGGCGTTGCCGGGCTCGCGCTCGGCGGCCTCGCGCGCGAGCTCGAGGGCCTGAGCGCGCTTCCCGGCCGAGCGCAGCGCGCCCGCCGCGGTCAGCAGCGGCTGGGTGCCGCGGCAGGTCTCCCGGACGGTCGCGAGCGCGTCCGCGTCGGCGCCGCGGGTCTTGAACACCTGCGTCCGCGCGTCGGCGCAGCGCCGCTCATCGCGGTACTGGATCGCGAACGCGACCGCGGCGGCCAGGCAGGCGAGGACGATCAGGGTGCGCAGCACGGGCGGCCGCGAGGCTACGACACAACGCGGCGCCGAGCAGCACGACGCCCGCCACGCCGATCCAGTGGGCGGCTATCCGCTCGACGGCGAGGTTCGTGTTGAAGCCGCCGTGGTCCTCGGCCGGGATGACGAGGTAGGCGATCGGCACGGCGACCGCGAGGATCGCCCCGCCCGCGAGCGCGAGCCTGCGCGCCGGGATCCCGGCCCACAGGATGAGCGCGACCGCCGGCCCGATGACGACGCCGGCCCGCAGCGCGAAGACGAACCCGAGCACGACGCCGGCGACGACGCCCGCCGCGAGCGCGCGGCGCAGCGGCACGCGCGTGACCGGCTCGTCGTCGGGCAGCAGCGGGCGGTCGGCCGGCGCGGGCCGCGGCCGTTGGCGCAGGAGCACGCCGAGCAGGACGAGGCAGCCCGCGAGGCTCAGCAGGTAGGCGGGCGGCAGCAGCCGGTTCGGCGCCCAGGCGAACGAGACGTCCCGGCAGCCCGGCTCGACCTTCCAGCCGTTCGCGAAGCCCTGGATCGGGACCGGCGCGCCCAGATCCCTGCCGTCGCACTCGGCGCGCCACGCCTCGTTGTACGACTCGCCGAGCACGAGCCACGCGGGACGGTCGACCTCGACGCGCACCCCGTCGCGCGCGCCGCGCCGGTCGTCACGGCCGGGGTCGACCACGCGGCCCGCCGCGGGCGGCTCGTCGGCCATCGTCGCCGGGTCCTCGCCGCACGGCCCGCCGCCGGGACAGAGCTCCGGCCCTGACGCCGCCGGCACCTCGAGCCCGGTCGCCGCGGGCGGCTGCCGGACGCGGTCGGCCATCCGCAGCCGGTCCAGGCGCAGGATCCCGCCGCGGTCCGCGATCTCCTGGCGCCCGGCCGGGAGCTCGCGCGGCCCGCCGCACGGCAGTGCGAAGAGCGCGCCGTCGTCGAGGTCGGCGACCGTCCCCGCCGCCCGCAGGCGGACGCGCCCGGCGCGCGTGGCCACCGTCGCGTCGCCGCACCGGCCGGCCAGCGGCGCGCCCGGGGCGGCGTCGCGCACGCGCGCGCCGGCGCCCAGCCCCTCGATCTCGGCGATGCCGACCGCGCGGCGCTGCCGCCGGCGCCCGGGCGTCCCGGCCGGGAACGCCGCGTCCTCGACGGTCAGCCGCAGCCGGCGCGCGGTCAGCGGCCCGGGCAGCACGACGCTCCCGTCCGCGCCGACGGCGGCCGTCACCGGCTCGCCTCCGTCGCCGGTCACGGTCACGCGGCGCGGCACCCGCACGGTCTCGGCCGGCGGCACGAGGCGCAGGCGGCGCAGCGTCCGCGGCCGGTCCAGCCGCGCCTCGAGCCACGCGCCGCGCCCGTCCCACGGCGCGATCCACGCGGTGTCGCGGTCGCCGTCGAAGGCGCGCGAGGCGCGATGGGCGGCGCGGCCCTCGTAGCGGCCCGAGCCGGTCGCGCGGACCGTCCCCGTCGTGCCGGCGAGCCGGTCGAGGTCGGTGTCCTCGGCGTCCGGGGCGATGCTCGTCCACGCGTCGAAGCGCCACGCGCGCTCGACCGGCACGTCGATCGTGCGCCGCAGCCGCCGCTCGGGGTCCTGCCGGTCGCGCAGCAGCGCGGTCTGGAAGCGCCCGGCCGCGTCGGCGCTGCGCCGCGGCGCGTCGACGGTGAAGCGGCTGAACAGGTAGGTGAGCGCGCCGGGGAAGTCGCTCCCGCGCAGCGCCCGCTCGGCGAGCACCGGCGGGCGGAGCGCCTCGGTGACGCGCACGCCGGGGATGCGCAGCTCGCGGATGCCGCCGGCGCCGCCGGTCACGCCGGGCGGCTGGCGCACCGACGCGATCCGGATCCGCAGCGTGTCGGTCCGCTCACCCACGCGGACCCGGTTCCAGCCGGCGCCGACCGGGACGCGCCGCCCGTTGACCTCGATCGCCTCGACGACGCCCCGCTCGTCGTTGTACGGGAGCACGTCGATCGCGTCGATGTCGCGGGCCTCGCCCAGGCGCACCTCCATCCAGTGCCGGCCGGTGTCGAGCGCGCGGTCGCCGAGCCACGCCGTGTCCTCGTCGCCGTCGAGCGCGGCGTACGGGCGGTGCTCGGCGAACTGCGTGACCTGGGGCGAGAACGGCGACCACACCGACCGCACGCCGCGCAGCACCGACACCGTCTGGGCGTCCGGGCCGGCGTCGAACGGGTCGAGCATCGCGCCGTCCTCCGACAGCTCCTGGTCGGCGGCGAGCACCTGCCCGCGGTTGGCCTTCATCCGCGCGGCGACGTACGCCTGGCGCCGGTTCGTGTCGGTGATGACGACCGCCGACGCACGCCGGATCTCGTCCGCGCCGGCGTCGGCGGCGTACCGCAGCGGCGCGCCGGTGTCGAGGTCGCCGAACGCGGCGAGCGCGCCGATCCCCTCCGCCCCGCCGTCGACGACGGTCGTCCCGGCCCGCGGCAGCACCCGCACCATCCCGCCGGTCTGGACCTTGCGCATCGTGATCCGCGGGAGCTCCTCGTCCGGGCGGACGCGCTCGGGCGCCGGCCGCTCGGGCGCGAGCGGCCCGAACGCCCGCCGCGCGCCGGCGGCGTCGTCGGCGCCGTGGCCCTCGGGCACGCCCGCGTCGGGCACCGCCGGCCCGCCGCGGTCGTCGCCGGCCGGCCCGGCCTGCTCCCCGAACGTCGACCGCAGCACGTCCTGCGCCTCGACCGCGCCGAGCCCGCCGCTGCGCGAGCGGTCGTCGTCGGCGTTCGTCACGAGCGCCCCGACCCCCATGAGGTCGAGCAGCGGCGGGAGCTGGCCGGGCAACGCCCGCTCCTGCGAGACGAGCGCGTCGGTCGAGAACTGCAGGTCGACCGCGCGCAGGTCGCTGAACGGGACGATCATCCGCTCGGCGACCGGCCGGCGCGCCATCGCCGGCAGCACCGGGTCGATCGTCCCGCCCCAGTCGTAGTAGGCGAACAGCTTGCCGGGCATGACCATCACCCGCTCCCCCGCCGGCAGGTCGGCGACCGCGCGCGCGGCCTCCTCCCAGTACGCCGGCACGTCGACGCGGAGCTGCGGCTCGGGCGCGCGGCCGGTGGTCAGCGGCCACGCGGCGACGGCGACGAGCCCGGCCAGCGGGACGGCCACCCACCGCCCGAGCCGGTCCCACGCCAGCCCGAACGCCGCCCCGCCCAGGCACGCCAGCCCGAGCGCGAGCAGCGGCCCGGCCTTGTAGGTCGTGCGCAGGAACTGGACCGCCTCGACCTGGTTGTAGGTGAACGTCAGCGCGCGCCGCAGCGGCGTGCCCTCCGGGAACCCGGTGACCATGATGAGCAGGCCGGTGAGGGCGAGCAGCAAAAACCACGGCCCGTAGCGCCAGCGGCGCGTCCACGCGAACGAGCCGAGCGCGAGCGCCGGCACCACGAGCGACGCGACGAGCACCGCCGGGTGGAAGAGCAGCACCGGCGCGTGCGACGCGTACGGGCGCAGGACGCCGCCGAACCCGAGGCCGATGTACGACGTCCAGAACCCCATGAGCCGCAGCGACTCGGTGATCGACGTCGTCTGCCAGATCGTCCCGGGCTGCTCGGTGAACGGCAGGAAGTCCAGCCCGTAGCGGAAGTGCACGAGCACCGGCGCCAGCCACCAGGCGTTCGCGACGAGCACGACCGGCGCCAGGCGCAGCAGGAACGGGCCGATCGCGCCGCGCCCCACCCCGCCGAACCAGCGCTCGTACAGCACGAACAGCAGCGGCCCGACGAGCACCCACACGGTGACCGCGACGTTCACGCCGCCGCCGGTGCAGGTCAGCACGAGCGCGAAGAGCGCCGGCCAGCGCCACGCGCGCGGCTCGCGCAGCCCGTGGTGGACGGCGAGCAGCAGCCATGGGAGCGCCGCGTACGCCAGCAGCGTGATCGACGTGCGCGACGCGTACACCGCGATGTACGGGTTGAGCACGAACAGCACCGCGGCCGCGACGTGCGGCGCGCCGCGCGGGCGGTCGAGCAGCGCGTCGAGGAGCCGGACCACGCCGAGCGCGGCGACGGCGAGCACGGTGCCGAGCCACAGCCGGTGCACGAGCCACGTCGGCAGGCCCGCCAGGTCGCCGAGCGCGAACCACGGCGCCATCGGGAACAGGTAGCCGCCGTACTGGCCGCCGAACACGTAGCCGAGCTGGAGCTGGGGCGACCACGCCGACAGGACGTCGGCGAGGAACCCGTGCGGATCGACGTACAGGTCGATCTTCGTGTCGGCGTAGACGAGCCCCGGCCGCTGGACGAGGGCGAGCACGTAACAGGCGGCGGCGAGCGCCAGCGGGATCCGGCGAGGACGGTTCACGGGCGGCGGGCAGCGTACTCTCGGCCCGCGCATGCGCCGCGTCCCGACCCTGATCGTCCCCGCCGTCCTTGTCGCCGGCCCGACCGTCCTGGCGTTCGCCGACGGTGGCTACTTCGCCTCGGCGCGCCTGGCCGCGCTCGTCGTCGCGTTCGTCGTCCTCGGGCTCGCGGTCGCCCGCGCCGACCGGTCCGGCCTGGCCGCGCTCGCCCGTGACGGCACGGTCCGCCTGGCGGTCGGCGGGCTGGCGCTGCTGGCGTTGTGGACGGCGATCTCGGCGTCGTGGGCGCCGCTCGAGGCGCCGGCGGTCGACGCGCGCGAGCGCGCCCTGCTCTACCTCGCCGCGCTCACCGCGTCCGCGCTGGCGCTCGGGCCGCGCGCGGTCGCGGCGTGGGTGGAGCCGGCGCTCGCGGCGGGCGTCGTCGTCGTGATCGGGTACGGCGTGCTCGGCCAGGCCGGCGTGCTCGACGTGGCCCAGACCGCCTCGGCCGGCGGCCGGCTGGAGCAGCCGCTCACCTACTGGAATGCCGAGGGCGCGCTGGCCGCGATCGGCTTCGTCCTCGCCGCGCGGCTGGCCGGCTCGACGCCGCGCCCGCGGGCGCTGCGGGTCGCCGCGGCGGCCGCCGCCCCGCTGCTCGGCACCGGCGTGTACCTGACGTTCTCGCGCGGGTCGCTGACCGCGCTCGCGGTCGGCGCCTGCGTCCTGCTCGCGTTCACGCCGACCTGGACGCAGGCGAGGTCGCTCGCGCTCGCGCTCGAGGGCGCGGCCGCCGGGGCGATCGCGTTCGAGGCGCTTCCCGACGGCGCCGCGCTCGCCGTCCTCGTCGCCGCGATGGCGCTCGTCGCGGCAGGCCAGGCGTGGAGCGCGCGCGCCGAGGCCGGCGAGACGACGCGCACCGGGCCGCTCCCCCGCTCGGGCCGGCTGCGCGCGCTGGCGTGGGCGGGCGCGGTCGTGTTCGCGCTCGCGCCGTTCGTCGCCGGCCTGGCCGACCGCGACGAGGAGCCGGCGAACCCGGCGTTCGGCGCGACCGCCGAGCGGCTGTCGAGCGCGGGCAGCCACCGCTACTCGTACTGGCGCGTCGCGGTGCGGGCGTTCGGCGACGACCCGCTCACCGGGGTCGGCGCGGGCGGCTTCCAGGCCGCATGGCTCGAGCGCCGCCCGATCGACGAGACCGTGCGCGACGCGCACTCGCTGCCGCTGGAGACCGCCGCCGAGCTCGGCCTCGTCGGGCTCGCGCTCCTGCTGTGCCTGTACGCGGGGGTCGCCGCGGCGGTCGCCCGCACGAGCTGGACCGACCCCGCGCTGATCGCCGGCCCGGCGGCGGCGCTGGCGGTCTGGGCGGCGCACAGCGCGATCGACTGGGACTGGGAGATGCCGGCGCTGACGCTCGTCGCCTGCGTCCTCGCGGGCATGGTCCTCGCTCGCGGATACCATCGCGCCCCTTCATGACCACCGAGCGCTCGAACGTCCCCCAGCCCGACCCGCGGCAGCTCGTCTCGATCGTCATCCCCGCCTACAACGAGGCGCCGACGATCGAGCACGTCCTGCGCCGCGTGTCCGAGCTCGACCTGCGGACCGAGGTGCTCGTGGTCGACGACGGCTCGACCGACGGGACGCCGGACGTCGTCGAGCGCCTGACCGCCGAGCTGCCGGGCGTGCGCCTCATCCGCCGGCCGCAGAACCGCGGCAAGGGCGCCGCGGTCCGCGCCGGCATCGCCGCGTCGCAGGGCGACATCGTCGTCATCCAGGACGCCGACCTCGAGTACGACCCGCGCGACCTGCCGCGGCTGCTCGCGCCGCTGCTCGAGGGCGTCGCCGACGTCGTCTACGGCAGCCGCCTGCGCGGCGGCGAGCCGCAGCGCGCGCACCTGTTCTGGCACTACGCCGGCAACCGCTTCCTGTCGCTGCTGACCAACATCCTCTTCAACACGACGATCAGCGACATGGAGGTCGGCTACAAGGCGTTCCGCGGCGACCTCATCCGCGGCATCGACCTCGTCTCCGACGACTTCCGCTTCGAGCCGGAGGTCACGGCGAAGGTCCTGCGCCGCGGGGTGCGGCTCTACGAGATCCCGATCTCCTACTACGGCCGCTCGTTCGACGAGGGCAAGAAGATCACGTGGCGCGACGGGTACCGGGCGGTCGGGGCGCTGCTGCGGTTCCGGTTCTTGGACTGAGACGCGGGGGCGTCGCGGGGTCGCGGGTCGCGGCGGGTGGTCCGGGCCTGTGTTCGGTGGTGCCGGGACGGCTCGCTCCGTTCGTGGCCGGTGGTGCCGGGTCTCGGCGTGGTCTGAAACGCCGCTGGTCAGGAGGTGAGGGAGCGGTTCGCGTGTCGCTCCTGCGGGCGCGACTGGCGGGCGCCACGTTGGTCGGGTGTGTCGACTTGTCCCGGCATAGCCGTCATGAGACGACACACCCGCCCGGGCCCCGGATGGGTGTGTCGACTCGTCCCGGCATGGCCGTCACGAGTCGACACACCCGCCCCGAGGAGGCGGCGAACGTCGGGAGTGGACTTCCCCCGCTTTCGTGGACACCTGAGCGTTGGGGCGGCTTGGCGCCGTCCTGGCAGGAAGGATGTGCATGGTGTCCGAGACGAATCCGAAGCGCAGGCCGTATCCGCCGCAGTTCCGGCGT